>Ga0163217_1044929_pt1 | contig 11561 bp, 15 predicted proteins | sample SynspAceP_FD_185933 | JGI IMG/M metagenome (GOLD analysis project Ga0163217, IMG submission 185933) | Saline lake microbial communities from Ace Lake in Antarctica - Synechococcus sp. Ace-P (PacBio error correction) | ecosystem: Environmental > Aquatic > Non-marine Saline and Alkaline > Saline ... | reverse complement strand
CATCAGCGTGCGATCGCCCGGTTCCGTTGTTCTGCAACGATAAACGGCAGGCAATCCAGGCCGGATTGGCCTTGAGGTTCGTTCGGCCTTCTGCTTGGTGGAGTTCAGCCCGTTCGGCCAGGCCAATCCTGCCCGCCTTTTGCCCCCCTTACCCGGAGGCCCTGTCCCGGCATAGGGTTGCGTTGAAAGTGTTGGAGATAAGAGCGCGAAAGATCATCATGCCCGGCATGGCGGAAGCTGTTAGTAACGCATTCGGCAGCCGCGTGAATTCCGCCGCGGGGCCGCGTAGGTGAGGCAAGCGCCTGTCATTCACCCTGCTGGTTAGTGCTGGTGCGAGATGGATCGCCCAGCGAGTGTTTGGACGGCCCTTGAGTAATCGAGAAAAGGCGCGCGGCGAAGCACTACCGCGGTGAGAGCCGAATGCCAAGCCCACACACACTTCCAGAGGTGATCAAAGAGCAGCAACAGGCCATTGCCAGCGGGGCCGGTGATCCAGAAGCAGATCGAGCGCAGGGGCAGATCGTAATAGTCGTGATTACGAACGGGAAAGAAAGGCAGCTGAAGGTCATCTGGTCATAGGCGATTCTTCTTCGGTGATCACCGCCCACCAAGCCAATCCGGCTAGGGACGAATGAAATTTCGGCGGTATTGCTCACTGGAGCCCACCTGATAGACCAGATCTCCGGGTGCCAGCACGAAAACTGGCACCGTTTGCCCTGCCCCCATCAATAGCTTGGCCACCTTGGCAACGGGGCCTGCGCCGGCGATGGCGCCCCAGTGCCATCCCGCCGTACCGCTGTCGCCCAGCACCAGAAAACGAATGGATCCTCTGTCCGAGTTCGGGAGCTGAAGGCCCCAGTTGAGCGTCTGATCGATCTGCCGACTCGGTGCATTTTGCCGGATCCTGCCAGCACACCCGTTAGCTGCATGGCGTGCATCTTGACGGGAATCGTCGGGTCTTGAATCAGCTGCATCAGCGGGCTAAGCGAGGGGCAAGGGCGTAATATCGTGAGACTTTGCCGGGGCAGACATTCAAAGGTGATCGGGTTGGCCTCGACGATTTCGCCACCGATCACAAGGAGCTGGCCGGATCGGTTTCGATCGTGATTTGTGCGGGCCGAAGCAGAGCAGATCCTCGCATCTGGTCGGCGTCCTGCCCACCACGCGGAGCCGCCAGCGAGGCCAGCGGCATTGAGGCTCTGCAGAAGGGTTTCGCTAGTGTGGGCGATGCGCTGACCTCCAGCAGGCCGTCGTCGGGATGACCCCCGGCCGAATTCCCTGGGCCAGAACAGAACTCGATGGTGCCCACCATTCGCCACTGTGATTGCGGCGGATTCAAGTGTCAATCAAGTTCGCCATCGATTGTCAAGGCTGGCTTTAAGGTGGGCCTGATTGGCCAAGCGCTGGGCACCGCCAGCAGATAGCCAGGGTGCCCCAGCAGGTTCTTGAGCGTCGGGTCGCCCGGCTCACCATCCCGCTTTCAAAACCACCAGTCCGGCCAGCAGAACATCGGCCCTGTGCATTGCGAGCGGCCGCATCCGATCACATGGGTGATTCCCCGCCAGGATCGTCCGGCAGGCCTCTCCGCGAAGATCGAAGGGAACGCCAAGGCCCCAGCCGCAAAGGCATTGGCGGTGCCCCGCGGGATGATCCCCAGGGATCCCCACGGTGCCGATCACCCGCCCGCCACCGCAGACCAACGGTGCCTATCTCCACCCGAGGCGATGATCATCGTTGCTGCCCGGTCACTCTCGGGTTTGGGCGCGATTCTGGCGACGATGGCGCTGGGCCTTGGTCGTTGGGATCGACATCGATCATTCTTGGTCATACACCCACATTCAGCAGAATCTGCGGCTCCAGGAGATAGCGGAATCTGGCGAGTTCCTTGATTGGGATCTCCCTGCCCGTCCACGGGTTGAAGATCAGATAGGCCACGCGGCTGTTCCGCCAGCCCGTGCATCGCCAGATCGGCGGGTGCTTTCAATGAGAGCCAGCGGTGTGTTCTCGATGGCACAGCCCGGATCAACAGGCGGCAGGCTCCGACGGCCCCAACTGCACCGTCGCCCCAATCTCAGGAAAGAAGATGAATGGCGGCCACATTCGGCGTCCAGCACCTTTGCCGGCCAGCTCGATATTCCACCGCCGGTCTTCAGGTGCCTTTTAGCTCTGTGTCTTTGAGAGGAGGCGGTTTCTTGGATACCTGGCGAAAGGCCTGGGCCACTCCGGTGTGTGAGCAGCCGCAAAGGCGGTGATCGCTGGCTTGTCACTATTCCAGCACAGGCCAGCAAGGAACCTCAAGCTGCGGATGGGGTGCGCCAGTAGCAAAGAGCCTGGACATCCTCAAATCCGCTGCGCGAGGCCGTGTTTGGGGCGAAGGCCCTAGGCCATCTTGACTTCGGCTTGGGCCTTCGCCGTGGAGCCTTGCAGCCATTGCATCGATGGCTTGGCGGCAGCAGGGCAGCGGCGCCGGCGATGGAGGTGTCGTCGCCAGAATGGCGTGTGAGGCCGCGGGGCCACTTCCTGGCTGTCATCGGTGCTGCGGCGGGAAGACATAGCTGGACCTCAAAGCGGGGCCGGAGTCAAGCGGCCAGGGGCGTGAGACTGACCGAAAGCTTGTCACCGCAGGCCAGGGGCCTGAGGAAACTCGGCGCTGCAGTGAATGATCGGCAGGGCCACGGCCACGCCTCTCATTCGGGCTGGAAACAGAGGCGGTGGCCTGGGATGCGAGATTGTTCCAGGCTTTGCTCGTAGGCCTCGTGGGCACCAGCGGCAAACATGCTGATGGAAGTGCATGTGACGCCGCGGGCATCGGGGTTGTCGCCGAAGCGAACGGTGCGCTTGCTGGGAAAGCCAGGGTGCGGGGCTGGTCAAAGGCTGTTCGATCGCAGGTGTTGAGGCGCTGTGTTGAGCCGCTGGAAGAGTGGAAATCTAATCGAGCCTGACTTCCGCCCTCTTGCCTCAGCTTCGCCGTTGCTGCGCACAGGAGCCCCTCCAGGGTAGGTATTTTGCAGTCGTGCGTCTAATCGATCTTTGGCTTGATGCAATTGCCTACGAGGCTCCCACGATTCAACAAGGCGTGGACAAGCCTTCATCCCCCATGTTCCCAAAACCACTCCTGCTGATCTGGTGGCCCACGATTGCCATCTCCGCTTGTTGGCGTATTTCGTTTACTTCCTGTTTTCAGGCCTGCTGGTCTTGCAGTTGCTGGCGGGCCGAGGGTGGACACTGCACGCCATCGATTGGTCTGGTGTTTGGGCCAGGTCGGGCAGCTGCCGTTCTCGATAGCTCCTCCAGTCTGAGGTTGGTGTGTTAATTTGCGTTGCGTGCCGGCGCTGCATTTAATTCAACGGTGAGACGATCGCGCCAAGGCAGGGCCTTTAAACGCTGCTTGAACGTCCTAAACGCTATTTCTGGCACGGCCTTCTTTTTTGCGCTGACCTCGGCAATTGGGCTGCTGCTTTGTGTCCTTTCCCAGGCAATGCCGTGGCACTTGGTGCCCCTGTTGTATGTCAACAAAGATCTTTTAACGGCGATGCCACGGTGATCGAAGCCCTTGAGGTGATGGCTTTTATTGGACAGATCTGGGCAAACCCTGACATCGTTAACCTCGGCGGGGAGGGAACAGGCGTTCTAATTTGATGTAGAACCTCATTGGGAGTTTATTGCCACTCAATTGAGCTTATGGGTCCTTACATGGCAAGTACCTCCATAGGAATCGCGGGACAAGCTGATTTCAGCATTCCCAGCCATCGCTGTAGGCGCGCAGGTACACCTCCTCATATTTGACTGTCCCTCCATAGTCTCTCCACCAGGATGTTGTCGTAGCAGCGCCCTCGACCAGACCAGCTGATCTTGATCTCCTCTGCCTTGGAAGCCTTGCCACGAAGTCACCGCGAGGTAAACTGACCACCCCTGATCGGAGTGGAAGATCTGTGGCTTTCGCCCAACGGTAAGAGCAATTTCCAAGGCCTCCAAGCAGAATTCCATGTCAAGGCTGTTTGGAAAGTTTCCAGCTGAGAACATTCCGGAGAACAGATCCACAACCCGGCCACATAATGTGAGAGAAAGCCCTTCCGGATGGAGATATAGTTAATAACTATAGCCGAAACACAGAGTCTGGCCTCATGCATGCCATAGCGTCCCCGTGGAGCAAGAGCACATCCTGTCACGTCACCAAGTCAGCGAAACGCGCTAGTACACGCTTACGATGGGTCACCTGGCACCGTGGTGTGGTGGCTTTCAATAGGTAAGAATGGCCGGTTTAAATCACCCACACATGGAGAAAAATCCCACTGAGCGAATTCCGGACCGACGGGGAATCAGCGCTGATCGGTCGGCTTCTGGCCAATAGATGAGCTTGAAACCAGCCGACGGCTTCCGAGGATTGCTCTTGAGTCCTCGACATGGAGCGTGTACAGCGGCACTTTGCCGTATTTTCCCGGTGGGTCAACTGAGTGATCCGGCGCGAGCGTAGATATAGAAGGACCTGTCTCGGCCAACTTCACGGACTGCTTGACTGAACTGCTAGGGTGGCATCACTGCGTGGTGTGAGAGCCCTATGGCGAGCTCTGCCTCTCGCACTAGGACGAGCACGTGGAGCTCCCTATCGATTGCTTCCTCTGTTGGCTTGCAGTCGAGTGACGAACAACTCCAGCACGGTCAGTCCGTGTCACTCAAGATTATAACTGCGAACGCGAGTGCAAGAGAAAGCCCAGCATCTGCCAGCTGGTCAGAATCACGTCTGCGTGTCTCCCTTTTTATGCAACGGCCACACAGGTATACACTCCGTAGGCACGCCCGAACTCGCGAATTAAGCGTCCGCTCCGGTAACCATCAGAGTGTCCTAATCTGCCGCCTTAGCGCTCACGTTCATAACTCCAGCGTGCCGATCGCGACTCAGCCTGCTGTTCGCCCTGCGGAGCCAAAGAGGCGTCTACTACTGGCCTCAAGCTATATCCTTAGGCCGCTGCTTTCTTCCCACTGTTGGGCTCACCTGGAGTGGCCAGCGGATCGCGCTGTCCCGCATCACTGCCGGCTGGCTCCAATCCGCTGCCGCAGGAGGCTTGCAGAGTCTTGCGCGCTCTAAGGCCTCTTGCGCGTGCGGCCACTGGGATACCCACACCTGTCCTACTCTAGGCTGCGCCGCAACATCCCCCTATGGCGTGACGGGGCAGCGTTGCGTAGTCTGTGCTCACAATACTCTCTGCGCTGGAACGGTCGAGACCTCTGTCCGCCACACTTCGGTAGGAGCCCCCTCTTGCTGTGGCGAAGCCGGCGTGTTGTGGTTCTTGATGCCTCTGCGACCCAGCGGCCTCCGTGCGATTGCAAGCTGGCACGGAGACGAATGAAGCCGCCTGCCCTACCACTCCCTTTGCTAGGCGCCCCAGGACTCGAGGAGCGCGCGAGGGTGAATCGCATGCAGATCCCTCACGTTTGTGTTGCTGGCGCCCTGGTCACCCACGCTGATCAGTCCCTTGTCATGTCGCTCTGGTCTCATGCCCTGGCTCTCATGGTCTGAGGTGTCTCCCCCATGGCGAGGGGCTGACTCGGTGCTCCCCTTCGTCATAACTTAGGACTGATGGCGCCCTGGCCATTCTCATATCTCGAGCTCAAACTCGGTGATGCCCTCCCCCGTATAGGTGGCTGGGCTGACGGTGCTGAATACTCCGCGTTGCGTCGGAGCCCCTGGTCCGCCCGTCTGAGGCTCTCATGTGTGGTTCTATAACGGCTTCCCTGAGTCGTGTGTTGCTACCTCCTGGTCGAGGCGCTCTTACCGGGCGCGGCTGCAGCAGTGGTCTGGAGCCGGACCGGCGGACCAGCAATCCTGGCTGGATCTCTGGCCGATGCACGTTGTCGCAGCGTTCAGCGCTGTGTGATCACTCTCCGCTTTAGCGCTTCACGGCGATCGTGTGCTCGGCTCCATCCTTGACGAGAGAACAAAGCCTGAGTTTTATTACCGAAGGGTCGTGGTGCGTTGTTTGATTCGCCATCGATGCTCGAACGAAAGCATCTCCGCCACAACGAGTCATAGTGTATATTCCGCGTCGCACGTGTCGATCTATCTGGACTGGTCCCGACCCTGATCGCGAGGGCGATACAGGCGCAGGCGTTACCCCGCGCGCTCGTTGCATCGCGGCGTGGCGGTCGCCTGGCGCCGATATGGTGAGGCTCGGTGCACGACAGGCGACTGAGCCCGGCGCGAGCGCTTGTATGGCGTCCAGCGCACATTACTCCATGGCAGCGCTATGAATCCGTGTATCTATCACGGTTCAGCCGAGATCTGTATCCAAAATTCGGCTTGCGGACATACTCTCTTTGCTGCCAGCTCGGTACTAGGGTGCCATGGTACACATTAGACCATGCACAGGACTCCTCGTTCAGGTTTTCAGATGGTTTAGCCGCCTCGATCGCCCACGCTCCGTTCGCGATGCACCGGCGTTCTCGATTGACTTTGATGCCAGGGCTCGATTCGCGCACGCCAAGTGTGCAGGCAGGCCCCGTGCTGGCTGGCCTGCACGGGTTGCCGAATCGGGCTTCCTGCTGGCCACGGGTGGATCGATGTGAATCGGCCTTTCCGTTACTGACGACTCCACTGGCAGGGGGCCCTGGACCAAAAGTTCCCATATCAACAGCTCGAGAGCATCGCAGACAGCATCGAACATACGCCTTCCAGGAGTTCCACTCCCAGCTGGCAAGCAACCACCTGGCGATGGGCGGCGTCCGGGTCAACTCGTTCCCACCTACCATCACAAACCTGATCCATCTCCCCCCGTCCGGAACTGAGGGCCATGAGGTGCTTCGCAGGCCTTTCGCTCCAGGCCTGTAGCACCTTCTGCGGAAGGCAGACAGTGGAGACATCATCCCTTGATCCGTCCGGCTATTTTGAGTTTGCTGGCACACGTTCGAATCACCGGCCAAGCCCGCGCTCCACCGCCAGGGCGCCGCAGTCCGGCGGGGATGGCCAACTATATCAGGGCGCAGCCATCGAAGAGGCTAGGTGCACGTCACCCGTCCGTGAATACATTTCCAGCCGTTCCAGCGGGCTCCGCTTGGTGTTGTTTTCCTGGATAACGGCCACGGCCCTTTGGTCGGCTGCTGAGTCGGATCCGTTCTGGGCCTGGCTGCAGGTCAAGGAGGTGAGACAGCTTCAGGCCAGGGGCAGGGCGATTCCAGACACGCAGCAGTCAGTGGCGTTGCCGAGTGCGGCAAGCGGCGCCCAGATCATCGATCGATATACAGGGCGAGAGCGTTGGTAGAGTGCGCCTTGTATGAGTCAGCAGCTGTCCACCCGTGGGGCCCCATTCCGCGCCACCGTTCAAAATTTTCCAGGTGGAACCGATCCACCGCCATCGCGGCCCACTTACGTGGCGGAGAAGCTCTTCGAGAAGTATACTGCACTGCCAGGCTTCCCGATCTCACCCCGAACCAATGGAGAAGGCCAGCCCAGCAAGCCGGGCGCATTCAGACTCGCCACTGAGATCCTTGACGCGCGGAGACAGCCGAGCGAGAATCGCGGACCTCGGGCATTCAGTGGCGACGTCGACCTGCTGCAGGCGCTTCCCCCAGCGGATTTCTTACCCAGCGGACATAGTTGTTCGCCAATGGTGGTGTATTTCCTGAATCAGGACGGGGTCGCCCCGCAGCCGCGCCTTGAACACAAAGTTAAGAGACACACGTGGGCTCAGGCGGAGGCCAAGAGCGGCCCGCTCGATGAAACGGGGGGCCGATGGCAACCCGGCCGCTTCCCGCTGGCCTCGAGGCCGGGAGTTGCCTCTACACCGACGACCTTGCGACTGCAGCTGACCACTCGACACCCGCCTGCAACAGGTGGGGCCTACCAGGCGCTGACCCAGCCAGCTCCAAGTGAGTTGGGAAGCAAAAGCGAGGAGTCGCCATGGTATGTATGGATGTGCGCAACGGCGAGATGCTGGCGCTGGCCTCGGCGCCCACCTTACAACACCCAAGCCGCGTTTCCTGCGAACTTTTCACCCGCCCTGTTCCGGAGTGGATCGGTGCAGAGATCTCTTATAACGGGCTCCACGTTCAAGGCCGATCAACCTCGGCGGATCGCTCTCAGGGAAAAGCGCGGTCCAAGCCCAGGCGACAAGATTAAACGATTCCGGCTCCCTTTACTGATCGGAGGGTGGCCCGCATCTTAACCAATGACCGGGCGCGGCCAATGGCGTTCATTTGATTTTTCCCACCATTCCCATTTTAGCACGTGTCCAGGGCAACTGGCCATGGTGTGCAGACATTGCGGCAGGTCAAACCCAGCCACTTCTGGCAATGGGCTGAGGAGAGAATCGGGATCCGAAACACCGTGAGCCTGGACACCGATCTACCCGGTGCCGTGCCGGCCGGCAGCTTCGAAAAAGAGCCCACGGCAACACAGTTCACCAGCCAGCCGACTAACCGCCACGCGGCCTCGCGCGCTCGGTCAGACGGTTATTCTCGACTGGACCCCCCATGAAGTGTTGTCTTCAGCTGGCAACGGGCCCAACCGTCTGAATGGCTCAGACAACCAGAGCGGCAAGCCTGCGTCAGCGCCTCACAATCACCTGTGTACTGCGCTCCGGCGACGCCTTGGTGGATGCCGCCGGTCCCGGCGGAAAGGGATCAGCCTTGCTTGATCCCGCCGTCACCCGTCAGGTGGAGATGCGCTGGATGGAACAGTGGTCGAGGCGCGCAGCGGTCGGACGCGTCCAAGTGTGTAGGCGTACATTCATCGGATCAGTGCGAGAGCAAGGACCGGCGCACGGACCAGAAGGCAGTCAATGGCGGTCTACATCCCACGGGAGCCAGATCTGCCAGTTTATCGTTGCAAGCCTGCCGATCTGATGACCACGCTACGCTGCCGTGTCTGGTGGTGGCCTAGACGAGCCCCAGGGGTGATGTTCGGTGCAATGCCTGACGGCTCACACCGTCTGGCTCGGATGCCGCGCTGGCCAGGAAATCTCGGAATGCTCTCCCTGGTATCGAGAAAGTGCGCCAAGCAGCGAGGTACGGGGGATGATCACCCGGGAGATGCCCAGCGCCCAACGCTGGTTAAAGTTGAATGGTCCCGACCAGACGCTTCGCTTCCATGGCCAAACTTGCGTTGATCAAACTCGGCCGGGATGACCCGTGGATGGTCGCGCGACACCGGACGAAACTCGAAGCCATCAAGCAAATTCACTCCTCAGGAACGCGACCAACCAACCTCTTCGGCCTATTAACTGGCGGGCAAGCCGCAGATCCCCCTCTATCAGGGGTTGAATTGGAGCAAGCTCCTTGAAGGTTCACGGAATACCTGCTGGGGCCCACCGATGCTACCAAGGTCTGCACGTATGGTTTGGGTGCTGGAAGCCCTCGACGAAATCTGCGTTCAATTTCGGCAAGGGAATTCTGCAGATCGTGCCTGGGCGGGTCTCCACCGAAGTGGACGCCAGGGTCAGTTATGAACAACCGCGCCTCCCATCACCAAGGCGCGCAAAACTGATCCGCTCCTATCACCGAGGCCGGCCATCAGCAAGGATTCGGTTGTTCCTGATCAAGATCGCCTCACCTGCGGAAGGGCATCACACGCTGCAGAGCAGCTTGCAGCTCCGACAGGGGCATCACTGCAATCTCACCCTCCTGCCTCAGCTTTCACCCAGGCCGTGGCCATGGCTCGCTGAGGCCAAAGTCAACCCTGATCTCCCCCTTTGCGGGGTCGCATCCCTCGATTGGTACCAAAAACGGACAACCGACGTGATCACTTACCCCGGGCCTGAAGATCCTGGCGTGATCTCGTCGTGACCCAATCTTCAAATTACTTCAAGACCCCACCGGCTACAAAACCGGAAGTGATTGGGGCCAGTTTCTCGTAAGGAATACGCAGGAAATTGTCGAACTCGCCGGCCTGCAACCTGCTCCACCATCTCCGCCCAAACTGCTTACCAGTTTGCGCCAGCAGCAAGGGAACTGAAGCGCCGCTGAATCCTTTCGATCCCGGCCCAACGGAACCCCGTTTCACGCTCAAGGCCTCCGATTCGAGCAGCGCCATGCCTGCGGACCCGCATTGGCCCACGAAAAACTCGATGAGGCATTCGCGGCTTCAGCAAGGCCATCGAAACCCCTCGAAGCCCAGCTGGGCCCATCGCCTCGGTGAGCTGGATGGTGAGTGAAGCGGCCTTCGCCCATGCCGCCCAGAGAGAATTTTTGCTGCTCAACGATTTGATCGAATGGTGATGGTTTGCATCAACCCGCCGAAGAATGGCTGGGCAGCGATGCGGTCTTCAGATGTCCTCGGACACCGACCACGACCGCCGTCTTGCTCCTTTTGAAGACGTCGCCGGAGTGGCCTGGGTGCGCCGTGTGGCGGTGTTTCCGCCGCTGCCAGCAGCTAACGCCTGTTTGCCCGTCTGCTGTACCCCAGAACCTGGCGCGGTACTGCTGATTCCACTGCGTTTCTGCCCGTGAAACTCGCTCTCGACACGCATGCAGCGCCCTGCCGATCAGCGAAGTTCGTCAGCATGCGAGCCGGTACGGAAAAGACGTTTTCCAGTGCTGGAGAACCTGGCCCTGCATGTTCGGTGCGAGTTTAGAAATGGCAGGCCAGCTTCAGCTGGAATGCGCGATGCGGCCACGAGCTAGATCGAAGCGGGCGATGTCTTCGGAGCCGGCGCATGTGGGTGACATCCGATCACCGCTTACGGGCATGGCCCCAAGGCCCTGACGCTTGCCGATCTTGGTGATGATACCAGGAGCAGTTCCATGTGTTTTGCCGTTGCAGGAGGCCCGAGTTTCTCGATCGAACAATTGCTCGGCTCGATCTCGACAGTCGCCTCCCGCGCAGGCTCAAGGCAGTCGCCTGAGGCGCTGAAACAACAAAGGGCGGATCACCGCGCTTGGCAATATCGCCGTAGCCCATCTCGCCGGAGAGGGATCTGAGCGATGTCGACGGGGAAGCGTGGGGCGCATTGGAGGATACCCACAGTTGGCTAGCACGTAGGCATTTCGGAGCATCCCGTAGTAAAAATGAGCTCTGTGGGCGATAGCACTCGTCCCTCATGTGCCCAGTCGAACTGGCCCCATTCCCGCTGTCCGCATCTGCCGGACTGGTAATCGAAGCCAGAGGAATCGCCGCCCTTGCCGTTATCCTACCCGTCCAGAGTCCGCTTGGCTTCGAGATTCTGCCTCCCGTCGCCCGACAGCCCAGTCGTATCACACGCGAGGGGATGGCCTTGGCAGCGGCAGCGGGCTCTGGTTGCCACTGAAGCAGGGCAGGCCTGAGCCCCTCGGCCAGGAAGGGATCACAGAGCGACGCCGCCATACCGACGACCAGCACACCAGGACCGGGCAGTCCCGGTTGGTGGCCATTACCCAGACCCGCAGGCGCTCCAGGAACCGGCGGCCAACCGGGCGTCAGCGCGCACAAACCGAGGCTGGCAACAGCGCAGCCCATCACCTCATCGGATTTGGGCCCAGATCGCGTCCTAGGAAGTGCCGACCCCGATTGCTGTAGGCCGCCTTGACGGCGGAAAGGCCCAGCAGTAAGCCATGGCGCACCAGTCCGAATTCAAAGCGCGCACTTTGGGATC
>Ga0163217_1102183_pt1 | contig 11563 bp, 3 predicted proteins | sample SynspAceP_FD_185933 | JGI IMG/M metagenome (GOLD analysis project Ga0163217, IMG submission 185933) | Saline lake microbial communities from Ace Lake in Antarctica - Synechococcus sp. Ace-P (PacBio error correction) | ecosystem: Environmental > Aquatic > Non-marine Saline and Alkaline > Saline ... | reverse complement strand
GCGTATAGAAATATTGTACCTGCAGATTCCATCTAAAATACAGTATTATGGGAGTTGCTGAAAAACCGGTCCCTAATTCCCGCAATATCTTTTAAACGTACCGTTTACCTATGATCGAGGTTGCCCTTACTACCAAATTGATAACTCGCTACCGTAATCGACCATTATTGGCCTAATAAGGATTCTTCCGCACGGTCTTAATATTACCCAGTCACCAAATATTGCATTGAGCGGCCCTGTGCACCTGTCAAGAAACATTGTAGGCCAAAAGGCTATTTCGTTCACGGCTATCTCAATCTCCTCTCCGGGATATCCACGTTATAGCGATTTGGGAGATACCTTTCCATGGCCCTTTATATCGTTCTCTACCTGTCTACGACCTATTCTGCTTTAAGGCCGAACCAAGGCTTATGCTTTCACACTAATTGGCAAAACTAATGCTGTCTTACCGTCTCCAGTTACGAGACCACCAACAGGCTCCATACCCGTAGAAGAAGAACTCTGTCCACGGGCATTTTTTTACCTTCCAAGAGCATAAAGTCTATATCCCTACCCTCTCGCATCTCCCATTTCTATTTAATACCACTGTTTCTCCTAGAAGTGGATAAATAAAACCACGGTTACCCCTTCCAAACCTTTTAAACTTGTCTTCTATCTAGTACAATGTCCCTCTTCCACTCTTCTTGAGGAGAGGTCACTCCGATTAGGTTCACATTTATTAGTGATGTTTTAAGTCCCGTTATGACAAGATATGGAAGACTTTAGTGAAGCGCCCCAACGATACCAACAAAATAAGGAAGCCACAATTATTACATCGGTACATGATACTTAATAAAATGGTATAATACTTCCTTCATTATCTCTGATTTGGTTTCTTGGGTCTTTAAATACTTTTTACCAACATTCCAGCATAGGCCCCCATTACCGGTTTGGATAAAATTGTTAGTCCATCCGGTACATCTTGAGCGACTTACCTTACTATCGAAAAATTAGGACAGGATTACCGGATTAAATCCAATAACGAATCCCTAACAACAAAAATTTTGGTCGTTTTCCAATAGCAGACTTTCTGTTTAAAACTTCAATGGCAATCAACCTCTTCCCTTTGCGGTGAGTGAGCCTCTAGGTACATCCCTCGAGATCCGGATCCTTGACTTCGATTAAAGGCCGTATGGTTTGGGATCTAAATCTACCCGCCCAATTGATCCTAGCAACTTTCCCTATGTAGTTTTGGACTGTCTATACTTTTTAACTCCACCACTTCACCTTACCTTAAGCAAGATCGCTATATGGTTCTTGCTATGCTACTTCCAGCCTTCTAATCCGTATAGATTGATAAATTTCATCCAATTTTGGCCAGATCTAACCAAGGAACCTTCTCGTGCACCAAGGGCCTCCGTCTCGGTAGAATCCGATAAAAGGTCTGCCGCAATAGTATATTTGGCCAAAACGTTGTTCTAATTTAGTCGTGAGTAATTGGTCAAAATACTCTGCCGCGAAATAAAATATTGCTCTTTTTTGTGGACATTCTGGCAAGAGCAGGTACACTTATTAATTTTATGTCAAATTAGCCAGATATGGGGTTTGCCATTTATTTGAATACCTTCCGGAAGTCAATCGAGGTCTGGCATTATGAAGTTATTAAATTATATAAATTACTGTTTGGAAAGATTGGACATTGGCATAATATTCAGCAGCATCATTTGATCAATAATTCTCCAACCCATATACTTTCCTGTCCGTTAAACAATTTCTTTACCTGATTTGAAACACCCCCTTGGAACTCTTGCGCTAAGCGGGGTTCCACCCTTCTTTTTAGCCACTAGATTTTCCGTTGCCGGCAACAACAACTTGGCACATTACCATTTTTAACCAATTTCAACAAATAACCTTTTTATTAGACCTTCTTTCCGGGTCGGGCCTTCGGCGGTTATTCTTACTGCCTGATAACATATTTCCGCACCAAAAAATGGAAGCTACTAAAGGAGGACCCCAACAAGTAGATAAAACAATTTTTCTTGAATTCATTTTAAAAGGGACTGTATGTAAGTTGGTATATTGCAAAAACTATCTTAAGTTTAAGTGACTTTTGTTAATGTATCTTAAAGTTCAGAAAATACTTAATAACACAAAAAAGGATACACATTGTATCCCCACATAAACCCCAAACCAACTAAATTTTAAATCAATTTTATTCCTCCATTTCTATCTCTCAACTATCGTAATCTGCCATTCTAGTTTTTAATAACATCAAAATCTTTTATACTTGATTTCCTCTTCTACCTTCTTATCTAATCAAAAAAAGGAACTGACCCGAATTCATACGTCCATTATTTTCGAAAGAGAAAATATTATTATTTTGAATTTAAGGACCTTTAAGGCTGAGACAATACCAAAACCCTATTGGATTTGCCACCAAGCTCGTTGTTGGCCAAGACCAACTCCTTCAATTTATCCCAATTTTCCCAATTCTCCTGGAATAGAACCGTACAATGATTTCAGGATAAGCCCCGAGGTGAAAGTCGTCCAGGTTTTTGAAAAAGTCCTCCAAAGTAAGGTATGCGGCCAGTTTAGATTATTACTGGACAGTTCAGCTCTTTTAGAGTCTGGATATTCCCAACTTTCGGGTTTCTTCTGACAAGAAATTAATTAAAGCCGGACAGTTTTTCCAAGGATTTCATATTTCGATTTCAGATGGTATTTCACCTATCCAACCTATTATTTCCAATTTAAAACCTCCAAACTTACTGAGCTCGGCATACTTTTTGAATCTTCCCCGCTAAGTATGAACGCAAGGTTTAAATGTACTAGGTGCTTTAATTCACCTAAACTTTAGGAGACTACCCACAAGGTTATTCCTAAAAACAAGGCTTGATTTTCCATACATGGCGTATTTTGCCACATTACTCCATAACCATGTTATTTACCGGGGCATTAACATCCCAGGTAGTATTTCCAATTTTGTCTTGCGTCCGTTGTACAAGGTTCAATAGCACCTTTTGTCTCGTTTTTTGGTACTATTGGCATTAACCGCAGCTGTACATAACAGGCAAGAAATATAACCAGTACCAAAGACCCTGTATTCTTTAAATTTTAGTCTGCTAACATACTATATCTATAAGTTTTTTTTAATCAATACATCCTCAAAGGCGTGTTTCAAGCCGTTCAAACGTCGCTTATATCACTATTTATTTATCAATGTCAAAGATTTTATTAGTTCTCCGCATCAAGAATCAAAAGGGCCAACCTGATCAACGGCGGTATCACCGTTAAAAACTGTTTTACCAAATTGTTATTTCTGAAGTTGGACACAATTCAAGGAACTAGGAGGTTCAAGATTCTTCTGGAAATCTCCCTTTAAATTATTTTCTTGCCAAAACCAGCCATTTTCAGATGGGTAAGCTTAACCAAAATTTCGGTACTACACCCATCAAAATTGTTTAGTCTGCAACTCCAATCGTTCCAAATATTTCAAATTTCCAAAATGGACAATGGAATAGAAACCGCTTATCCGTTAATGGAAAGTAATACTTTACCTCTGTTTTTTTTTAATATTTCCCCAAAACTAACGGGCAATTCCCGGTTAAGGTTGTTATAAAACATCAAAACCGCCCAGCTTTTCCAAATTCCCGATATTTTCAGGAATCTTCTACCGGTCAATTTTATCTTACCCAATCTAAGTACACAATTTTTTTAATTGCCGTTGTACTTTCAGGAATATCGCCCACTAATTTTATTCCAAAGCGAGGTTTCAAACTTTTAAATTTAAACTAGGTTACCTACTTGAATTAGGCAAGGCTTTCACTAGTTGTTATTCATTAAATAATAGTTGAAACCACCGTATGTTCTTCAAGCTTTTACGCCCTCCCAGGGGAGGAAACAGGATGTTTCAGTCCCACTGATGGTCCCAAAGAAAAATTTTTTTTTTTTTTTTTTTTTTTTCAAAAACCCCCCCCCCCCATTTTTTAAAGGGGGCCCCCCCCCCAAACTATTATATAGGTCTCTTAAGGCATTTTTCTCCAGTATTAGAAACTGTCCTGAGCAAAAAATTGCCCAACAACCAAAGAGCATTAGTACGACCTTTTTCATATTTTTCAAATATTACCGAAACTGATATACCCTTTAAGGGTTAAAGAATTACCCTACAAAATAAGATTATTGTTCATAGTCGCAAAAATACTCGACGAATAAGCCTAAAAGTGTCTTATTTATATGATTGTGAAAGTGCGAAAAGTTGTGGTGAAGAATTTAACTCTTTGATATTTCCTACAAAGCAATCGCTTCAATTCCATTGAATATTTCCAAGTTTTCATTAGTTTTTCAAGACCTTTTTTTTCTTCTGATAGTTATCGAAAATTGGATTTGCATAGTAGTATCACTAATTCATTAAGTAAGTCTGATCTATACCGCAATCTCCTTTTCCACTTGGAGTATGTCACTTTCCGCTGAACTTAGCTGTTTTTAGGGATTTTACTCTTTTTTGATTTTTCGAAATTAACATGTCTATCCTGGGGCTTTTCCTTTCTTTCTGCAACTACGGTTTGTTTTTTTTCTATTGCTCGAAAACCTCGACCTTTCTCTGTTCCAATAGAAGTCGATTTCCCCAAAATTCCTTTAATATTAACCATCTTTAAACTTCATTACACTCTTATTGCGTAAGCCCCTTGAAAAAAATCCCTTATCGTGACTCCAACCAAAATTCAAATGTTCGTCCAAAAATTCTGGAAGCGTTGCTTTAGTACATTTTAGATTTGATTGTCCCAAGTGGTTCGTAGGCTAGCCATCACCAACACATTATAAAGGTTGTAGGAGCATTTTAGCTAGGCAACCTGTGCGCTCACCCTCCGGAAAGGACCGTACATATACTTATCAACCTTCGTCTCCCCTAAACAAAAAGAGCCTAGAATATCCCTTTACCTTACTTTGTTTTTCTCATGGGCAGCAAACTAATCATAGTATCCAAAAACAGTCCTTTTCAGCCATCCAAATATTCCGCTTGATTTTGTTGCAAAAGTAACTATCTGTACATTATGTCCCAGTTTTAAGCACCTTTATGGTTCCAATCCTTACCATATTTTTGGCTAAGGTAAATTTGCCCGTTCCATTTTGGCCTACAAAAAGCAGTCTTTGAATCTCGTTTCTACTATAAAAGATCTCCTACCCTTTAAAACGATGGTTTATCACCATAACTCTTGGCCAGAACCTTCATTTCCGTAACACCTTACTGGAGTCACAGAAAATTTGAAATCTCAAATTTCATTACCACTATATCATCCTCATTCAACCTCTATTCGCTTCCATTCTACGAGCTTTTGATCAAGACTGTTTGCCATGGAAGCCTTTGTAGACTTGGCCCTAAATTTTTCAATTAACCTTCGGCCTGTGATTCCTTTTCTTGATTTTTTGGGCATTTAACTGTTGCTGTTTAATTTCATTTACGCAGCACCAAGTATTGGAGGTAAGGTTTACCTTTAGCTCAATAGATCCGTCCCAAGGATTATTCTATAGTTCGGTTGGTAACATGTCAAAAACATTTATTTCTCGGCGATTACAATCATTACACCACCGTATAATGTTCAAATAGTTCTCCAGCCATATAATGGATCCAATATCCAAAGTGGTTGTTGGCTCATCAACAACAGCACATCATTGCTCTGTAACAACAACTTGCCAAACTCTATCCTCATCCGCCACCACCGAAAAAGTCTCTGTTTACGATCAAAATTCTCACGTTTAAAAGCCAAAAGACCCAATAGTACTTTTTCAGTTGTCCACCTGATAGTTGACCGCCCAATATTTCATAAATGATGAGTTACATCGTTCAAATCAATAATCAATGATCTATTACTCCTCCTTTCATTAATCTGTCCGCTCGGCCAGCTGGTGATTAATTTCGTCCAACTAAGCTCTAAGCTATTTATTTCCACGGAATGCTGATGCGGCTTCTTCCTGTGTACGGGTCTCCAGATCAAAATCGAATCCTGCCTTAAGAACCCGCATTGTATATCTTTATCAGAGGGCATATAGTTCTGAATCTATGGGCACTATCTTTGATAAAAATTTTCAATAGGTAGATTACCTGGCCCCGGTTTTTTCCAATAAGGAACCAACGCCCTTGAATTTTAAACGGAAATATTGCTCATCAAAATAAGTATTCTCCTCCAAAAGCGAACGGAGGGTTATGGATATTTAAGCATATATGTGACTAGTTATACATGATTAACTTACAAAAATGTACTTTGCAGAAACTTTTTGCAAATGTTAAAAAAAGAAACAACTCAACAGCATTTTTTAACAGGACTTGTCCTAAATGTCACGAAGGAGCATGTTTTTAATTTTTTTTTTAAAAAGGGGATTTAAAAAAAAAAACCCTATAAATTTGGAAAATGTCTTTAAGATGAACGAACGTTGTTCGCACTGTGCGTACAAAATATAAAATTGAGCCTCCTTTTTTTATCTGGGATTTGCAATGTATGTTTAGCATATGTGTTGGTTTGCCATTTGCTTGGCCACCTTCATTATTGCATTGTAATCTTTAAGGCTTTCATTGATTTCAAACCTTATTGCCATAATTGTTATCATGGTAATCCTTTTGCTTTTATTATTCGCAGTTTCGCGAATAATGGATTAATTTCTTTGTAAAATACGTACCTAAGCCGCAAAGGTTAATTCTAAATGTTTTTTTGGCTAAAACGGGAATAGGTCACATTCAGGCTCCAAGACACTCCCCTTTTTCTATGAAGCCGTTAAGCTGTCGAGAAGCCATTGGAGCAATCATGACCCCACGAGACCCTTTAAAACCGTTGAGCAATACATATTTCATGTTCGGATGTCGACAACAAGTGGTTTTCCATTCACTTACCGTGCCTTATAACCGCAGCCCACATGATCAATAACCTTCATAGTACAGGGTTTTTAAAAAGGTAATCCAATTTCTAGAGAAGTTCTTTTTATTTCTTCGGTAGCACATTGCGTTTTACTTCCATTTATAGGTAGCTTCCTACCCTATACATATCAATTGCCATGGGGAATCTATTAAACACCGGGATTTCTTAACCCGATCCTCTTTAAAGCTGGAGCCTTATTAGTCACAGTTCCCTTTGGTACCATTTAGTGGTTAAATAACTTGAAATACGGGATTAGTTTTTGCCAAACCCTGTTGAGAACACTATTTTTTTTGCATTTATACACGGTATTCCATTATCCATCCCGTAAACTTAAGGGCATCAAATCGGAATTGTTTCCTGGAGCATCAAATTTTGTGTCCAACAGATATCGGGTTATAATGGGACACCAATACGAGGGTATCTATCCTACCCTGTGCAACACTTCTCGCCGTTAGCCATAAGGCGCTTCGATGTTAGGGTTATGGTAGACAATATTTTAGGCCTATAAAGTGACTTTAAATTAGGCTTATCCGAAGCTTCGAACCAAGGTTTCCTGTTCGCTCAGATATAGTGGCAAAACGCCTAGGATAGGAATTTTGTAATCCAATTGCACTTTTAGCTTCTTTTCCAATTGGCAAGGAAAAGGAAAGCGGCCAGGTTCCAATTGATCCTTGGCATTCCAAAGCCAAGGGGAAAATCGGCTTAAGGTAACCGATTGTACGACCACCTCACCACCGAAGAAGTTTGGGAATTCATCACTGACCACCTTGAACGACTTTCCATTCCCTCCAAAACTTCGCAAAAAAGAAATCCGCCAAGCCTAGGCCCACAATTAATTTAATCTAAATTGATGCAAAAGCTGGAAGGGAATTTCCATCCTTCATTGAAAATTGGAATATTAATACAATTATCCGTCTAAATGAGCCTCAATCCACACCCCATTCATGATACAAACCGCTCTATAATTGGGCAAAAAAAGGAAGCGCCACATCATATGATGTGGCGCTCTGCTTTTATGTGAATTGGAATAATTATTAAGGGCTAGTAGGTCCCACATATCTTGCTCCTCTATCTCGGATAACCTCTTCTCAAATATCGCTTGGGATTACAATAATTGGAACCAAGGCATTATTATCAGCTATTATTATCCTTACCTTCACGTCTCCATACACCATTACCTCGGTTTATAGTAGATAGCATCTGAATCTTCTTACATTCAACGAAACATATCAAAAGGAGATGGGCTGTGCAGGAATTTTGCGTTGGTTAAACTTTAGCCTCATGTAATATTTGTCTTGCACTAGGATACCATACCAGAAACATGGAACTTTTGCCTCGGCAAAACCATAGGGGACTCATCATCTATTAAAGTTAACAATCCGGAGCTCGGAGCAATACCCAACAATCGGTATTTTAAACTCTCCCTGTCTTTTGTCGAAATACAAATTCCTTTTTACAAGTACTCCTATTCCAAATCGGCAAGCTGTAAGATTCCTACGATTAATATATTCGGGGAGAAATGGTTCTCCTGATTATTATTGCCTCGAACCAAATCTGCTTGGCTATCCACTTTTTTGCAAGTAGCGGCCCAAATCGCTGAACTTTCTTTTTCGAAAGTAAGAATCTACGATATACATTCTCTCCAGCTGTACATTTTTGTGTTCTTGTGATCAATCAACGGTCGATAACAACGGGTACTTCTCGTCCGGACCAATTCAATGGTATCCAAAGGATATTGCGGGAAATTAATACGCTCATCCAAGTCGATTATTTCCCATATGGTTTTGGACCAGAGTATATCCCTGGTCGTACCACCATTAGGGCGCTTTATGTAAGCCGTCATTGTCTTTCGCTATCTGAGCCTCCGTCTTTTTTCCGATTTTTTTTTTATTTTTTTTTTTATTTTTTCCCGGGGTCGGCAACTATGGCATTCAAGATATTTAGCCTGGGCGGAAATAAAGACAACGGTAACAGGACCACTACTCCAATTAGTAAACAACTTTTTTCCAATTCATCTGTGTTACATTTATTAATTTTTAATCCTCAGCCCAGTCTTCAGTAGAACTGTTATGTAATTGGCCATGGTAAATATTCGTTATTTGCCGATGGCCCAATTTCACAACATTTTTTACTAGTTTGTTATTCCACAACTACTGGAGACACCTTTTTAAGCTATAGCCTTTATTTTTTGTAAATATAGGCTTCAATATCCAAAATTCTGAACAGGCATCTCCACGGGCCTGACTCTTTTAAGGGTCCGAACTTAGCTTCTCTTGCGTCCAATTGTAGTTACCTTTTACATCTACCGTTGGTGCCCTGCGTCTTTAAATTTAAATCCGCTAACCGCAAGGTTAGGTCGAAATCCAAAATCTTCCAGCAACGCTCCTATTGTAACAATCTCTAGGTTGTTTTTTCCCTTTTGCCCACTACCGGATTCTCCTCCTTACGGACCCTGAAGTCTTGGAATATCCTATTCTGAACTCAGAAGAGATTTTAAATACATCCTCTGTCCATCAGGCAACCTTACTTGACAGTAATGGAAATCACGTTCTTCCTGTACAGGTTCATAGCATATTACTTCACTTTGCTTACTAAGCCGGGAGCCGAATGCCAGAAACATTATTATCAGGAAACCAGGAATGGAGTATAGTAATCGGCGTTAGAAACCCACGGTATACCACATTACATTTATCAGCTGAAATTACAGCAGCGTTTGGCTTGGTTAATAGTTGCAAATGTTGAGGATCTGGCACTTCCGTACGCTCTCCATCTTGCATAAATACTAGAAATACCAAGCGTATTTTATGATTCTCCTGCAACTTCTGCCACTAAATCGTTTAATCTAACCTTTACCGCTCGATTCACATAATTCAAAGAAACCTCGCTCACTTTCTACCTGCAAGGGTTAAATTAACTCTCCTTAGGCTTTGTAGTTGCATCTTTACGACCCAAATACAATATTACCGCAAACTTTTCACGGCATAAAAAGCAGATGTTCTGCTCCATAAGGTGTTGTAATTGGTCATGGAAACCTCACTACTCAGATTGACTTAAGCAGTTGCTTTATAATGCATCTTTCTTCGGTGCCTATATGGTCAGCTTGAAGGCGAAGTGATGTAGTCATGATGCCACTAAAGGATACCCTTCAAAAGTATATAGTTCAACCAATCTTGTTTGTGGGAACCATCCCCTTTTTTTCAACTTTACCGTTTTTTCCATCCACGGTTTCAACACTTACTCTTAACAGAAGACTTTAACCAGACTCCAGTTCAGTGGCATTAACACCTGCAATTTGGCTGTGCGTAGGTTATACTAAGCGATCCAAAAATTGCTTTTTCCATCCGCTCCAAGTTGGTCTCCTGGAAAAACCTTCTTGGGCCAAATAATCGGTTTTATCCATTATTTGATAATCTTTTTGGAATCCTCAACATCGGCCTCATCTCTTTTTTTCAAGTTCTCCAAATATAGGTAATACTCAAAGACCAATTCCTTTATCTTCTTGGGCGTGCTTCTAGAAGAGGGCCAAAATTCTCAGCATTTTCCAATGCCCTTAGTTTCAAAGACCACTTTAAGAAAGCCGTATTGTTTCCGTGGTTTTTTATGTTTAGAAGCCTTCTACTTTTCCGCTTCTAAGACGAAAAGCCGATAGAACTTCTTCTTCCCATATTTTAGGGCCAACATCGCGATGAAAATCAAGTACATATAGGTTGATCATCTTCTTGACGTAGTGTTGCTTTTTCCTCCTGCCATTTTCTAATTAGTTTAAATTATTAAATCGATTTTGGGTTTGGTTTATTGACATTTAACTTAATTAGTTTCTAGTCATTTGCAGAAAACTACCGACCGTAAAAACTCCATTCAAAGAAGATGGTTAGTAGCCACAAGATCTCATTTGATCTTTAAGGGCCACTTGAATTTGTACCCACTTCCTCGTTAACTAGACGCATTGTTCTACTTGCGCTTTCCAGAAACTGAACTTTGTAAAGGGACTGATTTAAGATTTACCATTTGAGAGGCAGCATATTACCATTTTCATCAGAATTACCTCTTTTTAGTAGGACTCCATAGCATAAACCAGTAGGGGCAATACCTTTGCAAGCACCATCAAAGTTTCTAATGCTAGATCAAGACTTTCCATTAAGAGTCGGCATTCTACACCAGCTTCTTCTTTCTTTTAACCAAATCACCCAATTTTTTAGGACAAAGATGATTCCGCTTCCTTCCCATTCCGTGCATTAGCATTAGTTCGTTTCCCAAATGACAGCACCTTTCCCACCTAAATTCTGGGTATACCACATGACCCATTCGGTATTTCGTCATCTACAGGTTCAAAAGTGCACTACATAGCCAAAAAAATTACTTTTGCTTCGGTAATTAAGTCCCAAATTGCCAATAAACCAATCCCACCCGTAAAGTGGTCCAAAATTGGGCCAGTGAAAGGATCTTTGAATATTGCTCTATAATTACCTTACAGATGCACCAAAGGGCGATAGGCCCATGTTAAATAATTTTCTTAGTTGATTTTTGGAACTTTGGCCATAATTTAAAATTTTAATTAAGTTAATGTTAATTAAACTAAAAATTATCACTGTATCTTCCAATTCCTCTAAACTATTTAAAATAAAGTTTTTTTTTTTAAATTCATTTCCCCTCCTTCCCCCCTGTTGGGGTTGAAA
>Ga0163217_1091385_pt1 | contig 11563 bp, 10 predicted proteins | sample SynspAceP_FD_185933 | JGI IMG/M metagenome (GOLD analysis project Ga0163217, IMG submission 185933) | Saline lake microbial communities from Ace Lake in Antarctica - Synechococcus sp. Ace-P (PacBio error correction) | ecosystem: Environmental > Aquatic > Non-marine Saline and Alkaline > Saline ... | reverse complement strand
TGCTTGCCCCAACCGGTCACCGCCCCTCTCCGGTGGCCAGCGGCCAGGCGGCTGGCGATCGCCCGCCTGCTGCCGCCAGGAAGCCGGCGCTTGCTGCTGGCCGATAAACCCTGGCCCAAGCTCGATCCCCGCTGCGCGCCGCTGGAAGCATTTGCTGGCCCTGCTGCATGCGCACAGGTCACCAGGGTCACGGAGCCCTGTTTTGCTCAGCTGCACCGCCCCTGATCTCGCCGGTGATTTCCGACCGCCGGGCTGGCCCTGAGGGCCGGAAAGCTGGTGCTCGACACGGACCCTGGCGGAACTGAACCCCGACCTGCTGCGGCTGGCCTCTACGACCCCGATCCCGACCTGGACCCCGCCGCCACGCGCGATCGGTCCAACCATGACGGACCCACGGCCCTGGAGCTGGGTCCCGCCAGCCCCGCTGTTGCCCTGCTGCCGGCCTCGCCCTTCTGCCGATGTTTGCTGGTGCTGCCCGGCCTGATCCATGGCGGCGGCTGGGAGCTGGTGGCCCAGTTCGCGGGGCGGAGGCAGCGATCACCCCGTCGCTCGACCGCTACTGCTGCGACCGCCCTCGCCGTCCTTGCATCCACCTTGTGGCACGCCACTGTCTCTGGGGCTCTCATCCTCTTCCCTTTTATCTTATGACAGCGATCATCCGCATTATGCCAATACGCTCTACGGGTACTAATGTTCCTCACTCTCACTCATTCTCCTCTATGGAGCTGATCTCGTAGAGCGCCTGCCAGCCTTATGACAAGGCATAAAGCGTGCGCCCTATTCGTCAGAGCCTCCACAGGCCCTTCCGCATTACAAACACACCCTCGCACAAAATTACTGCTCAAGCCACTAACTAACACTCACCAGTGCCAGCTCCTGAGTGCCCCCGCTCTGATTGAGGCTCCCGTTGTCCTATTCGTTATGCTATGCGAGGAATCTCCACTGCCATCTCCCACTTCATTTCTGCACGGGTCCTGCAACCTCCGCCGCATGCAATCCACACCTCCGCATTCGTCCGTGTACCCGGTGGTCCGGACCGCCATCACCGCAATCGCCCAGCCGTTTTCAGCGCTTTCAACGGCTCGCGTGCGCGCTTCCTCTCATCGCGTACCCCATCTCCGTCACCCACGCTGAATGTCGTCACATTGCGCTTCAGTCGTGGCCGTGCTTGCCAGTGGACGGTGATGAGGCGCGAGCTGCCTCAGCACTCCATATTCGCTCCTGTTTTGATGGCCGAGAATGACGCGATCGCTTCGACGAACGCCCGGCCGCGTAGCTGCATATCTCTTGTCTCGCGAGCTTCAAGGGCATATTGCTGCTGAGGTCGGCATGCCTTTCGCTTAGATTGGGGCTTGGCGCATGAACTTCATCGTCTCATCCCGCGACTGATGATGGTCGGGGGTATCCCGCCATGCAAGCAGTGCGCCGCCAGTTGCGAGCGTCATCATCAACACTTCCGCAGCTACCATTCCGTTATTGATGTTCTTCGATGCTTTCTCGTTCCTCCGTCTTGACCTGGCCTTGAGTGGCGAGCAATTTTGCAAGTAACCTTGTACCGGAAGAGCAATGAGGAGTCGCCAGAATCCGATCCGCTAACGCCCTCGTGTGTCGCAACGGATGCTCTAGTGAAACGGAGAGAGCTTGCGCCTGATGGGAACGCAACGGCGCCCTGTATTTCGGCAGTGGAGGTCAAACTTGTTTCGCGCAGGATTGCCTTCGAGTTCGGCGGCGTCCCCTGAAATCTCGGCCTTGCGGTTACAAGCGGCGCAAGGGCTGTGGACTAGCGCTTCGATGGCGTCCACTCCCCTTATGGCGGCGCCCCTCCGTGCCGCCTGCCCTCGTAAACGCCTCAGGTAGCTTCGGAGCTAGCGCTGCGTCGAATCCCGAAATAGTCCCGTTCGGCGAACCGTTGCCAATGAACCTCTCGAGCCCACACTCGCTGCCGCCGCCCATTCCAGCAGGCCTCTGTAGCTGGGGGCTTGCTTCGCGACCGCCGGGAAAGCATACCGTCGGATGCTTCGGCACTTTACCTGTCGACGCTTGAGGTTCCGCTTGGCGAGGATCGAAGGCGCTGTCTCCCAGCGCTTCGATGCCCCCCCCGAAGAGTCAACCCTTGACACGAGTCTTTCCCGAATAACCACGCTCCTCCCAACTGCTCGTAATCCTTCTTTCAGGTTATCTCCGAAACAGTCGGACGCCATACGTTCACCGAGGTTGGAAGTCACGCTTTCGCCCGTCCTGGACTTGGCTCACCATACTGTGCGATTACCGCGTATAGCTGGAGGCGGCCTTGCCAAACAATGCCGCTTCTCTGCAACATATCCAGCTACTCGCTCCGTCACGTTATCATAAGATGCCGACGGCCACAATACACTCTATTTCCCCGGGCTTTGTGCCAAATCGGGCGCAAAAAGCCTGCACCTCGGGCTGAGACCAAGGCCCACTCGGGCGGCTCCTTGTCCGATATACCGTTTTCTCTGCGCGAGGAATCGCGTTCCGCACACACCACTCTCAAGTTTTCTTTACCGCCTGGCTATCGGCGGACGGTGATGGCGTTTCGGCCAGCCAGATGCCCATTCCGGATTCGCTCAAGGACGCTCGGTGCGACTTCAAAGAAAATATGTCTGTCTGTTCCCCTGCACCGTGCCGATTCCAGTTTAGAAGTCCTGTGCGAAATTATCACTCAGAGCTCGCCAGCTCCTTGGAAGCCGGCATCTTTCTGCTCCTTGCGACTGTCTGGGCGGCGGCGTACCACCCGAAATTGCTTGGTGCTGAAGGCGTAGATTCGCCTCGCCAAGTACCAGCACATGGGGTAGCGACGAGTCTCCAAGGACCGGTGGGTGATGTGTGGCTGGTTCTAGGGGCGTGGTCGCTCGAAGCCCTGCTGCCTATAGCCCTTTCGCCACCTTCGTACCCAGTCCTTTTCTGTTGCCAAACAAACCTTATTGGCTCCGCTGGAGTCCCGCCTTCTTGCTGTCTGTTCTGAGCACGTGCATCCAGCGCTGTAGTCCGTGCTTCTGCACATCTGGACAATACACTGCGCAGGTTCCACCAGGATTAACCCGGTGTTCGGCTCTCCCATCATGCTTTGTCGGAGTTGCTCGGGCGTTCCGAATTCTCAGCTGTTTTCCACCGCGAGTCCCTCATCGGTTCCCCTTCCCCTTTAACATCGTCTACTGCCCTTGAATGCCGCTGCGCATCTTGCCAACCCGTGGCGTCCACGGAGGGCCTCAATTATTAATATACATCGGGATTTCGTGCGAGTCTTCCTGTACATCCATTGATGGCCCTGGATCGGCACGCGGTTCCAAACAAGTTCCCTCCCCCGACTCAACGGATTCACGTGCCTTTGCGAGATGTCTCCCTGTTCCTCCCTGCTCGACATCCGAAGAATCCGAGCTCGCGACGTGGACCTAGTCGTCAACGCGCAACGAACGGGTACCTAGCCAGCCGTGCGCTGCCCGCGGCGGGTGGTAATTGCAATAACGAGGGACACGCGGAAAATCCCCGCCCGTGAAGCGCCCGGCGCTATGTGGGCTCTCGCAATGAGCAGCCACTGTGCCGCGTCGGGCCGGTGTCACCCTCGTTCATCGCATCTTGAGGCCCACGTGAGCCCTATTTCCCTTCCCTCGGTGTGGTCTGACCCGCGCGATGGAACTTGAGATGGATTTAGCTGGACCAGCACACCTTCCGCGTAAATGCCTGACGAGCGGCAATCCACGCCAGAGGCCTTTCCGCCTCGTCCATCGCGTGCCCCCCTCTGCCGCGAGGAGTGGGTGTCGTAGCGTACCCACGCATTTCTCGATCGGGTATCTGCGTGCTTGGCTACCCACATGTGATCTCTTGGCAACCGAGCACTGTTACCAATGTTTTCGCCTTCGGTTCGACTTTGCTGTGATCCTCGTTCGGCCACCCAAGGTTCCGAGGATGCCACGAGGCGACCGCTGCTAGTGCGTGCGCGGGACCATTTCCCTCGGAGCGGGCCGGTGCATGACTGCCTCGGCCATGAAGGCTCACTCTGCTCATGCTAGAGTGAGCCAGCGCTGCTTATGTGGCGGGGATCTTCGTTCAGAAAAATGTTCTCGATGTTGGCGCTGCGCTGTCCGTGATAATCGCACCCTTTCAAATTAAGGCTGGCGCGCTCGCGCTTCTGAAGAGCAAACGCTGGGCGCACTATCCACAAGGGCTCCGCTAAGCTCTTGGCTCGCCAGGGCTCGCACGCGAGCGCGACCACCCCCGTTGGTGCTCATTTGTTCAAACGCCTCACTCGCCGGCCGCGGTGGCCCTGCGCTTGTTTCCCATACTCCTCGGATTTGTGGTGCTGAGAATCCTGTGCACTGCTGTCAGAGTAGCCCTTCTGCTACATGGTCGACTGGTGAGACTGATCATCGCTACAGAGCCGAAACCATTTCATCCGCGCTTTCCGTTCTTTCCCGTGCGGTCGCAAACCAGCGTTCATAACGCTGCCAAGACACTCTTGCGCGAGAGGGCAGCCCTATGATAATGTCTCCGCCGCAACGCCGAGTTCATTCGTTGCCGGAGTCCGGCCCTTTTGCGGCCCGAATCTCGTTCTGGCTTTTTCCCGTGTCTAGGCTGATTACCTCGGGTTGGAGTCATTAGCCATCCACACCCGTTGGGCCCATGATCCGCCTGGGTTCCCGCGCTTGCGTGGTGAAAACTTTTTCGCGCTTCGACATGTTGCGCGCCGTAGGAGCGCCACTGCGTGCCCTACTGCTTGGCCTACGCGCCTACCGGGCCCCGACTCCTGGTCCTGCGGGAAACCTCGTCGTCGGTCGGGCTGGTCTTCTGGGGCCTGCCGTGTACTTCGGAACTTGATGCTCCTGATGATCAAATCTTAGCGCTCGTTCGGCGTACCGGGCACAAGACACATAGTGACACACTCGAAACCACTATTATCCTCATTCGTTTCCATTCACCATATTATCGTGTGTTTTCTCGTGTGCCTATACGGTTCATCATTAAAGCGTTTGGGTAGACAGTCTGCTTTTCGATAGGCTCTCTAAGGTCGTTAGGAAATTGTGGATCAGGAGGTGCCTATGAGCCAGCTACTGAGCTCACCGTTTCACTTCTCTTTCTCCGATTCTTGGCACTTACAGAGGGGAACCTCTCAGCCGTATTCCGTAGAGGAGGCCAGTTATCTCTGTGATTTCCTTTCTGTCCAGCGAACGCGCGAATCTGCGGAGCCATCGTCCTGTCGGCGATTCCGTGGACACAGCTAGGCTGGGTCTGGTCGTCATGGTGGCGTGAACAAAACCCAACTTTGGAGTGAGTACGAAGACATCCGACCAATTATTTTTCAGGCAGGCGACCCTGCCGGGTCCGAGCAGCCGGGATGTAGTCGCACTAAAGCGGGCCATCGACGATGAGAACGAACCAGCTGCTGTCACGTTATTGTTCCTCGCTTCTCAGCCCAAACGCAGACGTGCACCATATCATGCTCAAGGTCTCAAATCCACCTGCGATTGGTTCCATGTGAGCGTCTTTTTGGCGCACATCCCCGTTCGGACGACCGGGTGGAGGTTCCGAATCCTCTCACTCCGAGACGCTCGACAGCTTAGTCGCACTACTTGAGCTTGATTGCTGGGTTAATTCGACTTTGCCCGCGGTGCATAGGCGAAAGAACTGCCCGGCACCTACCAATTCCGCCCAGAAGAACGGTTTTCGCATGTGATAAGAGAGAGGGTCGGAAGCCTCTGTTTGGGCCAAGAGTGGTCGCAGGTTCGAATGCTGGACCGCTCCGCCGATCACCCTCTTGAGTAATAACCTTTCCCGCCTGTCAGACGGTCACACAACTATGTGCAGACAAGGTACCAATCGCTGCGTGGCGTGCGGAAATCCCCGGACAGGTGAACACGCAGATGCAGCGGGCCGGTAGTAACCGCTCTCAACCCTCGGTGTGCGCATTGCGGCGACAGTGCGACTCGAGAGGTCCCCGCTCGTGCACCGCTCGTGCCTGACCCTCAGTTCCAGGCGATTTTTAGACCAAGGTGTGATGGGCTGCTTGGGTTTGAGTTGCGCATTGGATTTCGTGATGAGCGGTTTCCGCTGATAATTATAGGTTCCATTTCGCTATATGAGCTCTAGACAAGCCACGGTTCTTACCTGCCAACTAGCTGGGGTAACTCCATCGAAATTACTTTCAATCTCTCCATTTCGCGCCGGATTCTCAATTCAAACTAGTCATGCTCGCCCCCCGTATGGAATATAGTGTACATGTCAGGTGGACTCGTCGCTCTCCATCATCGGTGATGAGGACGATACGCCAGCGCGACCTAGACACATCTGGCGCCGACCGCCTTATCATGTTCCTCTTGCTCTCGCGTTCGTCTAGTCGTCGCAAGGCAGACCATAGGTATGTCTGGCGACCGCCCACAATGACCCGCGCTGCCTCATGCTTGGGTCCCATCGCGTTATCGGCGGGCCTTGCGTCGGCCGGCGTTCCCCAATCTCGGCAGCGCTCGGCCAGTGGAACCGGCAACGATGCGCGCATCGCCGGTATCTCTATTGCCCTCCTCTCGAGGTGGCCTAAGACGCGCGCGGTTTCTCCTTGCGCCCGGCTACGGGCAAGATTGAGTTGCTGCGCTTACTCCTGGACTGCGGGCGTTTCTTGGGAGGAGGCCTGCCTTCTCGATGTGCCGCAGTGCTGGCCTGGAGAATTGGCGCGCTGGGCTCCCCTGATCGCATCGCGGCCGCACTGGTTCTTCGTACGGGGGAGAGCCCCACTGGCCGATTATTCGCGGGCGATGCACCGACCAGCTCCGGTCACCACTGCGCAGTCCTCTCGAGCGACGACCAACATGAACAGAACTTGCCGGTGGCCGGCATCGGCGTAGCCTTGTTCGACGGTTGTGTCCGGTCGCAATTCACCTGCTTCCAGATCATAAAGCAAGCGAGCGGTTGCCCGACGATTTACACGCATTCGCCGGTTCGTGTTTCAGACCTGGCTATTCCGGGGCCGCGGCGGGAATTTCGCCTGCTCGGAGCTATAGCACAGGTCGAAAGCCAGTGAAGTTGGCTCAGCCACTCGCCACTCAACCACGACCTTGCGTTGGGCGGCCTACCAGCAGGCCACTGTCGTCTGTGGAGCGCTTTCGACCCGGCGGGCGGATAGCATCGCGCCAGCCAGAGTGCGCCGGAGGCCGGGCCACTTGAAGTCGGCGCCTGAAGGCAGTCCGTTCGACCTCCTCAACCGGCGCTTACATCATTACCAATTCCGGACCGAGCGGATCCCAAGCATGGATCGCGTGCCCGGATTGACCGCAGCGGCTTCCTATATCTTACGGCAGGGAGATTCTCCCGAAAATGAGGTTCATGGCAGATGGTGACGCTCCCAGGCCGAGCCAAAGCTTGTGATAGACCGACAATCCCGCATATTGACGAACGGATTCTGCTGTATTAGACGGATCTGAGGCGGGCCACTGCGTAAGAGGTGTCAGGAGCGCACGCACGGAAACATCAGCCAGCCCTACGTGACACCGTCCAGCGCGATGCTCAACCGAGCCGGCTTCGCGTCCGAGCGGACACTATCGTACACTGCCGCTTGCCTCACTCCCCATAATCACAGGCCAGTCTCTGCAGGCGCGTGCAATATTGCGCTATATCCGTCAACGCCGCATTCGCGTCAAGGCCGCCACCTTTCTTATGCGTCCTCTCATCAACCTCCGCACGGCAAGGCTGAAGTTCGCGATTAGTTTCCTAACACTAGCGCGGTTTAACTCAATCATGTAACCTTTCCCGGTGCTCGCGATGCTTGGAATTTCCATAGCCATATTTGGCGATTCTCAATAGTATTGAACTCAATTAACTAATATTACTATGGCCTAAAAAATATTTAAAACCATAGTATTGATTGCCGCTGTGATCTAGCATTGTGAGAGTTTCATAAAGCCGAGCATATTCCGCGACTGGATTTTCGTTAATCCTAAAGATGAAGTACGAATACGATAATCAGTTTTCTCCTCGGACGCAGTTCCGACGTGACCAAATGAAGCGGTGACAAGGTTCAAGCTACGTGGCCCACACGACAACTCCCGGCAGATTTATGAAGGTTAATGTTCGCTACGCGCGCAATTAATAGTACTCGGATTTCCTAGCCCAGCCTGAACAAGATTAGGAGTCATATTCGGTGACTATCAATTCCGTTTCGCAGATTTCTTCTGCATAACGCCCAGCATCGCCCTTATAATGCAAACAAACTGAAGTATCAGTTCGGAACTGATGCTGTGGCATAAGTTGGTAAAACTAGGGTCTTTATTTTTCGCGAGTCTTTGTCACTACCAAACCACCATAGCTATTCGCTCAACCATATGTCAGCCACTGGCTCTGACAGATTTGGCTGGCAATTTCAGATCGCGACAAACAACGATGAGCATTACTTGTTACCGGCGGCCGCCGTTAATATCCGGGCAGCCACCATGGTTGCTAGTGGCCTTATATCGTGATTCATGATATGCATCTCTCGCCCGCAAGGATCGTCGGTCGTGTGGATCGCGCGCTCGAGTCCGGCACTTTTGATTTCGTTGTCCGGTGACCCGGCTGGACTCAATCAGTTTAACCGGCTGACATTGGCTTATACCCAGTCCTATACGCCATCCGATCATTGTCCAGCCATGATCGCCCGATTTGCATCAGTCTGCTCAGTCCTACCCGTATTCCTCTCGTCAGGTTCGCTCTGTTGCACAGCTTACCGTATCTACCGCGGAACTGCTCCTGCCCCCTCCCTACCTGCCTTTCTTCCGACTACCCAAGACCATCCGTCCACATCCTCGTCTCTATACCCGTGGTGTCACTTATCATCCTCGAATGTCCTGTGCAACAGTCATTATATCCACAGTCGCGCTCTACTCATCCAATCTTCTAGCTTCTTCAACGACATCCCGTCTATCCGGCCTTCCTGCCAACCAGCTGACTGTATGCTCCCAGTGGATCACTAGTCAACGCGCCCATTTCGATGCCCCGCTGCTCTACCCCTTGCAGTATCGGCGTCTCCAAGCTGATGACAACTGATGTTGCGCACACTGCCTGCGCACATGATTTTCCGTACGCAGCCCTGCATATTTCAACGCGCCGGCGCGATTCCTCCTGTTCGTTATGTCAGTCAAACCCCCGCCGGCGGCACCCATTCTCGATCAAGTCCGCCAATTGAGCAGCTCTTGAATATGCGCGTGGCCATATTCGAATGTCTTTGTACGCACTATCCAACGTGATGCACTGCATCCATTACATCCACGTCACCGATTGGTCGCGGCCCACCTTCAGGCCGCTGGCTTATCTTCTCTGCATGGCAAGGGACAGTCTGTTGCTGGGGCCCGCCGGCCATTCTTCTGGAGGCTGCTCGATGCCGTCTGGATTGAATTCCTCCTCTCAGCTGTCGCGCCCATGGCGGCGAAATCGATGGTCCGGTATGGCCGGCCGCGCGCGATGGTCCAGTCAGTGGTGTCGTTGCCGACCCCACCAGGCGTCCGCCGAGTTCTTAGCTGGATCCCCGAAACACGGGATATCTCCATCTTGAAATAGTCAAAGCCGCTCTGCCCTAGGGGAAATATCAACTAAGCCCGCCGTCTAACCAGATCACTGCGACATTCCTTCTCGGCTCTTCTGCTACTCAGGATACGAGAGGTCGTCCGCTTCACGAGATCTCCTTACCTCGCTCTGACGCGTGCGCCAATTGAAGATGGATTGGCGGAAATCACAATTCTGTCTGCTGCGCTTGCCATAGCGCAGCGGTAGCCGTCCAGGCCCTGGTTGCGGCCAACCCGCACCGCGCAAACGCATCGCCTGCCACCGTATCCCATTCATGTCGGACATGGCGCGGTATTAGACATCCGCATCGCTTCCCCGCACCAGCGAAACTTCAATGAAGAACGACGACTTGCATTCTTGTGATGCCGTTGCTGCTTCAAAAAATTCTTCGATGCCTGCGCAATGATGTGAGCGGGCTGGCGACTCTACAGGCGCCTAGGCCGTCCGCACAGCATCTTCCGTTCGTTCTGTGACGGTGAAATCAGAGAGAAAACAAGCTTTTAGCACTCGCGTGACCCGAAGTAGTCGGCTCCACCGTGTGGAACAAATGTTTCATCCACCACATCAGGACCTCCATCTCTCGGCGAAATATCGGAAAAACCATGCGTTTCCGCCAAGCCGAGGCTATTGGCAAGTCGTCCACTTATGCGTAGGTTCGATGACGACGCGGCGACGAGTATAGACCGGTACTGCCGGACCCGCACGTAACGCATCGCTTTTGGGGTGCATCTGCGGGCATTCTTGTGCTTGCGATCACGATGGTGCATATATCGCTAAAAATGCGGGGACCGAATCCTCCGCTGACCCCGTCGGTTTGCGCGGTATTGAGCCAATTGAGTGCTGCTTCAGAAAAATGTCAGCTCGGAAATATCGCTCCGACATAATCCGGAACATCTGGGGCTGTTGCGATTTCGGTGGAGTTCGTCTTCGTGTCACCCACCGCGTGGCTTCACCTCGAGAGCCGGATCCGGCCGATCCTGAGTGTCGCCCTGTCCGCCGTGCCGGTATACATAGTCACCTTCTCGTGCTCGTGGCAGGCCGTTTGCCGACATCGGCCGAATTTAATCGGACCACCCGCCGCGTGACACTGGCACAGAGAAATCAGGTTCTTCGCTCAATCGTCGATGCGCGCAAGGTCGGACCGGTCTTCCAATGCGGATGTGAGCAGCAGTGTTCGCCCACCATTCCCCCCAATGATATTTTGAGCCAGCGCGCTTTCTGATCAGCAGATGGTCCCATCGAAAGATGAAACCGACACACGGCCAGATAACAGCCGTCGGCGTGCGCCGTTGAATTTCTCCAACCGGATACAAGATCGTCTTCGGAAATGCCAAATGATGGTCGAAGAACGGTCATGATCTTGTCCTTCTTCATCAGCGCGATCTGATGCGCGGCCTCCGATCATGTCTGTGACCACCGCCCCGGGCAGGCCGATGAGCCTTTGCAGTTTACTCTCCTGACATTGTAGGCGAGCCCATGCCAATGGCCTCAATTGAGCGATATGCAACCTGCTGTGGGCGACTTCCGTGTTTCGGGTTCAGCACCTGCCGGTGCTTCATGCCCGTTGCTTCCATGGAGTTCATGAGCACCGGGTCGACAGCCTGCTTGCCGGGCAACCAATTGGCTGCCTTCATCAAAAAAAACCCTCTTCCCAAATTTTGGGAATCTGTCTTCTTAAATGATAAGTATATTCGTAGGATAGCCCGCCCTGTTCCAGGATTGATACGGTTGTTTTGGCGTGGCGGCCGCCGCATTTGCACCGTCCGAATTGAAAGTAACCGCTGGCGACGCCATTGTCATAATATTTCCCTTGAATACTGCTGAAGAAACGAATTTTGTGCAAACTCTGAAACCAAAACGCTGCTCTTCGTTGCGTTTTCCTTCCCTCGCCTTGCTTGCATGTGTTGCGCAGCCCCCATTCCTCGCTCCAGGCCGCGCACCCGGGTGTCTTGAATGACGGTTTCCGCTTGTGTGCTTGCGCCCGCCCAATGCGACCGGTTTGAAACCCAAAAAGGGCCCC
>Ga0163217_1087258_pt1 | contig 11563 bp, 16 predicted proteins | sample SynspAceP_FD_185933 | JGI IMG/M metagenome (GOLD analysis project Ga0163217, IMG submission 185933) | Saline lake microbial communities from Ace Lake in Antarctica - Synechococcus sp. Ace-P (PacBio error correction) | ecosystem: Environmental > Aquatic > Non-marine Saline and Alkaline > Saline ... | reverse complement strand
CACCTCCCGTTTTTGACCGGCGTTTTGCCTGCTTTTGCGCGCGGCATCGCCAAGGTTCATGATTGTTTCCCCATCCAAGAATTAACTGTCGCGCACAGGCTTTAGGTAAACGCGGATAATCCCCCAGTGTTCACGATAAATGGAAGTGGGGGAACAAATGACAACGCTTGCCAAGGGCGCGGGCCTCCAGCGGGGGAATCCTAGCCTTCTTGCAAGCTGGGAAAAGAGCAGCCCGCAAGATCCCGGCCAACAGCCCCGCCACCCCACGGCTGTCCGGGTTCAAGCCCCCTCCAAAGATTGCTGCGCCCGACAAAGGCGACGCCGGCCAGCCGGGCGCGAACAGCGCTTCATTGGCCCAGCCGCGCCTGCCCCATGGAATAACAGCAGCCATGCGGGATGTCATTGTGCGGCGCGGCTTTTGTGCATTTCTTCCCAAAGGTCGATAAGGAACGCGTGGTTCTTGCGCGCGCTCTCGATCGTGCCGATGGTACGAGTACGGCCACAGGGACGGCTGGGGCAAAGCGGGCGGCGCGGGGCGTCCGCGCCAAGTGGGCGGCAGCCAATGCCCGGCGTTGTTTACCCGGCCCAGAGCGCGCGCAAGAGTGCACTCTCGGTATCACGGCGCGTGGTTTGGGGCGGTGTGGATCACAAAGAGGCGGCCTGACGCGCAACTGCGGCCAGTTTCGGGCAAAAACGGGGCGTCCCAGGGCGGGAAAAGCGATAGTCCAAGGGATCAACATCATGGCAATTCAACTCTGCGATCTTGCCCCGCGCCGCCAGCGCGCAAGCCGTCGAAACATCCGAGCCGTAAGATGCTATGCCCGGTGTCAGCGCTTGAAAAACCGCGGGCACGCAACGCCCGATCAAAGCGCCAATCCGGACCCGGCCACGGCCATCGCAAAGACGGCGCAATGCCGTTTCCGCCCTTGCGAAACGCATCCCCACGAGCGGTCAGCCGGGGACAAAAGATCTGGCCTTTTTTGGCAAGCCCCCCCCTTGCATCAACGCAAGGACAGACGCGCGCACCATCACGATCAAGCAGAAGAAAGCCAAGCTGCGTTTGACCAAGGGCAAGAGGGGGGGTTCTTGTTTCATCCAGCAGGCCGCAAGATAGGCGGCCCTCACCCTGTCAACGCCGTCATGCGGCCCTTTTCAAAGCCGCGACAATGCTGCGCGTCAGGTCAGCAGCCCGCGCGGGCGGCGGCATTCCGGTGGCTCCTGTCATGGGATTATTGACGCCGCCTTTTTGTGGGCGGACAGTATCCTGCAAATAGCTGGCCAAACTCTCCGCGCAAGTTCCGGGCGGGCCAGGACCGAAGGCCACCGTTGCCTGCAAGAAACCAGCCTTGGAGGCCCAGTACATAGCGCTGCCCCCGAACGGAAAACCGTAACTGTTGCTGGTTTCCAATCTCTTGCGCCGATTGGGCATCCGTCAGCTGGAAGTTCACCGCCCAGGCGCCCTGTTCATCCTTGTTGAGATTGTCAGAAACCGTCGGCGGTCAGATGTAACGGCCGGATCACAGCAAGGTTGGACGGAGCATCCTCAGCCTTGGTATTTTCGACATTAGCCTTTGGCCCGCCGATGGGATCCATATCCTCGGGCGATATTCCAAAAACGCCATAAAGAGGCTTGCTTTTTCAGGGGCGACTTCATTTGCTGCAACCATATTTGCGCCAGTTTTCTTCGTAGGCCTCGATCATCTGCTGAAGGGCAGGGCTTTCGGCGCGCATCACGTCCATCCGGCAGCAGAACGCGAAAGCTCATGCCGATCAGGACGGCCGGGCACACCAAACGCATGGCCAAGGCCCATGGCCCGGTTTCTGGCGAGCATAGGCATTGCACCGCTGTCCATATTGGTCTTCCATTGAGCGTTTCAAGAGCTCGTCTTGACCCTTTTCTGCGCAAACTCGCTTTCCAGCTCTGGGCGCCGTGGTTCAAGTAATTCCTCAAAGCGGCCGAATTTTCCGCGCGAGGTGACAAGCATGAATTCCCTTTGATCCCGGCGGCGCGCGCCATCGTCGATGCGTATTGGATCAGGCGAGCGGTCGACGACGCGTTCATGGATCTCTTTCGGGATCGACTTCGTGGCGGGAAGAAGCGGGTGCCAAGTCCGGCGGACCGGAACACACGCTTTGGTGGACTTTGACTTTCTTTTTACGCCGTACCCTTACCAATCAATTCACTGAACGTGTCCAGCCTGGTCCAGGACCGCTCGAATGAAGTCACCATAGCAAACCCGCGATCACATTACACGTAGCATAGGCGATAAGACCACTCTCTTTGGATAATCAATTCCAATACAAATGTCAAAAGAAGGGGAAAAGACGGGCCCCTTTCTTACCCCGGAAGATCGTGCCTTTTTTTATGGATCGGGGCCGAAACTGGCCGATGACGGAGACAGGGCGGGCGGGTCTCGGCCCTGATCCGTTTTCAGGAAAACCCATTCCAGACATAGCGCCCCGCTTGTCGCGATTCCGAACGGCCCAAAGCGCCCGCCCGATTGTTCCCACCAGCCTTGTGGCCGTGAAAAACCAACGCATGCGGGCGCAACCCTCTGTCCAGACAGATCAAGCGTCACGATATCTTGACCTTGCGAAAAAGCGGCGGCGCACCGCGCCTCCAGCGCGGGTCTGTCCCCGGCCAAGGCCTGCATGATCTGGCCGGGCCGGGGGCCGGTTTGCGGCCAAGGCCAGTGGAAGGGGCAGCCCAGGAGGCACGCGCCGAAAGAGCGGCGTCAACACCCGATACGCCCCTCGGCAAGCCGTCATGGAACCCTTTGCAATTCAGGCCCAGCCGATATCGCGAGGCTCCACCCGCCGCTGACCAGTGCTGCAGAACCACCCCAGCCGCGAACTTCTGCAATTCGACGAGAATCATTGCCGCGCTTGTCATTCCATGGCGGCGCTGAAAACGGCAGGCTGGCCCCGATTCGTGCAGGTCGAAGCGGCACGCGATCCGCCCTGTGCCTTGCCACTGGGGCAAACCCCTGTGCACAACCGCATCAGCACGACCGCTGTCAACCGCCCCGTGCGCCCAGACGCAATTGACGCTCCGCCTCATTCAAGAAGAAGTGAAAAGGCAGGATTCGAAGCCGCCAATATCCAACAGTCACTCCTGGCGGGAAGGCGCAATTCGTTGCCTTGCGTCTTGGGATCGCACGCTGGCCGTTCCGGCGGAAAGACTGCGCCCACCTGCTGGTCGAAAGGCATGTCTTGGCATTGCTATGTGACAAAGTGCTCGCCATTGGCCAGGCAAGGCCCTTGACCTGCCACGCACATTAAAACCCGTCGCTGCCACAAACCCGCGGATGCGGCAAAAGAGGGCGACAAAGCCGGGTCACCAGCTTGGTTCCGGCACGGGCATCATCAATCCAGGCAGGCCACGACCAAGCCGTTGCCTGATCCAACCCCAGATTGCGCGGCAGCCCGCGATATGGCTTAGTCATGAATGACCAGTTTGACCGGTAGATCGATTGCGCACCAGCGTCGCTGCCGCAGCGTCTGCGACCGACAATCACCTCAACACAAGGTGATCCATGTCTGCGCACCGCGGGCCAGCGCCCGCATAATGGGCCTGCGGCGATTGCCGGGCTTACGTATCAGGCTGACCGGCTCCGACCTTTGCCTTCCGGTCAGGCCGCCCGCTTCAGGACGACCCCGGGGGGCATGGGCGATAAGACGGCATTGTTCCCCCCGGCCTTGCCATAGGCAAGCGGCGGTCATGGATCGTCGACCGCCGACCTGGCCACCCGCCCTCGCAAGACAGCAATCCCCCGCGCCCGTAGTCCCATTCCATCGTCCGGGCAAGGCCGCGGATAAAGATCCGCTCGCACCGCCGCGACAAGACAGAACTTCGAGGCTGACTGCCGCACTTGTCATGTCGCGCACCGCATGTTTGCCGATTATAGGATCGGTCGCCGGCACTCCTGTGGCTTTTCGACGCTTACGACAATCAGGCCTCATTATTCCCGGCTCGGCCCACGGCACTTCGGCGTGCCGGACACGGCCTGATTCCTTGTTCGAAAGCGCCGGGTTCTCAAAACCGAGGGGCCATCGGGCCCGCCGTGTAAAACAGCCGCCCCTTTGCCGGTGCATAGGACCAGACCCACGCAGGCCACACCGGTTTGTCCGACATAGGGCGATGTTCAACCGTGAAATCCCCGCGCCGCTGCACAAATTCCTTTGTGCCGTCCGTGGATCTACAATCAGAACGTCGTGGCACGCAGATCATGGCTGTTCAGATTGCTCGGGTTCGCGTTGATCAAAAACAACATCGGTTCGCCGCCCGCAGGAAACTTCCCGAGATATGGCATCCGCCGCCTCATTCTGCGGCGGTTGGACAGGGCTTTCGTCGGGATTTGGAGCGCCACCTCAAAGTCCGGGTCCGCATTGAGATTCTCCATGATCTTTGTCGCCTGCTTCCAAACGCCAGGCGGGCTCAGGCGCGTAGAGGGTGAAAATCCCATAAGTTTCTCCATTTGCCGAGCCGACCCCCGTATTATTGTTTTTTACCCAAAAGTCATATTGTTTTCAAGTATCCTTGATGGGGTCCCGGAACGGCAAGGTTACTTGTGCAGATTTCGGGTGAATCAGACGGGCTTCGCAAGGGTCTTGACGAAAAAAAATGTTCGCAAACAACAAGCCCCCAAAAACCGGGGGGCATCGCTTCTTAGGCACATTGGACGTGTCTTCCATGTCACCGTGCGCAGAATGCGGGCCAAACCATAGCAATCCGATTTCATCGGCCTGCTTATCAAATCTGCAGATCGGCGATGATGGTCGCCGATCTCTATGTCATGTTCGCCGTCCTGGGCTTGCGAAGCAGCGCGGTGCGCGGCAATTTCCTGCCTTTACGTTGATGACGGGCATTTCATGTTCATGACACATATCAAGGCGTATGGGAGCCGTTGGCGGGGCCGAGGGATCTACTCGCCGATGATTGCAGCACCGCCGACGCCATGATACGGTGTTTCTGATCGCGGCATCGCCGTTTTCGGCCCTTACACCCATCCTGCTGCAGGTGTCGTGCTCTAGCGTCTATCACGCTGCGGTCGAACCGCGACCTTTTCACACCCAGTTCGGCGTCCTGGGAATGCTTCTGGTGTGCCTGGGGGCAGCGGTTGTTGTGCGATTGGCGTGATCTTCATGGCCGCAAGCCCTGGCGCCAAAACGTGATTGCGATCGTTCAAGAGCTTTACATGCGCGCCAACATGATCGCCTCTGGCAAGATGTTCCTTGCCACTTGCGATGCGACTTACGATCCTCCAACGAGTTTCGACTGGACCACTGTTCATACGATGGATTTCAGGGGGCGGCTTGATCTTCCTAAATTACAACCGCATTACAGTTCGATCAGCACCCGATCAAAGGTCACTTTGTTGCTGCCTCATTGATCGGTGTCTTGTTGGAGTATTTTTACCCCGCCAACACGCCTTCCATCAGCTGGGCGGGGAAAATGAGGGCGGGGGCTGGCGGGCTGAGCTCTTTTCATTGATGCGTTGGGGGCCCATTCTTGCCGCAGCAAGCCTTCGCAGGATCTTCCGGCCTTCATCGTTCAACGTGATCGGACGTGGCCGCCAATTGATTGTGCTGAATTTGCGTATTGCCCGCAAGCTCTGCCCCGATCAGTCGGCAGCCTGAAACCCGGACCGCCACGCGTTCGAGTGACCGCCCTGTCCGCAGATGGCCAATGGGCCGCAATTCAACCTGGGGAACGCGGGGATGGGCAAAATCTGCGCTTTCTGCGCCGCGACCTCTTCGCCAGATTGGGACTTGAGATGACGACCCGATGACCTGTAGCGGAACCGACGTTTTGGTCGCTTCAGTATGGGATAGCGCGAATGGCAACCTTGATCGTCAGCAATTATGGATCAAACCGCTTCTTACGCTGGAGACGACTGGCTGCGCAAAAGCAAGCGGACCAGCGAACCACATCGGGAATTTTCCTACTGCGCGGCGAAGCAACGGGGCGAGTTTCGCTTACGTTGCGGGGAGCTGAATGTTCGACGGATGGCGAGACAGGCTTTCGGCCATCGCCATCACCTTGTTCCGTGAAGGGCGAACCCGGCCCCGCGAGGTTTGTGGGCTGCTGCATCTGCCCCTTAGGGCCGATTCCGCCGCCCTGCGCTACTGGCATCTGCCCAGCGGCGCGCCACTATTAGCTTTTCGACTTTTAATTTGAGGCAGCTAGAGCATCGCATTCGCATTTGAGGTCAGCATCTTGTGATCGAAAGCAGAGATTGTCGATTCAGGTTTAGTCGAAACGCTTGTAAGATCAGTGCGAATAACGGCTTTGCCCACGGCCAGCACATAGCCCACGCCGGCGATGGGTCTTGACAATAACTCGCTGACCAGTGGTCTGCCAGCGCATCCGGCAGGCGTTTGAACGCGAGGTGGCCCTTTGCGGCCTCGTCGCAATCGGGGCGTTACTGCGCCCTGAAATTCACGGCCTCGATCTGCACTCCCGGTCAGCACTCATCATTGCCAGGCCTCGCCTCGGCCCAGAACTTGAAGCGTCTCCAGCGCGGCCTCGGGTCAGCTTGATATCCATGGTCGTTGATATAGACGGCCAGCCGTTTCGCGGCTGATCAGCAGGGACGACACTTGTATCCCTGTCCGTTGAATGGCGGAAAATCCGGGCGGTTCTGCGCGATGATCGTCACCAGCAGAAACACCAAGGCCGCCACCATAAGCGGTCGCAAAGATCGCAGCCACAAGGATCAAACGCGGTAGTTGAAGCCGTCCGAAAACGCAGGTTCCGACTGGCGAGGATTTCCAGAAGCTTGATCTCTGCCTCGGTTGTCAGTGTCTTCTCGACCAAGAGCGTTCACGCCGTGCGTTGAACGCATTGGCTTCGGGCAGGGTGAGAACAGAAAACCGCCGCCCCAAACCAGGGATCACCAACGATCGCCCCGCGATCCCGCCGCAAAACAACGCGGTTGCCAGCGCTTCAGGGCGATCAGAATCGAAAAGTAGGTCCGGCACTGGCTTTCCTCTCCTTTAAGACTCGGCGGCGAATGTGGAGATGACATTCACGAAGTGTCCAGCCCTGTGCGCCAGGCGGCGCGAAGCACCGGCCGCCGCCCGCCCCGTGGGAGCCGAATCAGGCACCTTGCCGCACCCGTAGTGGAGGCGCAACGGATTGTCTGCTTGCTTTTAATTCAGCATAGCAATCAGCTGTGCCGGGACGGCCAGGACCAAGGCCAAAGCAGGCGGCAAAGCGGGAATAGCGTTCATTGGGCGGGATTCCTCCCTTGATCAGCGGTTGCGCCCAATCTGGCGCAGAAGCCCGCGGCGGATTCAATACTAGCCCGGTTCGGGGGGCCGTTATCGCATAACAACCCGGATATTGCCTGTCACGAAAAGGGTCTGACCCATCTTACTCACCAGCCCGGCAACCACACCGCCCGGCGCCCAAAATCGTAGCAAAGGATGATTCCGCATGGCCCACTGGAAAACCACACCGTTCGTGCCTTGCAAAGCCGTGGCAATCGCCGCAACCGCTTCTGGCGCTGATGAAGCCGCTTCCTGCCGTTCCCGCCCGAGCGATATGCGCGGCGATGACTCTGCCGTGCATCGCAGCCCTCGGCCGTGATCGGCATCATTGGGGCGGCCATCAACGATTTAACAAGGCGCGATGATCGCTCGGCGGAAAAGGTTCATGACACCCGCCCGCGCGTCTACATGACCGGATCAGCGCAACGACCGCTGGAATGAACCGTCGGAAATGATCGCCGCGGCAAACCGTTCTTCCGAGGAGTGCGCGTGGAAAATTCGCGGGCAACCGGCAACAACAGCACCGGGTCTATCTGGAGCGTTGCGCTGCGCCGCTGCGAGGACGACAAGCGGCTTGCCGAATGCCTGTGCGCTGGATGTAGGATTGCGCGCGGCCGGACCGTTACCGCGCCTATCGCGAAAACTTGCCTGAGCGGGCGGCTTCGCAGCCGTGGCTACGAGGAACTGGGTTGTAGCAAGCTGACAGGCCCCTTTACTGTCAGGCTGACTTGGGGCGAGAGGCTTGAGCAAGCTCTCGCCTCTTTTTTTTGGGCGCCAAAGCCAATTGGCTTGGCCCTTTTCATTCTGGGGCAATCGGGTTCTCTGCCCCCATGAAAAAAACCATCTGCGGACCTTCGGTATGAAACCCTTGCCCAGCATCGGCGGCGCGCTTTGCATACGGGGGCGTGGATGAGGTGGGCCGTGGGCCGCTGGCAGGCCGGTGACCGCCGCCGCCGTTCGCCTTGATACCCGCCTTCATTCCCGCCCGGTTCTGCCGATAGCAAAACCCTGACCGCCGCCCGGCGCGAGCACTGTTTGCCCCGATCATGGAATTGCGCAGAGGTATTGCATTGCCCAGTGCAACGGTAGAGGATCGATGCCCTCAACATCTTGCGGGCAGCATCTGGCGGATGTGTGCGCGCGCTGCGCGGTTCTGCCCAGCGCGCCAAAGATTTCGCGCTGATCGACGGCAACCTTTCTTCCCCGCGATTTGCGTGCCCCGGACAAGCATCTCAAGGGCGATGCGCTTTCTTTATCGATCGGCGGCTAGCGTCCGATTTATAGTGGCAAAAGTGACACGCGACCGGGATCATGGTGGACTTGGGCGGCAAACAGTATCCGGGCTACGGATGGGCGAACAAACGCAGGCTTACCGACAAAGAGCATTGGCGGCGCTTTCTAAATCTTGGGGTTCACCCCGCATATAGACGTTCGTTCAAGCCGGTACACATGATCTTGTATCAAGAAAAATTCTAAAAGCCCTTGATTCAATAAGAATTTGACGGCGAATCAGAATGACCATTTTCTTTGGTCTAACAATCGGCGCAAAAGCGGGGACCGAGGCAGAGATGACAGGCAAAAACAAGAGCCAGAGGCAGGCCCCCTGCGCTGGAATCGATCCTTGCAGGCGATGCATCCGACGTTTGTGACAGTTTGCCGAAGCAGTCAGTGGATCTGATCTTTCACGCCGACCCACCTATAACTTGCAGTTGAAAGGCGATCTTGCACCGCTCCTGACAAACAGCCGGTCTTGATTGCGGGGATATCACTGGATTCAATTCGCCTCTTTCGCGAATGACGACGTTTCACCCGCGGATTGGGCTTGCGTGCGCCCAAACGGCTTTTGAAGCGAACGGGGCGATCTGGGTCATCGGGTCTGTACCACAAATTTTCCGGGTCGGCCCGCAGCTTCAGGGATCAGGGCTTCTGCTGTTTGAACGATGTCGTCTGGCGCAAATCCAATCCGATGCCGAATTTCGGGCAAGCGTCTGCCAATGCGCATGAAACGCTGATTGAGGCCAAGCCGGGATGATGGGCGCGAAATAACACTTTCAACTATGAGGCGCTCAAGGCCTGAACGAAGGCTTGCAGGTGGCGCTTCTGACTGGGTTTTGCCGATTTGCCACGGCATTTGAACGCCTCAAGGTGAAGGCCGGAGACAAGGCCCATCCGACGCAAAAAGCCCGAAAGCCTGCTGCCACCGGGTTTCTGATTGCCACGACGAACCCCGGCGATGTTGGTGTGGATCCGTTCTTCGGGAACCGGCCCACGACCGGCGCTGTGGCCAAAGATGCTGTGGCCGCCGATGTTCCATCGGGATCTGATACGGGAGGGCTTACCGCCGCGTTGCCGCAACAGCGCCTTCCAAGGTGCGGAAAGTTTGACGCCTCGGCGCTTTGGAGATTACCGGATCGAAGCGGGCCCGACCCCGCGTGCCGTTCGGCAGGTGGTGGAACGCGGGGATGCTGCGTCCGGGAGAGAACTCATATTCCATCGGCAAACCGCTGTCAAGGCCAAGTCCGTGCGATGGGCACCCTGATTCGGCAAAGGGATGTCAAAGGGTCATACATCAGCGTCGGCGCCGCCTATGAGGGCGCGCCAAGCTGCCAAGTGGGCTGGGACCTACTGCACTTTCAAGAGCGCGAGGGCAAGTTTTGCTGTCTATCGAATTCGATGCGCCAGCAGATCCGGGCTGAAATGGCAGAAACCACGCGACCCAACTGATCCGAGCCCAGGACCGTCTTGGCCCGACAGATCCCGTTTCAACACTCGTTGTAAACGGTGTTGCCGCACGCGCCGGGCCAGCCCGTGGCGCGACCTCCCCGTCATGCTTCGCATGACGGGGCTTTTTCATGGCCCCGCTTTACCGGGGAAGCGGGTTGAGCGCCTTGTTATAATGGGCTTTCCAGGTTCCTGAATATCGGGGATTACATGGCCGCTTGCCGCCAGCGCGCGATCCCGGCGGATTCATAATGCGGCTTCCATAGCGGCGGGATCATCGCAATCGCCGGTCACTTCCCGGCATAGCCCATAGGGCATTGCGGGGCATCCGCCTCGCATAGGTCTGAAGCAGCGGATGCGGCGATCTGGGCTTGAGATGATGGTCGGAAGTGGCGCTGCAAATGATCAACAGCCAGGTTTTGACGCCTTTAATTGCGCCGGCGTTCACGAATTGGCGTCGTGTAAGGACATGTTCATATTGCCATTGCCAGATGCCGCTGCCGAGGTCAGGCCCGTAATGCTGCGACCATAGTTCCAAGCTCCAATTGCCAGATCGCGACCCCTGCCTGCCACCAAAAAACGCCAAAGGCCCGCCCAGCCGCGATTCCTCATCGCAGCGCTACAAAACCCCCGCCTCGGCGGGCCAGATAGCGCAGAAGCGGGTTTGGTTCGATGGGCCCCCGACAACAGGCAGGGGCCCCGCCGCACGCAGCATCGCCACCGTTCTGCGCTGTGAAAACGACGACACCCAGGCATTGCCACAGCACTCGCGAGATAATAGCGGTGAAAGCCGCTTCGTTTATGCGGGCCGTGACCGGATCGCGCGGGGTGCAGACATAAAGGTGATGCACCCGGCAAATGTTTTCAGACCGGAGAATGCCCATAAACAGAACGAGGCCAGCAACGAATGTCCGACCCATCCGCGTTTTCCAGCCGGGATTTTCTGATGCATCAGCTCATGGCTGAAATTGATTCCCCACCGTCCCCGAGGGCAGACGCCCATCCCGAAAAAAGACGGCAATGGCCTCGGCGTCGGACAGATGATCGGCGACGCGGCACATTTTACACAGCAAGCCACGAATCCAGGCAAACACACCTGAGATCGGCAAGCCAGACGATGGCAGCCAACTTGACCAAAAGAGCGCGGTCGGCTTTCGGGGTCCGCGTTCCAGGGTTGTTCAGCCCGGCCAAGTGCATCCAGCAGCGAAAAAACACAAAAAACCCCAAAACTTGCCAGCGGGCATTCAGTGCAATGGCCCATCCCCATTAAAGCGGGGCCGCCGTCCACTAGTCACCTGGACCCCACGAATTCAACGATATTCCCTAATAGTGGCGTTGGCAGAGGAAAAACCGCATTGACCTTGCGGGGGTCGGAAGAGATGTCATTCGCAAACCAGGCGCACCTTAGAAGGGGGAACACGGGGCGGAAAGCCACCCGTAGGGCCGGGGGGGAAACTTGCCGCGCGATTCAAAGCGGTACTATTAAAAGCGCGGGCAATTTTAAGCGGCATTTTTCTCTTTTTCTTCCCATTTTTTTCTTTTTTTTCTTTGGGGTTTGATGGTTGTG
>Ga0163217_1058150_pt1 | contig 11563 bp, 7 predicted proteins | sample SynspAceP_FD_185933 | JGI IMG/M metagenome (GOLD analysis project Ga0163217, IMG submission 185933) | Saline lake microbial communities from Ace Lake in Antarctica - Synechococcus sp. Ace-P (PacBio error correction) | ecosystem: Environmental > Aquatic > Non-marine Saline and Alkaline > Saline ... | reverse complement strand
TTCCAAGTTAGTAAAGCCATATTTTAATGCCACTTGCTTCACGTTTCTTAATGTGTTCGTTGTTCTTTAATTCGGAATAGGCAGCTTATCCCAATTTGAGGCGGCGCACAGTAAACGAAAGGCGTTAGGCTGGCTTCTTTTATTCAAAAGGTATATTTAAGAGACTTGCGGCGCTTATTTGGCATACATTGGCTAATTCATCGATCGTGATTGTCGGCCGGTAATATTATCACAGTACATATTCCGCACGCGTCCTATATGGCGATGCACCGACAATGCCGCAGAGAAGACTGGTTAAAATTGCTGTTGACATAGTCAAATTGGCAGCTATTGAACAGCCTGCAAGGAATAGACCAAGGCTCGATCGTACAGTGTGCCTTTTTTCCTGCGCTGTAACCATGGTCATTAGTAATAAACGGCCCTCATTGGGAATTACGTTTGTTTTATGCTCGAATTGAATCGGTTCTTTGTTCGAATGTAGCAAATTTTCGTTGCGGTTGTGTGTGCAAAAAAAATCGGTTGGTATTTTGACGATGAGTTTCCGACAGTCTTGGTGTTATTTGATTCAATCGAGTGCGGGCATCACATAAAATGGGTCGCCTGATTTTAATGTTGCGTTCTTCGTTATTAGATTTACCGATCTTTGACCTGCGAGAATGATAGTGCAGTGTAGGCATTGTTGCCTTTAAGGACGCGCGAATCGTGGTTGGACGGCGGCCTGCTTTCGGTATTCCAAAATAGGAAAGCGGTGCGAATTCTTTAAATTTAGTTTGCAAGTTGCTTCGAGGCGCACTCTGAGTGAAACGATACTCTCCAAATCCCGCTTGTCGTAACACTTTCGTGAGCGGGTTTTTTTTTTTGCGGGAAAAAAAAAAGGAAGGGGGGGGCATTCTGCGACCGTGAAGGTCGTAGATAGAAAAATCAAATTTCATACTGACACCAATGCATTTCATTATTTTTATAGTTAGCATCTGGAAAGCGTTGAATGGCTTTCCTCAGTGTATTAGGTAATGCTTGGGGTGGGGAATTAGTCAAGTCCAATTTAGTGCTGTAGATATCAATTATTGGTTTAGTAAAATATAATTTTGATGTCTTGTATTTGGCAATAAGGGCATCATATAATTTAGCCATAAAAACGGCCCTTTTCGGGCGTTAAAATTCATGGAGTGAATGTCTTTTCGTGCGCTGATGGTAAGCAGCGCCTTCGATTTAAGCTTTCTATTGCGATTTTCTTAACCGCATGGCAGGGGCAATCAAGTGGCCTTGTTCGTGGGCCTTTTCTCGCTGTCTAATCTCCAATTTACTTGTGTTTCATGCTCTGCAGCGGTCATTTGCATAACATGCACGTCGGTGAAAAAGGCACAGCCAGATGGCGGATTCAGCGGCGAAGGCAATTCGCCTTCAGCTTGATTTACGCGTACGGCGTTTTTCTGGCGAAGCTGCGCGTTGCTAGGACAACAATGCCAATGGTTATAAGGGTGTTTTGGGTTCTCGAAACAGTTGTTCACACGAACCTTGTTCAACATTTTCCTAGATACTCACCATGACAGGGTCGTCAGCGATGTGCTCACCACGGACAAATGTGGGAGATGAAACAATAGCTCCAGCAAACTCTTCTTGCAGATCCATATCAAGTCAATACTTGCGCTGTGAACGATAAATCGAGCGCTTGAACAGGTTCGTCGCGACGATGACGTTTGGTCGAGCATAAGGCCGCGAGCGAGGCGGCAATTACGCTGACGTTGTCAACCAGAGAACATATGCGGGTAGCGCGTATCGTAATGTTCTTGTCTTTAGAGCCACTTTCGCCATGATAGCGAGAGCTTTCTTTTTGCGTTCGCTTTAGAAAGCGTAGGTATTGATCACAAAGGTTCTTCTATAGAGCGATTTTCTTACGTGGAAGATTCAATGAGGCCATAAGGGTTTTGGAAGATGATTTGGATGCTTTGACGTAACTTCGCTTTGAGCGTCTTGCGCTTCAAAGTTAGTAAGTCTTCCACCTAGGTGAGCCAGCTCCACTAGGTCGGATGTTTCAAATCATGGAGGTGAGCAATGCGGACGAAGCGGTGGATTTACACAGCCAGATTCGCCTACTACTGCATGGGTTTTGCCTTTTCAGATTGAACTAATACCCATCGACGGCTTCACACTGCGTTTGGCTTGAAGAGGCTTGTTTTACCTGAAATGCTGCTTTAGGTTTTTTCGCTTTTAAATTAATTGCTTATTCTAATGTATTGTCGATGAATTGGTCGGGTTGGTATCATTGATTGGATGGTCCCCTTCACTGTCAATGGCGTGTGGCACTTCACTTGGCGATTTCCAGGGGTCGCCTTGGTTCGCAGGTTCAACTTGCGACAAGGTGTCTGTCGCGTAAGGGCGCGAGGGCTTAACAAACAACCCAAGGGACGATCGTATTTGACCGGCACCACGCCCTGGTAATTGCTTCAAGTCGTGCTTTACCCGCTGCCGATTTCTGGTAGCAGATGCAATCAAGGCTTGGTGTATGGAGTTGCTTGGGTGTGCTGAATACTTCTGACGCAGGCCAAGATTCAACAATTGGACCAAGCGTACATTAAACAATTCACGCGATGCAGCGGACGTTCGGCGACTTAAGGCCAATCGTGAGTAATAACACCAACCATTTGCTTTTTTGACGTTCGTAATCCAATCAACAAGTCGAATGATCTGCGCTTGAATGGTTCGTCAAGCGCGTTTGTCGGGCTCGTCAGCGAATCAATAGGCGTGGATACAGCCAATGGCCATAGCAAATCATCACTCGTTGGCTAACCGCCTGAGAGCTTTGAATGTGGTAGTTGTTAAACGTGGATCTGGCGCTGGGGATCCCCACTTGAATTAATAGTTCTATGGCGCGCGCTTCAGTTCTTTTTTGCTACCCCTTGATGGGTTTTCAACGGCTTCAATGATCTGATAACCACGTGAAACAAAGGGTTAAGGCTGGTTCATCGGATTTGGAGATACATCGCCGAATGTCAGAGCCGGTGAGCTTTACGACGTTGCTTTTTGATAGCTTGAAAGGATCTTGACCCTTCAAACGGTCAGTTATCGGCGCTGACTTTGCCGGGAAAATCGTTAAGCCATGATAGACAAAGAATCACACTTTTTGCCTGGAACCTGATTTCCCCAACCGATGCCGAGAACTCCTTCTTTCGACCTTGTAAACTGATGTTTATCACGGCGCGAAAAAAATTGCGAACGGTAACGCTTTTAAATTTTCACGTGTAACACAGTGACATAAAAACTCTCTTACTGTTATCAACTTGGGATCAGGGCATCACGTAAAGCCATCGCCCATTGAGGTTTTTAAAACGCCAATACGGTGATTCCAAAATCATACAAACCGGGGAAGTAACTACCACCACGCGCGCTGTACCGAACATGCAACGCATTGGCCAACATAAGAATCCCCACTCTGGAGGAGGTGGCTGCGCGCCAGACCAGGAAAGGCCAACGCCCATATCAAAGAATCGAACTGGAAGCCAAGAGTGGCTTGCACGATAAGTGGCGCATAAAACAGTTTGGATAAGAATACAAACAAAAAAAACCCCCATTCCCCAAAAAAAAACGCAATGGACTGGCGCCGTCACACGAGACGATGTCACGTAATCACGAAGACATTTCGAGCATAAGTAGGCAGCACGACGTCAAAACGCACAATAATGCGGCAGCGAAGACAATGGAATGGCTGAGCCGCAGCTCTGTTGACGATGCTTTGGCCCTAATCGCACAATGGCAATGGGCCAAAAAAGCAGCTTGGCATAGCCAAATGATGTCGACGACTGAGCATAATTGCAGTGTGCGATCATGCTTTGAAATACCAGCACAAGGACCAATGTTAATGCCCCTATTACAAAGACGCAGGTACGGCCACGATTGCCACAGCAATGAAAGACGGACCAATAGATCCAACGCGATAAAATATTTCGCAGACTACGTCATTCGGTTCCCCCAATTACAAAATGACCAGTTTCCGCCTTTACTAACCCACGCTGGTGGTAACAAAAAAGCGATCGCGGTACATGAATCGATGAGTGAATGTGGATGCCACACAAGTTGGCAAAAATGGCCATGAGAAAATTTCAATGCCGGATAACAATAAGGCTTGCGACTGCGCCTTTGTTGAGTGCGGAAAATAATTGCCCAGAACTCTTGAAATGGCGTCATGGGGCCATGGCGCCAGTGACGGACGCCGCCTGGTCGATTGCTGTTTTATAGAAGTTGTCATAACGTCTCCTTATCGGGCTGTGTCGAATACGTGACTTTTACACTGCCGTAAGTAATATCTAACTAAGAGATTTCACGACAATGATGATAACAGCGGACAATCAAAATACCGCCTTGTACAACGGAGGTAATCACGACGTCGATTCGATTTCGATTAACCACTTTACCAATGCCCGGCCAAGCGAACAACGGTTCGGTCAAAATCGCCCCAGACCAAAGCAAAATGCACGACCCGTGCAAACGATCACGGTAATGACAGGAATCAAGGCGTTGCGCAGCGCATGAATACGCATGACTCGCCAAGGAGGCAATGCTTTTCGCCCGAGCCGTTCGAAATGTAGTCTTCGCTTAGCAACTTCCCAACATTTAAGAAACGCGTCATACGAGCGCATTACAGCCAATAGGGAATCGTGCCGAGGCGATTTTACTGGGTATAATAAGATGTGAAACGGCGACGTAAACGCGCCAGCTTCATCAGATAATAAATGAGTCAATTCAGCATTAAAGCCGGTGATATTCCTCCAATCATTACGGTACGTCGATTCCGCCGGAGACGGGCGTCCAAACCCAGAGTTGACGCGAAAACACGAGCATTAATAAACAGTGCCCACAGAATATGGCATCGAATAACGGTGAGAGAGAAGGTCATACACCGAGTTCAATAATGGTTCCGCAGATTTAACGCCGCAAAAATACCGGCAGTAAGCACAATAAATAGCAAAGATAGCGGCACAAGTTGCCAATTCTATTGGTGCGGGAAATAGCGTGAGCGACTCTTTCATTCACGGGTTCTGTCGTTGTGATTAGAGAGTTGCCTAAGTCACATTGTAAAACACCGGTTACGTATGAAAGTAATGAACATACCAACGGCTGAGCAAAGCCTAATTGAGGCACTAAGTTCGGGCATAGGCGCTCGCGATCAACACAGGTTCTCCGGCCATCACTTCGAATGGGGGTCTCTACGGGAATTAAGCGATAAGGGTAAACAGTCAGCAAGGTTATCCGGATGAAGTTGGCAAAGAACTAGCTTAAGCGACGAAAAATAAATTGGAACATAAAAGGGCGGCTCTCTTGCGATGTTATGTGATTCGAGGCAAGGTGCTCGGTCAAACAAAACACTACTCGCGTCCCAGCGAGTTAGTGGTTTTGTAGCTCGAAGGACATTTCTAAACGGTCTATTATTTGCTACGTTGTAGAAGTAGTGACCCACCAAGGGATCGTTTTGTTAGCCTTTCATTCTTGACGATTGGCTCTTACCACAACAGAGTGAGCAATGTGTTACCCAGGCGCTTCACGTTTGAAGACACCTTGAGATTTTCGTTTACAGTGTCGTCACGCTCAGCTTGTCTTCTGGTGTTTGTTTTGCTTTCAATAACAGGTTGTTGATTCTTTCGTTACACACTGTTGCAGGTTAGATCCGCCAACGCCGGCACCAACCCCTAGCAATACGTATAGGAAGTTAACTGTCAACCTTATCACCAGTCCCAACCTAGCAATTACCCGTTATCGTGCTCGCCTTTCTTAGAACGGTTTAGATACTCGACCCATTCGTAAGGAATAATTTCGGCTTTCACACCACTTTGACCAGTCTCTTGCCATGATTTCAGCCATTACGACGGGCTTTGGGTTTATATGGGCCGTTGTACTGGGCATTGCCCAAAAATACATTGGTTGAGAAACATCGGGTAGCCTGTTCAGCCAATAATTTTTTCGCTTTCACTGGATCGTATGGGTAATCACAATTTCTTGTTATAAGACACATGGTTGGGAATTGGGTTTGCTTAGACCGCTTTACTGCGCCTTGGAAAAAAACCGCATCCAATAATCGCGTGTCTTATTTGTTGATAGTTTAGAGCTTGGCGAACACGAATATTCAGTAAAGGTTTTTTACTGAGTGTTAAACGCTAAATAAAACCTACGTCAACCTTCTTGGCTCATAGTTTGTGCTTGGATCAGATTCCATCTGTTTAAGGTCAGCTGGATCGGGTAGGCATCACATCCATTCGCCTGTTTCAATTTCGCATAACGAATCAGAAGCGTCTAGGGTGATAGAGAAACAAGGACAGATCGATTTTCGCTTTGCCTTTTCCAGTTAGTCTTTAAACGCTGTATGTAAGCGGATCAAAGGAATCTTGTTGATACTGAACTTTTGGAAAGAGACCGGTGCCAACTGGTCAAGATCCAATTTTTCAGGGCGTACACGCTTTCATCGACATCGGCTTGTTCTTTTTGAAAGATCGATGCAAGTCCATTAGCCAAGTTAGCAACAAAAAGTGCTTCTGGTTGATTCAATACAAATTTGACCGTGTAGTCGTCGACTCTCACCATCTCTTTTGATACCAAAGTATCCATGCCCATACCGGTGAAGTTACTCGTTAAGAGCCACCAGATACAGTGTGGTATGGGGTTGTTTTTGTTTAACCCTTGACGATCAACGTGAAATGACTGTGGAGCGTTAAAATCACGTGTTCGGGTTTGAAGTCTTTCGTAGAATGGAATTCACGCCTTTACGTAAATGGAAAGGTGTATTTCAAGACCGTTCGCTAGAGACGTCATTAGTTGTTGCTAAGCCTGCTCTGTTTCTGTTGTTGCCGTTGGGTTGGACTTCACCAACGGTTGAACATGTTTTTGGATGTTGGCCTTCAAAAAGTTCGTTCCAGACGTGTTAAAACGCAGGGTTAAAGCCTTTCAGGGCTACCTTCTGAACAATAAACCAGTGTGGAGTGGCAGGCGTGAGCAGAAGTGCCAATTGCTCCAGTCGCGATGAGTTTGCAAGCGTAAGTCTTTGGCTAGCCCTTTTTTCATTGGAACTCTCCAATTACCTAATGATATTTCGTGTTAAAGACACGTGGGAAGTCGACATTAGGGTGTTCGTTTACTTTTGTGATTTTTTTGGCGGAGTTAAGAGCCTTCTGTTATATTATATGAGAAACAAAACCCATCCAAACTCTAGTTTCAAATGGGGTTGTTCTGCCTATCTTGAGCCCCTTTACCATTAGCTGGTGGAAGCGAACCACAAAAACAGGCGTTCTTTGAAGATGAAGATTACTCAGCCTTTATCTTCATGACCAATCGAAATAACGCTATAGCCTATTGCGTGGAATGCAATACCAACTAACGATAAGAGCCGGAGAGCTTGAAACAAGTTTTGGCTATAAATCTGGATTGTAAGAAAGGTGGAAAAAATGAGGGCGATTTTTTTAATGGGTTAAAATTAAAAGTTATTTTGGCGATTAAATTCCGGTACAAGACCATTATTAAAGGCGCGATTAAAGAGAATAGAAGTTTGTAAAACAAGGAGTATATAAAGGAACGCGCTTCGGAGGTTAACCGATACCAAGCGCGTGGGTGTTAGGTATGCTTTTAGGATTTTTTATCGAACGCTTTTACCAATACAGACGTGTTCTTGGGCGACTCGGCCTATCTTTGCATGGAGATTCTTGATAATTTCTTGATCGAGGTTCTTGAGTAAGGGGCAGTGCTAACCCCTTTTTTCAAGCGTGAGCACAAACAAAGGACTAAGTCTTTATGATCCACTCGATGGCGAAAGCCAAAATCAAACTATTCTTTTTGACATGGTTTCACCGCGATTCTATAATTGCCAGACCGCAGCGCATGTTTTAGGGTATCGGACTAACGTTAGCGACGTCCGGCCGGCTTTTGAGCAAAACCGAATACCTTTCGACACAACGGATAAACACGCCACGATAAGATCTGGTTTGACCATTTTTGCAATTTGGCATTTGCCGACTGGCCCCATAATGTTGCTGGCTTTTGGCCATAAACAATTCGAGTACAGGGCTGGGCTTTATCTAAATCGTTTTTTTTTCGCCGCAATCATCACCGTAAGCACACCGTTCACAGGCGGGGACATCCGGCTTGACCGCCCGAACTGGTTGGTCATAAAGAAGAAGCCACGTTTTTAGCGGCATGATGGGAGCTCTTTGGCGACCTCGCCGAAGCGGTTGTGTGGTCGATAAATAAGTGGCCTATTTGGCGTTGTTGTAAAGCAACCATCAGGCCCTTAAAGTACACCGCGCGTAATCGTCTCTGTTACCCACAGGTTAAAACACGTCGCTGTTTGAGCGGCTAATGCTGGCGTTTGTGGCGAACTGCCTGTGTTGTTTTCGCACCACTTGGGCTTTTTCAGATGAACGATTATAAACAACAACAGTGTGCCCCGCTTTGCTAAACGTGTCCGTGCATTGGGGTAGCCCATTAGTACCTAGTCGAATGAAATGAGTTCATTGTTTTTTCTTTTGTCTTTGGTTCGTTATTACTAGATCATACGGATTTACTGTTGAATTACGAGGTACAAAAATTACGAATATCAAGGCATAAGAGGGTGGTTTTTTAGTGGTTTTTGCACGATTGACTGGCATTTTTAAGTAATTGATTTGGGATAAGGGGACGCGATTCGCTAATCTCCTGTGGATAAGTTTGTGCAAGAAAATTTAGACGGATGGATTATTTCATTAAAAAGCGAGTATTTGTAAGAATCGTGCATATATCAACGATTTTCATTTCTTTCTTCTCGGTTTGCAGTTATTGCCTGTTTTGGTCAAGGGCTTAAGCAAGATTTTTGGGAAGAGGATACATCTTAAATCTAATATTATTGACTGATTATATTTCCATTCTTTCAATTGAAATTTACTTGATTTTATAAAAAAGCATTAAAAACATAAATTAGCTTCTTTTATTGTATCTTTATAAGATATAACCGCTTAGGGGCGAGGTTGTTCATTGCTCTTGTGTCTAAGTGCACGCCATCAGCTCACTGCGGCTGTAAAAACGCAGCCCGCATTAGAAAATGCAAGGGTTATGAACGGGCAGTATCTTGTGTGTTTGATGAAAATGTTGTGACTTTTCAACGGCTCCGTCAAAAACTCTCGCTAACGCCGTTGGGGAAGTAAAATAATTTGGCGGAGCGATCATACAAGGCTTTGTGGTGAGGAAAAAAAATCGTGAGATCTGCATTCTTGACTTCCGATCAGTTTCTCGACGCCTTTTGCTGCTTCGAAGGCGCCAACATGAAAGTGCCGCTTCAGATCATTGGTTCCAACATTAAGATTAAAATATCGACAGGCCAAGGTTTTTAATGCCGCTTGGAGGTACGCTAAGCCATTTCTGCCTTTCTAAGAAGGGGTAATCTCCAGAGAGTGGTTCGTCCCGGTAACGAAATTAATTGACTTGATGCTGGGACTGGGCTATAACCCGTTTAGAGGAGGCAGGCCCAGCGCAAATGTTTAGGGTAGCGTCCCTCATTAGGAATACGTCCAAGTGAGAGAATCGCATAACATAAATGTCGCATTGATTTGTCCTTGCTTTTTGTGAGTCATTAGTAGTGTAGGTTATGAAGCGCAGGTTTGATCAATATCGTTCGCCATAAAATAGAATTGCCCATGCGTATCAGGGTTTGATCATAAATAATAATGCACATTAGAAGAGGTCATAATGACAGCAACCGTTTCACCTTCTTTTTTCTTCTAAAGATGAGATTCACTTGGCGTATTTCGGCTGAAAATTTGACTCAGCAAACCTTTTCCAACGCTAGAAGAGCGTCGGCAATGTTTGCAGCGTTTACAAGCGGCGTTATTGGTTAATGAGAGGCCTTTGTTAGCGCTTGCTGGCAGGACTTTGGACACCGTGTCGCAAGAGTTAGAAGATTGCTTGAGTCATTCCCTTATGGGAGAATAAAACGCAAACGACATTTATCGAGTGGGATGAGGCGTCTTCGTCGGCGTGTTACACATTAGTACGCTTGCAAGGGAGCGCTAAGGTGTTTCTATCAACCAAAAGGGTTGTAGTAGGAGTGATTCACCTTGGAATATCTGGTCTTGCTTTGTCTCTGGGCCGTTTAGTGGGAGGGCGTTGGCGCGGGGACAATCGAGTGATGATGAAAATGGAGTTTTGTCCAGAAACGATCGGGGTTGCGTGCATAGTGGATCAATCCATCTTGGGGAGATTGGTCGAAGTGGAGTCAAGGGGAGCAGAAATTTGCCAAACGAATTTAGCCAGTTGGGGTTTGCCCCTTATTGTTTACCGGCTCGACCTCAGTGGGTCACTATAATTATTGCGCCACAGCTGACAAGGCATCTACGCCAGTCCATTAGAGATTAGGCGGTTAAATCGCTTTTGCTTGTGGGCGCCATTTCTGCTGACTTAGAAAAGGACACCGCGAAAAGTTAGTGTTCGGCAAGTGCTTTTAATGCAGGACAAAACCTGCGTCGCACCCGATATGTATTTTGTATCATGATCAAAAAAAACACCCTAATTTGATTATATAAAGCAGGACATGGCGGCGTATTAATCCTGACGGTGTTATTGAGCTCGGATTACACAGTTTGATTAACGCCGTCAGTTGGACCCGCTGAAAGGTTTATGGTTAGACAGGCGCGACGCTGGTGTCGGAATGTGACAATTTTGATTTGCCGAAGGGCCGTTAGAAAGTGTATGTTAAAAATGGCCTTTCATATCGTTCATCAGCCAAGATGATGATTAAGCGTTGATTGCAGACGAGATATTATGCGGCCTGTATTGCCGATTTGACGTTTAGGTCTAGGTAGGATGAGGCGTTGTCTTATATTCAACAAAGCCTCGACCTTTTCTTATGTACTTATTTAGCAACAAAGTTGACGATTTTCGACGGCGGATGTGAAAGAACGAATGTGAAGCGGCAGTTTTGGTGATTTAATCACACGCTCATTCAAAGTTGGCGCAAGGGCGGATGTTGCCCCTTTGGTGGTATTGGGGCGTCCGGAATGGGGGCGGTACATTGCTTGAAGAAGGTTTCCCGCACTTTCTTCTTTCATAGTAAGTCCGACTGCGTGAGCGTGGGCCCAATAGCCTTAGCGCTTATACGCGACCGCGCTTATCGACGAAAAGATGCATAAAGCTGATTGCCAAAATACTGCCTATTTTTATGGAGGCTTTGACTCTAAAAGCACGTTAACACTTTAAATGTTTAAAAAACCAGGGTGAGAGTGATGTCTGTACTCTACTGGTTTTTTTCAATTGCCCTTCTTTTTTGCTGCCTTTTATTCTGTATTTTTACCTTTAATGACAACTCGGATTTAGCTTTAAACGGAAATGTTTAACCATTACGTTTAAATACAGTTCATTTCAAAAGGGGAATTTATGTTTGGCTTCTAATTTGGTTATTTATTTACTCATTCCATTCAATTATCACCTCGGTAATTTTTAAGGGCGATTTGAAAATTATTATAATGTGAAAAAAGTATGTGCTAATCCCTCCTTTGCTTTGTGCTTGCTCTATTTTACGGTCACTTTTGCCGTCAACTTACAAGCTCCGTATCTCTCT
>Ga0163217_1058103_pt1 | contig 11563 bp, 11 predicted proteins | sample SynspAceP_FD_185933 | JGI IMG/M metagenome (GOLD analysis project Ga0163217, IMG submission 185933) | Saline lake microbial communities from Ace Lake in Antarctica - Synechococcus sp. Ace-P (PacBio error correction) | ecosystem: Environmental > Aquatic > Non-marine Saline and Alkaline > Saline ... | reverse complement strand
CTGGGACCAGGCCAAAGCGGCGTGAGCCGATCCCGGCGGTGTGGCCGCGGTGGGGATTCCGATGCAGCCGCTGTGGCCGCGGTGTGCTCTGGCCGCCGCGAGGGCGGGTGCCGGTGCTGCTTCGCCGGCGGCAGCAGATCGGGCGGCGGTGCTGGCGGCGGGGTGGATGGCGCTCTGCCTTGGCACAGTGGCCTTGCGCCGCAACTGGCGGCCTGGGGCCGCCCGGGGCCCACCACCGCCTGGGTTGGCGGGGGAGGCGAGCAGCGACTGGAGCTGTTTGCTGAAGCGAAATCGGCGATCGCTGGCAGGTGGAGCCCCTTGGCCTTTGCAGCAGCCTGCCGTTTCGGTGGCTGCCGCAGCGCCCCCTGTTCGCGACTACGGCGTGGCTATGTCAAGGAGGGGGTGGGTGCCGGCGGGGCTTGGCCTCCTCTGGAACTGAGCGGCTCCGGCCAGAGGCCTCGCTGAAGCCTGTTGATCTGGCCTGCCGAAACAAGCTGCAGTGCTGTCTAAGGCGTCCAGGCCATGCAGGTGCTGCCCCCCTGCCAGCTCAGGACTCAAGCCGCCGCCAGGCTGCTGCGCTGGGGCGCCATGGTGGGCTCGGCCTGATGGGCTCCTGCGGCCAGGCGAGCTCAGCCCAGCTGCTCTACAGCATCCGGTCAGATTGCCAGCGGCCTGGTTGACAGCGGTTGCCGGATCCCTGGCGCGGCGGGCCAAGGAGGGGCCCCGGCGAGTCTGCTCAGGCCAGCTCTCCCCGCGCCGACTGCTGCAGTGGCCGGAGGGGTTGGGATCTGGCGATCTCAGCGGCGAGCAGCTGCAAGCCCCTTTGCTTCCGCCTGGGGACACCCCCGAGGCCCCACCAGGCTGTTTGCGATCTGGCCCCCTTCGCAGGGGCGATCAGCCATCTGTTCGGCGATCCGGCCGCTTGCACCGACTCGCCATATCCCTGGGCCTTACGGCACCTGTGTGGTTTGGTGCATGCGCAAACGTCATGGACCTGGCCGAACGCCGCGCCGAGGCGCTGGTCTCTGCTCCTGGCATGCCAGCCTCAAGGGCCTGCTCGTGCTGCCCTCCAGGCCCCGGGTGGTGATTGACTCTGCTGCGCCAGGGCCTGGCAAGCCAAGACGAGGGCGCCCTGGCTGATCCGCGCTTGCTGCCCAGCTGCGCCGGTATGCGCGGCTCAGGCCCTGGCCTTCAGATGAACCGCGATGGCCTTCAACCTGCGTTGCGGGGGGCAAAGGCTGAAGCGGCCTTGGTGCCAGTCAGCGGCTTTGCCTTTGCTGCGCAGTTGATCTTGCGCCTGACGGCCCTGCGCCGGCCAGTGGCTCCACCGCTTGTGGTGGAAACCTTGCTGCTGCGGGCCGGCCCGCAGCCGCCGAAACCGGCGCCCTTGGCCTGGGCTTCAACAGCTCGTCGAGCCCGCCCTGCTCAGCCGGCTGCCTGGCTGCGGGTGGGTGCCACCGCTGCCAGCGCCAGGCCCTGGCTGCAGCTTTGCAGAGCTGGCCCAACCCATCGCCTCGGCTCCCTGTACCCGGAGCCGGCCGCTGCTGGCCAACTTGCAACAGCCTTCTCCCGCTCAGGGGCGAAAGCAGCTGTGCCCGCTACCAGACGCTCTGGGACCATAGGCCGCTCCGCTTGAGCGCAACCCACGCCTGAACCCCTAGGCCAGGAGGCCGGCGCCGCGGTGGGTTAGCCGCCAGCAGGGCGTGGGTGTGGGCGAGGCAGATCAGGAATGCCAGGCCATGGGGACAGCGGGGGCAGCAGGCGCCGCAACGCTCACAGGCTCCTGGCATCGAGCTGTTCCCACCAGTGGCCTGCCGGTCCGATTCAGGTGTAGCGGCTCCGGTGGCAAAAAGCCTCCTGCCATGCCGAAGCGCCAGGTGCGCAGGCGCAGCAGTTCGGGAAATCGGCAACGGCCTGCGGGCAGGGCAGCAGGCGCGGCACTGGTCGCAACGGCCTGGGCGAGGCGCCCCGTGTGGGCCGCATGGGACTCGGCTACATACGCAGATTAGCGCTCCGTTTTCAAGCCGTGTGCGCGTGACCATCTCGGCGGGACGAGCGAGGACGCTCTCGGCCTCCTAAGAGCCAGATCACCTGGCTGGGCGGGCCCCGAGGGCTGAGGGTGCTGGATCCCTTTCGCTGATCAAAAGCGAAGGCCAGCTCCAGGGGAGCCAAAGGGGCGAGCGCTCTTGCGCTAGTCGGGGTGGGTCGTGAAGAATAGCACGCCCGCCCTGTCTGCAGGGGAGATCGCCCATCACGCCAAGGCGGCGGCGAGGGCCGGCGGGCCAAGGGCAAGGCGCTCCTGATCAAAGAGATGGCGAGAGAAGGCTCGCAGAAATAATCCGAAGCAATACACGCTGCCAGTGCCTCGCTTCGATCATGTCGCTGCTGCCATCGGCTGCTGAAGCCAGTGTCCCACCAGTGCCCTTCGCTTGTCGCCCAGTCGAGCAGCTTCCTTGCCCTCCCCTCTCTAGGGCCCAGTTCGAGATGTCTCGGGCCGGTTGAGGCCTACTGCACCGCCAGGTTGTCGAGCCGCTCCACCCCCAGGCGCCTGAGCAGGCCCCAGCTTGTGGGCGGCCTGTCGATCAGGGACTCACATACCCCACGTGAGGGAGATTTTTGCAATTAGTGATGACTACACCGGAGATCGCGGGCGAGTGCGCAATGAGAGTGGTGCCTTATCTGTTCCATATCGGCGAGCGTGCCATAGGGTCTGTGTCCGACCGAAGTTCTCGAATGTGTCTGGATAGGTGCGGTTTTCGATAGTTTAGCGCTCAATGAGATGCGCAGACAGGCGAATGTGGAGCTCAGCAGTTGTGCTTAGCGACTCCACTGCGCCACTCTCCGTAGCTCGTGCAGCTGAACCAATACATGAACCTGCCTCGTGTGACTCTAGCGATCACTCTTTTGACGTGTTAGAAGGAAAGCGCGAGACAGCCGGGGCCCTAAGTGGCCAAAGGGTCCGCGCGGGGGAGCGCCTTGCGTTCAGCGGGGGCACCGGACGGGTACGCCAGGGGCGCCGTTGGAGGGGGAGGGCCGGGCTCTCGGATCGCACCGGGCTCGGGCTTGCATCCGCTGGCGCTGGGTCGAAGGAGGGGCGGGGACATTGCGGAGATCAGTTCGGCGCCCTGGGAGGTATCGAGAAACGCACCGGTGCGAAGAAGTCCTTCCTGATCCTCGGCATAGGACCTCGGCATCGACCACGGGATCGGAGGGCAGTGCGGCGACGCACGCTCCTCCAGCATCCAGATGTGCGAGATGGTGCGGCGCGGCCAGGGCGATGGCATGCTGGGCGGCAGTCGATTCTCGAGTGGGCTCACCAGCGGGCGAGGTGAGTTTTGAGAACGGCGCGTGAAGGTGCTGTCTCGATGGGTATGGATGATCACCCGCTCCAGGCCGCAACCAGCCGGGCGCGGGCCGCAGCAGGGATGGCATGCAGATCGTAGATGAGCGGGCGGAAAGAGGAGCGAGGCTTCCTGAAACCTTAATACCGTACCACACTCAGTGTACTTCGGTTGGGTCCTCTTTGGAGGCGTGTGATTTGGCGTAGTGGAGCTCGCCTGAACTGATTCTCAGGATCTCAGATATATACGCACCTGGCGCCGGGCCGCAGGATCGCGGCAGCTCATAGTGCACTATCGAGGTTTGCGCACATGGTGATGCCGCGTCGAATGTGGCTCTCGACTCGCAGAATATATCGCGCGCAATATCTGCCTAGTTGGAGCTCGCTTGGTGGGGCCTACGCACCGTTGTCCATTATGGGCAGGAGCTCCAGCGACAGATGTCACAGGGTTGCGTTCCAGGCGTGGATTGGCGATTGCGCTGCGTCGAAGCCGAAAAGGCTCGCTGTTTGGTGAGTGAGAATCATAGGGGGCTCGGTCGACGCTCTCATATAGTCGTGTGTGCGATCTCATGGGTGAACTCCGCTCAAAGTCATTGCGGCACCGTGCGTCATGTCGCTCGAACCGTTGGCCTGATATAACTCGCATATCACCGCGTGGAGGACTTTCAGCAGAGTCCTGACTCTTATCGCTCAAGTGCGACGCAGAAGATCCCATAATACTACGCGCAGTCCGGCCCCACGTCCCCCACGGCCACCAAGTTATTCTGGAGTGTTGTCGTGAATGCGCAGCGCTGGTGTAATCGCTCGGAGATTGTGGCGCCCTGCGTCCTCTCGCGCGCGACGGCTCGGTTGGTCACCTGGTTTCAGCGGACCATCGTCGACGGGCTCGCCCATGGTCCGCCATTCAGCCAGCAACGGCCTCCTGGAGGCTGGGAGCTCAATTGGCAGGATCCCGGCCTTATGGCCGCTACATCTGCGACAAGGCCGGCGTGGCCGGTCGATGGCATTCAGCTTGACGGTGGCGGTCCAGCGGGGCGGGGGGAGCGGTTCTGGATCGCCGTGATCCGCTCACCTGGACCAGCACCACATTTGCGACAGCGCCGGGTTGGGCGGATTGCGGTCAACTGGAGGCCGACCCTGCTGGCCAAATAACCGAGCGGCTTGCTTGGCGGCAACAGCGCCCCAGGCGGGGAACTTCCGCCGCCATGGCCGGGATCGATGGCTCATGGTGGCCGAACACGGCTTGGGCCTAGCGTTTTGAAGCCGTGATTGTTCGGGATCGATTCGAGCATGACGGGGGAGCACGCACCGACGCCGCCCTGCGCACCTTCACATCGCCTGAGGGGATCTTTGATGCATTCGTGCTCGGCAAGCCTTGCGCCCTGATCTTTCGGTGGTGCCTCTTCTGGGTCCACGGCCGTTGTGGCGCTCGCCTTTTCTGGTGGGAGGGATCGTCGGCCTTCGCTCGACAACCTCTACGCGCCAGGCATCTTGAGCGCGGCATGCCTTCGCTCGGCTTGGTGGTTCTCGACCTGTTCCTGCGTACCGGCGCCTGGATGATCCCAGCCATTCGTGGCGGCCTTGGGCTAATGCGGCTTCCCAGGGGTTAGTTCGCTGGCCTTGGCGATCGGGGTGGTCTTCGTGATCGAGGGCTTGGTGCCATTTGCTGAGTTTGCGCCCAGCCACAAGGCAGGCCGTGGGGTCGGGCTGGGACTGGCCAACGGCCTGGATCACCCTGCTGCTCGCGGGGATCTTTGATCCTTGACGATGAAAGTTCTGGAGTCAGCTCTCAAGTGATCGGCGTGGCTCGTTTGGCGTGAGCTTCCGTTCAAGCGGCATCGACCTGCTCGCCTTCAGTTGGCCCATTCTCCATGGTCTCCTGTGAGATGGCAATAGTGACTCAGCGCTCTCCTCTCATCCTGCCCTACGCGAAACAACGAGAGCCAACCCGGGGCATCGGTGTATGATCGTGCCACTCGTGCGCGAACAGCGAAGCTTCAAAAGGCCGGTTTACAGTTAGCCTCAGTGCGCTGTGGTACTGCTCGCTCTGGCAGTTGCGCAGAGCAAGCATGATCAAAACCAGATCGAACCGGTTTCCGCGTGTCTGGATCTAAACTCCTGTGCCTGGCTCGAGCCCCATGCGGCGGGGTAGGCGTGCCGATCTCAAAAAAAAAAAAAAAAAAAAACAAAAAAAAAAAAAAAAAAAAAAAAAAAAAAAAAAAGAAAAAAAAAAATACAAACAAAAAAAAAAAAAAAAAAAAATGGGATCCGATTGCATTGCACAATGACCAATCGGGAAGATGGCGCACTCGCTACACTTACGCGACTCTAGCCGTCACATATGCATTGGGGCCAGATGCTCCTTGTCATTTGGTGCCTTAGCCTGGTGGCATGTCGTATATGCTTGCTTCGACCGGCTATAAACGTTTGCCGCACTTCCACCAAAGGCCGTAGGAAACCTTCTTTTCAGTAGACGCCCACCTGGGACTTGACATAGACCACAGGCTCTGGCAATCTCAATCTTAAATGAAACAACTGCCTGAGGGTTTTCGCCTTCTCAAGCAGAGGCCTTTCCCACAAAGACGCATCGCTATTGCAGTCCAGCAATGTGCTCATTCTTCCCTTCTATGCGCACAAGGCTCTTAACTCGCAGTTGAATTTTCCCTTACTTGTTGACATTATAGAAGGTACGCGGTGTGACGAGCGCGAATGAATTGTGGGAGATCCTAAACGCAAATACGCCGCTCAATGGTTTAATAAGTGCTCTCGCGATCTTCTACGTCAGAGTGGCTTTGACTTTATACTCTCGGGAATAGTGGATGGCGCGCAGGTCATAGCACGTCTTCTTTAGGAGTTCCTCAAGGCGTCTCTCTCTGAGAGACAGACTCAGAAAGCTGACAGAGAGCTATTAATCTGATATTCTCCGCGCAGTATTGGCTCGGCAGTAATGAGAATTAAAATGCAGATGAAAAATTCCTATCGGAGCTGCGCTATATATAGATATCTCGCTGCTCGCGCGACGCCGAAAATGGCTTAAGACCTAAAAGGGTTGCTTGTGCTCGACCGGCTTGGCGTGCCTGCCACCAGACAAATCAGGGATCATTCATGGCGCCAGGACACGTGCGCCCGTGAAACCCGTAATGGGCTAGTGACATTAATCCAAGAATTATGTGGCTCGGCGTCGCGTATAGAGGTTTGTGGTGCGCGTGAGTGCCGTAGAGGCCGAGTCATCGTTCGGAAATATAATATATTTTCCGACCATTTCTCGACCACTGCCTAGAAGCCCACCCCCATTGGGAGACTCGAACGGTCGCTAGACAAGTCAATGCCAGACTCGCGGAAGTGAGCAGCATGCGCATAGTGCCAATTTCGCCTCGCTTCAGTTCGCTAAAGCCGCACTGTGGATTTGATTGGAGAAACGAATGGAACCTGCTTCTGTGCCAAGCACCGAGAGCGGTGAGCATGTCAATTTGCCGGATAACTCCCTTCTCAGATTTTCTCGTGATGATATACGCAGCTTCTCGGGGATGATACCGGCAGGTGGATTATCCACCTTGCGCGCAGAGGACAGTGATTGATAAACGCACGTGGGCAAAGAATCCGGCGAGGCATATCCATCAGGCCACCAGGGAATGTCGGTGAGAGGTTGATGGGCAGATATTCGTGTGTGCGTCACACGAAAAGCTATGATCACCGGACAATTATTACTAGTCAGCTATATGCACTTATGTGTCGATCAACTCTCACAGAGGGAGTGAGAAATGCTGATACTGGGACATGCTGAATCCTGATCATCAAGGGTGTTCAAGTACATTTACCGCAGATCCTCCGCGCAAATGTTGCGATTCCCAAATTTTCTTATTTGCCTGTTGAGACATGTGTCGGAAAGGCTGCTCTCTTTGTTGCCAAGTCGGAAATACTTTTGGCAGCTTCTATGGCGAGTAGATACGTGTCTCTTTGATTCTTTGGGGGAATAATCAGATTCGCGAGGAGACTTTAGATAGAAGTTGTAGCAAGCCGTCTGAGTGTTTTCTGTTAGAGTCGCAGCTCACTCGTGAGAGATGTTGGAGCCCAGATGTTCGGAGATGCGAGGAAAATTTGGGAAAGTCCTTCCTAGCGAATAAGGACTCTCAGATCCGAGGACCTCATGAACTATTATTCGGCTCCCATGTCGGAAACAAAATCATAAAGAAAAAATAGGGATACTTGAGGTCCGCAGATCTCTCAGATAATTGCGTATCTGCTCCAGCGCGTACACGTCTCGCTCGCTCGCCGGCTCCCAGTTGGCTAGTATGTGTTGGTGTTCACCAATAAATCGCCGCGGGCCGATCCAGTTCTTCTCACTACCAGTGTGGCAGTGAGAATTGGCCATCCCTAGAGTGATCTATACCCCATGTGCCGGAAGTCCAACGCCTCCAGGGTAGTTGGTGTATCGAAGCGGACACGGGCCTCGGTCGTGTAGCACTGTCCAAGGCCTATCAATTTTCACATATGCCAATTTAGTGCGCACTCGGTGTCAGGGTGACTGATCAAGTCAGCATGAGGACTTCCTTACACTGCTGACCTGGTGGTACACTAGATTGGTGAATCTGAGCGGCAAAGGCGCTCCTTACGGTCAAGGGGATGAACAGACTGAAATGTGGTGAATGCAGGTGTGTGGCACTGTCTCTCATGTTAAACAATGTGTTCTTGGTGCTTAAGGAGCGATGAGGTTAGTATACAAAGACTCGCACGCTGGAAGTGTGACGACCGCAGTAAGTTATGTCTCGGTCGATGTATGTGTATGTTCTCTGTTAATACTCTCGCGGAGCATTCTCGCGCGCTACGATCGATGAAGTTGGTGAGATTAACACAGTCGACATAAGATACGCGCTCGCGAAGATCCATCTCTGAAAGGCGCGGTGTGTGTGACAAGTGCTATTCCAGTCCCCTCCCGAGCGATTGATAGATTTGAATCAAAATTGTCAGACAAGACGAAGTAGTTGTCGTAGTGACACATGACTATCAAATCTGTTGGAAACAGGGGGACCTGGGGCCAGCTGACCACCCCGGTGATGCCACGAAAACGAAAAGATGAACGAATTGATAGACACAGAAACTGAAACAAACTGGCGCTGTTCAGTGCGAATTTATAGCCGCCACCAAAGTGTGGCGCAGCCAGTTAAAGAATTATGATGCCGGTTGTGCTCACAGCGATGGAAGGCCAGTTAGGCAATCGTTGAAAAAACAGGCGTATCCATGTCGTCGTTGGCCAGTATACCTGCGGCCTATTTGCGCTATACCCGTGTAGACCGTCTCATCTTTAGGAAAGTCCGTGAAAAATACAATAGGATGAGTGCCCATAGAGCTTCAGATCGCTTTAGCGAATAGGACACATTTATCAACATTCAATCAGTCTGGACTCTCGAAAGTGAGATACACTCCATCGGTCGCGAAATGTGTGTAAGGTCCAGTAGAAGAGGAAGTGGGACCTGTTGTGCGCCGCATGATGGACACTCTCTTGTGTGCAGGTGCCAAAATCTCATTCAACTTAGATAACCAGGAACGCACAAGAAGGCCTGAGTTTGGATAGAAGATTGTATTCACAGACACCATATGATACAACACCTGGTCTTGAAGCGTGAGCCTCAGAAGAGACGTGATTTTAATTTCGACACCAGAAAAGTGTGACATTACACCACCCGCCTTGCCCTCCCAAGGCCTAGTATGAATAGAGTACGGGTTGATGTGTCGCGCGCTTCTGGCACTATTGATGTGTCGTTAATAACGTAGATTCGCAACCCGGACAGCGGTTGTAGCTCTCTGGTCTTTAAGACATTTACGCAGTGTTTGGACAACTAGTATGCAAATCTCATCTACCCCGATGTATAAATAGTGACCTTATAGTGCCCCAGCATCTGCCCAGCAGTACATGGGCAGTCAACTCGACATACATCTTACCATTAGCCCACTCGTGGTCTCAGTAGGCACGCGAAAATATCCCGCTAGAGATCCAGTGTTGCAATGAAGTGATATGTAATGACGGTCCTTGCGTCTCTCTCTTATATGAGCACCTAGGCACATGCTCAGGTGAGCGTATTTTCCATATGTGGTTCATTTATTATGTCAATTAGACCCACATTCATAGATGAGATGATAGACCTCTTCTCTCGGAATATCGCCTACTTTGTGGGCCGATGCTATGAGACTAGTGGGTCGGCAGTAGGATCGTGTAGGCGAGCTATCATCGCCATTCATGACAACGGGGTTACCGTGGAATCGGTCAGTGCTTATTACCCGATCGCCTAGACAAGTGGGTCGGCTGACGCTCTCCTATTGTCATGCCGAGTGATATTTATTGTCTCAGTCTTCAAAGAGCGCATTCTTAGAGAGCAAAAATAAATACCTTAGCTATCCGTATGGACATACGAGGCTATCTCTCTCTGGGTCTTGTGGAGCACGGGTGAACTGACACTCGCTCCCACTGGCGGCTCGTGATCAGTGAAAAATATAGATCAGATAATACCGGAATACGGCTCACATTTCACCTAATGGTGCAGTACGTGCTCACACATATAGAGAGAAGATATCTTCATTGAGATGTTGGTGACTCCCTTCCGGAGGCTATGGACAAGAGTGTGATCAGTGTTCACTAGTTGTCGGTATGTCTTGAGAGAAACAAAAATCGGGATAAATCGACTCAACAATTTCGCCACCCGTATCACGCGGGCGCAGGGGACCTTCACGCGCAGCCATGATTAGTGTGGAATATAGTATAATGTAACAGCACTCTCACTATGGCGCCGTCTTACATGTGTTCGAGAAGCGATTCACTTATGTGCACTCACACGGGTTTTGTGTGTGATAGCCGATTGGACTAATAATCGCAGAACGCCCATGTCATTCGCGCTCTTAGTCTTAGTGTCTTACGTGCGCGAAGGCGATGCATGACGGATATGCGGAAGTTAGTGGGCGTAGTGGAGAGAAGAAGCCAGGCGTCGCGTTTTGTCTTATTGGGGGGTCATATGTGCGATACGTTAAGAGATAGTCGCGGAAATCATATACGCATGGTCGTGAGCCCGACCTTCCTAGACACTCGCGGGGTGGTATCTCTCCTACGTAGATTGCCGGCAGAGAGACTACCTCTCGCTATGCCAGAGAGCCAGTATAGCGTGTAGAAGCATTATCACCGACCCATATCAGAAGACGGAAGGTGTCCTCACGGTGTGTCTGCGCAGTCAGCCGCTCCTAACTATAGCTCATTAGTCGTGGACACTGCCTCCCACTCTGTCTTCTCGCACTCGAGAGAAAGAGCTTGCGAGCGACGCGGTTGAAATCGTGAGATACCGGGCCCGGCAGGGTGGCCGGGCTATAATAGGTCAAACACGGTTGGCTGCCGGGGGATCACGCCTGCTTCAGGCGGCGGAACTCAGTCACACGATGGATACGCCCTCCATGGTATCACTTGCGCTGTGCGCGCGCCGCTACAATCCGTGCATTACTCCACTCTCGTCTCGCGACACGCGTGCTTTTGACTGTGGATACAGGTGTCGCTCGCCGATGTGTGATAGATGTGGGCTTGGGTAGTCTCGGTGGAATCCTGAAATGCTGCAATGGCAAAAAAGGAAGAGCGAATAGTGCAAATAAGTTAGTCACCAGTAAAATATGCGATCGGATGGGTGCAAGACGCCTGATGCTATCCATCAGAAGCAAGCACCGATTTCCTCCCAGAGGCGGGGGGTTCCAGCCTCTCTTCTGTTGGATGACCGGAACTGGCTTGAGCGACTGGAGAAGCCATGTTCCCATGCACTGAACTGGGGGATCGGCCGAGGGGGATCATGCCGCCCATCGTGTCACTAGATGTCGTAGCTGTAGATGCCGACAAACAACTACCACGATTTGGCGGGGATGGCGGTCCAGAAGATTTCAAGCTTTGACAGTTTCCTTCTCACCGCACCATCCATCACCAGAATCACCATCTCCGCCGCCTGAAACGCACCAGGCTGTAGATTCACAGGCAAGAATCTAGAAATAGGATGTGTGCCGATCGTGAAAGTATGCGGCGAAGAGTTCGTCATACAAAGGGGGTCGTTCGAACTGGCGGCTGCTGGCAGGAGTTGATATTCTGGCCAATACCCAAAGCCCTGCCAAGTACGAGGGTCATGCCCACACCAAGGTGAGAATGGCGGAGGGTAATGGGCACGGACGCATGTCGCTGGATTCCCACCTTATGGGGATCGAGGA
>Ga0163217_1027977_pt1 | contig 11563 bp, 8 predicted proteins | sample SynspAceP_FD_185933 | JGI IMG/M metagenome (GOLD analysis project Ga0163217, IMG submission 185933) | Saline lake microbial communities from Ace Lake in Antarctica - Synechococcus sp. Ace-P (PacBio error correction) | ecosystem: Environmental > Aquatic > Non-marine Saline and Alkaline > Saline ... | reverse complement strand
GAGTTTTATGGAACGGTTTTGTAAATGCTGCTAAGCAGTAGGAGTTTAATTAATCTATGTAACTGTTTTTGACTAGTTGGAATCACTTTTGATCTAATTTATAAAAAGCCTTCGGTGCCAAAAAATCGAAGTGCTTTTTTAATTTAGATATTTGTCCTTTTCTCAAATAGCCTTAACCAAATAAAATTTTTATTGAATTGACGAGTCGAATTTATGCTTTATTAACAATGAAAACCGCATCGGGGCTTTTAGAAAGTAACTTGCCAAACTAAATGGATCTGCAAAAGCAGCATCAAGATTAGATTATCCAAAAACTAAAATAGCATCTGAGCCGAACCCATGCCTAGTCTAAATTTTATCTCTTAAAAAATATGCTGTCTATTCAGGGTGGTTACTCTTTTTCCTGCAAAGCCTTGAATTATTGTCAGTGTAGAATTTATCTCGAGGGCTTGAAAATTCTTCTTCCAGCGCGGGCGAACTAGCTCCAAGTTACGTTACATTCTCCACATTTCAGGTAATTTCTTTTCCAGAGCCAACACCTAGGAGTTGATATTATCGGCTTCTATCTTGGTTTTTTTTTCAAGACGGAGTTGACTGTTTCTCAAATCTCAAATTCATTTAGAATTTTATTCCATTGTTTCTAATTATACATGGTTCGATTTAAATTAAGATTATAAGAATTTACTACAACAACAGAAGACACAAAAATTATTTATTTCCACTAAGCATGTGTCCCTTCTGGTCTATACTGCATATCCTACCTGATGGCAGACTGGTGTTCTTCAATTTCCCACCGAGCAAATCATTTCCTTTATCAATCCTGCGTAAAATTCACCTCCATGGAAGAATCAACCGGAAGTCCTGGTGAGAGGACCGATTAATAGCTATCCGCCTTGAATTACAGCCTGTAGTTCTGCGCTTTTGCAGGCTCAGAAGAAGTCATCAATTGATGAAGCCTTTTCCTTCTGATTTACTTTGCGGAAAGACCTGCAGGATGGCTAGTCCAGCTTTCCATCTCCAGCATATTGTCGTCTTACTCTCTCATTGGCTAACTTATGCTTAAAGCGGAAAGGGTGGAGTCTGCTCCAGTTTGGACTATTTGGAAAAGAAGGAGCGATTAATAGTGAGTGAGACAGAAAATTCTCGTGGAATATTTGGACTGTCAGATCGCTGAATTTTTAAATTTTTCTTTCTATGATTGATCAAAGCACGCTGAAAGATTTTTCGAGAGTTGGAAGAGCTCAAATTGCCTTTCTACAGTTGCTGGATTAGTTATTCCATGTGCCCGAGGCATACACAGCGACATTTCGGCCCAATTATGCTAGTTACTGTGAAGGTTTTGCTTCAAGATTGATTGACTCCATTGGCAATAAAGGTACTTGATCAATGACCGCTTGGTCCTGCTTGTGTCCTACCAGACTTGAAATTTTCTTCGGAATTAATCAATTTAAATCAATCTGTTTTTGGCGACAGACCAATTCCGATTTGCCCATTTCCTACGCCAAAACTCATTATACCGGGACGACCTTTTTTTCTAACAAAGGTGGTCGCACCTCTGGTAGCTTTATTTGAAAAATTTGGAAAACTAGGCAGTTTTGTTTTCTATGTGGTAAAAATATTCGCCGTGGTGAAACCTTCATGCTCTCCTCGCTCTATGGTTAAAAAAAAAACACACTTTAACCCGTTTTGGCGGTTGACCATATCCCGATTACCATTTCCTACGCCAAAACTCATATACGGACGGACTTTTTTCTACCAAAGGTGTCGCACTCTGGGGCTTTAATTGAAAATTTGAAAAACTAGGTAAACTATGTTGTTTATGTGTTTAAAAAATATTCGCTTGTTGAACCTCCGTGCTCTCCCTCGCCTCTATGGTAAAAAAAATGCCCTTAAACCCGTTTTGCGATTGACCAATCCCCGATTTTTACCATTTCCTAGCCAAAACTTCATATACCGGACGACCTTTTTTTCTACAAAGGTTGTCCACCTCTGTGGCTTTATTTTGAAAATTTGAGAAAACTAGGCTAACTATGTTGTTTAGTGTTAAAAAATATTCGCTGTGGAAACCTTCCGTGCTCTCCTCGGCTCTATGCTAAAAAAAAAACACACTTAACCGTTTTGGCGGTTGACCCATTTGCCGATTTGCCCATTTCCTTACGCCCAAACAAAAAACTGAATCGGACCTTTTCTTCACAAAGGTGGTCGCACCTCTGGTGTTTTAAAAATTTACCACAATGCCCCTAGAGTTGTATTCCATGTCAGGAATTGTAAGCAAGGTCGTTCAGGTGAGATCGATCATGGTTAGGATCGCCCTTAAATAAGCTGGTTTCTGGGGTTGAAATTCCGGGCCGTAAAAGAAAATTTGTACTTAGCTCCTTCGATGAGGAAGGAGATCCAGCAAATTTTTAGGACAGGATAAGCCAAGAAATCAAATCGAAAAGAGGCTTAATTTCAATTGAAGAATTTACGATTTGAAGCTGATTAGGGCAAAGGCTTTTGGTTACTTTTGGCCCCAAAGTGACAAGAAAAAGAAAAGTAGGCTCAAAATCCAATTAGTGAATGTTCCCCTCTCTAAGCGTAATCAGTTAGCTTCGGATTAAAACGCTTATTATCTTGAGAATTAGCCTTAATTATCTTTCTCCTCGGCTCTATGGTAAAAAAAACACACTTAACCCGTTTTTGGCGGTTGGACAATTCCCGATTGAAATCAATTCGGGCAAAACCGGGATATTTATGATTATCATTTCCATTGGCTATGGCCATTGGTTTGATATATCTCTTGCCGTCAGCGCCTTTATCTACATTTAAGCAGATGCTATATTATAGGTGAATTAATATATAAACGATGGTTTTTTTATGTGTGTGAGAAAACATTTCTGTGAAACTTCCGTCCACGCTCGTTTCTGCGGTAAAAAATAATCCTGAACCCTTTAGAAGAGGGATTTAATCCAAACCTAAATTAAGCCATTCTAGCCAATCCAAGATTATTCAAAACTACTTTAATAATAGGAACTTACGGACCTTAAGTAATTGCTTGACTGGATTCTCTCGAACAATCATCAATCCTGATCGCTTTGTAACTGACCATTTGATTAAATCCCATATTTAAAACATAAATTTGATTAATAGGGGAATTCCGATAATCGAAACTGAAATTTAAATAATTACCTTATTGGTTTTATATATAATTGTCAATTCCCCATTTTTATTTTAAAAACAAAATTAGTCTCCATTTAACATCTTAAGTCCAAATGTTTTTTTCAAGAATCATTTTGTTTGTTTTCGCAGTGATGCTTCACTGGCATGTATCTGGTCAGGAAAATCTTCAGTCAGTCAAAAATGACACGATCACCTTGGTTCAGGCCTACATGAACCTTATTTTTGGACTCAAACCTATTTTGATACGCTAAGTAATGACCGGGCGTTTTCAAAAATTCTAGCTTTGAAAAAAAGATGAAATAGGCCAAAATCGCAGACCAGCACATTTGTCACCAAAAATAGTGAACTATACCATTTCACTAAAGCGCGTTTTTTCACAACCAACAAGTTTTTGTTTCAGACTAGAAGGGAATTAAATCGGAATGTCCTCAGAAGATATAAAGTATTTTTGACCAAGCCATTTCAATCTTATAACGGTGCAAATATTGATGATTACCGAACTTTTAAAGAGAGAAGGAAAGAGTATATGAAATGATCAGCTTTGATTCGGAATCTAATTTCAAAAAACTTAAGAAATGGATCTATGTGTCTTGAAGAACCAAATTTAATTCCTGTATTTAATGGAAAGATATCTATCTGATTTCAGCGAATTTTCTATTAAGGCCAAAGATCAAATCAATTCGAATTTGATTCCCTAAGCTATTCGCTAATCTATATGATTGCCATTAAGCCATGGCTATACTTAGAAATCAATTAGAACTCGAAAATACCTTTTTTTCAATAATTCTATTTCTACTTATTTATACTGCTGATAATAGATGGAATGATTTTCCAGATACATGCAGTTAAAAATACTTGTCCACTAAGGAGGAACAAGAAATCCCCGTTAAATTTTCAGTACTGAATTCTCTATAGGAGCTATTGATGATTTTTATGGAACGTCTCGAGTTGAGGAGGATAATTTATTAAGAACCAATTCAACCCCAGCTGCTTGAATTAACTGCTCAGGCAGTTAATGAGCAACTATCCGAAAAACTGGAATTGAAGAAATCCCTAAGATTCTTATAATTAATGGGGGGGCGCACCTAAGGAGGAAGATTTTATTTTCCCCAATCCGGCGCCGCCTTGGATCAGCAATTTCATTAAATCTAACTTTAAATCAGAATTAACACACTAAGTCAAAGTGGGATCTTATTCCTTCCGATCTAGTTTGATAAAAAACAGGCAATATAAAGATCAGGCTTCAACTTACTTATTATGATATGGATGGCTTTTTTTTTTTTTTTTGGCGTTGACAACAAGTTTGGAAAATTCAACCAGATGGGATCCAAAGTTCCAGCCGATAAAAGGTTTACCGAAAATTTCGGTGGAAGATGGGAAGTTTTCATATTATGAAATCTTCAATCATTGTTTTTTCAATATAGGAATCAGAATACAGAATGTTTGCAATTCCATCATTGCATCTAAAATCCGGCTACGATAGCAATGAGGTGATGACTGCAGGTTTTGCTGGACAATCTTGAAAAATAGCTACAATTCGCATTCCTGTAGGTTTGGGAAAAATATACTCGGTGTCCAAATAAAAAACCCTATCAATTATTACTATCATTTCCATCAAAATGATATAGGTGAAGACAGTAGAATTAGATTAAGTGGAAAACTCTCTGTTAATGATCATAGGTGATAAATGGCAGGATTGATTCAAATCATTCGATTAATACCTTACACGTGTATTTTATGCTGTTTCAAGATTCTACTGAAAATGAATTAATTTTAAGAACAGGTTGACTAAATAGAGCTATTTTGAAGGATAAAAATAGTTTCATTGCCCAATCTAATGATTTCAGAATAGACATATTGAATTAAAAGTCATATATTAAGTTAAAATCAGATCAGCTTTTTTTATTTTTATCATTAAAAATCAAGGTCCAATGGAAATTCCGATTGAAACTGGATTATTATTTTCTTTCCATATTTTTTCTTTGCGTAAGGTAATAGCCCAAGAAATGCCGCCTCCGGTCAAAAATGACTCCATCACTTTGGCTCAGGCTTACATCAATTTGACGGGCTAACAAAAGAATTATTTTGAAGCTTAAGTTCTGAAGAATTCAGAATCGAGGAAAAATTCTCCCCATTTGAAATCAAAGAATTGGAATCAATCTCAGGACACCACTATTCTAAGTTGATATTGCTGGACTTTATAATTCTTTCCTGGTCACTTCTTTAGTTTCAACCAAGCGAAATTTCTCTTTTCGAACTCAAAAAAGTCCTTATCGGAAAAGGAACTTATGAATGGAAAAATGCACTCGAAAAAAGCGATAATCATTTCAATGTGTGCTAAGTCAAAATCAACTTGGGCTAATCAGGAAGTTCCATTCTTTGAGCTCATTCATTATTCACAAAAATCACATTCACCTTCACCGAGAACTCTTTACCCCTGAAAAGTCTCTTCACTCCCTTACTTATAACCGAGGATAATTTATCCAGATTTTTCAAGCGAAATATTTCTGAAAGCTAAAAACACCAAATCGCTTTGAAAATAGACTCTCTAGCCTATTTCGCTGGTTCTTTATGAGCTGGAGTTTACCACTTCCATTCGTAATAAGAATACCAGTCTTCACAATTATGATTTCGGACCAAATACGCTCCCTTTAGTCTTCTGAATATAATCACGCAGGAGCGAGATTACGATTATCCATCCATATACCGATGCAATTAGAAAGTACCTATTTGCTCGATGAAAAACTAGACCTGATTTCCAGATATGTACAATTTTGAAAAGCTTGCGTCCAAAACTAATAAAGAAAGTTAGCTGGTTGAAGCTATAGAATGTTCAATGGACTATTACATTTTCAAAGGGACGCAAGCATTGATAAGTTATTCATCAATTTAAAAATCACCAAATAGAAGATCCGTTCTTTAAAAACGAGTTGGATATGAGGAGTTTGATTCGCTTTATGCTGGATTAAGAAAAAACTTCTCCTATGCTTCCTAGCCACGGCACAGGCATTTATTCAATCTTTCCCTGACTCAGGCTCAATTTTGAAAACACAAAGCCCAGTCAAAATCACCTCAGTCTTAGCCGCCAACGGAATAGAATTAAGTGCGGTAAGCGACCACGGCGTTTATTGCTCCAAAATCCGGAGTCTACCATTTTACCTATTCACTTTTGTATGAAAATACGGGCAAGACTGCTCTACCGAACTCGAAAAATATAGATCGAAAAGGCTGGATAGAATGGAAAGAAACCTAGAGGAAAAGGCATGACTCCTTCAAGCCTATCGAACGATGTAGCGAAAAATCAGAGAGGAGGTTCGATTCTTCGGCACCTCAAATTTAATAGTAAGGTATGATGTGCAACAAACCAATATCCAAGCTTTAAAAGAAAGACTTTACTTCCTTATTTTATTGAAGCAAAATCTACCCAGATTTTCAGCGCATTTTTACAAAGCTACAAAAACTCAGAAATCCTATGATTTTGAGGGGTTAAAAAGGCATTTGCAGGTATTTACAATATCAGACTCGATATGTCTGTTGTTGGAAAATACAGCGTACGAGATGGATTACTGGATCGTTCGAGATATAAGTCAAGAATATAAGATGCTTCCAAAAACTTGAATTTAACCTCAAAATTCAATCCAATTTAAATTTCTAGCGTCTCCAATTCAACTATTCCTCAATCGGGTTTGACGTAGATTTCTTGTATGATCTTATAATATCTTTCTCAATGTACTTGGAAAGACGAAGAGGATGGCATTTATTCTGAGAGAATTAAATGAGGAGGTTATTTCAGACTTATTTGATCAAATACAGGAAAAAATTCCCATATAATTTTCAAAAGAAGAGGCTCTGATGAAGATGGCGTTCCTGGACAAATTAGAAAAAATTCCTCGTCAATCCAGGGGTGCTTCCCCAAACAATAAATATTTCTATCCCGAATTCGCACCTCTCGCCTCCGCAAGTTTTATTAAAAAGTAAACTTTCAAGCAGAGTTAGAAACCCTTGGCCAAAGTGGATGATTTCTTACGTAAGGAGTTGTATTGCGGGGCAGGCTATAGAGATTGAGCTTCATTACTATTATTGGCCTCGGATGGATTTGCCGATTACGACGAGGTTTGGAACGCGGTTTACGCTTGACGGATCTGCAGTTACCGCCGGCAAAGCGTTTTGGGAAAAAAGCATCCACGGATTCGGATTAACTTCTTCCTATTACGAAAACTTCAAAATCCAGTTTATGGACCTGGAAGTTCGACATAGAACATTTGCTTTCATCGTTGGGGCAAAAGCCAACTCAAATTGAGCAAGGAACGCCATGAACTCCTGAGTTGCGGAGCAACCTAATTAGAAAAAAGTTATGGATTCGTCTTGCCGGCGTGATTTGACCAAATTAAACTTGGACAATAAGACGTTATCAATTGTTTGTCTATCATTTCCATCTCCAAATCTCAACACAGGAAAACCGTACGACTTGACCTCTCAGGCAAACTCTCCACGCAGGATTTATTTGAAAAGATGCTGGATTACTGAAAATCATTCAGTAGGAATTTGCTTCCCAGATTTTAATTGAAAAGAGGGTTTTTCTTCGAAATATTTGCTCGAAAGAAAAAGTACGATGTTATTAGGTATCGCCTTGAAATCTAATAATGTCGATTTTTCATAGTAGGCAATATCCAAATTCCTAGGTAACCAAATAGAAAAGAGGAGCTCGGATCCCTGTTGAGATTCGGTTTCTGATCATAAAACCCTCTACAGAAATTATACTGAACTTCCTTTATTTACTTTTCGTAAAAGTGGAAAACCTCTTTAACCACCTGTGTAATCCGATTGTTGCACAGCATAGGGGACTGACTGAGGCTTTTTATTTCGATCAAACTGTCTAGGGATAAGTTTCTCTCTCTGAAAATAATCCTCAATCGCGCATTGGTCAAGTCTTTATATTTCTCACCGGCTGCTTCCAACACCTCATTCAGCAAGTCGATTAGATGTCTTATGTTGCTCTTTTTGCAGCAGGCTTTTCTAGGTTTGCCTGATCAGCACTTCGCTTAGCTTTACACTTCAAAACGACAAAAAAGTCCAAGCAATCACCACCAATACACCACAGCGATTTTCAAAAAACATAGATTTTTTACTTTTCACCAAATCATCGTACTTCTGTTGGCCTTCTTTTGCTTCTCCTGTTTTAAGCGCTTTCCTTGCTTTTTGGCATCCAGTTGGAGCTCCTTCTTCTGTTTGCTAAACTTATCCAGATTATGCTCGGATATAGCTCAACTGGCTTTTCCGAGAAAACTCCCTCGCCTCAGCCTTCCAACTTCCTAATCTTGACTTTTAATTCAACCGCTTGATCTCAAGCAAAGCCGTTCTTCCCACGCTTCGCTTCCTCCGCAATCGGCGCTTAGCTAGCGAATCATGGGGAAATCCGTAGGTATCCGCTTTATATAGACCATGGAAGCGCGAGAAGTTCGGCTGTTGGAAAAAGCTTCCACCACTTCATCGACCATCTTGATGAGCTTAGATCCGGTAGACGCTCGTATAGCTTCTTTTTTAGTATCGGGTCTTTCGTTCCGTTCTAGGTGTGGCAAAGGCGAGAGATTTTCCAGGTAAGCGTCAGAGCCTAGATTGAGTATTTTATTGGTTCAATTCCTCGAAATATCCGCCACTTGCTCTTCTAGAAAATTGCTTAAAAAATATCTTTCCAATCTCGCCCATTTCATCACTTTGTCCAGCGTTTAAAACTCAGCGGGCTTCTCGCGTTTTTGTCTCCGAGTGATTAGTCAGAATAGAAAGCTTGTCGAGAAATTACCTGCAAAAAGGGCAACTGGATCGTGAGTGACTTCTTTCCTCCTTTGATCTTGTGAAAATATACTTTTCTGCCACGTGCATCTTCTTCGCGGCTTTGATGCTGATGTTAGATGACTTCTAAAGCCGCCGCGCCTTGATGCACCATTTTCACCTTTTCCAAGTTTCATCGGCTCACGCGTAGCCTTTTGTTGCGAAGCCAAGGCTTGGGAGGACGCGTTCGAACTTCGAAAAGGTTGGCCTAGGTTTACTCTCACGCGATTCGAAAAAAATCCAAACTTCACGGTAGCTCTGACCGCAAACCCCTTGGATGGTCTCAAATAAAAACCTGGCTCTGCGACTGTTCAGAATTGAAAAGCTCTTCCAAACTGGTCAAAGATCAAAAGACGGCCGAAAAGCCCGTTTGATAGACTGCCTTGATGGATCGGGCCGTTGGGGTTCAGTTCTCAGCGCGGTTTTGTACCAGGCTCGTCTTCCCCATTCGTCCAGCCATTTGGACTCGATCGATTTGGAATCACTTTCCCTCCTGCCTGCTCCAGGGCCGCGGCCAAGGAGTCGTTTGATATTTTACCTCTTCGGGATCATTCCAATCCAAGCCAATCGTTGCGACTGGGAATTTTTCCCGCCAGTTCCGCACGCAATTGAAATCAAACTGGTTTTCCCGGTGCCGGAGCCGCCATTAGACCAGCACGATTGCCGACTGGTGAAACACCATCTCGTACAGGGCGTTGATCTCCTCGTCTCTCCCAAAAAATACCCCTCATCTTCTTCGCTGGTAGAATCTAGAAAAATTTTGAAAGGATAGGGTTTTATAGTAAGGTCTATTTTTGGAACTGGAGATTTTGGAAACTTGGGAAAAAATTAGGGAGGAGTCTTCCGTGGCTTCTTCTGCGATTCCTGTGAGGATCTTTTTGCTTGAAAAAAACAAAGCTTGTAAACCTTGTCGAAGTTCATGTCTTTGCGATTTTCCTTTTGTTCGACAACCAGCTATTGAGGGGAATTTCAGTTGGATACATCGGGCTTTAGGGTTGTTGATTTTCTGACGATTTTCCATCTGTTGTCTTCGATAAAAACTAAAGTTTGAGGATCCAGGTTGCCGAAGGTGGTTGCAGTGGGATAGAAGCAGATTTTGAGCCGCCGTGAAAAGCGCCAATCCATTGAATCAATTGATAAACGGGATCGAGATTGATTTGTTCTGTCGTTTAGTTGTTCTTTGAACAGGATGACCGCGTGAGGAGAAATCACGGTTGAGGACTCACGACGAACCTTGCTTTGGCTGTCGCTAGAGTTTTGGCTTTTCGCTACCAGTAGGGTGTAATTGGGCAGATACAAGCCTTCGCTGTCGTATCGCTGCTGATTGTAGTCGATCTCGTTTGATTAGAGATACATTGCCGTATTTCGGGCCAAGAAGGCCAAGTTTCTAATAGAAATCGTAAGGCTCGTCTCGGCGGCTAGGCATTCTTCCAAAACTGAAATTCGGACTTTTCACCGCTGAGGAATCTCGTTTAACTGTTTAAAGGGCTTTGGAAAAAAATTCATTTTTCTGGGGTTGAGTTTCGGAAGGGAGTCCTTGGGAAGGCTTGGGAATCAGGAAATCCAAATTGTTGGCAGCGAAAAAGCCTGCAAGGAGATTTTTCAACAAAGCTTGCAAATCCAAAGGCAAATCCTCTTCGGCCAGCAATTTCGAAAGAATTTCCACTAAGGCCCAGATTGGGGCAGGGGGAAAATTTCACTTTTTTATCGAAAGCTGATGATCCCACAGAGGTCGAGGATCAAACCTGTAACCCAAAATCAGCTGCAAGCTCCTTTTTTGCTGTAGCATAACTGTTTTCCAAGGTATCGCTTCATCTTTGCTTTTCAGAGTAGTCCTGCTCTCCGATGGACATTAGTTTTCCGGATTTGGACCAACCGGATTGTTGACCGCCGGACATAGCCGTTGATGATAATTTTGCTTTTCCGCCAGGTTCGGGGTCAATGCTACATTTTTCCGCCCAGTCCGGATTGGGAGGCCAAAAAATCTCCCCAAGCCATTCTGTTTTCGGGTTGCTGAGGCAAGCAGCACCCTGACTGTTTGAGTAAGTCTTAAAATGTATTTTACTGCAAAATTTTAACTTTCCCTCCAAGGTTCGAACCCCCGGCTTCCGCATGGATTGAGGCCAGATGCAGGCTTCTGCCTCAAAAAGGCCCTTGGCATTTAAATCTTCGGTCCATTGGCTTGCGATTACCGAATTGGATCAGGATTGTCGGTATTGGGAATTAACTCGGTAAAAAGGAAATTTGACCGAGGGCCCCAAACCAAATCTTCTGTTTTTGAACTCCAAAAAGTGTTTGTGATTCTCATCGGTGGGATCGGGCCCACCGGTTTTGGATATTCTTTGCATTTTTCTTTTAAAGTAAGTCCCCAAAAAAAATACGTGGCTTTTTCCTTTTTGGTCTTTTTGAAAAAAAAAGTTTTTTTTTCTTTCAATAATGCCCCAAAAGTTATCAAAAAAATTTTTTTTTCCCTTTTTCCTGTTTGCGGTTTATTAAATTTTTTTTTTGTTTCCCCCCCCCCCAAAAACTTTGGTAAAAAAAAGAGGGGACATTAGGACGATGTCAATTCTCTCCG
>Ga0163217_1101068_pt1 | contig 11564 bp, 10 predicted proteins | sample SynspAceP_FD_185933 | JGI IMG/M metagenome (GOLD analysis project Ga0163217, IMG submission 185933) | Saline lake microbial communities from Ace Lake in Antarctica - Synechococcus sp. Ace-P (PacBio error correction) | ecosystem: Environmental > Aquatic > Non-marine Saline and Alkaline > Saline ... | reverse complement strand
TTTTTACGTTTTGACGTTGAAAAAGGACAAACATTCTCAATTAATTGGTCCGTCTGAAGTGGAAAAAAACAACCTTACTAGGTCTTTGTGCGTTTAGATCACCTAATGCGGGTTACGGTTGAACCTTATGTGGTCAAATGAAAGCAGCTTAAATGAAGGACCAACGCTGCGCAAACGAAAATAAGGAAGTGGGATTCATTTTCAAAATTTTCAGTTACTGCCCACCCTTACAGCCTTAGGAAATGTTTAGCCTTCTTTTAGAATTGCAAGGGCGCAAAAGATTTGCCACAGAAAAAAGTATTGGCATTATTTAGATAAAGTGGGCTTAGCCGATCGTTTTGGAACCATTATTCCGTCGCAAACCTTCAGGAGGGAGCAACAGCGGCGTGGCATAGCCAAGCCTTTTCGAACAGCCCTTCTATTTTGTTCGGCGGACGAACCTTACTGAAACTTAGACGAAGAAACAGGCGAGAGAAGTCATTCAATTATTGTTGATTTAACTAAAGAAGCAGGGCACGACCTTAGTGATTATTTCACACGATTTAGACTTAGCCATAGAACGCAACAAATATTTACGACTTAAAAGGCGGCACAATTTTTAAAACGGAACTTTCAAACTACCCAGCAGTTACTGCAAGCATAGCTACGACATCACCATTGAATTCAAACATACTAAAATGGCTTTTTTAAAATGGGCTTGGCGCGATGCCAAAGCAAGTTAGGGTACGACTTTTATTGTTTATGGCTTCAATTATTTTAGGCATAGCTGCAGTCGTTTCCATTCAATTGTTTAGTCAATTTTAAAAGATAACATTCAGCCGAACAATCGAAAGCTTTGATGGGTGCGGACTATATTATCGACAGTCGCCAAGAACCCAGCGTTCGAGGCTCAAGTCGATTATTGACTCTTAAACCTGATTTGCACAGGAAAGTGAATTTTGTATCCGATGATAGCTTTCCTAAAAATGGGCACTAAATGGGTCAAGTTTCGGGGGTGCAAGGGAAGATTTTCCTTTTTAATGGACTTTGATACCGACCAGTTCAGCATCCAGTAAACTATCAAGAGATAGGTGGAAGCATTGCGTTTGAATGCCACTTAATGCTTCAGTTTAATGTAAAGCAGGTTTGATTCTATAAAGGTTGGCGAACTTACCTTTGCCTATGAGGTGCTTCTAAAAGCCAACAGGAAGTACCCGCAATTTCTACTTCTGTAGCACCCACGGTGATTATATCCCAATCGGCTTTATTGAAGATACAGAACTTATTACCAATTCGGAAGTCCGCAAGGAATACCATTTTTTTTTATAAGCCTCAGATTCCACTCAATTTAAGCAAGTTTGCAAAGAAATTGGTCCCCTTTTAGATGCGGAAAATGCCGATTTAAGATACACATACAAGCACAAGTCAACGCTTGGGCAGACGTTATGATAATGCAGGTAAATTTTTTAAATTTAGCTGCGTTATCTCGCTCTATTATTAGGCTGTATAGGTATTGCAAGTTTCTGTTTCTTATTTACATTCAAAGAAAAATTACATTCTATCGCCGTCTTTTAAAATGTATGCGTGCCTCTCGAAAGCAAAGTTTTTTTTTAATTTTTCTTAACTACAAATTGCAGGGATTAGGTATTGTTGGTTGGCCTTAATAGGTTCCCTTATAGGTGTGGCGCTTCAAAGAGCTATTTCCTTATATATTACAAGAATTTTTACTTTTACATAGAAATAAGTATTTCAATTACAGCCCATTTTTAATAGGATTTTTCTAGGGATTAATTTCATGTCTGTTTTATTTGCCTTGTTGGCCTTTATTGCGAACTTGGGTATGTTTCCCCATTTTAGAAGTACTCCGTGTGGATGGAAGAAGCTTCACAAGGGCCCAATTAAAGTGCGAATTTTTCGTATTGGGCTTAATTTTACTCTTCCTCTTTCTGTTTTTCTTTTTGGTTGTTAAAAGACGCGGTTATACGCCTTAAGTTTTGTGGCCGGAGTACGCTAGGTGACATTTGCGCCCTAGCCTTTATTTGCCCAACAGGGGGTTTATGAAGTGATAAAAACGCTATTTTCCGAAAAAACGTTTCGGTCTACACGCGCCGCCAAGTTTGTTAAACTTATTTCGACCTAATAACCAGACTGTAGTGCTGGTAGTTGGGCGATTGGTTTTTAGAACATTTTTAATTAGTACGCTCTACTTTCCAAGGATATTTTATTGGCGAAAACCCGAAATTGGTCAGACGGCAGAAAATGCAATATGATTATCCTAGATGTGCAAACGGGACCACCGCGAAGCATCGAAAAGCGACTCACGGATGGTAATTTTACCTGCTTTAAGTAGTATCCCGATTGTTACATGCGTGTACATAAAATAAAAAGGACCGATTTGGTGAATGATATTTCGGGCAAGATTCTGTTCCGAGAAATGGGGGGTTGGATTTTAAGACATGAATTTAGGAACTACCTACCGCGATTACCCAGCAGATTCTGAAGAGATCTTAGAAGGGGAGTGGACACCTGAGTTGCCAAAAGGAGCTTCCTGTAGTGATTTCTATTCAGATAATATGCACGGAGACGCAAAATAGGGTGCGTGATTGGCACTTGTTTTTAATGTTTCAGGCGTATTGCTAGAACGGACTTTGGTAGGTTCGAAGTTGTAGATTGGACACATTACAACCCATTTCACCAAGTTTCCCAAGGTGTTTTTAGAGCAGGCACCACAGTTTAGGGTCATCACACAGCAGTTCCGGATGAACCAGGAATCTCGAATTTGCCAACGGATTTAGTGGCACTGTTTTCCCAATGTATCGGTACTTGATTTGCGACAAAAGTATTTTACCATACGTGGAAAGATATATTAGATAAAGCTTTCTTGGATTATAAAATTTTATGGCCTTTTTTAGTATTCTTACGGGGTATTATGTGTTGATAGGGCTCGGTTCGTACAGTAAATACCAGCGTATTAAAGAAAGTGTGCTTCTTGCGAACTCTTGGGGCTTTAAAAAACACTCAAATTTTTAAAAAATATTCGGCTTTAGAATATTGTCTTTTTAGGACTTTTAGGAAGTTTGGATAGGCATTTTTACTGGCCTTTAGTCAGTAGCCTTTGTTTGCATTATTTGTTTTTAAAGAGCCTTTTGCTGCCTTCTTCATTCCGTTTTTAGTTGTTCTTTTACCAGGATTACAGTACTAGTTTTAGTCATGGGCCTTAGCAACATCCAAACGGTTTTGCGAAGTTCGCCTTTAGAGGTTTTAAGGAGAGAAGGCTAGTTATCTTTTCAATTTTTTTATGCTAATTGAAATGTTATTTTAGTTCATCTTTGTTATGTGATAGGCCATTTAAGATTGCTACGGAAGCGCTATATGTTTCGCGTTCTAAGGTAGTAGCGATGCGGTCTTCAGCTTAACATAGAATGCCACAAACACCCCATTTCTGTTAAAAGCAACAAAACTCAAGTCGTCGTTTTAAATGTGCTAAGCTATGTATAGGAATAGTTAGGATCAACAGACATCCATGATAAAAAACAAACACATTTTTTACCGGCCCTTTTTTTACTCTTTGCTTTTTAACCAAGCCATTGCGCAGTTACGATTTTATAACGCCAGCATCGACCAACCAAATTGGAGTATGCAGGTCGGGGAAAATTACATTTTCCAAGGTGACTATGAATGGACAACTACATTTTTTGGCGGTTAAGCGGAGGGTGAAGAAGTTAACATTACCAACACGAATAGAATCTCAAAAAAAGTAAGAGTATGGTCCCGGTTGCTATTGTTCAAGTTTATTGGCATTCATGAATATACCTAGTTTGTTGCTAAAAAGTTTTGAGGGTATCGCTTCACAAAAAGAAATCAACCCAAAAATTTTACGGCACCTATTGAAGGCCGGCATCTATTACCATCAACTGGGGCGGTTCCCTGGAATATTCTTGTTAAAATACATTTAGAAAGACCTAGTGTGAAGCCGAATATGCTTTGCTGTTTTACAGGTCGGGAATCCGATCCAGAAAAAAAAGTAAGTTTTTTAAAGAAGAAAGAGGACAGGCGAAGTCTTTTTTAAAAAGTACCCTATTAAAAGCCCGGCGCTTATGGCGATTTAGTCAAATTCAGTTGGCTTTTTGAAGGTTGAAAAATTTAGCACAGGATAATCAGAAAGAAATAAGTCTCTCAGCTTTTTGGCACCTACACCACAATATGGTCTAACTGCCCAACAAGTGTTGAACAATATATGTGTACAGCCTAGATGAGCCATGGAGAAAGACTCCTAGTACAAGAAGAAATAGTAGAGGAGAAGTGGAGAAAGCAATCCATTGTAAATGACGCTTTACCTACAGAGAACACGTATTGCGATGTTATAGAAACAAGCGATTTCTTTGTTTGCAAACCTCATCTCGATCTGAATTAAAGTATGCTTATTTAAAGCCGAGGCTCAAAATAGAAATTGGATTTACCCTAGCGCAAATCATGAAGGCTAAGCCTTCCATTGAAAAATTCTTACTGGAAGGCATACGGGCTATCGAACGCCAATAGAAACCAAGGCATTATCAGGAAAGAAGAGTAAAAAAGCTACCAAAAAAATTACCTTGTTGCCCAAGGAGTCGATAAAAAATAATATCGAAACAAAAGGTTGGGGGCCAAGAAAAACCATTGTGATCACTTAGAGATGTGCAAAGGAAGAATCAACAGACGTGTAGAAATCCGAATCTATCAAGATAGCTTGTAGGGTGTTTTTTTTAAATCAACTCTTATTTATTCTAAAGCCTTATATTCAATTCCTAGAAGTAATTGAAAAAAACCAATACTTTAAGGTTAATTTTTTACCTATGCTGTGTTTTCAAAGGTCGATTATACTTCGTTTATGAGGTGAACGCTGATGGATAATTATAGTTCTACCCTAGGTGTTAATAATCCTAATTGATTTTTAACTTTAAATGCTTCATCGAATAAGACCAAAACCATCTAATATTTTAATTATTACATAAGGTGACGTCAAATTTCAACCATTTTACACCAAAATTGGCCTATTTTTGGCATGTCCTGTGATGGTTTGTTGTGATAGCCTTCGCCCATCATTAAAAAAATCAAAACGAAGAGGTTTTTCTAGTGTTTTTTCATCGTGTAATTGACATAGCCATAATGGTCCAAACCAATTAATGATGACTCCATGAATGGGTGCCTTTAAAAAAGTCACCGGTAATAATAAACCCAGTGCCACAAGCTGTTGCAAAGAAACAAAGAATAAGATATTGCTGATATCCTAGTTAGTCTAGAAATTCGAAGAAAACTTGCAAATACATCAAAGCCTTTCCATTGGGGCACATTTTTTAGTTAAAAACGCTTGGTCTATGGCTACACGGTTGGGTATTAATTCTTGATAGATGGTTTTGTTTCCACATCATCGCAAATAGTTGTCTCGTGTGAGGGAGGAAATGTGGTCTTTTTCGGTATCGGTATTATTGCGTGAGCATGCGATGCCATTGATGCCATAGCCATAGGCGCTTAAATAGCTGGGCCCTTGAAATATCCAAGTAAAACAAAGTTAATCCGTTCCCATGGTTTTAGGACATCGTGGGGAATACCTGATGAGCAAGCATACCGATGTAAAAAAAAGGATTGGAAAAACAAAACCGCATACAGAGTACGGCAACAAATTATAATAATCAACATAGCTTTTTTTTACAAAGATACTTTGAGTCGGGAGAGAAACAATGAACCCCAAATCAATTAATTAAGAAGATTCAAGACCGCTTACGCTTAAAAAAAAAACCCCCCAAAAGGGATTACTAGGGACTTGCATTTTCAGCAAATAAAATAGTCCACACATTAAAGTCTTGATTCCTGTATTTTGCCTTTATGTCTTGGCTCTAATTTGTAAAAACTAATTAGACTTTCGACTTTTGACTTTGGAACTTTCGACTTTTCAAAAAGCTTCTCAAACCCGCTTTCGAATTCTACTTAAATCTTTGCGAAGTCACGCCAATATACGAACTGATTATAATTTAGAGGGATTACTTTTAATTAGCTTGACGTTCTTTAAACAAATTAATATAGCGTTGTTTCTGCGGTTCAGTCAATTAAGTTTTGTTCCCCGTTTGATTTGATTAAAAAGACCGCTCAGCGTTTTTAAACGACCTACTAAATTCCTAATTGGGTGGTTTTATAGACCAGTTGCAAATCGAATAGGTAATACTTAAAATCGTTGTTTCGGTAAGAGACTTGCAATTGGTAGGCTGAAGGGGATCGAGTTAAAATGAATCATAAGCATGATAAACTGATCTTTAAAACTTAAAACCAAAAAGTGATTTCCTGTCCGGATTTTCTTTGGAATAAACAAAACGGACCACGCCAGATTCTATGAAGGAAGATGTGATTTTCAATCTTCATTTCAGGTGTAAGAAAAATCGATTTTTTTAGGGAATTACCCGTCGTTCTAATTTGGACATAAAAAAGTCCAATCGGAGCAGAGATGGTGCTATTTTTTCTAAGTAGGCTTTTATTTGTTGCAACTAGTTTTAATCAAAAAAATTAAGGAGTAAGATAGGATTCATTAAAGAAACATCCTTATTTTAAATAATGTAAACTCGAGATTCTAGCGTGGTATCTAGTGGCAAGTTGTTTATTAAACGGTTACGCATTCGTTAGTTAGCCTTTAAATAAGAACGAAATTAACAGATGCTATGCGAAAAGTTCTCAACAAAATAGCATTCTTTGTAGTATGCATCAGTTCGATTATTAAAAACATATTGAACCCATTATTCATCCTTCAGCAAGGATTTACAATTATTTCAGGAGGGTACTTAACAGAAGTCTCCGTATCAAGGAAATTTTTATTAAAACCAGGCACCATTGTAAAGCATGATATTTTGTAGTAAAAAGTCTGCTTAAGGCGTATTACATAGATAGCTAAGGAGGTCGTATATTATTCAATTTGCCAAGGAAGAAAATTTGGGGATTGGTGATTTTGATGGCCTTCTCTTTTAATCAAATAGCCTCAAATTTGATATTATCGAAGCTATTTGAAGATGCTGAATTGTTATCCCTTAATTAACGATCAACTTTCAAAAAAATTTATACAGAAAGCCCCAATTTATTGAGCGTATTTTAGGATTACTGTCACCAGGCTTTTTTCTCTCACGGAAAAAGTATTTTATTCTAACCAAGAAAAAAAAACACGCAAGAACCGTTACTTAGAATTCTGTTAGACGCTTATCCTAGTATAGAAGACCGGGTACCTAATTATGATTATAGCAAAATTACTTAGGAGTTACGCAGAAAACCTAAGAGAGTGCGGGAAAAAAACAAAAAAAGTTAAAGGCTATCTATTGATATAGGCAATTAAAATTGACTGTTTAGTGTTCATAAACTTTTGATTCATTCAAAATTTAAAAAAGTACGACATGAAAAAGTATTTACTATTTGTATTGACAAGCATGCTCTTTAGAGACCAGGAAATAAAAACGGGGATTCTGGATTGAAGAATTTTGCAGCACCCTACTACACCTGACAGATGCAGGACACAAGGTTACGTTGGCTTCCACCCAAAGGAGGCCACCCTCCCATAGATCCAAGCAGTGCTCAGAGAATGCGGCTACAGCGGGCACGCCAAAGATTCGATAAAGACAAGGCCACACAAAGAGAAGCTAGCCAAACACGCCAGTTTAGGCGACTATTAAACAAGAGAATTATGATGCTGTTTTTTATCCTGGTGGGGCATGGCGTTTGTGGGACTTAGTAGAAGATTAAAACTTCTATTAAATGATAGAGGACTTTTACAAACAAACCATAAAACCTGTTGCCTTTGTATGCCACGCACAGCAGTTTAAAAAATGTAAAAACAGTTCTAATGAACCTTTAGTTAAAAGGAAAAAAAAGTAACCGGATTTACCAACGAAGAAGAAGAAGCGTCCAATTAACCAACGTGGTTCCATTTCTATTAGAAGATATGTTAAAAAACTAACGGTGGTATCTACTCTAAAATAGGAGACTGGCAACACTCTATGCTATTTGAAGAATGGCTTATTAATAACAGGCCAAAACCCGGCTTCCCTGAAAAAGTAGCTGAATTATTTAAGCAAAAAAATTACAATAAATATGAGCAACAAAATTTTACTAGCACCTTATACGAAATACCATAACCTAAAAAATAGAATCGTCATGGCACCCATGACGAGAACAGTAGGGGCTCTCGAATGGGTAACGTGCCCACAGATGACTTACCGGCTTGTATTACGAACAACGAGCATCAAGCGGGTTTTAATTCATTACAGCAGGGTTCTCAAGATATCTGAAAAAGCAGTAGGCTATTATCAATACAGCCTGGCAATCTATGTCAGAAGCACAAGTAGAAGGATGGAAAAAAAGTAACAAAAGCGTGTACACGATTAAAGGAGGAAAAAATCTTTATTCACTTATGCATGTGGGGCGGATGTCGCCTCCTGATTTTCACAACGGCGAATTGCCTTTATTCGGCTTTCGGGGCTTTAAATCCGAATGCTAATCGTATACGCCAGAAGGTTTATAAAAGATACTGTTACGCAAAAGAAATGACCATCGAGGAAATCAAAACAACGGTCAAAAGATTTTCAGAATGCAAGCAGCCAATGCCGTAAAGCAGGTTTGAATGGCGTAGAATCACTCTTCACGGGCTATTTGTTTCATCAGTTTTTTAATTGGGAATCTTCTATACTAAGGAACACAGATGATACGAGGGAGCGTGGAAAACAAAACAACGTTTCTCTTTTTTTGAAGTTTATAGAGGCAGTTAAGAAGTAATACCTCAGGGAAAAAATAGGCGTACGTTTTTAATCATCTTTACATGCTTATTCGAGATGGACGATGGATAAGGATTACCATTCCCACTTTGAATAACCTGATGTCAAAATTAAACCGACTATTGCCATTGGCATTGTACATCTAATCTAACCTTTTTCAGGACGTTTTCAGATGTTCCAGTTTGCTGTGTCGGAATTGCAAAAACATTTCCGACCTTTATACAAAAGGAACTTTAATGATCAACACCGCTTTCGATTTCAGAAAAAAGAAATTAAATTATCGAAAGGAGGTTTAGCGGGATCTTTGTAGCCTACGGGAATTGAATTTCCAAATCCTGATTTTTAGTGGAGCGCTTTGAACATCATCTAGAGATAGCCGAATGAGATGAAGAAACCTTCTTACACCCAGGAGAGAAAGGGTACATGAATTACCCGAAAGGTAGTAGCACAGAAGCATAACGGAATAAAATATAAGACAAATTGAAAATTTACTAGAAAAAGCAATGCCGAATGGAAAGGCAGTGGAAAAGATGGAAAAAGGAAAGCTCAGCACAGAAGTAAAGTTCTTAAATAATTACCGCTTATTCGTTTCCATACTCGGTTTGAGGATGGAGAAAAAAGAACCAATCCTGAAGAATTGATAGGAGCCGGCGCATTGCAGGTTGTTTTGCCATGCAATTAAGCTTCTTACTCAACGAAGCTAATTTACGGCAACAAGCTTAGATGTAGCGGCAACCGTTAGTTTTGAAGATGGAGCAATTAACCAAAAATCCAAATTTAGATTTGGAAAGGAGAGTTGCCGAATATCGATGCAGAACAATTTCAGCAAATAGCGCATTAAAGCTAAAGAATTCATGTCTGTAATCATAAACTTTACAGAAGAAATAGTTATTAAAAGTTAACCTTAAAAACGCATAAAGTATGCAAAACGATAAAAGCATATGGTGCCACGCATCAACAGAAGAACTAAAACCCTTAGACATACAGAGAAGAGCCGTAGAGCAGCCGATTGTAAAATTGACATCACTTATTGTGGGGATGCATAGTGATATCCTTACGTAAGGAAAAACGATTGGAAAGGGGATCTACCTTCGGTAGTTCCAGGACATGAAATTATTGGTCGTGTTACCGAAGTGGGGCCAAATGTTAGCCATTATAGGTTGGCGAATTTAGGTTAAGGTGTAGGGTGCATGTAGACTCATTGCCAGACCTTGTTAATTCTTGTGAACAAGATTTAGAACAATTTTGTGAAAAAGGAGCTACGTTCACGTTATAATAGCGCTGTCCACATAGCGATGGGGAAGCAACCTATGGGGTATTTCAACGTCTGTAGTAGTCGATTGAAAAATTTGTTTTACAATATTCCAGAAAACTTAGACGAAGCGGCAAACGGCAACCTTATTTATGCGCGGAGTAACCACATGGTCTCCCTTAACGCATTGGAAGGTAAAAAAGGAGATAAAGTAGGGGATTATTTGGCTTAGGAGGTTTAGGCATATGGCGCGTAAAGTTTTGCCAACGCCCTAGGCGCGCATGTGGTTATTGATTACGGACATCACCTGAAAAAAGGAAAAAGACGTAAGATTAGGCGCACACGAAGTTTTAGTCTCTAAAGATCAAGACGACATGAAAAAGCATCAAGCAAGCTTCGACTTTTATTAAAATAACCCATTCCAAGTAGGTCACGAAATGGATCCGTACTTAGGCCTTCCTTAAAAATTGATGCGACTATGTTTTAGTAGGGGCCCGTAGACCTTTGTAGCCTTTTCATGGGGGGAGTATTATTATGGGACGTTAAGGTTTGCGGGCTCTTTAATAGGCGGTATCAAGGAAAAACCAGAGATGTTAGATTTTTTGTGGAGAACACAATTATTACGAGTGATATTGAGCTCATTAATATTGCAAAGATACTATACAGCATACGAACGTGAACAAGCAATGATGTAAAGTATAGATTTGTTTATCGATATGAAATCGCTAAAATAAAAAAAGGGAGTTATAAAGTCTTAAAACAGGCCTCGTAGATAGTTATGAGGCTGTTTTTTTCGTTTCAGTACCTTACCTAATATACGATTTTTATGGCATGTTTGAAAAATTGAATCAGATAAAAAAAAAGCGGCTAAAAATACATGCTATTTCTTAATCTTTTGTATTTTTGGGTGACTGGTGCAGGACAAACATTTCGCTACGAGAAAGAAATTTTAAACGACATTTGAAATGAAACTAGAGAATAAAAAAATATAGACGAATTACTTTTCGGCCAAAACAGCTTTTCTACTACTCTTAGTAAGCATTGTTCATGTTCCCTTGCAAAGCTGTTAAGAGCAGAAAAAAGGAAAGCTCGGCAACCGAACGAGTGAAAATGTAACCTACAAAACGCAATGCCCAACGCATAGGAAAGTGGGGTATCAAGGGTAGGGGAAAGATTGCCCATGTTATGGGTTTTCAGGGGCATGGAAATGCTCAATAGACCGAACGTGAGCAAGGAAGAAAGTGTTTCAATTTGCTCTTAAAAAAATTTAGATCTTAACCCAGGCTACCGATGTCCTTAGCCGATATAGATATAAGGTGGGCAGGATCCGGATATCATGTCTTTAAAAATGGGCCCCCCGTGGACCAAGGAAGTTGCCATTTTATTGCGTAGACCCATTTTCAAAAGAAGGAAATGGCTGGCCGAAATGGAGCTATCAAAAAAGGAAACGTAAAACAAGGTAATTCCACCGAAATTGTATCTTCTTACTTATGGGTCCCAAAGGAAGGGCGAAAGAAAAAGGGGGGGAATTTTCCTCTTCCTTTTTCCTTTTT
>Ga0163217_1000825_pt1 | contig 11565 bp, 14 predicted proteins | sample SynspAceP_FD_185933 | JGI IMG/M metagenome (GOLD analysis project Ga0163217, IMG submission 185933) | Saline lake microbial communities from Ace Lake in Antarctica - Synechococcus sp. Ace-P (PacBio error correction) | ecosystem: Environmental > Aquatic > Non-marine Saline and Alkaline > Saline ... | reverse complement strand
GCAGGCGTAGCCCACACCTGCTCTGCACAGCCGGAGCGCTGCGAGGGCCGCAAATATAAAGGGCGCAAACCGGTGTTGCGGCGCCGCATAGCCCAAAGCGCCAAGCCGCTGCCGCCAATGCCGCGCTTGGGTTCGTTTCGGGGGCCCCGCATGCTGGTTGTCCGGTCTGCAACTGACGGCTGGCCACATCGCGCGGCCTGTGGCAAATCCTGCTGTGCGGTTCGCGTTTCCCAAGCCGGCAGCAGGTCAGAAGATGTCTGCGAAACCCGTCATCCGCCGCATCGGTCCGGATCGGTGCCCCAAAGTATCCGCGATTGATATCGGCCGTGGCGGTGCGGCAATCACACCCTTTGCCTTGGGCCCAGACGCGAGGCCCAGACGAACCTCGTCGGGATGGGGGAGCCATCAACGGATCCAGTGCCCTTCGAACCGCCAGACAAAGCGACGGCAACCGGTCTTCGGCCCACGCCCGCGCCCGCGCCACTGCGACCAAACCCGCCGGTAGACGCTCCGCCCGACGGCAACGGGCAAATTACCAGACAAAGCAAAGCGACCTTTTCCACCCGGCGATAATTCTATCAGAGCTCAAGCTGTTCACGCGTTGATCGCCGCTGGCCCGTCAATGCCACCAATGTCAACTTTCTCCCCCGCGTGAACCGTGCGCAACCCCATGCCCGCAGGCACACCATCGCACCAGTACAAACGCCCGCCGGCCCCAAAAACGGCCCTGCAGGCCAAAATTCACCGAAAATGACCGAAAACAGCGGCAGGTTTCTGCAGACGCTCCTGAATTATCGAAAATTGTCTGCAAAAAATAATGTTTCGTCCGGAGGCGGAATTTGGTGCGCCAATATTCACGATCCTCAGGCAAACCGCAACAAGGCCACAGCGACTATGGGGCAAAGCTTTTCCGCCCCGCCCTGCTACCGATTCTGCGCGGCCGCGCTTCTCGGAAAAAGTATAGGGCCTTATTCTTGGAAGCAGTCAGATTGTACCTGAGCTTCTCGCTCGCGTTAAACCTTGTGTGAGAACTTTGGACTTATCCCGGGGCAGGAAAGCGGGCGCGTTCGTCTTCGGCAATGTAAAAGTGTTTGGGACAACCGCAACAGAGGTCCGTTTGATGTCGAAATCGGCAGATTTAACCTATACCACGCTCCGCGGTGCGCTTTGCAGCTTTGGGTATTGGCAGGCACCGGCAAGCCGATGCAGGTGAGTTCGTCCTTGATTGGAGTTTTCTATGACTGTCCGCAGGCAATCTGGCCCGCCATGACCGCGGACGTGCGCGGACCAATACGGGTTCGAGGTTTAATTTTAGAATAGCACACACCGGATCTTCGCGGAGTTCGGCTCAACCAGACGCCGGGATGACGTGCGGCATTTCGGGTGGCAATGTCGAAGCGCTTGTCGTCTTTCGACGCGCCGAGAACAGCGGCGCATTCGGCGATGCCAGAACGACCACTTCGTCTCTTACCAGTTCGGGCGGACCGTTGCCTTTCCGATCGACAATCTGGTATCGATTTCTTATATCGACCACAACTGATACAGATTCATTAGGCGATCGGATGTGACTTTGTGACCGGTTATTTGGTGACAACGGGAATCGCGACCTTTGCAACGTCAGTACGACCCGTTGTCGCTTGTAGTCCATGGTCCGGTTCGGGCTTTACTCGGACCGATCGGCGCGACCAGGCTCAGTGTATCATACTTCGAAGGGGCCACCCCTCTGCATCGTCGGGCAATGATGATCGGGCCAACGGTGCGGCGAACATTCCCCCGATGGCCCAGTCTTGCGTGACTTTCTGTACGATGGAATCGATTGCGGGACGGGGCGACAAACTATAGGCGCGTTGACGGAGTACGACCCAGGGGCCCACGGGCGATGGTGTGTTGGGCAATGCATCGTTTAACGTCGATCAAAAGCATTTTCCCTGACCCGCAGTGCCAGCCCCAGCACGGGGACGCAGGGCGAAACGGTTACCTATAGTATTACCATCACGAACACCGTGCCCTGCCTTTAAACACCGAGACAGGATAGTCGTGATCGAGGATGATCTTGCTTGGGCCCGTACTTGCCCCGAGCCAATCAGTATACCGGTCGCCCCGGGGGCACAGTTGGTCTGCCAAACCGACTATACCATTCCAGGCGTCAGATGGCTGACCGGCACCATAGACAGGCAGTGCTGTGGCGGTAATCGGGGCGTATCGCAACCCTTCGTGTCCCGCCTACAATCGAACGCGCCAATCGCTGTCCATTGTCAAGCAGCGTTCTATCCGGCGAAACCGGCTCGCAAAAGCTGCACGCCCCAATCCGTATTTCAGCCAACCTCAGTCAGCTCGCGGTCGGCAAGCCAGTCGACTGTGACGCGTGTCCGACATCTTTTTTGACGGAAGACGTGGACAAGCCGACATCAACGGCAAATCCCGAGTTCGATTGTCTGATTGCAGGCACCAGCATCAACAACGCGAGTTCGCTCGAGCTGGCACCTCGCTCGAGCCGCAGATTGACGCCCGAATAATGCCTATATCAACATATAGCTCCGTGTTGGTTTCAGGATGGCAGCGCCACTATTCAGCATCCCAAGGTCTGGCGATTGACCAAAGCCGCAATCAACGGCATTATCGTCAGCAAACCGTACGTGGACAGCCGCGACGATGATGACGATTCCTCCGATGTGGTGGGCTCCCGACCACGCGACAGATACCTCTTCGTCAACACACCGCCCTTGGTCGTCGTTTCCGGCTTGGCCGAATGTGCAATTTCTCGATTGGGACCCTTGCAAAGGTAGGCAATCCGTTAGATCTGGGTGGACGAGCCCAACAGACGAGCTTTGACAACTATGTAAACCTATGAATTCAGCACCTTCGTCGAGGCTGAGTTCATTCCACGGCTTACACCGGGCGTTCCGACCGCAGTGCCAACGCGCGGCTCGGCATTCCAGCTGTGCGCGATTTCAAAACACCTCGCCCAATGTTTGTGGGCGCAGGACGATGATTACACCGCGTCGCCCGCTAATAACGTCGGGGGACTGCGTGCGAGGTATGGCGAATGACACCATCAATGGCTTGCCCGCAGCCTTTCCGACCGGCACGCTCGCCGTCTTGACCGAAGCCGTCCCGGCAAAACACCGGCGGACCGTTCCCGTCTTGGAGGTAAGTGGTGCCGAAGCGGGCCGCGTCGTCGTACCGGCCGCGGTACCAGCCGGCGTTTACACCATCGTAATACCAAACTGGTGACGCGCTGGAAAACCAGCGATTGCGACGCGCCGGTGACGATTGCAAGGTCTTCGCTGGCTGGGCGTAGATTTGGCGATGCCCTCTGAGCTATCTCACGGCCGGACCCACGGCGGGGATGCATCACGAGTGTGTACCTTGGCCGCTGATCGAGCTGATTATCGAATTGGTGCCCAGTCGGTATGCGACTGCGACCGCAGTATGGACCTGATTGCATGATTGGATGAGACGGGGTCGTTTTCCCCGTCCCACCAAGGGGATGATTTAGCACCTTGATATTGCGGTCACTGCAGCGGCAACCTGCAAGCCTGATCGACTTTAATGGTTGACGGCCCTGTTCGAGGAAAACGCTCGGGCGAGCGCATCGCGCTGGATCTTAAGGACCGACGGTACGCAAGTTCGTAACGTCGCAGCGACGGCGTCATCCAAGCGATGTGACTGTTGCCGTCAGATTGCGAACTGACATCGAACCCAACCTTTGCGCGCTTTCGCTATGGTTCGGAGCCCGGTTTGTCCACCTCGAGCTTTGCGATGGATGGTGAGTCGAGGACTATGTCCCACTGGTCATCGCGGCCGCTGATCTGCCGACCGTGGCGATTGCGCCCGCCTCCTATGGCGCATCCGGACATGGTCGTTGGCCGGACATCTATCTGCAGTGCCGGCGAACCCGGACCACGAAACAACGCCACAGCAACAGCCCCTGGATCCGACGCGGATGACCTGTCGGCTTGGGACGACGAAATTCCATCGGCCGTCTTTCCCATTCTCGAGCGGGCACCACCGCTGCCGCTTGACGATCGTCACTCAGAAAACCTTAAGGCTGCCAAACTTGCCTTGGGTATTCCAGTGGTATCGGCTCACGAACTGCAAACTTTTGGTGGATTTTGACCAAAGCGGCACGTCGAACACATCAGAGCAGTATCGCGAGTCGACTACCGCGATGGTGGCGCAGGGGACACGGACGTTTGTTCAACAACAGATCACGCTGAACACCCGGTACCTGCAAATACATCAAAAAAAAAAAAAAACCCCCCAGGGCGCTTTACCCATGCACGCATCCGCTGTCTACGTTCCAGGCGGGTTGCGGGCGAGACCCGTTTGATGGCTGAATTTGACGGCGAAGTCGAAGATTACAAGGTCTATCCTCTCGGCGGGGCTGTACCTTTTAGCTGCGACAGGCTAACGCTCTATCGCGTGGACCACAGGCGAATTCGCAACTGCAACGTCTCAGCTTTGCGGGAATCGGGCGGCTGTGTACAGCATACGCCAAGCCAACATCGGCACACCTGCGGGGGCGCAATATGATGGGGGCTGGGGGAATATAATGCGGCTCGACGGGGTTGTTCTATGGCGTGCGAACCGGAACCCGCGACTTGATCCGCCTGGACGCCACCGGTGCCTACGAGTGTCGCCACCCTGCCCGCCACACGCTGCCTGTTGGCTCCTCGGCGGGCGATATCCTTCCAAATGGGGTCATGGTTTACCGTGTGGAGGGTGCCAAGCATTGCAATGCTGAAATTACCGACCCAAGCCACGCCGGGTGGATCTGGGACTGATCATGCTTGTAGGCTTCCGTTGAGCCCTCTGACATCGCTTATTAACCCCAACGACGGTATGTTCGTACGGCGTGAACGAGCGTCTGACCGTCTATTCTATATCGACCCCTTGCCGAGGGACGGCGGGCACACGCGTCGCCGGGTGGAATTCGGCCCGGGGGGGCCGCCTTGGATCAGGTCTTATTGGTGCCGGTATGGCTTCGACCTTACTATGCAGAATGTTACCTCAACCAAACGGACAATGATATCTATTTGAACGCAGATGTCGGCGTTCAGGGGTCAGCTCGGGCGGCGGTCAGTTGATCAAACGGTGCCCTCCGGGTGATGGTGGCTGAACGACGGCTGAACTTGCCCTTCTCGCTTGGGTCCCCTACCACCCGAAGGCACCTTGGCGGGCATTGTCTACCGCGACATCCAATTACTCTGACACCTACCAGCCCCGGCGAAAACCGCGATCAGTGCCGTGACTGGCTCTTTGATATGACGACAATTGGCACGGCCGAACGGCAGATGACAGCGTTCCTGAGCAGGCGGGAAACGGCCAGCGGACGCGTACCTATCAGTTCCTCAATCTGCTGCCACACCACCTACCGCATAGAGTTGACAAGCCGACCCCGACATTCCGCCGGGCTTGTTGCAAGTTCGGTGACCCGCAGACCGGCGTCACGATCACAGCGCAGTGGGCGGGGCCCCCAAAAAAAATTTTTTTGTTTGATTTTGGCTTTGTTAAAACGCGGGGCGACCGCGGATTGTCGCTGACCAAAACTTGTGGTTCGACCACCGGCGGCCAGCCAATCACCCCAAGCAGGGCGGGTACCCGCTCGACTTTTGTCCTCCACCGTCACAAACGACGGCCTGATGGCACCACCGGGTCCGGTTTTCGCGGACCTTATCCCCGACGGGTTCACCTTTGTCTCTGCCACTCCCGGCAGATGTACGGATACCTATGACACCGCACCGGTATTTGGGAGACCGGAGATTGTATGGCCAGCGGCGCAAGCGAAACATTGACACTTGCGGGTCACCATAACGCCACGGGCGAGCACACGAAGCTGCCGAAATCTCGCCGCTGATCTTGCCGGGACCCCGACAGTGACCCAGCGATGGTGCGCTGACGGACGATTTGGCGACGGAATCACCGATTGATGACGAAGCGTCTGTTCAGCGTCACCTTCGAGGTTCAGGTCCGACATTGTCGCGGCGTTTCTTCACCGAGCAATGGGCGCGGTTCGGACACGGCTGTATGATGCCCTCAAGGGGCCACGAAGCGGACACCAGTGCGGCCCAGATCCGGATCACCGACAGCAGCGCACGCTTGTCGGATCACCTGAAATCGCCAGCGATGGAAGCTGGAGCTGACCCTACCCGAAGGCTGTTCCGGATGCCGTCACCATCACGTCTACCTAAAGGGTATCTCGTGTTGTCGAAAAATCCCGGGTCCCCGGGGCTTGGGACAACCCTAATACACGCGACGGCGCGTTCACCTTCACCGCCAGCAGCGGAACCTCATTACCCCGATCAAATGACGGCTTGGTTCAATGCCCGCCTGAGCGGAAAGCCAGAAAGCGCGAATCAGGCCTGCCACAGCGTGGTGAGCCTGCGGGCATGAATACCTTGCCGATGCGAAGGAATTCCGTGGTGTTTGATACCGACATCCAGTCGATTCACGGCGCCGGGTCTTTTCACTGTTGCGCTTTATTGAGGACGCGGGCCTGCGGACGGGACGCAACCAGTTCCGATCACCGCGGCCCTTGCCTGTTCACCATCGGGCACGGCGCATCTGTTTGTGGGCACGGTGTTACCGCCTCGGGTTGCTGCGCACCGGCGGTCGACCATCGCTTTCGATGTCATCGCGGGACACTACCTATGCCGCGTCGGGTGTGACGAACAGGACCGCAACACGATTTCTGGTGCGGGTGGAATCTCCGAAGGTTACTGAAAGCTGTCGCAAGACGGTACGCAACGTGACCCAAGCACGCGCCGAAGGGTTAGGCAAACGGGGCAGCGTGAGGGGATGTGCTGATACCGCATCTCCTCGGACAACCCGGACAGCTTGCCGGCAACCAACACGTCATCCACGTGACCGCACACCGCCCTATCCGAACTGGCTCTCCGCCCATCCCGAAAGGCCCAGTTTCCTCAGCGGGACGTGGTCTGCCAACGTGGACCACGCCGGGACAAATGCGGCAGTTACTTCGGGTCGCTGCAATGGAACTTGCACCGGGTCGCATGACCCGCGGGCGGCGACGGGGTCCGTCTCTTTCGAGTGCGTATCGCGCCCTAAGGCAGGCCATCAATCGTGTTAAAAGAAAGGCGACTGTCTCGCGCTTGCCAAAAAAAGCCCCCCCCTTTGTCCGCAGCAGCGCACGAGGGGGGCACACGGAAAGGTTCAGCGCAGATGACAGGGCGCGCGACCGCGGAATCAGCCCCAACAACCGAAACGAGCATCCAAAGCCCCGATACCCAGCATCATTGGGTTCTCAGTCAAAAGATACCAAAACCAAGCGGCACGTTGCTTTGCTGCCACCGACACAGGCACATTTCAGTATCCGCGCTTGGGTCGATATAAACAGCCTTATTCACCGACACTGGCCAATGCCGCCGATCACGATTCGCAACCGGTGCTGCCAGCCACAGTAAGGGCCCCGCGGTCATGGCGCATGGCCCGCAAAAGCCTCGCCGAAGGATAGACCTTTACCAAGGGCCACCAGCGTTTGGCGAGCAAATCATAGTTTAGGACATCGTGGAGAAGCTCTCGATGTCCTGCAGCTTTTGCACCGCCAGAAAAACAACATGGAGATTGAAGACGAACCCACTGGAACGGCCTGCACAAGTCCAGGATACTCTCAAAGGGCGAAAACCTGACAGCGCAAGGCGCCATCAGGGGAAGCGACCGCAAAAATGGCGATCACCGGCTGGTAGGACGTGTCGATTGCGCGTCCTTGGGCTTGTGCCAACCCAAAGTAGATGCGGCAGATCATCATAGCCCACCGATCGCTCGCCTTCCGATAAAGGTTTGCGGCGTCGTTTCGACATCAGCTTTGCTTTGAACGCGTCCGGTTTCCTCGCGGTTGTGAGGGGATGATCCCTCGACCGTCATATCCCTTGAGCGCATCCAGCAGTCCTGGATTTCAGTTCCGTAGGACAGTGTGGTCGGGCCATCATCATCCCGGTAAAGTTTGCGCGGTTGTGTGTGTGATCAGCCACGGCTTACCTCACTTCCCCGTCATTGCAGGTGTGCCGCCGGCCCACCTTCAAGGTCCGCATCAGCGCTTTCATCTCGTCGATTTTCCAGCCGCTGTGCTTTGATTATCATCGGCCAGCTGCGCACCGCGGGTCCGATAATTGGCCGCTCGCTGGTCAGAATGGCAATCGAATGGTTGCGGGATCATGGCGCGCATCCACGAGGTATCCATCCACTTGTGGTCTTGGCCGCGCACCAAAAAATAGCGACACCGGCAAAAACCAGCGGCTGCCAACAAAGATAGCAAATATTTCGCGACCGCGTTGCTGTACATTGCCCAACTAAAATGCGAGCATAATGATCGCCATCACCGCGCCCATATAAAGCGCCATATAGCCTTGGGTTTCCACTAAAGAACCACGTGATCGATGCATAGGTGTCAGATACATCAAAACCGAACGATTCACACGGTCGAGTAATGATCAGTTGCAAAAAAGCGCCAATAGACATGAGAAGTCCTTTCGTGAGATTGCTATGCCAACAAAACGGCCTTTCCCACGCAGAAGGTTCCCGCCGATATCGAAATTTTTTTCTTTAAATTGCGCCTGCTCTATACGGGCGGAAGGCCACCACCGCCCGCGAAAATCCGCTCGGTTAACGATAGCACCGGCGAATAAGTCAGCTCGTAGCTGTGCGTATACAGCTCGAATACAATGCCAAGGGTCTTCGACATAGACCATGCGGTAGGGTTTATCGTTAGGAACAATATTCCCGTACGGGCATCCGTTGTTTGCCCCCCGCCGCGGACCAATCTTGGCCAGTAGATCTTCGAAGATTTGGGTCTGGATGGCGAAGTGAAAGGTGCCGTGCTGCGAAAAGTTCACGGGGTCGGGCGGGCGCGTGGTGCCCTCAAATTCGAAATAGTTCGATCCCGATGCGCGTCCGCCGTCGCAAGGGGGCGATTACGCAACGCCCCCATTCCCGCGCCAAAGACATCGGTACACATTCTGCCGAGTAATCGCTCCCGTCCTCGACGATCCGGTCGGCTGCATAATGACGTAAAGCCAGATATCGGCGTAAAACTGAACGGCCTGATCAAGGTCGGCGTACAGGAAAGCCCGATGTGAGAAAGCGCGATGGAGGTCGGGTTCATGATCTATTCCTTTGGTCACTGAGACCCCTATGATTGTAAGGTGGACGCCTGCAACATAAAAATTATTCATAGGAATGGATTTTTAATAACATTTCGGAATTATACCCATGTTGAACGTTCGTGGCTGGAGACGTTTCACGACCCTTTGCGACATGGCGGTCATTTACGCGCACTGCTGATCAGCTCGCCATGACGCCCAAACCGGTTGTCGCAGCATCTGGCGCAAACTTGAACAGGCAGGTGGTCAGCCGTTGATCTGCTGACGGCAAGTCTTTTACCTGACACCTGCAGGAGAGAAATGCGTTCCATCGTTCGCGCTCGCCGCGTCAGAGGAAGCGCGCTGCGCGAACAGGATGCAAGCGCGATGACCCCATTTGATAGGCACCGTGAGGATCGGCTGTTCGGGAGCTTTGGCTTTGGCTTTTTCCGCAACTGAGTTCGCGATGTTGGCAGGCACCAAGCTCTGTGGTTGACCCTGAACGCGGCACCGCAGTCGCAAATCTGTGGCGGATGTGGCGGCGGGCAGACTGGATCTGGGGGCGTGGTGGACCGGTGCCCCTGATATGCCGGCGTATCAAGGCGACCCCCCTATGCCGTTGAAGAGCTGTGGTCGGTTCTGCCAGCCGGCTTCGATACCACTGACCTGACCCCTTACACGTCTTGAGCGTGGGGTTCATCGCGCACCCCGACGGCAAAACGCCTATGCGGACGACCTTTTGGCGCGAATTATGATTACCGTGGGGCAGAACATCTGCGGGTCCGCAGGCTCATCAACCAGATCGGCAAATCCCCTGCCCGTCGCCCAAGGGCTGGGGCTAGTACGATCTGCCACGTTCCGGGGTGGAGGCGCTTCCCCAGGCGCGATGGCGCTATCGGTGCATGCGCTGCCCGACCGGGCGGTTTCATTGACTGTGCTGATCGCCCGTAAAGACCGAGCCGAGTTTCGCCCGTGTCGCCCGCCACTGCGGAAGGGATCACCCGGCCGCGAAAACGCGTGGCTAAGGCCGGCTCTCGGGGCGGGCGGCTCATATCCAGCAAAAACCCGCGCCGAGTGCGCCGTGCGGTCGTCATACTGGCCGACTTCAACGTCCAGAGAAACGCACATAGCCGCAAGGACCGCCAAGGATTCACGGACACGCGGTAATCAGGATGAAAAGCACGTTCATTGCAAATGCCTCATTTCACATATTTCACGCGCATGGCGTTGCCAGAACGGGTCAATGACGACGCCGACATCGCAATCGCGGCCAGCAGCGGGGTGGCATACCCAGCAGCGGCCGACCGAATGGCGGATGGCATGATATAAACCCGCCGCGATGGCAAAGTTCTGACGTGACAAAAACGTGGGTCAGAGGCGCGCGCGCATTAACGATCAGCAGCGGGGAACTGGTCCAGCCCCTCGCGCATACATCACCACATCAGCGCATTGCGCGACGCATCCAGCGCCGAGGACGGCGCGAACAGAAGCATGGCCAGCGCCCAAGGCAGCCTATCATTCAACCCGTCGCCGACCGATGAACACCGCGGTGCCCCTGGCCTGAAGCTGCGCCACCCGCCGGTCATGTTTTTGCGGTGCGCTTATATCACAAGGGCCGACTGCACGCCGAGCTTTGCGGCGAACGCCTGCACCGTAGCTTGACGATCGCCGACTTAAATCTGGGCGTGATCCCTTGGGCCGGGATAACATGCCCCAAACGTATCTGGCGCCCCCTTCTCGCGGGGTCTCTGTCACGCAGCGGGACGGCCGGTGCGCTCCGATGGCGCAAAGCCCCCCCCGACCGCGAGCCATTTTTTTTTTTTTTTTTTTGTTTGGCGGAGAACGCAGCCCCAGCCATTCCCGACCACGTCCCAGCCTCACAGTCACGCCGTCGATGTCCCCCTGCATACCTTGCCCGGCGACTTTCGGTACATCGGCCAGCACAAAAACGCGGTTTGTATGAACGGGCAATGCTGCCAGAAAGCGCTGCGCCACCGGATGCGCCGATTGGCTTGGCCAAGGGCCCCGCGATGGCACTCTGTTGGACCCGGAAAAAGCTCTGCCAGTGGGCGCGGGTTCCCCTGCCGCGTCAGCGTGCACGGTTTTGTTCGAACACGGCCATATGTCCACCCGTCTGGCCAAGCCGTTCAAGGGCGGTGGCCTGATTTGACCAGGGAAACCCCATATCGAAACAGGTCGGTGCAATGGGCCGGCGTTTGCACCGCAGGGCAAACGCCAAAAACCCCAAACGGCGCAGGGGGAACAGGTGATTAAATTCAGCAACCCGCAACCGCCACGTTGAGCGCGTGCGCAGGTCGCCCGTTCATAGGCCCCACCCCACCGAAACAAAGCCGCCAGGCGCAAGGGCAAGAGTGGCACCAATTCGGCGCATAAAATTGGCGCCGCGGCGCGGTTCGTGGCCAAGATGGTATTAGGGCAATCTCTTTCCTTTTGTTTTTTCTGG
>Ga0163217_1073472_pt1 | contig 11566 bp, 7 predicted proteins | sample SynspAceP_FD_185933 | JGI IMG/M metagenome (GOLD analysis project Ga0163217, IMG submission 185933) | Saline lake microbial communities from Ace Lake in Antarctica - Synechococcus sp. Ace-P (PacBio error correction) | ecosystem: Environmental > Aquatic > Non-marine Saline and Alkaline > Saline ... | reverse complement strand
TCTACACAACATCTCCTGCACACCAAAACAGAAAACATCCTCCAATAGTTTCCAAAAGACGCATATCAATTGTGCTCTTTAGGCTGGTTATGCATCCGTTGTAAGGAGGAGAATTCCCCGATACAACGATCTGCGCTCCCATTTACCATCGCTTACAAAACATCCATCCTCTTCTGTAACCTGGCATTTTTAATGAATATCCCTTTCATGAATCGGGAAACAACAAAACCTAGCCAGAAACAAACTTGGATATCCAAACTAAATTTACCCTTGTAAATTTTTACATCTTTTAATTTCAAAAATTTTTTCAAAAGTACCTGTAAAACCTTGTGCTGGAATCGAATCTCAAACTGAGAGAAATGCGTACAATTCTAAAGTTGTTACACCATAAGGATAAATTCATTTCTTAGCGTTCTCTTTTAGCACGATCGTAGATATCTTTTTTTTTGTAAAACGTTGTTTAGGTTTCAGCTTCTGCAAGTTACCACTGACTTCGGCTTCTTTTAATGTCCAGAGCTTATTTGGTTTACGAATCCAGCAATTAGACGTTTTATCTAGATGAAGATGACTTTCGAGCAAAACCCTGGTAATTAAAACTCTTCCCTTTTGCATCGATAACACGCTGGCTGATTCTGTAATTTGCTTTCTTTCAAAAGCATAACATAGAACCTCTATTGCCACTTGAATGGCTACATCTTTTCAAACTTTCACCATCGAGCTTTCCAAAAAGGATACCCAGAATTAATTCATAATAATTAATAAATATCCATAATCAAATTTCTCTCCTTTACTATAAATTTGATATGGTCAACCAACACTTAATGAATAATTAAATAGGGCCATTACAGAAGCTAACGGAAATCCAATTTAACATTTCCTTTAACAACTTCTAGAATTGGAATGCTAAATCCTAGGAAGATAAAGTGCATAGTAAGGGTTAAACAAAAACTCAATTTGACGTACCAAAAACCAACACCAATCGCCTAACGAAAACCTTAAATGCCAATGCGTGTGAAAACCTAATGAAACGGCAACGAGGTCAAAATTCCCAAGTGAGAAACCATATGACCTCTAACACCGACATACGGCATCCAGCTCCGGAAATACCCAGATGTAAAAAAAATCACCACACGACTGTTATAAAAAAAACAACCTGGCAACAGTACAACCGATTGTTGACAACCCTATAGGCAGGAGAAACCACAACTGAACCAATTCGCGCTACTAACCCCAGCCGAGGTAACGAGCAATGAAACATGTTAAAACTGGAAGAAGACAAAAAGCTTGACCAACACGTTAATTAAATCCTAAGAAAAATACCCAACTTGGAACAAACGAGTTAAGATATAAGTAGAAATCCATCAATTCATTGCTTCAAAAACTGTTTCATTCATACTGAATTTAAGGAAGGAAGAAAATTAAAGCAAAGCGTTGGACAACCATATAAACTAGAGCGTGTGGAAAATAGGTTAGCCGACCTAAGTTATTAACAAAACGGTTCCTAAGATAACAGCAAATAATAAGAAGATTGCTGGGTAGAGTTAGGTTTTAAAAAATTGACCATTTTTGATAAACTTGAATAATCATCATTTGCTTCTTCTTGAAGCCTAAGTTCGACGTTTTGTACCAAAAAATGCTAATAAGATAGGCAACGGCAACAAAGGAATAACAATAAGGGTACGCATAGTAGCAACGTATTCAACTTACATGGCGAAATCACCTAAATTTTGAAACGGATACTAGGACTCTAGTGAAGCTGGTTGATGTTTGTAAAAGAGACAGCTGCTGCTATTGGGACATAGCGGCAATCAATTCTGGAACAACTCCGACTGGCAGCGGAAGGCCTAACGGTGCGATAAAAACCATGGCACTTCCTTCCACCAATACCGGACATATAAAGTTGGCGCAGCTGTCAATATAACAATAAAGGCTGAAACCGTATTCTACTTTTCCCTTTTGTTACCTCTTTTAGCTAATGTTAAAAGCGCAGTATACCCACCTGATTGGAAACACAGCCATTCGCAATAGCAGAGTTAACATCGGAACAGTGATGGGTAAGCATAGTAGAATAGTGCCAAGAATTGGGCATTGACTTCTGCTAGACCAATTCCGCCCAATAAACCATGGCAATGCTCCACCTGCTAAACAGCCGATAAATCATATCTAACTTTTTAAGAATAATAACGTGTAAAACGACGATTAAAGGAACAAGGGTAACAATGGCCAAAATCCAGTGGGTTTCTGTAACTGCATCAATTCCTGCAGGCAAACACGGTTAATGGTGTTATGAAGCTACTGCGCGTACATGATTAAAAAGAAAACGAGTTTTTTTGTCAGTTTCATATTTTCCACTCCCTAATATTAATTCTTGTTCCCTTGAAAAAACCAGCTAAAGGCTGATCAACAAAGCGTTTTCTAAAGAGACAAATAATAGCTTCTGTTACCATCCTTGATGGCAAAATTGCAATGCCTAGCTTCCATTTTTTGGTCCCATACTTCCAAGCTGCAAAATTGTCCTTCTGAGACGTATTGATTGGCTTCTTCTACAGTAACCCTTTTCTAATTTTTTTGAGTTCGGCTTGCCGTAATTTAAATAAACATTGTTCACGTCTGTCAAAGTCATGAAACTATCAGCAGCTACGTTTCATGCCTAATCTTAAACAGGAATTAACCCAAATACAAAAATTACAGATACAGCTCTATTACAACTGATAGCATGCCTTATTTTCACTTCCCGGAGGAAAATACTACAATGGAAATACCCATCCGCCCACCTGTAGGAAATTAACCCAACCCAAGAGCTATTATATCTCGTAATTAAACAGTTTTAATCGAAAAAATCAACACACAAATGAATTTTTTTTTTTTTTTAGGACGATCGTGGAGAAAAACCATAAGGAAAAAATAGCCACCAAGAAAGCAACGACTCTACCGGTAACCGCGGCCTGCAGCTTAACCTCATCTACCATGTCCCATCCTATAAAATTCAACGTTAAAGTGCGTTATGGCTACCTTCAAAAACAGCTCAGTTATAAAATACACCAATTGGTTTTGGATTTGCGATTTTGAAAGCCACTGGACCACAAGCATCAACTTTCTGTTATATAACTGTAAGAAACCGACGTCACAACCCTTCCTGATGATTAATAAATTTTTATATTGAGAAGAACCCACCACCAAAACGATTTATTCAATGAATAATGTTCCAACAATGTAAACCCCGCATAAACCCTTGACGCGATTGTGCACTTTAACACATGCAAAAAGGCAATTTCGATGGAATACCACATCTTTGCTTCCTCATTTTGTCTTCATAACAACAATATTTTCCGACTTGAGGACCATTTTCACATGAAGTAAGTAATGGATCTTGATATCCTGCTTTCATTAAACATCTGAAATAAGAATACTGTAACTAATGAAATCTACGTTTTCACATATTGAAAGAAGATTATTCAAATAAGAGCTTGCTTTTTGATTCGGTCTTTAAAATGGCATTTTCCACCAAGGCTGATAACGGACACAACTCGCTAGAATAAACAATAACAAAATTATACCAAACAATTATAATCTATATAAAAAAACCACCCATTTATATTAGTTATGATTATTCCGAAAAGCATATACCGGTCATGCAAACGAAAAGTACTCCAAAACCTGAAACGAACCGTAAACTTCCCATTTTGAATCCAAGGATAATAATTTTTAAAAAATAACTACTTTATATAACATAATGATTTCTCACTACCCTGCTGTTCACCCAGTTCCTCCAACAAAAGATACCAATCCTTGTACAATTACTTTTGTAGAGTGAAATTGAAAGCGGCATAACGTAAAATTACGTTTCTGCAATACCTGAAAGGGAATAGTCGGGTCAATTCAAGGGCCTTACTTTGTCTCCAAAACAGATAAATCATTAGAAGAATCTACGAAAACCGGATTTGTTCAAATAATCTAATAGCGGATAAGCAAAACTGTAATCAAATTACACCTTCAAAACAAGACGAAAACACAATAGACTAAGTAAAATCATCTCCTGGAAGGTGTTAACTAAACATCCCATGCAAACTATCCTTATTTGAAGTAAGCAAAATAACTTAAAACTTTTTCCAGGAACCATATATTTCAAAATTTCAAATACTGAAGAAACAAAGGCGACGTCAGCAACAAATTTTCTTATAAAATACGTCATCATAATCCAATGGCATTTTAAAAAAGTAATTGGCAATGGCAATGTTGACCCCACTTAATGTAACGAAATTCTTTTTCTCCGCTTCAATTAAAGACAACAAATTCTTAATTTGATCTAAACATAGAAATGTGTTTGCAGCTGCAACAAAGGTTAATACGAAAAAAAACAACAACAAAATGAATCAAAACTAAAAAAAACGAAAATAAAATCGTAGGTCATCGAATATGATAAATACGATACGATCCTGGTTTGCAAATGTTTAACATTTAGTGGAATCATAAAAAAATAAAAAAATAGGTGCGTGCTACTTTAATCTCTTTTAATACCGTAGTTTCGTAATTCACCCGCTTAGCAAAGAAGATGCCTTTAAAGAAATGGAGTTCTCCATTTTTTATTCCGCTACCAATAAAAAAGTAGCTGGAAAGAAAGACAAACAATTAACAACAGTCACATTAAGTAAAAACCAATTCTTTAAAAGATACTGTTGAACTTTGGCCAAAAAAGAAGTTGTTTCTTGAGTAGTGTGCACTTGTTCTTTTGAAATTGGTTTTGAACATGCTCTTGAAAATAAAAATCAACTAGTAACCCTCTTAAATTTAAAAAAAACAGAAATAAAAAATGATGACCAGTGAGCGATAAGAATAATTTACTGTATTCTATTCACTCCACGTAGTTCATCATTTCTACCAAATTTTTGATTTCAGTTTTTAACTATTCATACCTAATTTTTCTTGCGTTAAGCGAACTGCTTTTATATTTCAAAAGCTTCAAATTGGAGGAGTAACTGTTCCAGCACCAAATTTGACTCCTAGCCAGCCAAATTTAAGGCTAGCAATACCTGTGTTGATTACGGTAAAATACCTGTTGCTACAAGCTCTTTTCTGCATCAATCCCTAACACAAATTCCTTTAAAGTCCCAGGGTTGGAATTGGGAAGTTACCCGTATTGTGGCTAACTGTGATTTCAGTACATGTTCATTGCTTGTTTTCAATGCATCATAAAACCCACCAGTTACCAAACAAAGCGAGTAACAGCTGTGAGAGAAGCAACCATTGCCATTCCCACCCAAAAAACCCCAAAAACCCCAAAAAATGGGTTTTTTTTTTTTTTTTTTCCTTTGTTTAATTGGAGCCTATTTCCCCAATATCTTGGATGGTTGGCATCAATCTTCCCAGAAAGGAAACCAGAGCAAGTAAAGGTCCTTCTTGGTGTTAACAGGTCCAGTTGAAACCACTCGTCTCCCATACCACTGATACGGATACCAAAGTTTCACCATTTCTTGTCCATAGCTGTTACGATTGTTCCCTCTTTCAAATCATTCTTAGCTCCATCCATACAACTTTAAGGCAGCTGCCATTCATGGGTTTAAGGAAAGAATTGATCGGTATCTGCTAAGGAAGACTAAAACATCTTAGGGCGATCTTTTTACGTTCATAAATCGATCTCAGACATAAAACTGGAACCAAACTTTCCTGTTTAAGAAGTTAGTGAAGCAGCGATATACTAATGTTGGTGAACTCATCTCCCATTGCCAATGATTCTTGCCAATGATAACGTTCAAGTTTCATACCCTTGATTCCATTTTGTTTAATACTTTGCTTAATGCAGGTCCTAAGATATCACGCATCCAAACGTAGACGCCAGTTTAACAATTCTTCGCTATAAGCACCGAAAAGCGAAAACAGCGCCAAATCCCTCATTTAACGTACAGTAAGGCACGATTGCCATCTGTTTCTGTTTTTCTACAACTAAAACAGCATGTTGCCAGACGTGATTACCAAACCCCAATTGGTCCAACAGCAAATCTACGTTGATGACAAGGAATAAAGGATACTTCGCCCCTAATCAAGCATTTCTCTAGCTTCTTCATTCAGTTGTAGGCCCACTCTTCGAACAGTGAAGCTTCCAAACACATTGAGGCCCATTTCATTGGATCAGTCATATTTCATATTTAATTGGCGTCCAGCATGTAATAATAACTTTTCCATTTCAATTACTTTGATAACCGTTTTTTGCCGTACAAACATCTAATAAAATGGACAGCACCATGCTACAATTTGGGAATCAAAAATGACAAACAGGCTTGGTTTGCTTCGTTCAATTGTTTTATAATTTCATTTTTTAAAACCCCTTCCTATATTGTTCTACAATTTATCGCTTTTTATGCTCAGCTTACGTAGTGATCTAAGAAGTACAAGGATTTTTGAGTTGGACATCTCCACCAGCACTGCGTCTCCAGTCCACAATTTGGACCGTTTGGCCTGTTTTCTTCAATTGCTTCTGCCAAAGCTTTCAAACCAACGAACCCATTATTAACATAAGGTTTTTGTGCTTAAACCAAGTCTAAAAACAGCTTGCAGAGGCTTTTGGTTAATTCAATGTCTTTTGATTCTTCAACTTTCTGAAGCCTTTTTTCTTCAATTCCTTTACACCGGTTGACCTAGAAGGCCTAAAGCGCAGTACGGAACAGCTTTATTGTTGCTGAACAAAACAATAACGCCAGCTTCTTCAAGGATTTCTTGTTGACGAGCTAAGTTTTGTGAGGATCCAGCTGTAATGTTCCCAACGACTAAGTATCACTAAAAAACCACTAGTTCTCGTTCCCCGTCTCCTTTAGCCACTAATTTTTTAAGCTTTTTTTAATTAGCAGGAGCTAATTCAGTTAGCCACATCATCTGTGAGCGCCATAGCCCTAAAACAAACTCTATAACGAATGCCCACTAGATTTTCTGGATTGGTCGCCAGCACTTTTTGAGATCATTTCAATTCTTCTTCTCAGGATCAATCATTGGATTAGTGGAATTTACCTTGAGTGACATTATCATCACCTAAGTCAATGATTTCGTGTCCTGCCAGAAATTTAAAATAAAGAATCCATCATCATGTGTAGAATCCTTCTTCAAGGTTTAAGAATCAAGCAATTAAACATCCCTTGCTTCATTAGCTAAGGTTCCACAACTGAATAATAGCCTTTAATCAAAAGGTTTGTTACTGTTTTCAAAATTGAACGCAAGATGGAAAATTTCTACTGTTTCATTCAAATTACTAAATTTGATTTCTTCACCGTTTAAAAGAGCGACAGCCAATTTAAAGTCTGTTTCTTTCAATGTATAAATGACTTGTGGTAAAAAGTCTTTTTCATTGCGTATGTCTGTTTTTCACCTAAGAAAATGGTCACAACTGGTTTAGATCCTTTTCTTAATAAACAATGTACTTTATCTCTAACAGATTTTGCAGGGGTTCGTTTAGAAATAACAACCATTACATCCTGGTATCAGGATCTTCTTCTAATGCTACGATAATGTATCTAGCATTTTGTAATCCCGCCAACTTCTTCTGCATAAATCAGGCCACCTTGTACCCAATAGATTGGTCACACAGCACCTAATTGTCAAATAATTCGGTTGAACTACTTGAAAAATTCCAGGTTCCTGAAGCACCAACAATGCTGATTTCGTCCAATGGGCTAACAAAAATATTCAAAGTACAAAGGCCATAATGAACACCATGATATACCTGTTCCACAGTCAGGTCCCATTCATCGATTAAGCCTTTTTTCGTTGACGCTTTTTTTTTCTTCAAACGAGCATTCATCTTCGAATTGATACGTTATCACTAATAGTAATAAAAGGCAAATTTAAATCCATTCATCTAACGCTTTTTCCGTTACAAGAGCAGACGAAATAACAAGCAACAACCATACGTACCAGGAACTGAGATCAAACGGCAATGTTTCATCTTTTTTCCTAATTTCATAGCTGTTTCGCACGTGCGTGCAGTTTCATTTGTGTCTTCTGAATCAGTAGTAGCTGAGAAGCCAAGGGAAATCATCTACTTCAGTTAAAAACAGCATCCATTACCGCCATCGTTTTACTGCATCTAAACAACCAAAAGTGCCCACATATCATTGCAGAAGGCTTCTGCAAGCTTCTGGTGTATTTTAACAAAGCGACTAATCCTTCAAATAAATCTCTTGTTAGCAAAGGTGTTCCTTAATGGATACTTTATTACCACACCTGCAAATTAAAAAAAAAATGGGTTTAGTTTGTCGTAGCAACATGTCACGCACAATTGAAATCTTTGATAAGAATTTTCTTTTACATTATTGGGGGTGCAACATTTGTGATTCCTCGCCGAATCTATTTAGTTAAAATTGAACCGCGCATCCACGTATTCCCTTTTAGCGAACATCCAAAGAATTTGAAAAAATTATTAGATCGTACATGTTCGTTTTCCTGACTCTCATAATTAAATAGAGTTCATAATTTTTGATGTTCGTTTTTTTTTCAATATACGTATTCTGCATATTATTTTATGAAAAACCCAGGTTCATCTCTCAAAACCACTAATTAAAGCACTAAATTAAACCCCCTTTTATCCAAAAAAAAAAATTGATTATGGTTTTACCTAAAGTCTCTCAACCAAACAAGCAAATGAACTGGAGAATAACCATTTATATTGATAAAAGTTAATGCTAAGAGCAACAGTTATTCCTATTTACGCTAATACCCAAGAAAAGGCATTTACAATATAATAGTATTAACTTTTTTTTTTTGCAAAATTGACACCTTGTACTGTAGAGCTAAAAGAACAATACACCCCTTAAATTGCAAATCCCTAGTGTCATAATTCCGACCTAAACATGAAAAAAGGCGACCTGCTTTTTATTGACAAGATTCTTTGTGTAACATATACTCTTTGCTTACAAGACACCCGCTTTTAAATTATTTATTTAGAATGAAGGAAATTTAAACAAAAATGGAACCAGAAGTTTTTTTCCTTTGCTAGCAACCGAACCATTTCTTCTCTCTCAAACAATTATCTGAGCATGCTTTAATTATCCGAGCAACGGAACAACGGCCTTAAAAAAAATCAAACCAATTTCACAAATACTTCACAGGTGGAGACATGGAATTGAATCTGCGGGAGACACAAAAAGCGTGATTAAAGCATTGCCATAGAACTTACAGTTGACATAAATATTCTTAACCGAGCAAGGTTATACCATCTTTTAAGTCGGGATCAAATGCCTTTAGCACCAGAAACGCTCTACCAGGAAATTATAACCTGTTGCAGTTGAGGGCTGTTGAATGGTTAACCCAGCCAATTACCAGATAACGGTCTTACAGCTTACCAACTAATGATATAATACATATTCATTTTGGGACGTTCCAAACTGGGAGCTTTACTTTGGCCGTACTTATTTACTAAGATTGGGAAGCGATATTGAACGATAAAAGAGAAGAAGAACCCCATAAGATTATTAGTAATTTTATGGTATTCGTTCTATCCCAAGACGAGCCCCCTTTTAATACATCTTAGCCAAGAGTTAACCATTAACCAAGCACCTATCCAAAGTTATCCTAGGTCGATTCCGGGGTAACCAACTCATTCCAACCTATACCCTCTTGGAACAAGGAACCGACATTAGCAAAAACTCGTGTACGTTCTATTGGTACTCACTTACCCATGCCAAAGTAACAAACCAAAAAACAAAACAGGAAAGCGAAATGGTCTAATAGATTTTGCTTAATCTGCCGGATAAAAAAAAAAAGGCAAAGCAATTTTTCCCACATTAACACAAATAAACCCAATCTTGCAGCACTAAATCCAGACTCCAAGTTTTTACTATCGTACACAGAAAAAAAAGGTAAAAAAAACAAACGATCAAGTACGTTCCTCTATCGCAACAAAGGTGAAAAACTTAAGTGGAAAAAAATTTCTTCAACTAAGATTTGATAATGTGCATTGAAAAACGCCACTCAACGACCTAAAATGATAGTAAGACTCGAACACAAAGAATGAAAAAGTCTCTACAGTGGCAACATCTACCAAAGAAGAAATATCGAAATGCAGAAATAAATAAATAACATAAAGATTGAAGAGGTCACACAAGTAACTGTAGAAAAAGCCTTATCTATCCGTTTGTACAAACCAAAAGCAACGCCTTAGCATTAAGGCTTTTTTTAGTGTACTCTTATTTAAAAATCTAACTATTAATCATATGTCTCTTTTTTTACGCTCTTTTTTATGTTCCTTCCTTCTACATTAGTGATAAAAAAACGCGAATTTTTTTACTTTATCTATCCTTATCTTTGATTTTCATTTTAATAGAACCAATTAAGATTACCCTGCTCTTTTTACAAAGAGATAGATTATTAATGCGTTTAGAGTATCTTTCTTCTGTGTAAGTCAGGTGTACTCGCCTTTTAGCTTATCCAGTTTATTTTATCATTCGACTTCTTATTAGATTACACATTAAAGCGTTTCTTTTCAATCAGCCCTAAACATTTTGTATTTTTAAATACATAATGACAAATATAAGAAGAGTGGAAAGTCATATGAATTTAACAGTAAAAGAATTGTGATTTCGATTCTCTCAAAGAGGCATCTGTCAACTTAACTATAACACGCTAGTTTTAGAAAATAAAACAAGTAAACCGGATTATGGTTGTGAAGGTCCAGACATTGAAAATGGGCAAGGCCGTGGAAGGCTGAATTATTGCTAAGCAGCCTCATTATGCTCAAAAGGACCTGTTCTTCTGATGAAGCTCAAGGAATTTATTCACCTAAAGGGTTCATCAACTTAAAATAAGTGGATTGATTATTTAAAATTGATACAGGGGTAGTCGCTATCCTATTCCAACTTACATTATGAATTGATGACGAAAAAATAGATATCCCTTTAATTCAGATACCCAAAACAAGACACTCTACCGACACCGTATCTTATTAGATGTAACCGGAAAAATAAATTAACAACAAAACATTTCACCTTTATTTAGAAAAATGATCTAACATCTTATACAAAATGAACATTCACAAAAAATGGCTCTAAACGAACCTGAATTTAATCGGACATTTTGAATGTTCTTAAAAGATTTAATAAAAAAAAACCTATAGTTTTAAAAAAAAATACATAAAAAATGGACTGCAATTAGCACAGATACCACTTTATAACGATGGTCTTGTTTATCCAATCTATTTCATTAAACAAAACAAAAAAATATGAATTATTGATTTTATACTCGTCGCAAAGGGTGCCTCGCCAATTGCTAACAAAATAAAAAGACCTTATACTCAATTAGTCATCCTATTCCTAACTTAAAAAATAATTCCTTACGGAATTAATCGTCCATGAAAATGATTCCCCTTTACCCACATTGAAGAAATTCTAATAGCATATTGGAAAAAATACCATTAGTTCTCCAAATGGAGTTGGCTGAAATACAGCTGGTTTCTCAAAAAACTACTCTGCATCTTATAAAAATAGCATCAATTTCAGACTTTGGAAACAATACGAATCGAAAGATTAAAGAAGAATAAACGAAAAAATAAATAATCTGAAATACCATAGAAAGACCTTCAAACTAT
>Ga0163217_1096261_pt1 | contig 11567 bp, 17 predicted proteins | sample SynspAceP_FD_185933 | JGI IMG/M metagenome (GOLD analysis project Ga0163217, IMG submission 185933) | Saline lake microbial communities from Ace Lake in Antarctica - Synechococcus sp. Ace-P (PacBio error correction) | ecosystem: Environmental > Aquatic > Non-marine Saline and Alkaline > Saline ... | reverse complement strand
GGTGGAGCGTCAGGCTGGGAACCAGTTTGGGTTCGCTGCAGGCCGGTGGCGGGCGGTGCATTCATCGGGCCTGGAGTCTGTTGGAGCGGGCGATGGGCCCGCTGGCTTGGTTTGGTCAAAAAACCAAACAGCGCGGCGATGTTGCCGCTTTTTGAGGCGGAAGCCGAGGGGCTCAGGGGCCTTGGCCGCTGGGGCGGATGCCGAGCTGCGGATCCCGGCCCCGCTGTTTCTGACGGGCCTGGAGGGGGAGCGGGCCCTGTGGCAATCGAGTGGCTCGATCTGAGGTCTCCGGCGATGGCAACGGTTGGACCCGTTTGGGAGCTGCCCTGGCGCGGTTTGCCCACCGGCGCAGCGGCTGCTGTAGCCCGTTGCCTTCGGCTGGAACACGGACAACTACATCGGCTCCGGCCTGCAGATTCAACGGAGTCGCCTGACTGGGCTGGTTTTTCACGAACGCCGGGCTCCGCCCCAGTTCGAAGGCGGCGGCGGCCAAAGTGGCGGCCCCTTTGGCAGGAACGGCTGCAGGCAGCCGATCGAAGAACCTGCTCAAGCGATGCCGGCTGGCTTTCAACGGCATTGGCTCCCCTGCCGAGCCTGGTTCACGGCGACCTCTGGGGCGGGCAAGCTTCCGCTGTTGGCCTCGGGAGCGAGTGGGCTCGCCCGGGAGCTTCGGCCTGCGGCGGCTCTCTTCGATCCGGCGGATGTTTATCGCGGTGATCGGGAGGTGGATCTGGCGATGGCCGCGCCTGTTTCGGAGGGTCCCCGAGCCTTCTCAACGGCTATTGAAGCCGAATGGCCCCTCGCCCCTGGCCACTGCCAACGCGCACTCTTCTACAACCTGTATCACCTGCTCAAACCACGGCCAACCTCTTTTGGCGGTGGCACTGGGCAACAGCGGAAGCACGGTCTGGGAGCTGAACAACTGATCGCCGCCCGCGCCGACAACCTCCGCCGACTGACCTGGGAAGGGGAGGTGGAAGGTTGGCCGGGCCTGGCAAGCCATCGGCTTGGCGGGTCTAGCTGGCGATCAGCCAGATATTCCGACGCAGGGTCTGAAGCTTGCTGATTCACGGCGGAGCGTTTCTCGCTGGTGGGTTCTAGTTGTGGCCAGCTCCACTGGCCGAACCACCACCAAGCCGAGCAGCTCACAGCAAAACCAGGCACACTGCAAACAGATTGATGGGGTCGAGCACACCCTTGATCAGGACCTGCGGGCGATTGATCACCGCCAGCAAAATCCGACGGCCTTGCCCACCCGGCCGGCCTGCTCCAGTCGGACCTTGTCAAAGGGGTTTCGTTGACTTGCCAAGGGATTTCGCTGTAGCGCTCGGTGAAAGGGGTGGTTGACGGTTCTGCCGCAGCGTCCGTGGTGATTTCGGTCATCGGTCGTTTCGTTGGGCCGTTTGCTCCTTGTCTTCTCGGTGCTGGCTTGCTCATCAACAGAGAGGCAGTGGATTGGATTTCAAAACCCATTAACGTATCGGCATGGGACAGCCCTGGCCAGAGTGTGGTGCCACATGGTTCGCGATCGGGCTGACCGAGCTCGAAACCGTTTCTGGTGGGCCCCAGAGCCCCACTGAAAGTGCGCCTTGCTGCTGGGAACCTGGCCTGCCTGCTGGTGATGGACCTGCCTGCCCGCCGCGTTTTGCCGGATCGAGGGCGGTTCTGGGCCCTGCCTGAATGTCTGGGAGCCTGCTTCTGAGCGCCCCAGGACGCTTTTGCGGTTGATCCCAGAGAGCAGTCTGCTGTCACAGATATGGGGACGCCGGCACGGCTGGCAGCTATCGGCACGGCCACTCCCATCCGCTGGAGAGGGCGTTGCCTTCGACTCGACGGTCCCCTGCTTTCCGCCGGCGCTGAATGTTGTCGCCTCCGGCCTGTGCAGGCCCCGGCCGGGCGAAGCCAGAGGACGCAGCACGGCAACGGGACGATCCGGCCTGGTGGCTGAGGGAGCCTGCCGAGCAGCTTCAGGCTGCTGAGGGCCACCCCCTATCCACTGGGGATCGAAGATTTGGGAAGAATAGGGACATAGCCCACCAGCGCGCGCGTCCGCCATGGCCCCGGCCCTCTGCCCACTGCTTCCTCCCGATACCAGCGGCGTCAGCTCTGCCCTATGAGGTGGTCGCGCTTCTCCCGACCATCTGATCCTGCCGGAAGTGGGCATGGAGGGCCAGAGCGGTTGAAGGCTGCCTCGGTTCTTTCTTGTGGTCGGCACCGGTGGGCTGGGCTCACCGCTGCTGCTTGTATCTGGCGGCGGCCGGCGTCGGGCCGGCTTCCGCATCGTCGATTTCCGATGTGGTCAGACACCAGCACCTGCAACGCCAGGTGATTCACGGCACCAGCTGGGTGGGCAAAACCCAAGGATCGAATTCGGCCAAAGCACCGCATCGCTGAGATTTCAACCCCCACTTGCCAGGGTTGGATCTCTACGGAAACCGCCCTTCACCCAGCGACAACGCCCTGGAGTCACTTGCCCCCCTAACGAACATCGTCTGCGACGGCACCGACAATTCCCCACCCGCATCTGTCAACGACGCCTGCGTGCTGTCTGGCAAGCCGAATGTCTATGGCCTCGATCTTTCGCCTTCGAGGGTCAGGCCACGGTGTTCAACTACAAGAAGGGCCCAAACTACCGCGACCTGTTCCCGAACCGCCCGGCCGCCGGGCATGGTGCCCTCCTGCGCCGAAGGCGGGGGGTGCAGTGGGGGTTCTGCCCGCAATCTCGGCATGATCCAGGCGACGGAAACGGTGAAGCTCATCAACCGGCATTCGGCACCACCTTGAGGTCGTTTGCTTGCTCTTTATGCCCTGAAGATGGCTTCTCGCGATTGGAAGTTGAGGCCGAGTCCCGGATTCGGCCGGTGACGAATCGCCTGGTGACTATCAGGACATTCTGTTGGTGCGGGCAGCGAGCCCGGCATGGAGGGAGGCTGGGGCAATGGACACGATTTCGTTCACGACCTCAAGGCCTGCTGGATGCCCAGCCCCGCCGATCTGCATGCTGAGTGGATGTGCGCAACCCAACCGCGAAGCCGAGAATTGCGGTTGATCCCCGGTGCCGTGCTGATCCCACTCGCATCGCATCGAGAGCGGTGAGCGGTGGAGGAGCTGCGCCAGCTCGCCGCAGGCAAGCGGCTTTACATGCACTGCAGGTGGAGGGCCGCTTCACCAAGGCCTCCCCCTGATTCGCCCTTCAGCGTTCATGGCATCGAAGGGGTCAACGTGGCAGCGATCAATTGGCCTGGACCGGAGGTTTGATGAGGCTGTGGCGCTTTACTTGAGCCAGCTTTTGAGGCTGGGCTCAACGGGGCCGTGACTTAGTAGTCGACTCCCCGTTTGAGTTCCAACTCCCCCTCTCGGCGTAGTGCTTGTTGGCAGACCATCTCCGAGTGGATGCTGCAGATCAAAGTAGGTGGAGCATTCTTGCAACGACCGGTGATGATTCACCTCGGTTTCTGCTGGTTTGCGCAGCCAGGGTCTGCACGATTCGCTCCACCGGCAGTAGCCGAGATCCACAGTGGGGATTTGAGCTCATCGAGGGATGACTTGTTTTATACAGACGCTGGCGAGGGGCCGCCCGGGCCGACTTTCCAGCGCGCCTCTTGCTTCGACATTAGTCGAATTGTTTGCTGCTGGGCCGCCGCCAGACGATCGCATCGCGGCCGGAGCGCAAGGTGATCAACCCAAATTGGGAAAACTCTCGGCGCAGGGCGCAATGGCGCCGCATCCTCGGTGTAGCCGCTCCCCCTTTTTAAGCCACTGCAGCGATCAGACCCGATGGCTGGTCCTGGCTGATGCCCGACCCGATACGCTGGGAGTGCCTTGCCCAGAGCGCTGGTGGATTTGCCTTTGCCGTCCCCTGTGTAATCTCGATTCCCGAGAGGCCTGAGGATCCGGGCCTGGGGATGGTGGTGAGCCCGCATTTTCGAATGGCAGATCAGGCCTGCTGATCAGTTGTTTGGGGGCACCCACGGCCTGTCACGATCACTTCATGCCCGGCGGCCTGGCGGCAGGGGTGTTCACAACGTCGGCGGTGTCGAGCAGGCCGAGGTCGAGAACGGTGGGTTGAGTTATCGGAGAACACCACTGAATACAGGGCGCTGGCAATGCTCCCTTGGCGATGTCCCAGCCCCGCTGGGGTTCCTGGTTTGTCGGAAGCGGTTGGCCTCCTTGCGGTGAGGAAATCACCACGGCCGGTGCGCACCTGATCAATCAGGTGGGGTGAATCCCTGCTGCAGCGCTTCGATCGCGGCGGTCTCGTCGTTAAGCGCGGCCGGGCCCCTTCAAGAAGCGGAGCAGCAACAACGCGCGTCCGTTCTGCTTTCGCAAAGATCCCTAGGACGATCGTGTCGCAGGGCACCCCACCCGAGGGCCGCCTGACTCTTCCTTTGCCTTCTCCGTTCATAGAGGTGCAACTGACCGTGAAAGACGTTCGTTGCTGTCGGCGGGCTGTGCGGATGCCAATGGCCTTGCCCGTTGACCCTTGAAGTCGCTTTCATTCACCAGCCTTCTACCGTTGGATTCTAAACGAAGCTGCTTGCCTGGGGCATGCCATCAAAAGAGACAGCATCAGGCATCCTTCTCGTGAATCCCTGGGCGAAGGAGCTTCTGGCCGCAACTCCAGGGACTGCGGAGTCCTGGCCCGATCTGGTTCTGTCCTGGTGGCCTATTCCGCCGGGGTCGACAAGCCGCCCTGGTGGCAGCCATCGCCGCCGAGCAACTATGGGCGTAGGGCCCTGGCCGTCACCCGGTGTCTCGCCGGCCCCTGGCACCCCATCTGTTGAGGAGGGCCCGCCGCCAGGCTGCCTGATTCGCCTGCGCCATCAGGAGGTTCGCCACGGCGGAACTCGATGAACCCGGCTTACGTTGCCAAACCCCCGCCGAAGGGCGTTGCTACGCCTGCAAGCGTGAGTTGCACGTGGGGCCGCCCAGGTGGCCGCTGCCGCCGGCGGGACCCGGGTGGTCGATGGGGTGAAAATTCTCGATGATCTCGGTGACCATCGGCCAGGAATCCGCGCGGCCAGGGAGCGTGGCGTTGGGTTCACCGGCTCGTCGAACTGGGGGTATCGGCAAGGCGGCGGATGGCGCCAGATCTCCCGGGCCTAGGCTTCCCCTGGGCTGGGACAAACCCGGCCCAACCCTGCCTGGCTTCCCGGTTCCCTATGGAGAGCGCATCAGTGCCTCCGCGATCTCTCGCGGGTCTCAGCGGCCGAAGATTGGTTGCGCCAGCAGGGCCTGCGCGAGATGGCGGGTGCGAAGCAGGGCGGAAACCGCCCGGATTGAAGTGCCCGTCGATTCAAGCTCGGCTTGCTCGTTTTGGAAGATGGGCGCGCGCGAAGCCCTTGTTACAGCTTTCCGGCAGGCTTGATGGTTTATACGGCCGTGAGCCTGGATCTGAGGGTTTGTGAGCGGGCAAAGTGAATCGGACGTCCAAAACCAACCCCCCAACCCAGCAGCCACAAGATCCCGGCAACGGGCCTGGGCTGAACCATCCCCCGCCGCTTGGCGTCGTCCAGGCTGTGGCACGGTCGTCAGGCTGCCAGCACGCGATCGGCAGGCGGAGCTCGCTGCCAGGGCCGCCGGGGTTTCCCGCCGGAGCTTCTGAGTTTTTGATGGCCCGCGGTGAGGTTCCTGCAGGAGCACCTGAACAGGCCTCGCTCCGGCTGGGTGTGATCGCCGCAGCTCTGAACACATCCACCGCCGCATAGCCCGATCTCCGGCCAGGTGTGGATGGAGATTGTTGGGATTCAGCCAATAGGGGCCAGCCCGGTCACTCCCTTGCGGTTCAAAGCGGTGGGTGATCAGATTCAGGAAGGGTGGCGCCAGGCCCGTTTCGCTGCGTTGGTGATGGGCTGCCTTCTGACAAAAGCTTCGTCGTTCCGAGCTTGCCTGTTATCGGCCAGTCTTAGAGCTTCGAGGATGCAGTGTTTTCCCACCATCTCGCGGTGCAACTGGAGTGGGGCTTAGAGCGTCTTCGTGCTTTGGGGCTCCACTCCCATTCCCCGGGTGGGGTGAGCGGGCAGGCTTGGGTCATTGGAATCTGATTCAACAACCCCCCATCCTAGTTCTCCTCTCATCGCACTGGTGACTTATTCCTCCGTGGATCTCGATGCGCTTGCGACTGCGCCGACCAGCTGGCATGAAGCCCTCGACGTGTGGTGGCGCTGATCAGGCACTGATGGCCTTCCCCCACGGGCCTCCAGCAGCAGTTGCATGGCGCTGCGCATCAAGCTCGGCCAGCACGTCATTCGAGCAGACAGCAGGGGGAGGGGCTCTCCCCAGAGGCTGGCGTACCCAGCTCCAGTTCGGCCAGCTTGAGGGCAAGCACGAGGCTGCTTGCTGGCCGGCCGAGCCGTAGCGACGGGCGATTGCCCGCCCAGCAGCAGGCCCACCTCATCGCGATTGCGGCCCCACCGGCACTGGGCCTAGGCGCAGTTCTCGCTGCGTTGCATGCCTCAGCTGCTAGCCAGGCGTCGCCGCCCGGGCCCCTTCCTCCTCCTCCCCCTTGCCAGGCGACTACCGGCCTGATGCCCAGCTCCAATCGCTCCGGCCGGTGAAGGCCGCTCCTGCCCAGGCGGCGGCCAACGGCTGCAGCCGGCGAGGGCGCGGCGCGCGGCGGTGCAGGCTGTGTGCCCACCAGGGCTTTGTTGTTCGAAGGCGTCGAGCAGGCCGCCTTGCTCCCCGGGGCGATGCCCGCGGCGCAGCAGCTGGTGCGCTGACGCAGCAAGCCGCCCGTAGCGCCGCAGCAAACTTTCGCTGTATAGACGGGCTCAAGCTGCAGCACCACCGATCGCAGCCACGGGACGGCGCAGGGCCGGCCGCCGCGGACCAGGTCGATCCAGGCACTGAACACCACCACCGCCGCGGGCCGATCAGGTGTGGTGGCGCTCCAGTAGGGGTCTTGCCATTGCGGCGCGCCTGCCGTCCTTCCCCTTGCGCTGCAGCTTCAAGTTCAGCTGATCGTTCGCCCAACAGCTGGCCGGATCGGGCGGCCGGGTCACCGTGGCGGGATTCAGATCCTGATCGCTGCCGGTGCGAATGGGAGCGCAGCTGCCCAGGCAGCTCGACGGCTCCAGCAGTAGTTTGATTTCCCCATCACCATTGGCGCCAATCAACCGCAGCCTCGGGGCCGCCAGGTTTCGCCCCAGCGGGGCGTAGTTGCGAAAGTTGGTTTGGCAGCTCCCAGGCGGTGCTAGCCGAATGGGGTCTGAGGGCGGCATGCGGTTTAGGACCTCTGTCAGTAGAAGCGACAGCTTTTCACTAAGCGGCTTTCAGTCCGCTGTCAGGGCATGTAGGCTTCAGCTGGATAGAAGCAATCAGGATTTCCGTTCTGAGGGTCGGGGGTTCGAATCCCTCCATGCTCGTTTCCTCCACCCTCCCCGCCGGAGTTCGCAGGGAGAGTCCCACAGCCCGGATCCCGCCCGGATTCCCACAAGAGATCCTAGCCGTTGCAGGGCCTGCGAGAGCTTCCGGTGGGGCCGCCACCGACACACTGCAGCCACTGAGTTCCTTTCTTCAGCCGGCTCAGAGCGGCTGTGAACCAGTCCGAGAGCCACCGGCCTGCTGTTGGGGATCCCCGGAGAAGCTGGCCAGGTTCCCAGAGGTTGCGTTGAGTGCCTGATCACTGGTGGGCGCGCACAAATCCTACCAGACTGCCGGCCGGATCATGGATGTTCAGCTGCCAGGCGCTGGCGTTCAAGCCCAACCAGGCCGAGACGTTGCTCGTTTCTTGCTCCTCTCCCCGCAAGCGATCAGCAGCGCATTGAGCTCGGCCCACGTCGGGAAAAGACGTCACTGCTGATCGCATAACCCTCGGGCAGGCGAGGGCGGAGGCTGTGCGAAAAGGGGATCAAGCGTTCTCAGCCGTTGGTGCGCATGCCGGCCGCTGATCCGTTGGATCGTCAGAGCGTCCCCGCAAAGCTCCGCTGCGGCTGTAGTGCGGCTGTCGGGGCTGTTCGTCGCTCGCTTCGCTCAGTCGGTGGCTGGCGGTTCTGGTCCCATGGAGTCGGCGCAGAGGGCAACTTGAAGGAAGCCCAGGGGGGATGCATCGTGCGGTTGCGCAGGGTCGGACCGAGAGCATGCAGGGCTGGACGCCATCGAGCAGGCGCCATGGCGGAGATCTGCGCACCAGATCGCGGGTGAGGGTTGAACTCGCCGGCGATCTTCCGCTAAATTCTGCTCAAGGCAACGCGATGTTCCGGGCGGCGAGCGCTTCAACGTAGTGATGGGCCAGATCAGGTTCCACCTCGAGAGCGTCATCTCCACCTTGGAGATTCAACATCCGGAAGAAGCGCCAGCGCTGGTTAGAGCAGGGCCGCAGAACTCCAGCTGGCCCGGGTCACTGTCGAGTTCCTCCTTTGCAGGGGCCGCCCCACCCCCAAACCACACTCGGCAAACAGAAAGCGGCTCTGGGTCAGCGAAACACCCAGGGGCAATCGCCCGCAGACTGGAGAGATTCCTTGGCCCGCTCTTGCGCGCGCCCGGACGACTGGAATCTGCAGCTTGCTGATCTTCCTCGATCGGGGTGGTGACCTGCTGGAAAAGCGACCAGATCCGGATTGTTCGTGGACGAGTTTGCAGGTAGTGCAGACGTGAGCTGGCGCCCGCCGGGCCATCAGCTTCGTTCCAGCTGGGGGTGTTCGTCGAGGCTGGGTTGCTCACCAGGCTGTTTCTGAGAGCACCAGCGTGTGGATCATGGTTCGAGGTTGTAGAGCGCCAGCTCTGGCAAGGAATACTTCGACGCAGCAGCCTCGCCCTGCTCGGTGATCTTGATGCGGCGTTCATGGTGCCGCTGGGGCTGGGGCCAGGATCGCCTGGATAGGCGGGCCACCGCCACGCCCCACCGAATCCACGCGGCCATGGAGATCCGCAGTGCCACGTCGTACTGACAGGAGAGCGTGCAGGGAGATCTGGGCTTTGTGGATTCCAGTTGCTGGAGAGGAAGCCGGAATCTTGTTGCTGTCGGGTAGCCCAGGCATCACTTTCCTGCAGGGCTTGTTCGGCCTCGCGCTGCTGGCCAGCAGGTTGCGGTAGGAAGGGCTCGAACAGCCCGATTCATCACTTGCGGGGCGCGCTTGCAGATCGTGTCCACCGTTTCGAACAGTGGGCACCACCCAACAACTGGTGGGGGTGACCGTTTTCGGGTCGGACCAGGGCGGGACTTCTTTCGCAGCAGTGCATCACTTCCAGCAGATCCGAGACCGTATGGCACATCGAGATCACGTAAAACTGCGGCAGATTCGCGCGCCGATTTTCCGTTTGCAACCGCTCCAGCAGTGCGAAAAACCGCGAGGTCTCGGCGGTGGCCGGGCTCCAGGCTGGCGGCTGGCGGCAGCAGGGGGCCGGCGTTCGTCTGGAGTTCACAGCCAGCAGGCCAGGGGTTGATCCGCTGTCTTCGTCCATGGCGCCGTAGGCCCTACGGGTAGCTGCAGGTAGGCGGCTCAGTTCGTCAGAGGGCATCGCTGTGGGCGGTGTTGCTTCCTGGGCGGATGTCAGCGGTGGCCAGGCTGAAGCCGAAGATGTGCACCTGGAGAGCAGTTTGCGCAAGGGCTCGCAGGCTCAGGACGGTGTTCTTCCAGGCCTGTCGCGGAGCAGTTCCAGTTCGGCCCCGCCAGTCGGCCCACGGAGCCGTAGTGACGGTCTTCAAGCGGGTGAGGAGACATGCCGGGCCGAAGGGAGGAGGGCCGGCCGTGTTGCTGGACCGTCGCAGGGGATTTCCCAGCCCGCATCGGGCGAGTTGCTGGTTTGCGTTTGGGCTGGGTCAGCTTGCAACCGCTCCAGGGTGTAGCTGAGGTTTTCAGCCGTAGGCTCAAGCCGGAGCGCGCCGCTCGTTCTTTATAGATGTCGGGGAAAGCGCAGCCGGTCGACTCCAGCGATTCGAGCAGCGGTGCACTCACCTTGGCTGCCACTGCATCGAGATGCTGAGCTTGAATCGCGCAGATCTGCACCGAGGGCGATGTAGCGCTCGATCATCAACTGACGCTGAAAGCAGGCGGTGCGCCAGGTGATGTCCGGGGGGGACGGAGGGGTTGCCATCGCGATCCGAGCCCACCCAGGAGCCAAAGTGCAGAAGGCATCCCGCGGTGGTTTCACATCCGGGATAGCTGCCGGCTTAAGGCGTGTGGATGCGCAGGCGCAACAGGGGCATTGGCATCGAGACACCTTCTGGAAAGTACTATGCAGGCGTAATCCACCTCCATCGACACGAGGGCTTGAACTTGGTGGAAGTTCATTCGGTGGCGCCACCAGGCCGAATCTCTTTTTCGAGCTGGAGACCGGCAGGTTGCGTTGTCATGGAAGGCTCGCGGGGCTGTCCCTGGAGCTTCTGGATCAGGGAGGCGACCGGCGTTTGTTTGCTGCCGCCCGCACCGTATGCCGCACGATTTCGGTGGGTGGCTGTGAAAACGAGGCGATGTCGAGTTCCCGCAACAGGGTTTCGAGCTGGGCGGGCGGCAGTTTCAGCCCGCGCAGCCGCCGTGAACAGTTCCTTGAGGTGGCCGGATCGGTTCTGGCTGGCCAGCGCGGGGCAAAAGGGGTCGGGGCTGGGCGGAGGCAGCCGTTCTTTGAGGCTGGCGAGATAGCTGTCTTCTCGATGTGCTGCCTCAAGGATTTGGGACCAGCTGGAAGTTAGAGCGAAAAGGCCCTTGGCCGCGCAATCGCCTCAAGCCAGGGATCCATCTCCGGATCAGCTGACGATCGGCGCGTTTCTTCTCCGGCTGCAGCGCCGACTCACTGGTTTCTTCGCTGAGCTTCCTTAGAGCCTCAGCAGGCCGCTCAGCCTGCTCGGCGGACCCAACTCGCTGCGCAGCACCGTTTTCCAGAAGATCCTCCACCAGTCCGGCGCTCGCCAGGAAGCCGGGTCACGCGCGGTGCCGGCTGGGTGGGTCGGGGCCCAGGGGGATTCCTCCATTGGCGGGCTGAGCTGCCGGTCAGAAACTTGCCGGCATGGGGAGCCGGCTTCAGCGAAAGGAAGGAACCATGATCATCCCAAAGTTCAGGGGCTTTCTGTGTTGTTGTGGTGCGGTTGGCGCTCAAGGTTGGCCATCGCCTCGATCTCAGGAAGTCAAGAATCGACTCGATGCTTTCCCCCGTTGGTGGACCGCCCAGCCACGGATCGCCTCATTGCCAACCGTCATGGGCGCCGTCATTGGGCCACCGTCCAGCACCTTGGGGGCCAAAGGGAGCCAAGCCAGGCCAAGGCCCCAGTTGGATCGCCAAGCGGGGCTTGCATTGGATTCAAAGGCTTCCCGCCGCAGCCAGGTTGCGGGGCCGGGCAGGGGCTTCGCCGCTGCGCCAGTCGGAGGCAAGTTCGGGGTCCAGGGGCTGGCCCTTGGGGGCGGGCCCAGGGGTCGTTTTGGCGGGGTCAGAATTAGTTCGGGGCCCAGGCTCGCCATGGGGGGCTTTGAGGGGGCTTGGCTTTGGGCGGGCGGTTAAGGGGGGTCATTTGGGGGGGCCCCTTTCTGGGATTTTTTCGAGTCGAAGCTTTGGCCAACAGGGCCGGGCAACTCCCGATTTTTTTTTTGGAAGGGGGGCCCCCGTTTTGATCGCGCATCTCTTCTCCTTTTTTT
>Ga0163217_1031170_pt1 | contig 11567 bp, 3 predicted proteins | sample SynspAceP_FD_185933 | JGI IMG/M metagenome (GOLD analysis project Ga0163217, IMG submission 185933) | Saline lake microbial communities from Ace Lake in Antarctica - Synechococcus sp. Ace-P (PacBio error correction) | ecosystem: Environmental > Aquatic > Non-marine Saline and Alkaline > Saline ... | reverse complement strand
AGTTCTGAGCTTGGCGCCCCAATTGCCGGCCACATCACAAAGGTGATCCTGGTCTGGGGCTCCATCTGAACCCGGGCTTTGCTTCTTGCCGAAAGCTCATCGCCGGGATTGCCGCCGCCTCCCCTGGGCGCGACGCAACAGGAAAGAAGAGCCCACGAGCAGAGCAGCGGAAGAGCAGGCTGCGATGGCCTGCTGCCAAGCCGCGGCTGACGGCTTGGTTGAAGGCGGATATCGACGTTGTTCGTAGAGAGCAGCTTCAGCAGATCCTTGTCGGGGAGCCAGCGTTGACGACGGCCCGGTTGCCATCGTTATTCAACCACTGGGCGGTACCCCGATCGGGGGAAATCAAGACCCTGGCGAATCTGTTATGTCCTGAACGGGCCTCGCATGGAAGTTCGCCTGTTAGCGCAGGTTGCGTGCGGGCGTTGGCCGCGATTCGGGCCGGTCAGGAAGGGCCGTGCCGATTGCGATCACGACGATGGCAGAGCACGTAAAGCCCAGGCATATGCGCCCGAGCGATTGTTCACCTGCGAGTCCTGAAGAAAAAGGTAAAGGAATGTTAACAGGGCGAGGGGCCCACATCGTTGAGTCCCTTCTTTTTCATCGGACAATCGATTTCCCTTCCAAACCTTAGGGACGGAAAAAGGAAGGGAGCTGGCGATCAGGCCTCCTCAAGGCCGCCCGAAAGAGCTGGGCCCGGTGGATTTTGACATCGACGGCAAGCTTGGGCCGCCCATGTCGGTGTCGGACGGCTGGATCGCCGCGTTGAAACACCCCAGCCGAACTCACGGTGGCGCTGTCCACCTTGCGTGATCGAGAGGGGTTCATGTGCCCGGACGCCCTCGACCGTCTGCTGATGTTCTCGGTATTGAGATCCTCGTCGTCCACCGGCGCGGAACCAGGCCGACTGCGCTGCTAACCGGTGGTCAGGGCCCCCGGGACCCTTGCGGATCGAGGAAGTTACTGGTGCGGGTAAGCATGGGGGGCGCCCGGGGTAGCTGCCCTCGAATCAGTTGCTGCTGTGCTGATCGGGACGAGCCCTCGGCCGTAGCCAAACAGTTTCTTGCTGGAGAAGCTGAACGGACCTCCTTCACCACCGGGCAGCAGCACAGTGATCGGTTGGGAAATCGATGCACGATTCCTTTGAAGCTGAAGCTTGTCGCCGGAGATCGTCAGGTCTCCGTACAACCTGATCAAGGGCTGGGAGTGAAACGGGTGAGGATCTTGCCCTGCACGAAACTGGGCCTCCTGGCGCTTGGTTCGCCGTTCGCCCTTTGACGAACCACCTCGGAGCGGGTGGAGGCAGAGATCGCGGGAGCTGGTAGCGGATGAGCTATCCAGGGGGGGATCGAGCCACGAGGCCGAATCAGGCAGGGTCGGGCAGGCGTTCGCCTTGCCGGTATTGACAATTGGGTCGTCATAGGTGGACGTTTGGCCCGTTCGACGGGGCTTTGGCACCGCCGCCGCACGCTGTGGAACGGACGGTGAGCAGACGCCAGACAGCAAGGCAAGCAGGGCCGTCGGAAACGGCATGCGGGAGAAGCCGAACGGGGCAGGGTTGAAAAAACCCTTAGGCAGGCGTGCGCCACTGGCGATCCTACCGATGGAAAATTCGTTGCGTGCGGGCACCCGTAGCGGCGCGCAACAACCCGGGGATGAGCCGCGGGCTGGCGCGCGCCTGTCCCAGCGGCAAACAACAGGGGCGAGCAGGGCGCCGTAGGGCCGTGGAGCAGCCCAGTGGGCCACTGCCTAGCTGGCGGGCAGGCCGCCACGGCCGGGCAACGGGCGGCGCCCGGGCCCAAACAGCCAGCCCGGGGGGGTGGGCCGCGGCCGCAAGCGGCACCGGCCGGATCGAGCGGAGGGCGAAAACAGCAGAAGCGCCCCCCCCCCCAGTCCCGGCGGGGCAAAGTGTGGCGACGGCTGGGGGGCAACCACGGCCCCTTGACGTGGGGCCGCAAAGCCCGCAGCGGCGGGCCGGGCCGGCCGGCGCGGCACCAGTGCGGCAGGAAGGGTCGGGCACCGCCGGGCCAGCGCCCCGCCAGGCGGGGTGCTCCAGGGGGCGGGGCGCCCCGTGGGGGCCAGGGGCGGTGAGGGCCCGGGGAGCGGCCACAGCCGCCGCCAGTGCGAGGGCGGCCAGCTCGGGCGGCGCCGCCGCAGGGCCGCCGGCAGCGCGGCGCCAGGCTGCGGAGCGCGTGGGGCAGTATCAGCCAGCAAGCAGGGCCGGAAGCCAGGCGGAAGCGGCCCGGGGAAGCAGGGCCACCGGGGCACCGCGCAAGCGGGCGCGCCGGGGCCAGCATCACCACCATCAGACCGCGGCGGGAGGAGGGGAGGACAGAAACGGGCCGGCAGCGAGCGAGAAACGGTCTGTTGGGGGCGCGCCCTCGGCACCAGCAGCCGGCGGCCCAGCAGGGCGCCGCCCCGCCAAACCCAGAGCGGAAGGTGAGGCCAGCCCCAGGAACGCAACGCCCGGCGCCGCACAGGCGGCAGTCGCCCGTGCCGGGCGCAGGCCAAGGCAAGTCCGGGCGCCGGCTGCCAGGGGAGAGCACCCGCGCGAACCCGGGGAGCGGCGGTGCCAGGGGCGCCGCACAGGGCGCGCGCCACAGCGCGGGGGGCAAAGCGCAGCGGGGCCGCCAGCCACCGGGGCCGTCCAGGCGCGAGCAAGGGCGGGCCAGCAGGGGTGGCGGGCCCAGCCCTGCACCCAGCGGGCCAGGCGGCGGGCACGGGAGCGGCGCCACCGAACACAAAGCGCGCCCACGCGGCCAGCTCGCAGGGAGGGGCGGGTGGCCGAGGGCGCACGGGCGGGCGGCGAGGAAGCAGGTCGGGGCGGCGGAGGCGGGGCGAGCGCCCAGCGCGGCGCACCAGGGCAGCGGCGCCGCGGCTGCAAACAGACATGCGCAACCAGGGCACCCGTGGGGTCCAGGGCGCTGAACCAGGGGGCAACTGGAACGGCGCGAGGCGTGCCGCGGAGCCCCACAAGAAGGCTGGCGCCCCTGCCAGGGCGAGCGGCAAGCGTCGAGCAAGGCCAGCAAGGCCCGGGCCCGGATCCGCAGCAAAGGGGCCGGGCGACCAGGTGGGACGGAGGGCGGGCCAGGGCGGGCCGGGAAGCGCCAGCGCGCCCGCAGCAGAGGGCCAGGCCGCAGGCCAGCAAACGGGGAGCGAGAGGGCAGCGGCAGGCGCAGCCGCGGAGCCAGCGCGGCGGGGGGCAGGCCGCAGCGAGGCGCAGCCGCGCCAGGGGGAGCGACGCAGGACGAGGGCCCGCCGGGGAGGCGGAAGCGGGGAGGGCGGAAAGCATGGGAGGCGGGGGGCCGGGGGGACTCGGCCCCAAGGGGAGGCACGAGGAACGAGCGCGGAGGCCAGGCGCAGCGGAGAGCGAACGGCCGCGCTGGCAACGGGAGAGCGGGCCAGCACAGGGGGGAGGGAGCCCAGCGGGGTAGAGCGCCGGCGAGTTCGCACCGCAGAGGGCAGGGAGGGCGAGTGTGCGCCCGAGGCCGGCCAACGGCGCAATCGGGCAGGCGCAAGGGCGCAAACGGGGAGGGAGGGAGGGGGACGACCAGCAGCAGCAAGCAAAAACGCAAGTAAGGAATCCGGGCGGGGGGCGCGGCGGGCGGGGCGACGCAAGAGCGAAGCGAGGGCGTCGGAAAGCAAAGCGAGCAGCAGCGAGCGCGACGGTGACGAGCAGGCAAAGCCAAAGGCGGAGGAAGGACCAGCGGCGGCTGGCCTAGCGGCAGAAGGGCCCGCGGACCGGCGAGCGGGTAAAAGGGAGGGAGCCAGCAGACGCCACGGCCGCCAGGGCGCAATCAAAGCGAGAAAACATGGGGGGGAGGCCACCGGCGCGGACAGCCGCCAGGAGGGGCGCGAGAGCACCAAGGCGGGCAGGGAGGACGGGGGGCGGCCGGAAGCGGGCGACGGCCGCGGGCGTGGAGGGCCCAGAGGGAAGCCCGGCTCGATCGCCGGGAGGGGCAAGGGCGCCCGCAAAGAGCAAGGGAAAAGCGACAGCTGAACCGGTGCGCGGCGGAGGCCCGGCGGGCAAAGAGGGGGGTCGCGGGCAGGGTTGGAGGAAAGCACCGAGGGAGGGCGCCGGGGCCAGGCGGCACGCCAGAAATGGGGAGGGGAAAAACAAGGTGCGGCAGGGGGCGGGGGCGGGGGAGGCGGAGCGCCAACCAGAAGGGCCGGGGCCCCCCAGGCCGGTGAGGGCCGGACCAGCAAAACGCGCCGGCAGCGGCCAGGGGTGGCGGGTGCAGGCCAGGCGGCGGCAGACCGGGGCCGCCAAAACCCGGGGCGCCGCGGCTCGCTTGCAGCGGAGCCGGCGGGGGGGGCGGGTGGCGTCGGGGCGCGAGAGGAGCAGGCGCACCGGGCCGGCAACGTGACAGCGCCGCGGGCGCGCGCCGGCCGGGGCGGGCCAAGCGAAGAGCGGGCGCGCCCGGCGGCGGCGCAAAAACAGGCAAGCCGGCGGAACCAAACGCAAACCGCCAACGCAGCGAGGTGCCGCCCAGGGGGGCGGCGCGACGGGCGGCGGAGGGAGGGGGCCAAAAAAGGCGCGGAGGCCAGCACGGAGAGCGGCAGGGGAGGGGGACGGCCGCGGCGGCCAGGCAGAGAGAGCAGGGCCAGGCGCGAGTGCGGAAGGCCGTGGCCCGGCCGGCTCGTTCCACGAGAAAAGCGGATGGCAGCGAGCAACGCCCCGCGCAGTGCCACCCCACGGGGCCACCGGCCCGGGGGGGGAGCACGGGCACGCCCGGGCCGCAGAGAGCCAGGCGCCGGGGGCGGGAGGCCGGAGCGGCAGGGGAGAAACGCGCCAGGCGGTGGGAGCAGGGGGCCGCACGCAGCCGCCGCCCGGCGGCAGCCGCAGGGCCAGGCACCCGCAGGCAGCCGGGCAGGGCCGCAGCGAGGCGGCGCAACACGCGGAGGGCGCCGCGCGGCGGCATCCGGGTAGCGGGGGCGCTGGCCAGGGGGGGGCGCCCGCCACGAAAGCAGCAAAGCAAGCAGCAGGAGGGGGGGCGGGCCCACACAACACCACAGGGCGGCACCGCAGCGCGCAGAGCCCAGAGAGGGATCGGGCCACCCGCGAGTGGAGCACAGCACCGAGGAGCGCGAGCCGCGGGCCGGCCAGGGCGGCGGCGGGGGGCCGCAGGCGCGAACGGACGCGCCTAGGCGGAAACAGAGCGAGGCAAGGCCCGGGCGCGGGGGGGCGGGGCCAAGCCAGCGCCCCTCCAGGGAGCACCCGCCACCCCGCGGCACCCCGCGGCGAGCAAGGGGCGCGCCAGGGTGGGCGGGAACACCGGCGGCAGCGGGGGCGCACCACCAGCACAGTCAGGCGCACCAGCGGCCACGGAGGGGCGGGCGGAGCGAGCCAGCGCGCGCCCTGGGAGAGGAACGAGCCGGCGAGAGCGCGGGACAGCGCGTTCGAAAGCCGCCGGGCAGCCAGCGTCGAAACGGCGGCGTGGGCCGGGGACGCGGGGCAAAGAAGAGGGCGGGGCACAAGGGCGGGCCCGGCCAGGGGCCGGCAAGCGGCGGGACCACGGGGCGGGAACAGGAGCGAAAGCGGGGGCCAGCCCAGCACCCGGGGGGGGAAAGCGGCCGGGGGAAAAGGGCGGGCCAGAGCCAGGAACGGGCCGGGGACGCAGCGCGCGAGGCACCCACAGGCACGCAGGGGCCAAGCCGGAGCCATGGCCAACGTGAGAAGCGACGGGACGGGCAAGGACCGAGGCGCCCGACCGCCGAAAGGCGGCGGCGAACGAGCCGGGCCCGAACGGACGGGGGAGCAAGCAGGGGCCCAGGGCCAGCGCGCGGGCCAGCGGCAACCGGGCCACGGTGGGGCGGCCGGGAAGCGGGTTGGGGCTGCCGGACCCACGCAGGGAGCGGCGCGACCCGGGGCGGGCGACGACGACACCGACGCCGACGACGGCAAAACGGCACCGCCCACGGAGCCAGCGCCCACTGAGCACGCCAAACGCCCGCGCAAAACCGCAACGGAAGCCATAGCGGCGCCTAAGGGGCGCCAACGGCGCGGAGGCCGGGCAGGGCGGCGGCGGGGCCAGGGCGGCGGCCGGGGGCGGCGGGGGAGAAGGCCAGCGGGGTGCGGACCGCCACCAAGGGAGCGCAGGCGGAAGGCGCGTGCCGCCCAGCGGGGCGAGGCAGCGGCGGCCGCGGCGGTCAGAGCGGGAGGTGACAAGGCCCCGGCGAGCGCCACGACGAGGTGCGGGCGCGAGCCGCGCGGGGAGCGCCGCAAGAACACCCAGAGCGGGCGGGGTCGCGGGGGGAACGGAGCCAGCTGGCGGACAAGCAGGCCGACGGGCCGGCGGCAGGCCCGCCCGGAGTCGACCCGGACCGCCCCAAAGCCTAGGGGAAGAGGCAACGAACCATGCCGGGAATCCGCCAGGACACAGCCCAGGGGGCGCCCGGGCCTGGGCGGAGCAGGGGAGGCCAGCCGGCGCAGCGGCGCAGCGGGCCGGGAGGGGGAGGGAGCGCACACGACCTGCAAAGCCGGGAGCGTGTGCCCGGCGCCATCCGAGCAGCACGGCCCCACCGGAAGCGAGCCGGCACCGAGGCCCGGACCGCCGAGGCCAGGCGCCCGGAGGTGGGGCGCCGCACCGGGGGGCGGGGGACACCCACCCCAACCCGTCGGCAGGCGGAGCACCACCGCGGGGGGGCCGCACGGCAGCCCGGGCAGCCACCACGCGGCGCGCGGCGGGCGCCATGGACCGGGGGCGCGCCCGGGTCCCGGCAGGAGCGGGGAGCGGAGGCGTGGGGAGCAACGGCCACGGCGGGCAACAGGGCGCCACCGGCCGGGCGGCGGGCGCCGAGGGCCGACGGCACTAGGGCCGCGGCACGGGGCGGGGCGGAGGGGACCGCGGCGCCAGGGGGCGGGGCAAGCGGGCGAACGGGGGCGTGGCCGGACCGGGGAGGCGGCAAGGCCAAGGGAGCGGGGAGGCCGAGCGGGGAGGGCACCACGCCACCCCGACGGGAAAGTGGCCCGCACCCGCCAGCGCGAACCGAGCCGGGGCGCCAAGCAGCGGCCCGCGGCCAGAGCCGGCGGCGGCCGGGCCAAGCAGGGGCCGGAGGAGGTGCCGGCGGCGCCAGCCCGAGGGACGCAGGGGGGCGCGGACCCCGACCGGCCAGCCGCCGCCCACGGCGCCCGGGGCCGGGGGGAGCAGGGCGCCAGCGCCCCGGGGCCCAAGGGAGCTCGAAGCCGGCCGAGCGAAGACCAGCGCCGCCGGGGGAAGGGGCGCGACCGCAGGGAGCCGGGCGCCGCGGGCCGCCGCCCGGCCGCGAGGGGCAGCCCCAGGCAGTTCGAGAGCACGGCACGAGGGCAGGGGCACAGCGGAGGACGGGCGCAAGTGGGCCGGGGGGGTCCCGGCGGAGATCCGCGCCGAAAGACACGAGCACCCACCGACACAGCCAGCGGGAGCGAAGCCGCGACGTGGACGGGCGACAGCGCGGAGCAGGGGACACCACCGGGGGGCCCCCCACCACCCGGGGCCGGGGAAGGGGGGAACGTGACCCGCACAGCGAGTCAGGGTAGACCCAAACCCCGGGGCGAGAGGAAGCGCCGGGAGCGGGCCCCCCAGAGGGCAAGGCAGACCGGCCAGCCGGGGCCCCAGGAGCATGGCCGGGAAAACGAGCAAGACGACGGGGCGCCGGCGGAACGGCCGGGCGAGGGCAAGGAGGGGAGCACGGGACGCCGGGGGCGGGCCCTGGGGGCAGCAAGGCCGCAAGCGGATCGCAGCCGACGACGGCCACGCGGGGCGGCGTGAAGGCCCAGAAAGAGGGCGAGAGAGGAAAAGGAAGGCCAGCGGGGGGCGCGGGGGCAAACAAGGCCCAGACGCGGGGGCGAGGCCGGGGGCGGCCAGGAAGGGGGGGTGCCAGAGAGGCCCGGGGAGACGGAAAAAGGGAAGCGAGGGCCAGAGAGGGGGCCACGAGAGGGAGGGCGGCCCCAGGGAGCAGCGAAGGCAGGCCAAGGCGGCGGGGGGAAGACCCCGCGCGGGGGGCCAACTGACGGCGGGACAAGGAAGGGACGGGGGGGGACTGGGAAGCAAAGAACCAGGCCCAAGGGGACCACCAGCAGGCGGGAGCAAGACCCAACAGGGGAGAGGAAAGGCAGAAAGCGGGGCGAGCGGGCGCCAGCACGAGCGGCCACGAACAAGCCCCCGGGCAGCCCCCACGCCAGCAGGCGCCCCAGCGGCGCTCAGAGGCGAGGGCGAAAGAAAAAAACCGCGGAGAGAAGAACCGGGGGGCGAGCAGCCAGAGCGGCCCGAAGGGGGAAACGGAGGGGAGCGGAGCGCGCCGGCGAGGCGGGGACAGGGGCAGGGCGGGCAGATGCACCCGGGGGAAGACAGGAAAAGCCGGAAGCCCAGCAGGAGGGCAGCGCCGGCCCCAGCAGCGCAGGCAGGGAAGGCGGCGGCGGGGGGGGCCGGCGGGGGGGCAGGCGGCAGGGAGGACGGGGGCGCGAGAGGCAGGGCCAGGGAAGCCCAGGCGCCAGCAGGACGGCCAGGGGCCCATGGGCCCACGAACCAGCCCCAGGAGGGCAACCCGGGCGAGGCAGAGCCGGGCCAAAAAAAAGGCCCACAGGGGGGGGCCAAGCCGCCGGGGTGGCCGAGGAAGGCGCGCGGGGAACCGAACGGGGCAGCGCGGCCGGGCGGGGGGGGGGGCGCACGGAAACAGGCGGCAGGCCGGAGCGGGGGGCAGCGCCGGAGGGCGCGCCGCCTCCAGCAAGGGCGAGCAGGCCGGACGAGCGGGCCAAACCGGAGGGGAGAACCCGCGCGGAAGGAAGGGCACTGCAGATGCGGCACGCCCCCGGAAAACGCCTGCAGAACGAAAAGGGCAGCAAGCGCGGCGAGGGATGAGGGCGCCGCGAAGAGGCCAACGGGCGCCCAACAAAAGCAGCAGGGGAACAAAGCCCCCAGCGCCGCGGGCCGGCGGCCAGGCGCGCGGGCGGGCCCGGGGGGCCATCGGTAGGGCCGGCGGGCCCAAGACGGCCGCCAAGCGCCCCAAGCGCAGTGGAGCCGGCGCCAGGGCCCGAGCGCGGGTCCGACCAACGGCGGGGCGGCGAGGACGCCAAGGAAACCGGCAAGCAGGGCAGGGAGCAGGCGGGCGGGCGCGGGGCGCCGGAGGCGGCAAAGGCAGCGCCGGCACCGGCGAGGGCGGCGCCACGACGAGGCAACGCTAAGGGCGAAGAGGGCACCGCGGTGCGCCCGCCGGGGAACGGGGCGCGCGGCAGAGGCCGAGGGCGGGGCGGCACCGGCACGCCCGCCTACAACAACCCCGGACGCCCCGAAGCGCAAGCTGCCACGCAGGCCCAGCGCGCCGATGAGCGGCCGGGGCAAGTCACCAACGGAGGCGCGGGCGGCCCCAGCAAGCCGAGCACCGGGGCCCACCGCGCGAGGGCGCCGGCCACCACGAGGCGGCACCAACGCCCGGAGCGGCGGCGCGCGGAGGGGGAAGAGAAAGGGGGGGCGGTGGCAAGGCGGGAGGGACGGGCCGGGCGGCGGGGGCGCAAAGGCAAGGGAAGGGCGGGGCTGCCGGATCCAGGAAACACCCCCCGGGGCGAGCGCGGCGGACGGCAACCAGGCCGGCCGGGCGGGGCGGGAGGCCGGCCGGCGGCGGGGGAGAACAGGAGGGGCAGGGCGGGCGGGCCACGGCGGAGAGCGGAGCGGCGGGCCGCAAACGGCGGCAACCCGCGAGGGAAGCGCCGCGGCGGGAAGAAGTGCAAAAGCCTCCCTGGGGCCGAAAGCGGCCCGAGCGTGTCGCCGGCACCGGAGCCGCGCCGACGGAAAACGGCGGGAGAAGCCAAGGCCGAGGCGGGCGCGCCGTCCGCAACGGGGCGGGGCCCAAGAAGGGACCACAGCAGATGGGCGGCGGGAGCGGGGCGACGGGCCCCGCCAAGGGCGACGGGGCGGGAGCGGGGCCAAGGCCGAGGGGGCCAGAGCAAGACGGAGTCAGGCCCCAGAGGAAAGGCGGCGGCGCGGGCGCAGCAGCAGCAGCCGCGGCGAGCGGCAGGGGGAGCCACCAGGGCGGGGGTGCGGCGCGCGCAGCGCCAGCCACGGGCAGCGGCAGCGGCACAGGAAGCGCCGCCGGAGCCGCCCCGGCGCCCCACCGGCAGACCAGGGCGGGCGCGCGAGCACCACGGAGGCGCGCACCGTGGAAAGGCCCCGCGCGGGCCGTCAACAAGCCAGACCGGCCACGGAGCAACGCTGGAGCAAGCGCGGGGAGCCAAGCGGGGAGGCAGGAAAGGGGAGGGCGGCCCCGGAGCAGGGGGCAGGACGGCGGGGGGCCGCGGGCGGTGCGGCGGAGCCGCAGGGGGGGGCGGCGGAGGCCCCACAGGGGAGAAGGCGGCCCGGCGCGCCAGGCCAGGGGGGCAGAGCCCAGCCCCCAAGCGAGCGCGGCGCAGCCCGCCCCCCCGCCGCGGCCGCAGGCGGGAGAGGGGCGGGCAGGCCGCGCAACCGCGCCGCACCTGCCAGCGCACGGGGCGGCGCAAACACCGGCGGCGGCGCGGGGGCGCACCCGCCGGAGCGAAGCACCAGCAACGCAGCGCGGAGCCGGGGGCCGCCGCAGGGCGGGGGGCACCAGCAGGGCGGGCAGCCGGGGCCGCAGCACGGCGGCGAGCGGGGGGCGGCAAACGTGGGCCGAGAGAGGCAGCCGGGCGCGGCGAAGGGCGGCAGCGAGCAACAACAGCGCAGGGGCACCGCCAGGGCCCTGCCCAGGGCACCCGCGGCGGCGGGCCGGCCGGAGAGCGGGGCGGGAAGCGCGCCGCAAGGGCGGACGGGCCCGAGAGGCGTCCAGCGGGGCAGCCCCACCGCCGGCCCCGCGCAGCCCGGGGCAGGTGACGCCAGCGAAAAGCGCACGGGCGCGGGCCACGGCAGAGGGGGGAAGAGGCGGAGGGGCGGCGGCACCCAGTGCCGAGCCGCGCCGGCGCAACGGCAGGGCGAGGGGCCGCCCGCGCAGCGAACAGGCGGGCGGCCATGGAGGGGCGAGCCGCCCGCGGGCTGGACGCGCCAGGCCCGCCAGGCAGCGCAGCAACGGGCGCGGGCCCCGCCCCCGAAGCCCCCAGCAACGCCAAGCCGGCGGCAGGGGCGGCCAGAGGCGAGCCGCAGGGGAAAAGCCACCCAAGGGGCGCAGCAGCCGGCACGCCAGCGGGAAGGGGCCCGGGGCGGGCGGGGGCCCGGCGGCGCCGGGGGGACCAGGGAGAGGCCCGGCGCCACAGCGGCGGCGCGAAAGCAGCAGGGGGCCGGGAGGCCGGCGCCGGCCGGCGGCGGGCAGCAGGTGTGGTCCTATCTATATGTCTGTCTGTCCTGCAGCAAACATGCGGCAGGCGGGGGCGAGCGCAGCACCTAGGGCCGGCAGCCGCCAGGCCCCGTGCCGAGAGCGCCGGCAGCCACAAGCAGCAATAAAAGCGCCAGCTGCAGGGGGCGGGGGTTGCGTGCCCTTGGTGGTGTAGTGGGGCCCGCCAGCAGGCAAGGGGGGGCCGAACGCCCCCAGCGCCCGGGCAAAGCGGAGGCGGACCCCTGCCACCAGGCCGGCAGCCGCCGCAGCGGCAGCAGGTATTGGCCGGCACAGCAACCAGGGCGGGCAGC
>Ga0163217_1005368_pt1 | contig 11568 bp, 18 predicted proteins | sample SynspAceP_FD_185933 | JGI IMG/M metagenome (GOLD analysis project Ga0163217, IMG submission 185933) | Saline lake microbial communities from Ace Lake in Antarctica - Synechococcus sp. Ace-P (PacBio error correction) | ecosystem: Environmental > Aquatic > Non-marine Saline and Alkaline > Saline ... | reverse complement strand
TGCGTCGCAAGCCATGTCGCGCAGCGGGTCAATTTTTGGCGCGCATCCCCAAGGCAGGGCCTTTGCCGGCAATCGTGCTCAATACGATTAGCGACCTAGGAAGGTGTTCACGCTCTCAGGCCCTTAGCGGGCTGAGCGACGGCCGGATCCAGGTCGTTGCTATGCCGCTGCAATATTGGTGCTTGCCAAACTACTTTCTTCGCGCCGTCAAGGAAAGCCTTGAAACGGATTACAGCGGCGACGGGGATTCAAGGTGTCTTTCATCGGTGATCGCGTGACAGCCGCGAAGGGCGGGAACGGAATGAGGCCGATCGGCCTTTATCGCGTCTCGCTTCGATTTCACTCTCACTTACTCAGAACTGGAGGGCTCTACACATTGAGCAAACAAATTATCGCGTATGGGGCTAAACCTGTGAGCGCTCCATTGATTGGCGGGACAACCTTTTCTGCCGATCCCCGAATGTCGATGGCATTGCGATCCCGATGTCAGAAACGACTTCAGGGGACGTTGAACCAAGCCTCGAACAGCCCAACGGGTTTCGCGAATACATCAAGGGCTTGAAGATGCCGGCGTGATCAGCTTTGCCTTGGCGGCATTTACTCGGCGGGTTTACGAGCAAAACAGCTCGCGGATCAAGCGCGCTAGATGTGCCGTGCAATTATCGCACCACGTTGAAGCAGCGCCCGGCCCAAAGGCTCGGGCGATTGTGTCGAAGGTTTCAGCGGGCTTTCCGACGCCTCAAGTCGAAGGCGGCGGACATCGGTGCGCCCGTTAAAATGAGGTGTCGATCCGGACAACCGGGCGATTGTGTCCTGGGTGAAAGGGGCGGCCACAGTATACCTCTAAGCGCTGCGCACAGTAAGGCTTTAAAGCGGGGGGCGTGTTCTTATTCAGGCACGCCCTTACCACAACGCAATGATCGCGTTTCAGGACGCAACGGGGCAAAAGCGTGATCGACGCCTTTGCGTCGATGGATTGGCAAGAGCGCCGATTATCAAAATGGCATTCGCGATTTCTACTTTGGGTCAGCCTGGAAGGCGTCACAGCAAGGAAAACGTCGGCGAATCTTATGGAGGAATCGGTTTTGTCGAAGGCGGGCCGGATCATCGGCGAGATCGCCGCGCTGCTTTTTCCCGTCCAGTGAGCCCGAGGATGGGGCGGGCGGATTCAGGGGAAACGGCAAGGCGGCAAGAAAGCCGCTAAATTCAGGAATCCGATCGACAGCCTGCTTTCGGGATGGGCATGGCCGCCAGGTCAAAAACTATCTGGCGTTCATGCATCTGACACCGCCGAGATTTGTGATGATCTTGCGCAGGTGGCGTTGAAAAGGCGGCGTTGCCGAGAATTGACATCGCGCAGCAACGCAACTATGAGCTCGCGACCCTGGTCGCCTTTTGCGTTTCACGAACCGGGACAATATCCCAAAAATTGGCGGATCCCGCGCAGGCATGAAAAACAGGGTGTTCCGATGAAGTCGCGCAAGCTCAGTGCCGCGGTTTCTTTTATGGCCCTGTGCGAACAAAATCAGCCGGCTAGATTCTCTCGCAAGTTGGACCAGGCGAAGATCTGGCCCCGTCTGCTTTCAGCGCAATCCCATTTTTGAAATAATTTCGTACTGCCCGAAAACTGTTCGCATGCGCCGGAATTTCGGGTGCAACCCTGACGCGCTGCCATTAGATTAGAATGGGCCAGGTGCATACCAAGTGCCGCTGCTCATGCCCCAATCTGCGCTTGTCGGGATCTTTAAGCCGTGCGCGCGATTTTCATCACGGCAGGATCAGCCGAGCATTTTTTCGACTGTAATTTTTTTCGCCTCCGAGAATTTCGGGCCTCAGGTGTCAGCGCTACGCATGGATCCCAATGAAAAAAGAGCGAAAAAAAGCCAAAACACCAGAAAACCACGCAGATCGCGGCCCGTTTTCAAAATCAGTTTCAAAGCTCGCAAACTAATATCCTTTTTTGAAGGGGGTATATGTATATGGCACAATTCAGTTATTTGGCGCGCTACGTGTCACCTCGGGCTCGACAGTTGGCCCAAGTTAGCCGCGGGCTTGTCGAGCCAAAAAAAAGCATGCAAGTGTCGCGCAAAGCAGTTTTGCGGCCGTGGCTGGCGTTGCGGCCGCCATGGGTGCTGCGATCTCTGCAGCGGCAACTGCCGGTGCGCGTGACATCGACCGCGCTGCGGAAAATCCGCGCGCCGGCTCGATAGCACGGTCGGGGCATTTCGGAGCGTCGAGTGCTGGCAGCGGCGAAGGCGGTGGTAAAACCTTTCGGCCTGGTCGAATGATGTCCAAGACAATGAACCGCCGAGCTTGCCAACTGGGCAAGACAGGCAAACGCCAAGCGCAGCCGCTTCGAGCCTTGGGGCTGTTCGGCCGGAGAGCTGCAGGGGCCGATGCCGACCGAAAAGCTCGCCACGTCGCGGATCAGAGTGAAAAGCTTCGGCCTCGATGCCGGCCAAACGACAGCCGTTGTTTGCGCGACTTGGGGATCCGCAATCGTTGACAATGGCGTGCTTGTCCTGGCGGCGGCCGATGCGATCCGCGCCGCGCGCGGGATATCAAGGATATGGCCTCGAGCTGACTAAATTTCCAGTCGACCGGGCATTCGAGCGCGCCAATTGATCAGATTCGGCCGTTTCGGGGCTGGTCACCAATACGCCGGGCACAGCTTGCACTGTCTCTTGTGCCTGCAATGGCCAGCTTCCGCCGAGGCGCTCACAAAACAGGCGTTGCGCGAGGGGCGGCGCATGCGTGCCATGATCGACGGTCTTGCGGGAACCCTCGATCGGCTTTTCGACTATGTCGCGGTTCGGTCGCGGTTTTTGGGCGTCAAAACGTGGGCCAATTGGCATTGGCCGGCGCTTTCGAACGGCGAGCTTGTCCAAGGCGCTGATGTTTTTGCGCGGTGCCCTTGATCCGGACGGGGATCGGGCGCTGCTGGTGTCGGCTGCGGCGAGCTGGTTCTATCGGTTCGCGCGCCTGGTGAAAGCCTCGGCGGCTGGGGCAATGCGCTGTCGGCGCTTGGGTGGATCTCGCGGCCGGCGTTTGGGCAAGGTAATTCCAGACAAGCGCGAGCGGATCCCGCGGCATTGGGCGCGGTTTGGAAAAATGTCGCCTCGAGCTTTTTACTGGATGATTGTCGGGGCTGCAGGAAAAGCCTTGTCGCGTTTCCTCGGCAGCTTGGGCGCGTATCTGTCCGACATTCCCCGGCATGGGGCAAGTTTGCCGATGCAATCCTTCGAGACATCGGGCTAAGGGCTCGGGCCGGGATGGGCCGAATTTGATGGAAGGCGCGCTGCGGCAACAGCGCGTCGGCATTGAAGCCGAGCCATCGGCCGGCTTGCGGGCCCGAGGGGTTCCAGCAGCCAAAAGGACGCGGCGGCAGCTGCCGCGGATTCGTATCCAAACCACGGACCGACGAAACGGGGCGGCGCGGGCCGAGCAACCGAAAACCTAAACGACGCGGCTCGAGGGATCTCGGCGCTCGACGGGATCCGGCGGATCCGCTGCCAAAGCAGCAAGCGCTCGGAAGGTAAAAACAGAGGCCGAGGCGTATCAGGATGCTTTGAAAGAAGGCCGCCAATACATTCAGGGACATCGGCACCGAAAAAAAGGCGCGGATCCTTGGTCGGTGGGATTCGACAGCATGCAAAACGCCTTTGGCGATTTCATTGGCGGGCGGGCTTGAAGGGGTTCAAGGGCTTTACAGAGTTCGATCCTCGACGGTTCAAGGGCATGATCAGCCAAATGATCGCGCTGGCCGCGAAAAACCGGATCATGTTCAGCCTGGCAATCGCGCCCGCAGGGTGGGGCGGTGAGCGGCTGCAGGCGTGCCAGGCGTTGCCGTATGCCTGGCGCGGGGCGGGATCACTGGGCAGCCTCGGGGGCGGTGCCGGTGGCGGCGGGCGTGCTTGGCGGGATTACAAAGCGGCATCGGCCGCTTTGACAAGTGGCCTCGGGCAGGTTTCAACATGGCGCTCGGCCGGGTTTTGCTTTTCGGCCGGCATTGGCGCCTGGGCAGCGTTGATTCGGACGCAGCTCGCGCTTGCAACCGCGTCCTTGGGGCATTTTGGCGCGGCACTCGGGCCGCGATTGCTTTGCCCGGGTGCTGCGGTGGGCGGCCGTGTTCAGTTTCTTTAAGAAGAAAACAAAGAGCTCGACGCGGGCTTTGCGCGTTTGACCGATCGGAGGGCTCGATGTCTTGGTCGAGACGTTTAAGGTATCGAAACCAAAAAGTTCTTGGGGGCTGAGCAAAGAAGGTTTAGCACGTCGTTATCAGGCGGGCAGCGATGGAAACCGCAAAGTCCGCTGCTTCGGCGATCGACAGCATTGCGCAGAGCGTGATCGGCCTCGGCGATGTCTTTGGCTTTGCCAGCTCCAACATCGACAAAACGCAAGTTTTTCAGTTCAGATCTTCGACCAGGGCAAGAAGCGACGAGGAAAATCCAAGAGGCGAATGCCGAGGAAATGGATCGCTCAGGCGATGTCTTTGCGGATTCGATCGTTTCGGCACGTTCGATGAAGTCGTGACAAAGGTCACCAGCAACGGCAAACTTGACCGCCTCGCGGCGCTTTTCTCTAATCCGGCGGGTGCGTCACGAAACGATTCAGCCATGTAAAACGAAGGAATTCGATGGCGCTTTAAGAAAGAGTGGCCGAGGGATTCTTTCGAGGCGCTAAGCCGGGCTTGATCAGCTCTTTGCATCGGTCAATGCGCATGGATACCCTGGGGCACGCTTTACGAGGTTGAGCCTTGCTTGGGCGCTTGATATTGGCGAGCGCGTCTAGTCGATTTTAGTTTGGCGGGCCGAGGCATCCAACGGCAACCTCGGCCTATTATCAGGCATTCTACACCGAGCAAGAGCGCCTCGATATCCTCACGCGCCAGTCTTACCGGCACGCTGTTCGGATCTCGCAGGGTTAATGCCCGAAACGCGCGCGCAGTTCCTGCGCGCTGGTCGAGGCGCAAGATCTCACGACCGAGCGGGCCGGGCGATGTTTTGCGGCGCTGGTCGGCTGGCCTGGTCAGATCGACAGCATTTTGCCCAGCTTTTGACAGCCTGTCCGACAAGCTTCGGCGATCTGGTCGCGGAATGCGATCGACGGCGCGCTTGCACCGATCGACGCGCCAGATCGAGGCATCGAATGCGGGCCGCAAATCTAAGCGCGGCCAATCCCACCCTCCAAGTTGCGGAAGCCTGCGATCGACGCGAGCAGCATCGGGGGCGTTCAATCTGCATCGGATCTCGCGGGGGCAAGCCAGCGGTTTGCACCTGTTTGCGCAGCATCGCGGGGATCTCGATGCTCTGGGGATTCTCGGCGGCGCTGGTCTGCCCTGGCGACAGACAGCGCGGGCCTTTGCCCAAAACGGCCAAACCGAGCTGCGCGCAATCGAGGCGAGCATTGCAAGCCAGCGCTCGGCCAGGCTGCGCGGTATCCAGGCGCTTGGCCTTGGGCGCTGATTATCAAGCGCTGTTGTTTGACGTTCAAACGGGTTCCGCCTGCTCGAAGAAAACGCGCGCGCTATTAACGCAAGGCGACATCACGCAAGAGATCCTGCTCGAGCAGGCGCCTTGCTTTGAAAAAACATAGCCCGCCAAAATCGTCAAACAGCACTGATCTACAAGTTGCGCAGTCGAGACGCCTCGGCAAAGCTTTGGCGGCGCGGTCGTATGGCCGGGCCTCTATCATCGGATCTCTGTCGGCCGAGGGTGCAAAAGGCATTGCCGCCATGCAGCGGGCCAAACCGCAAAACGTCAATACGCCGCGACAGCGGCCGCTCTCTGGGGCTGTCGGCCGCGCATTGTCTCGGAGCCTGGACGGTTAAAGCGACGGGTATCATTCGGGCGCAAGGCTGCAGCCGCCCTCGATCGTTAGCACGTATCGCAGGGCACGGTTGAATTCGCTTGCGGCCGCGATTCGACAGCAACGGGCCGCAATGACGACCGCGCAGACCCGCGCCTCGCTTGGGCGGCAAGGCAACGCGATGCCGAGATTTCGGCCGTTTGATCTCTGCCGTCGATTTCGGAACAAGGACGGCGTGGTTTCGGCCGGAGGAAATCGCAGCGCGCGCGTGCGTTCGGGGATCAATCTATAGGCACGGCTCGAGCAAGTGCGCGCCCCTGGCCGGTTGTCAACACCGCGACAGCGGCCGCAAGCTCTATGGCTTTACCATCTGAATTATTTTTTGAGGTGTGTGGAGTTGGGGGTTGAATTGAGGTGGTGGGATTGGTGTTAGTTGGATGTTGTTGGGGTAGAGTGAGGGAGGTGGGATTGTGGTGTAGAAGGGGGTAGTGGATTAGGGTGGGGAGGGGAATTTGGTGGGGTTATTTGCGGGGGAGTGGAGTGTTTTGGTGGGTTTGTTTGTTGTGTGTGTGTGGGGTGGATGAGGTGTTTGTGTGGTTGGTTGTGGTGTGGTGGGGAGGGGTGGTGGATGAACTTAGGATTGGGTTGAGGTGGTTGTGTGTGTGGGAAGTTTGAATGGGTGGGGGTGGTTTGTGGGTGGGTGGTAGGGTGATGGGGGGGTTTGGTGTGGTTGGGGGTGTTTGTTTGTGTGGTGAGGTGTGTATGATAATGGGGGTTTGGTGTGGAATATTTGGGTGTTTAGTGGTGATGGGGTGGTGGTGGGTGTTGTGGGTGGTTTTTGCGTAGTGATGTGTGGGTTGGGGGGTGTGGTTGGGGGATAGTTGTTGTGTTTTGGTTTTGGGGGGTGGTGGTAAGTGGGTGGGTTTATTAGAGATTGGGTTTTGAGTTTATTTGGGTTGGTGTTGTGGTTGGTGTGTAAATGTGTTGGTTTTTTAGTGTTGGGTGTGATTAAGAGGTGGTGTTGTTGGGATTTGTTGGATTGTGTGTTTTATTGGTGGTGGGATTTGCTGGGGTATGGGGGGGATGGTTTTTGGGTGAGTGTTGGATGGGTGGTGGGTTGGTTTTATGGGGGTTGGGTGTGTTGGTTTGGTTGGGTTTGTGAGTCGTTGATTGGGGTAATGGGTGTGGTTGGATTTGTTTGGTAGTGTGTGTATGGTGATTGAGGGTTTAATATGGTTTTTGTTGGTTTGTTTTTGGTGTGGGGGTGTTGGTTGTGTTTTGGGGAGTGGTTTTGTGTTTGGGTTTGGGTTGGGTGGGGGGTGCTTTGGGGTAGATTGTTGTGTGTGGTGTTGATGGTGGTGTGGGGGTGGGTGTTGTGGAGTGGGTGTCGTGAAGGTTGGTAGGGGTGTGATTTTGGGTTTGATGGCGTGGGGTATTTGTGGTGTGGTGGGGTTTGGGTGTTGCGTGTGGTGGGGTGGGGGGGGTTTTGTGGGTGTGGGTCTTTGTTGGGGGATGGGTTGGTGGTGGTGGGGGGGGTTGTGGGTGTTGTGTGCTGGTGTGGGTGTGGGGGGAGATTGGGGTTTTGTGGTGTTGGTGGTGTTATGGGTTGTGTGTGTGGGGTTTTGTTTGGTGGTGTTGCGATGTTGTTGGTTTTTGGTGGTTGTTTTTGGGTTTGTGTGGGTGGGTGTGGGGGTTTGTTTGTTGTTGTGTGGTTGGTGGATTGGTGCGGGGGGTTTGGTTGGTTTGTTGGTAGTTGGTTGTGGATGGTTTGGGGGGTTGAGTGTGTTTTTTTGTTGCGTGGGGTTTTGGTTGTAGTGGTGGTGTAGGGTGGTTGGTAGTTGTTGGGATTGTGTTCTGGGGTTGGGTTGGTAGAATGGTAGGTGATGTAGTGGTTTTTGGGTTGTGTGGTGGTTTGTTTCGTGGTGGTTTTTTTGCTTGTGTTGGTTTTGGGGTGTGGTTGTGTGTGTGTGTAAGGTTTGTGGGGGTTTTTTTGTAGTGGTTGTGGTGTGAGTGTTGGGTTGGTGGTTTGTTTGTTAATGGTTGGTTGGATTGAGGTGGGTATAGGTTTTGGTTGAGGTGGTGTGGTTTTGGAGTTGGTGTTGGGGGTGTGTGTGTGGGTTGTGTGGGTTGGGGTTGGTGGGAGGGGTGTGTTCGTGGTTTGTTGAGGATGGGTTTTTGGTTGTGTTGTGGTTGGGTGGGTTTGGTTTGTGGGGTTTTTTGGTTAGGGGGGTTGTGGGAGTTGGGTTTGAGTGGGTGGTGTGTTTGGCTGTTAGTTTTGTGTTGTATTTGGGTTATGGTATGTTTGTTGTTGGGTGGTTTGGTTGTATTGTGATGGGTGTGTTGGGGGTTGTTGGGCTGTTGATGGGGTGTGGTGTGTGGGTGGGGGGGTTAGTGTGGTGGTGGGGGGGTTGGGTGGTGGGTTTGGTGGGGATGTGGGGGTGGTGTGTTGTGTGGGGTGGGGGTTTTCTGGTTGTGTGGGGGTTTTTTGGGTGATTGTGTTGTGTGGTTGGGTGGTGGGGTGGGGGTGGGGTGTGAAGGTGTTGGTGGGCGTGTGTATTGGGTGTGGGTGGTGGGTGTTTGGGGTTGGTGGGGTGGTTGATGATGGTGGTGGGTGGGATGTGGGGGTTGGTGGGGTTTTGGTGTGATTTTGGTTGTTTGTTATGGTTTGGTGTGTTTTTGGTTTTTTGGTGGTTGAGTGTGTTGGGTGGGGATGTGTTTGGTGGTTTGGTGTGGGTAGGTTGGTTGGGTTGGGGTGTGTGGTGGGTGGGGGTGGGGGTGGTAGGGGTGGGGGTTATGATGTTAGGGTGTGGGGGGTGGGCGGTGTGGATGGGGGGGTGGTGTGGTGGTTTATAGGTGGTTGTTTGTGTGGGTGGGTTGGGGTGGTGGGTTGGTGTTTTATTTGTTGGGGTTGGGTGGTGGGGGGGGATGTGTGGTTTGTGTTGGTGGTGGGGTGGGTATTGGGTGGTGGGGTGTTGGGTTTTTTTTGATGTGGGGTGGGGTGTTGGGGGTTGGTGGTTGGGGTTTGGTTGGGGTGTTGGGGGTGGTTTTTGGGGTGGTGGTGGGGGGTTTGTGGGGGGGGTGTGTGTTTTTGGTTGGGTGTTTGCTGTGTGGGGTGGTGTTGGTTTTGGTTTTTGGGGTTGGTGGGAGGTGGTGGTGGGTTTGTGGTGTGGGGGGGTTGTGGGGGGAATGGTTGTGTGGTGTTTGTTGGTGGGTTTGTGGGTGGGTGGGTTGGGTTTGGGGTGTTTTGGTGTGTGGGGGGTGTGTTTCTTGGGGGGGGTGGTTGTGTGGGGTGGTTGTTTTGGTGGTTGCGTGGTGCGGTGTGGTGTTGGGTTTGGGGTGGTGATTGGTTGGTTGGGGGTGTGGGTGTGTTTTTTTGGTATGTGTTTGGTTGGGGTGGGTGTGGGTGGGGGGGTGGGTGGTTGTTGTGGTTGGGTTGTGTGTTGGGGGATTGTTGGGTGTGGGGGGTGGTTGGGTTGGTGTGTGGTTGTGGGTGGTGTGGGGGTTGGTTGGGGTTGGCTGGGTTGTTTTGGTTGTTGGGTTGTGTGTTGGGTGTTGGGGTGTTGTGTGTGGTTTTGGTGTGGGTGGGGTTGTGGGTTTTTGGTTGGGGGTGGGGGGGTGTGGGGTTTGTTGGTGTGTGAGGTTTTGGTTTGTGGGTGGGTGGTGGGTGTTTTTGGTGTGCGGGTGCGAGCTCATTGGTTCTCTCTCGAGTCCTGTGACTCGGAGTTGTTGAGGACAGTGCGAGTCATTTCGTGGTAATTATTTTCTGGCTTGTCAAGAAATGCAGGCCGGCGTCTCTCGTGATGCTCTTTTCAGCGCCTATCAAAGCACGGTGATTTCGCTCGCATCCGCTGATGCGACGCTGGCAACGTAGCTAATGACGACGAGCAGATCGCTTCATATCCTCGGGCTTGCCGGCTAAGGTTTCAGTGCTTGAATGGCCGCTCTGGATCGTCGCCGGTGATCTCTTGCGTCCGAGTCGGAATATAGGACGGGGTAGTTTTCTCGGCCTGAGGAAATCTGCTCTAGCCGCGCCGTATGCTGTCGGGGATTCAGTCAGGCACCGCTCGAGCAAGTGCCGGCCGCCATGGTAGGCGCAGAGCTGGGTTGTTTTTCGCAAATGCGAATCACCGGCCAAACGGCCAGCGTCAACGGGGCCAGCCATAAACTCTGTACCTATAGACTCGCTTGAGTCTCGGGTGAAGTGGTTGCAGGATCTGACAAGGTCGGACGGACGGTCTGTAGGTACTTACTCGAGTGTTCGGTAGTGGCGGAGCGCGCGTGTTGCCTCTGGCATATATTGTATAACCTTTGACAATCTGCCTGTTGTTTTTGCTTTTGTCTCTAGATATGGCTGGTCTTGGTGTTTGTTTGATCTTTCGATGTCCGTCTTGGGCGTGCCGTCGATGGTGTCGGGCTAAACTCGATCGATCCTTGATCGGCGCGTGGACGGTGGTCTCGGTGTGTGCAAAAGAGGGGCACGCTTCGCGTTGGCTCGGTTTTCCTTGTAGGCCGAGGCCGCGCGCCAGTGCTGCTGTGACCAACGCTCTCAGGCGCATTGGATTGCTCGAGCGGCGACGGCGCTCGCGTCGAGGTTTTCCGCGATCGAGTGCTAGGTTTTTTTCTTGGTCTCTGCGGTCTGCTGATGAGAGTCTTTTTTCCTGGCTCTGCTCGCTTGTGTCATTTGAACGCGTCAATCGGGCGCGACGCAGATGGCTTGCAAACGGCAAAGTTTGGCGGTTAATGACCAGTGGTCTTTTTGTGATGGCTCCTGAAATGGAGTAATTTTTGCGAGGATCAAGCTATTCGGGGCAGCTCGTGCAAGGCGCACTAACTTTTAAGAGTGAATATTTTACGGTGGTTGACGCGGGCTTTATGGTCAAGAATCCTATCTCGGCCGCGCCGGCCTCGCAGCTTAAGTGGCGCGTGGTTTGCCGAATCAACTGTCTGGGGAGTTCGCCAGCGCGCGATGTTGCGTCGGTGTGATTTGATGTGCTCGGCCGGATTGTTGGTTTGATCCCGCAATTTGCGGGCGGTGGTGGCCGGCACTATGGCGGCTGCGGATCGTCGGCGAAAAAACGGCCCCGAGCTGGAATTTATACCGGGGCAAGCCAAAATCTTAATGCGCGGCAAACGCGGGTACTATGTCTGGTCCGGAGCTGCAGGCGATTCCAGCTACAGGCAGGAATCTGCGTCTGGGCGTGTCCTGTGTGCGAGGGTGGTGCAAAATTACCAAGCGCACCAGCGACCATTGCACGCATAGCATGATATGTCGGGATGCAGCCGCCGGTGAGGACTAATCTATGAAGATGTCATCACGGCCGATCGAGATCTCGGAAAGCAATCTGTTTCGAGCAAACATCCCCGGAAACCGGACGCGCCGTTTTGGTGATGTTGATGGACAGAATATTGCGGAGGAATATCGAAAGTTGATCTTGTGCGCGTATTCTTATGAAAGTCGTCGTGGTGAGGCCGGCAATCTCGGGAAACCAGCCTGGACCAGTGATGAGCGCTCTCGCGCTGGCTTGCGTCCTGGGGTTCGCGATGCCATTATCGCTTTTAAGGGCGTTCGACAAGTTGCGTGGTGGATCAACTGATCGCGCTGCCCTGGCGGATCAGGTTACCTATACGATCGCGCACGGCGGCGCTTTTGTGAGCGGGGTCGCGTCTTGCATCGCGGGGGGCACGCTCGAGATCTGAGGTCACGGATCGATCGGATCGGGGTGGTTTTTCTCGAAAAACCTGAGCTAGCTCTGTTGACGG
>Ga0163217_1005193_pt1 | contig 11568 bp, 4 predicted proteins | sample SynspAceP_FD_185933 | JGI IMG/M metagenome (GOLD analysis project Ga0163217, IMG submission 185933) | Saline lake microbial communities from Ace Lake in Antarctica - Synechococcus sp. Ace-P (PacBio error correction) | ecosystem: Environmental > Aquatic > Non-marine Saline and Alkaline > Saline ... | reverse complement strand
ACGCAAGACTGCGCACACGTTGGGTGAGATCCAGTTCGTCATCGGGGCAGAAAACAATGTGTAGCGGGTATCGACACTGAACATCTCGCGTTTAATAACCCGTACATTCGCTTAAAAATGGTTTTCCACGATTTCGATCCGGAGCATTGCTCCACCATCACAAGATGCTTATATTACCAAGGTATTGATGATGCTGTCCGGTTGAATTTTCAATCTGTCCCATATTTCCCTGAGAGCCAAAACCATGCAGCTCGACCGGGGCACTCACTAACCAAACTCCATTTCATCTGGTTACAGCATTTCATTCAAAATCTAAGGCATTACTTCATCGTTTCTTACTCATGCACTTCCTTCTTTACGTTGGCGTTTTTAATTTGTTTTCAAGGCGATGGCCGCAGGCCAAAGCAATATATCGCGCGTGCGATGGAACAATCTTTGCCTTTGTTTCAAACAAGCCACTAGCGCTTATTCTTATAATTGCCTTTGTCACCTTATAGACGCCGTTAGATATCTCTGGTGAGCTTTTGTTCACACAAAAGTCGAGCGCCCATCATTGGTCGCTAAAATGCGCTTAGCACCTTGCTTCGCCCAGTGTCTCTGACATCTTGGCTTGGAGTTTGTTAGGGCAAAAGATCAATACGACCGTCTTCGCGTATACGGCGAATAAAGGCCTTTGAGCTTTTGCCCAACTTTAGCGATTTGCAGGCCTTTCGGTTTTGAATAATTAGCCCTAGGTGAGTCGATTGATCCGCTTTATTAGCCATATCGTTTTGCCGCCCAACCAATAGATTAACCGCTGCATCTGCTTCGAAAATCAGCACCGTCCTTCGTTCAGCCAGTTCTCCAAGCGTTGAAGACGCGGCTAGTCGGGCCACTGGGGCTTATCGCGATAGACATGGACCACATAGGATAACTTCCTCAGCATGGGCACACGTTGCTCACTTGAAAGGGTGCAGCAAATCCTTAGGCAAGCCCCAATCAAGAAAGGCTCCCGCATGATTGAACCTGCGCCACGCGTAATTGAAACGCACTGCCCAATTGCGCTCTCGGACGCTTAACTCGTGGCAATTGGGGCGGTTCCTCCGAGTCTTAAATACAAAGACTTCGAGTCGTATCGCATCTTCGCGTGGCTGGACCTCCAATCGGGGCAACAGGATTATCCCCGAAGTCTCACCCATCTAAATAGACCCGAAAGCCACTTTGTTTGGTGAGCGTTATGTTATTGAATTTGCCTATCTCGGCCATGACCTTTCCCAAATGAAAATGCCCGCTTGCGATTAACGCAGGCGGGATTGAATTGTGGCAGATTGTGCCTGGGACTGTAAGAGTTTCTGGGCGCTTGCTTAGAAGGTTCCCGCGGTTATTTAAGCGCGTATTGATTGCCTGTATTACTGCAGAGTCTTCGATCTTCGCTCAATTAGCCCGTTGGCGATCGTTGGACCAAGATAACGGGACTGCGTATTTCGGCAAGCTCGCCTTCCACAATAATTTCGTGGGCTTCAAGGATAGGTCAGGCCATAAAACTACTTTCTCGACAATTTGCTGTCATGAAATCACACTGTTTAGTTCTTCGATCTTATCGATTTCGTAGGCTTAAAACGATCCTTCAAGCTATGGTGGTATTAAACATAGTTAAACTCAAGGGAGTGACGTCATGTCGATACCGACACGTAACTACCGCGACCGGTTGCGTATACGGACGATCAACCCCCAAGGAATGGGTTACATTGACTCAGAGTCTTCGAGTTCAATCCTGAAGTCACCAACACGCCCGGCATTCCCGATAAACCCTAGTCTAAACTAGCATCCAACGCAATCCATTAACGTTTCGCCATCCCCTATGTTGCCTTAGCAGACTGGAATCGTTGTAACAGTCGAGACATCAAACTTTTTCCGATCAATCGTAGGCTCGTGAGTGAAAACACGCGCGAGCTAAGCACACCCCCATCATTGGGCAGACGGTACTCAGGTTCGCTTTCGCTAGCGGAATAGATTGCTCTTGTGCCCAATTTCAGGATTGCCAGCCAACGCTGCCTTGGTCATCATCACACCGGCTACAAAACTTCGGGGGAGTGGAAGTCAGAGAAACTTAGCTGCGAGACGGTCTTTCTCATTAGAAGGCCCGAAAACTGTACAGAAAGGGGTGATATCGAAAGCGGTAATCTACTTTCGGTCTTAGAAAGTAAAATCACGCTTATTTATGCACATCACCAAGATGCTCAATCGTGAGTCTCGTAAAGGAACGTACTTTCCAAACCATACGTCGTTGATCTGCAATTATGAAACAATGAACGACTCATAGCGAATCTCTCACTAGCGCATCGGTATTACTGATGTCACTCAAGCCGCCGAATATGGAAAGCTTCGGCCAAAGTTGTACTCGTAGCCCGTATTGCAGCTGGGATCGAGGATAGTTTAGCGCACGCTCAATTACGACCTCTAGATCTTGTATCTTTAAGGCCTAAGGAGTAAGTCGAACGCACAATGCGCTCTTTCTTGAACGCTTGGTTTGCTAAGTACAGATTACTTGTTCATAGCTCGCCGCCGTTGACTATATAGCATGACGGCGCACTTTCATTCTCGTCTTTCATTGACAATAAACACGGTTTTTTTTAAGCTCTGCCTTGGCGAAACTATGTTCTAGGTCGCCACGATTTTCCCACGCATACTAGTGGCGGGGATCTTGTCGTACTCAACTGCACCTGAAGCGGGAAAACGGTCAATCGGTACATCTGACGATCGCCCGTTACCCGGAGGAGTTGGCTTCAGAGACTTGGAAATTTAAATTATATTGGATCGTTGGTCGTTAGGCGTAACCAAGATTACGAGGTCAGCGTATTCGTCGTTTGGTCGCGGTTCTCTTCGCGCACGACGTGTCATTGCAACGAACCAATCCCAAGCGTGCTTGTCTCAAAACCATTCACGAAATTCAAAAGCGGGCTCGGATCAAACACTCATAAAATAATTAAACCCACCGGTTTGCCCCGATAAAGGCCACCGGAACCGCCCGGATTGATTGTCCTTCGTGTAGGATTCAGGCATTCACTTTCGACGGTAGGCTAGAGCGGTGATCCGCTTTCTAATAAACACAATATTAATAAACCTGACCGCCGCCACGCACATCGAGATCCAGAGGGCTGCGCGAAATGATTTTCAATATATTGCACTGGTTAGCAGGGAGTAATACGGCTGAGTTAGGCTATTTTACTTCGTTGCCCTTTCCTGCGAACGACGCACCATTGATCATATTTGATCGCCCCCTTGCCCAAGCCCGACGATTGGCCGCCCCCGAACTTCCAAGGACCACCATTATTGCCACCGCTTCTGCCGTAGAATACAGGAAATTTACGATTAAGCATATCGTTAACGGAGTTTTGGCTCCTACTGCGCAAAAAACTCGGCGGGGTAAGTAACAGTGGACTCGATGTCGCGAAGCTGCTTCTTGTGCAGACGCCGCACTTGCCAATAACAAGACAGTAGCGGCTAGGGTAAGGAGCAATAGGAACGCGGTGGAAACGCATGCGCGCTCCCGCCGAATAAACGAAATTCATAGGACTAACTCCGGGTCTAGGGTTCAGGGTGCCCTTGTAAAACGGCACTCATTATTTTTGTATTTATTTAGAAATTTGGGCTGCGGGTATGCACAGGGTTTTTAGAGGGGCATGTCAAAACCTTTAAGTCCCTCTTTCTGTGACATTTTGTAATGCCCTGCTAGGCAGGCATGCAAGGATTACGAGGCGGTCTGCGATCAACTTTGTCGCTGTGGACTCAAGCCTTCGATTCCTACACGCACAAACATACCGCGGTTGCAGATATTGAGGGAGGCACCATTGCCATCGCCGGACACCCGCGGAGTTGCCCGGGAAAATCACATCGCTGGATACAGGGTATAAAACTGACTGAGTGGCTGACAATCTCTTTTCACGCCAAACACATGTCGCGGTCGTGCCTTGTTGACGCATCTTCACGTTCACTCGGACCAAATGGAAGGTTCTGCACATCACGGCAATATTGTCACGCGTTACGAGATAAAGGCCCACAGGGGCAAAGTATCGGCACTCTTGCCTTTTGGTAAACTGTCCGCCGCGCTTCACGCTGAAAAAAGCACGCTCGGACACTCGGCCCCACGGTTGTACAGCAATATAATTCAACAACTTTCATCTCATAAATGTATTGAGCGCTTGCTTACCTATTCACGATGGACAACTCGGAATTTCGTATCAAGTAAGTGCGTTGCGCGGTCTGAATAATATTATCAAACGGACCTCTATCAAGCAGAACGTCGGCCTTCATTAAGATCAACGGCTCAGTTGGCAACTCTTACCGCATCTCTGCAGCGTGATTCACGTAATTTGAACCAATTTGCAAGTGAATCTGCCGAATGCCAGTAAGGGGGCACAACGATTCGCGGGCTCCCTGTGGACGATTCGGCAGTGCAGATAGAGGGGATTTGCGCGATCTCTTTAATGCCGATCAAGAAAGTGTTTCAGGATTGTGATATCAGCGATATGGCCTTGACAAGTCGGAAATCTGCCCTTGGGCTCAACAAGGACCGGTTTTTCTTCACCGACGGGGCCGTATCGCAGCAATTGATTTCTGCCGCATCAAACAAGACTTGCAACATGAAGGAAGACACAGGCTGCAACCAGCGCTGAAGCTTGAGTTTTAGACATAAGGACTTCGTTTTTTATTATGGTTTATTACATTCGTAAAAAACGCTTCGGAGTTTAAGCAAACTGAGGCGCATTTGTCTGCCTTCGAAGTGCTAAAAGGTGTTTTAGCGCACCGCCTTTTTTCGGACGACGGTGAAGCAGCCCGAAGAAAGACAAGCATCCCCAAACAGCGTTAATTACGGTCCCGCCAAGGCAAACGGCGCGCCGGGGAAGTAAATAGGGGGTGTCAGCACTGAAGTAGGCGGAATAATAGGTCATTTAAGGGCGGGCTGATAATCGCCGTTTCAACTGGACATGCTCGCGACCACCGCCTTGTAAACTCCCCCCTGCTTCATTAAGCGGTAACTTGTCCCGGAATTTTTAATGCGTTGATCGATGGCATGACCGAAACCTTGCAAGGCCCTGGGATCAAGGAAACAGGTTAAAGCATCATTCCGGAACTGGGCCGCGCTAGCTATAAAGAGACAATTACAAAAGCCAAACCCGCATCAACGCGGCGGAACTGCCCCACTCGCGGGAACGACTTTTTGTAGCAAAACCGCCTGCGTAAACACATCATGAGACCATGTAATAACGCTAACGACACCCTCTTGTTAAGCACTCCAAAGAAAAGCGGCTCAATCGTTAAAAATAAGACCAGCACTTGCAGACGTGATGCCCTAACATGAATAAGAAAATACGCAAGATAAGCCTCATGACCATCGGGTATTTACGCAGCGACAGCCAATGGTGCAGCAGGGATTAGCACGCGCCAATCGAACCGTCGACGTCTCGGAGGAGCGTTTTCGGCGCATCACGAAAAAAACCAAACGTTTAGTTTATAAACGCTAAGCACCCCGCAGGCCACAAAAGGTACGGTTCACCAAAGCTCCCTAATTAAGCTCCCAACACAGGGCCTAGAATAAAAACCAATCCAAAGGGCCGCACCGACGGATCCTCGAAAGTTTGGGCGTTCGCTTTTCCGTTGGAGTTTTCGGTGTCGGCAATGCCGCTAACAAGTGCTATAAGTGGATGCCGCTATACCTGCCACCATTGGTTCCAAAAATAACCAAACAGGCTTGGTGGCCCACGGCCAAATCATATAGTCGACGGCCAACAATCAATAAGGTCAGTAGCAAAGACTGGACGACGACCAAAGCGGTCGGGACCACATTTGCCCCAATAATCGGGGAGAAGATAAATTGCAGAGCGCATAGACATCATCAAAGCCACCGCCATACACAGCCGCTGTGCAAGCCGTATAGCCAGGAAACCCCATAATTAAATTGCGGCAGGGACTGGCAATATAATTGCCAAAGCCCATCGAATCGGTTAGTAAGGTGACAAAAGACAAAGGCCGATCAATATTTACGGTGGGAATTTGGTCGATAGGGTCATTGCTGACAGGCGCTGAGGAAAGCGCTTAAATTAGTGCATTGTTAAGCGACACCGCAAGTCGGAATTTCTTTTCCCCAGCCCTACTGACATCATTACTAGCAGCACAAATTACGAATGAGGCCAACAACCGTGGCATATCCCTGCAGGAACAACTACTTAAAGCTTGGTCTCGTTAAGGAGAAACGTTTTTAAAAAAAAGCTAATAGCGACAAACGTAACAGGACTCGTCAACAGACTGCACAGCAAAGCTGTCTGTAGTGGATGAGGCAAAGTCGCGGCGAAGCAGGGCCGCTCTGGGCCGAGGAAGCAGAGCGAGATTCGAGAGTTAGCGAAAAAGCAAAAATGAAAAGCGGCCCAGGATCAAAGCCTTAATGCGCAGATTCGTCAACAATTACGAATGAATTCGCATTGCAAAAGCCGGAGATGTCGCCTATAACTTTGTCGACAATAAAATAAAGTGAAACTTTTTTATGTCGACTTAACCACAAGTCAAATCACCTCAGAATGGACGACTTGCCTCGCCAAATTTGGATGAGCAGTACGGAAATAGTGCCACAGTTGGCGGCCCTAAAATTACAGAGGCCGAGGACCCAAGCTATATCATCGTGTGCAACGAGCACAAAAAAACCAATCAGGTATGAAGAGGACGATCCGTATGCGGACTTCAAGTACCCGACGATCTTATGTGGTAAGCCAAACCCTACCCACCCCTTACCCTTTATTGGAACAGACATGATCAAACAAATTGAAGGCACTTGCCCTCTTGCCGGGGCTCGTATCATTCTGGTATTTATTTTCCGGTTTTTTTGGTGCGATTCCAAAAATCCTCACTCCAGGCACCTGCGAATACCATGGCAGCCATGACATGATTCTGATCCCTTGTTCTTGCACTGACTCATTGCCAGCTTGCAGGCGCTTTTCCTCCCCCCCCCCCCCACTAGTGGGTTGGGATACAAAACTCAGAATTCTGCATTTTGTTGGCTGGTCCTCACACTCGTTATCAGTCTCGTCATGCATAATTTTGGGCTTTCGAGGAAAGGCATTGTGCGCGGACATGTGAAACACAAACTTTGTTAAAAAACATGGGCGTTTATTGGCGGGATTTATTGGCGATTTGCAGGGATTAGGCGCTGGACCGTTTAGTTGGACAACAGGAAAGCATCATAAGGCTGTCTTATGGGGCTGCAAGGCAACCGGTATTAAAAGCGGGAAAGCTGCAAATCTCCGACATGAACGTTCATTACGTATTCAGACTCACACGCTCACCATTGCGCTACACCCTTCAGAAACGAAGAACGGATGATGGTGCGCGTGTGCGTTCGCGCTGCATGCCAGCGAGTCACTCGCGTTTTACGCGTGGCTTGAGCTCTGATTGACGAACCCGATATCTGGGACAAAGATCTGACGGGATCACATCAGACGTTGATTACCTGGAAAACCGGAAGAGAAGCGTATTCGCAAGGCCTGCGGGGGTGCCGAAAACGTGTTTATCTACACCTATCAACCGCGTAATAGTGTGCCTTGGTGGGAGCAAGCACGCGACGCACTTGAGCGCTTCAGTAAGCTAAGCGTTAATCTCTATCGAAAACACGTCGAGCACAGCATTGGCTGATTTGTGCTGTTGATCGCAATTATGGAGTTGCAGTGCACAATTCCCAAGACAACGCGTCTACCTCCTACACCAAGCAAAAGGTAGAACTCGCCCTGTCGATTCCTAAAAGAGCCCAAAGAGCTCTTTAGGCGGAATTACGGCATAGCGTTGATGTTGCCGAACAATTAGCCGCAATCACCATTTTTCTCATTACAAGGCTAGGTTTACTCCGATTGATCCGAAGGTTTGCGCGCTCTTGAATCTGATCAACGCATACTGTTGTAACTGTCAGCATGGCAGTACTACACCGTTCGCCGCAGCTGGAATTCTCATGCGGCTACGGTGATTATCTTCAAGCACCATTTTCTGCCCAAGATCTTCAGCACCATTGCTCGGTAAGGCTCTACTCCTCAGCAGCACTATTCCAAAAATCTCCGAAACGCTCGTCGTTTTCCATATAACGAGTTCAGTTCAAAATTTGGTTTTCTTCATGCTTTGCATGCTGTTCGAAATTTCAGGCACGAAAAAACGCGAGCGCTGATAAGGCTCACACACGCCTTCCCAATTGCCTGCCGTTCTTCTCTTTCATGCGTGCCTAGGGCCGTAAAACCGGAACGTTTCTGCTTCAATTGGACTCCACGCCCCTACAAACGAATATCGCTCGCAAGTTCTTCAAACGCTAAACTTGCTAGTACCCGCGTTAGAAGGGACGACTGCCGATATGGTCATCGCATAGTATTTCAGCGTACTCATCTCTTCGAGATAAGCAGAAACAAATGGGCTCTTCTTGAATGCATTCGTAAGAGCCGATTAACTCGATTCTGCGAGGATTTCTAAAGCAACATGCGCTGATTCCGAATCCCAGCTCGCTTTCGGCGCGCTTCATAGTGATTGTTTTCATCCGGCCGTTAGGAGTTGACTCAAATTATGTTTTAGCCGCCTCTTTTAATGCCATACAAAGTCGAGTGGTCTGACCTTGCACCGGTGCATTTGATCTGGTCGCTTTCGATATTCTTGCAATGCCGGGTAGAACAAATAGGTATCGCCACCTCTCGTGCGGGTGGTCCACACCGCCTGTCAAAGAACAAGACCTTCGATGCTTTGAGCACGAGAAACTTGAGTAAGATCTTCTTCGCACGATAGATGCCAGTTTGCCATTCAAATAACCACGGTTTTGGTGCCATCTGAGAGCCCAACATCACCGCTTGCTTATTGACGTCCTGTTTCAAGGTGCGCCATATAGATAGGTGACATAAGATGCGAGGTCATGGCATCGCCTGCATGCTGACAGGTCGTCAAACCGTTTCGAATAACGGAAGGAATATCCACGCTCAGCGCGTATTCTTTTCCAACACACATATTGGAAATAAGAATAGACCTTTGCGATATCACCGGCCACGGACAAATTGCTTTTATGATGTAGCGATGGCGCCACGAGGCCCGTTATCAAGTCTTGAATCTGTTTGATTAACAGAAAAAGAGGGCCACAGGGTGTCTTGCCAACACTGCTTCATTCGTATTGGCTCAAATCCACTTCACCGCGAATTCACAAGGCGATCAAATCTGCTGCGCTTGTATATTGTGCAAAATCACTTTGGCAATATTCTCTGGAATGTTTGTTCGATGACTTGTATCAGAGCACTCGCGATACGCGGACTGTCTTGGCGAATTATTCAAGGCTCGCAAAATGAAATTCCGATAGCTCACTTTGCGTTGAAACGATTGCGAAGGTCCTTGATAATTCCCTTGATGCTTCATCGATATACCTTGCTCAATGGCGGGCAGCTCTGTAGGAAAATCGACATTTCTCTAATGTTCAGTATTCTTCCGCAATCCACTATAGCTCTGAATTGCAGCAACACTTTAAGCTTCGAGACGGGCTTATAGGTTTGCTCAACGAAAGCTTAGTCGTCGCTTCAAAACGCGCGAATGTCTTATGGTAACAAGTCAAAATTGTTGTTTTAGCGCAGTTCGCGGCCACTTTTCAAATGTCGTAGAGGTAGTGACGAACGGGTTACCGTCACGGTTCTCCCCCTGGCCAAAAGGCCAATGGAAAAATTAACTCTTTATTTGCAGGGTCACTTTCTAGGATGAATCTTCGCCAATTGTCAACAATTTTTATGGCCAATAACCAGGGTAAAGGATATTCCCAATACCAGCTCAGTAAGCACGGCCTAATTATAGGGCGAGGCTTCTCTTTCTTGAAAGAACGGGGTATTGGTCCTACACTGTTGTAACAGGTCTCGTGCCGTCGCAATTCATTGCCCGGAAATCGCGCTGTTAAGTCGGAAATGATCGCTAATACAGGCCCGGTGTAAAATTGCGTTGGGGTGGCGCGTCAAGACGACTGTACACCGACAATTTTCTAGGATGCCTTCCGAGTTGCTGTGCCAAATCGCTATCTTTGGCCCGTTGCACTTAATTGCGCAAGGAACCCTTGCCCGCAATTCGGGGAAATCTGACTATAGGACGCAATCTTCTAAAGCATCGAACGAGAACTACTTGACGCTCGACGTACTGAGATTTGACTTTTGAACAGGAATTGGGAATCGCTCATTCTCAGTGAAATGCGGCTTTTGCACTCAAAGAAATATCTTGCAAATTTGGGTCGGGCTTTGCCCTCTTCAAGCTGTCCGTACAAGGCTTCACTAGCAAAGGAAGGAGTGTTCCGGTTTGCCTACGGCATCAAGGGAGCAGCGTGAGAAAACAAACTGTTATAGAGCTGGAATTTTAATTCACCAACTCTGAAAAATGTCTTTGCGGAGTGGTCAACCATGATCTATGTTAATCCTCTAACCTGCTTTTGTTACTTTAAGAGTTCGGTCCAGTGTAAAAAGCCCCTAACTGGGATAAAACGTTCTCTAGAAAATACACTCAACTTCCGGGCATAATCAATACGCTCTAAGCGCTTCTTTTTACGTTCTTGCTCTGCTTGTGTGAAATTCCAAAAATTCCCCGGCCAAACACTTGAACGCGCCATTTTATTATAGCACACAAAACGTATCAGCAGCCCTTTATAAAAACAATAAAAATGTTTCGGGTTCTATTTCGTCGGCAAGTAGGGACCGCTACGGAAAAAATTCTGCTGCATCTCTTTTGCAGGAAGACGCAGGCAACTCTTTGTTCAGCTTGTTTCTTCTTACCGCTTTGATAGGCGTTGCGATTAATCTCCGGCGAATGATATTTAAATCGGCGACGGCATGGTCTTCGTTTCAACCTCCCCACAATCATGATAGAGCGCCGCTTACTACCCACCGCATTGACATCAAAAGGTCCCGCCAAATTTTCGTATTACGAATAATCCCCAGAAGCATGAGCGACTCGGTTGGCGACTTTCCAACTATGCTCCATCACTTTCTCAGTGATGCACATTTGCGTTTGGAGACCCCAGCGCTTGCCAACCATTCGGAAATTTTGTGAATATACGCGTAGAGTTTGACTTACGAACAGAGTTTGGGAGGCATTACGATTCTCTCTACGGGGGTTAAGTCTTGAAAGGACGGGCAATTAGAGTGCAGCATATTAGCAAGTATCCCTTTATGCCAGCGTAGCCCGCTGGCCCGAAGCCAACAATAGCGGCGATTACAAGCCGCATTTGTCGCATTTGCGGGCTTGCCCCCACAGCGGCCCATATGGAATCGCTACCAACCTTTGCCCACGCACTTCTCTACTTCGCGGATTCACCGATAGTTGCCCATTGTCTTTAGGGAACTTAGAGGATTAGTTGGTCAAGGCAAGGTCATTTATGGAAAAAAATTCCAACCGGGAATGCCCATGTTTTTTTCTTAGCCCGCCTTATTTTTTTAATTTTAAACGTTTTGGCTTTTTTCTAAACCCGGGGGGGGGGTTCCCCAAAGCTTTTTTTTGGGTCTTGCGCAGGGGACCTATTGGACGTTTTACTATTGTGGGCGCTCTGTATTCCTCTTT
>Ga0163217_1062579_pt1 | contig 11569 bp, 14 predicted proteins | sample SynspAceP_FD_185933 | JGI IMG/M metagenome (GOLD analysis project Ga0163217, IMG submission 185933) | Saline lake microbial communities from Ace Lake in Antarctica - Synechococcus sp. Ace-P (PacBio error correction) | ecosystem: Environmental > Aquatic > Non-marine Saline and Alkaline > Saline ... | reverse complement strand
CCAGCCGAAATCGCTGATGCCCTGGTCAAGCAAACGGAAAGCGAATCCGATTTAAATCCAGCGGTAATTTCGAACGTCGAAGCAAGGTGTGAATTGTCGCACGAGGTAACGTTTTACGACGCGCATGCGGAGTTGCTCATGATCGACGGCTTCCGATGAACTCAGGTAGCGGAAGTCTTCAATAACTTTCCGTTTCTTGTCGATCAGGTTGAATATCTTTAACGGTTCCCGCGACCCTGAGATTGGACAATATAACCCATTCACTCATCCAACAACAACCAAAAATTGTTTCTAATACCCAATTGCTCTCATATACATCCGCCTTGCTTGGCTTGACCAACGGGTGCCGTCCGCGCATGCCCATGTGACTAACGCAGCGAAGTTCGTAGGCACCAGGCGACGCGGGACAGTTTGCAACCACGGTTCACGAGCTTCACACCAGCACGCCGCATTCCAACCTAACCGCCGCACGATCCCCAATCAGCAGTGCAAGGTAGTCATCCGATCGCATCCGGCCAGATCGGCAAAAAAATCCCTATGCCACTGCACCGTTTCTGCCGATTCACCTCGCACGCCGATCGGTTCCTTGACGCAGGACGGTGCACCCTTTCAGCCACCTGCGAGCCACCTCCTGATTCAACCCGTTGCACGACATCGCGGAACGCCAAAATCTCAAGTGAAAAGGTTCTAAATAATCTGCGAACGCGAGATAATCTACTCTTATCGGGAGAGCAACTTCACGCAAATACTCCCATCAACCTTCCGGCTGGTCAAAGTTTCCCCCGAGATCGGGGTCCTCGCCTGAAAAGAAGCACCACCGGGGTGTGCGATTATAGAAACACCGGATCGCCACCTGTATCTAGATCGAACAATCGGCTGCGAGCAAACACGAGCCATCGCACACCTCCCTAAAAGAAAAAGCAGATCAGCAACGGACAGAATCAGAAAACTCAGCCGGCCCTCTTCGGATCAATTTACAACACCCGGAAAGATGCTCTATCCCAAATTTTCTGTCCCCAAATTTTCCTCGACTTCCTCGCTGTGCTCTTTGTGACTTCACGCGAAACGTGGGCGACCACCCTCCTCTCGCTCCGCTCGTACAGAATGGCGCCGGGCTGCTACCCGCTCGATAGTAGCACCTCTTGGATGCGCGTGCTTGGGGCCACAAAGACTCGGGGACTTCGGCGCCATTGACTTCACAGATTATTTCACGGACGTGTCCACGCAAAAAAGTCCCGAAAGACTTGGCCGAGCTTCCGACCAGAAACTTCTCCTAGCTGGACAGGCCACTTCGTGGCTTCGTCCCTCGACGGTTAAGCCTGACGGCCACTTGTTATCTGCCTGACGTGGAGCAAAAGAAACGACCCTCGTGTGGTAATGTTTCGATGAACACGAAAGGTCCGCTCCCAATGACGCTCAATGATATCGCATCGCAGGCAAAGATGCTCGCCCAATTTTTAGGCACTGTCCGCGGATTTGTTTCCACGGAATCAAAGGCCATCGCTATTCACCGCATACGTTCGCAGCCTGCTTCGGAACTCCAACGCAAGACGTCGAGGTCCATTGCACTGAAGCAAGGCATCGTTCCCCGCACCTGCAGCGATTTCTCGAATCGATCAGTGGACACGATGAAGTTCCTCGCGTATGTCGCAAGTAGTCGTCGCCGAACAGTCTGAGCCGCAAGCCATCGGAAGTCATCGACGAGACCGGAAAACGCCAAAGCCGGCAGAGAAACGGTCGGGGGGCAAAACGGCCGAAGTACACGGCACCGAGGCAAGGTTCGAGAACGCGTCTGTCAGTGTGGCGTTGTCCTTTGCCACAGCGACATTCCAGTGCTAGGTCGCTGCCCGCATGTACCTTCCGAAGAATGGCCAGACCCTGCACGCCGAAAAAAAACTCATGTCCCCGACGGACATCAGTTCTGCGAAGCCTCAAATCCCCCCGTTGGTGCTGATCGATCAGGCGATGGCACGGGATCACCGTCAAAGCCTTGACGTTCGTGAAACTCTACGACGCGATGGAAAGTTCCGACGGTCTTGATAAGCGAAAAACAAGCCTTCGTTCGGTGAGGCCAACCGGACTTTCGGATCGTGACACGAAAGCCCACGTGCTGCGAAAAGCCGCGAAACATCGCGACGAAAGGGAAGGCGAAACAAGAAGTATCCTCGTGGTGGCCGGAGATGCGAAGGCTTCTCAAGTACGCACTGCAAACACTCGCACGTTGCACGTCCAAACGCTTCAGCGTTACCGCTGGCCGTGATTCGCATAGGTCCTGGACTGGGAAGTTCGCTGCTGTCTGTTTACGCAGAAACGCAAGGATGCAGCTTTGGTCAGTTCGCAATGCACGCTCATTGTGCCGAGAATGTTCGCACGGTGAAGTATATTCTTCTCGTCAGCAATTCGAGTCTGGTCGAGATGGCTGCGCTTCGCGAAGTTGCACGAGTCGCTTCGGACAGCTGGAAGGAAGGCTGTTCCGGGGGAAGCAAGAAGAGTGGGGGCTGGAATCACTTCGAATGTCCGAGGCTGGGGTGCGTGCATCGCCAATTTGTGACGGTCGTCGTACGTGTTCTGCCGCATCGCGGTTCGGCACAAAGCTATGCGCCAGCGAAATCGTAACCGATGCGAGCGTCTGACCTTGAGCAAGTCGGTCGCGCGGCCGAACGTGTTATTCGTGCCTGGGACTACCACCATCGCGTCAACAAGAGATACGAAAGCGAGCTGAAGCGGATCGCCTACCACCGAACGGCGCAACGCCGAGGGAGGCGTTGCCATCGCAAGAACGCTCGAGGACTATCTTCGCGATGGGAACCAGTCCGGATCGAATCAAAAGCGTTACGAGCCAATCATCGTGAAAACTAAAATCGAAAGCCACGAAGTGCGCTGTCCGCTAGCTATCACCGAGTTTGCTCGATCCACGTCAGCACGACCAAACACCTCGCTTGCAAACTATCCCACAATGCGCTAATTCCTTCTCCAGCAGAGAGGTCGCGTTCCTCGGGTAGAGCGGCAAGATCAGATAGACGTACAGACCTTGTTGAAGAGCTACTGACAAATCACATCGCGGAAGTAAGACAACAAAAAACCAACGTTTGTTGCGTGTTGGCCCACGGTGTGGGCGGGATCCTCAGGTGAGCGATCACAGGTATTCGCCCCAGCCAAAGTTGTCCATTGAGTGAGGGTGGTAGGCAATTTGGACGCAGCCAGTTGAGGGCCAAGCGATCCGTGGTCACGCCGGTCCCAAGTCTCGTGAAAGGCCAGTCAGCAGCAGCTGCATTCATCAGCTCCCGCGTACTGAAAATCTCTCTGTCCTTCCTTACGGACATCGCTTCGTCGCTACACCTGTAGTGAGATCACGACGCGATCGCCGACGAAAATAACATTGACCGCAAGGACGGCCCTTCGCTACATGAGGAAACATTTCCTTAGGGCAAGCCCTTCGTGGACCGAAAAACTTCGCTCATGTGCTTCACCAGAAGCGCGAGTTCTCCTCCTCTGAAGTTCGATATCGCTTGACTCGCCAGCCTCTGATTCTCCTCAGGATGGCACCTTGCAACGGAGCTTCTGTAGCTTGCAGATTTTGTTTGACGCGTCCTCGCAAAAACAAGAAGCGTTCAGAACTCGTCCATCATCGCGTGGTAAGTCGGCGTAAGATCCGCATGGTAGTGATCAGCCAATTGACAAATTCAGGATGTCGTTCAGGATTCCGTTAAGAGCGGATCGTCATCAAGTCGCCGTGCTTACCTTGGCTCGCGAGAGTATAAGTACCTTTGCCGACTTCAAGATGATTTTTCCTGATCGCAGTCGGGCGCGGTACCAATATAGGAATGTTTAGGTCCTTGTAGTTACATTCAACGCCAAGTCAAGAAGTACTTGACGACCGGGGATTTGAGTTCACGGAGTCGCAGGAATTACAGACAGGCGTTCGTTGGATACTTTTATTTCCCTTAGATCAGCATGCTGATCCATCATCAGCTCGATTGCTTGCTCTAGATCCACTGAGCCTATTGCGGCACGAGCCGTTCTAAGCATTCTCGGACAATTGTCATGGTTTGTATGCTTCCGCAGCTTGCCACCCATTCTCAGTGAGCGCAAGCAATCACAATTCCTTAGATTCGCTTAAAGTTGAACCCCATCAGCTTTCACAATCGGCGCAACGACCTCGTTAGTTTAGCGATCACGTTGTTGCCCCTTTAATATTGGGGGCCCAGGACAGATTGGCTTTGTTGGCGCAATATTAGTGTGTTTGACAGGACCTCCATTCCCGAAATCATCCTTCTGCTGCTTATGGCCCACGCCGTTCTTAAAGGAAGAAATGTGGGAAGATCGTTCAATCATACCGGGCCGGAGGCATCTCCGAGCGTTCGCGGGTCCCTTGAAATGTGGGGCAAATTAGGGCCACCCATAATCCATCTCCCCGAGTCCACTCGGGTGCTAGATTTGCGATTCAATCGAATTCGCCCGATAAGACCCTCATGCACGCCAAGCCTCGTACAAGTCGTGATTCTGCTCAGCTGCAGGTCTTTATGCCATTTCAGCGGTGTGTTCGACGGCGTTCCTGTGCGGCGATGACCGCTGACGGCCAGTGTTCCGGACGTTGCTGCGACTCGTTTCTCATCGACGGAGGAACCCGCGGTCCGTAGCCTCAATCCGATCCGTGCGCGATTCGCCGAAACACCGAAATGAGTGACATACACCGGAGCGAAAGGATCGGATTGACGACACTGACAGCGGAAGATCGCACGCAACGAGGCACGCATGATTGGAAACGCCGATTGGAACGCAGTCGTCGGCCCGCGTCGCAGAGTTGTGGATTGACCGGACCGGCAATGAAAGCCGACAAGTGGAGTGATCCTGATCACTTGGCTCGATCCTGCGCGATCGGTTTGGACCGCGACCGACGGTGTGAGTTGGTCAGCAAGTTCGCGATGTGTTCAAGCGTGCGGCGGGGACGTTGGAAGCTTGGCGCGGGAGGCTATTCGGCGAAAAGCATTGGCTGTGCGCTTCAGACACGCTGGCTTATCGTCCACCTGAGAATTGCCGCTTTGGGTTGCTGATGATCGCTCAAGAGAGGGACTTTGAGGGTATCCGCTGCGCGGATGCTTCTCCCATCGATTCGATGGTGCCAATCCGATTTGTCTAGGTAGGTGATGGTGACGAAAACTGATTCAACCGGTACTCGCTATCGCGTGTGAGGAGACTTTGTATCGATGCCCTTATTGGCTTGCCTCAGCTACGTTCCTGTTACGCGACATGAGGCGTGCAGAAAGAGACCGTCTCGCTATTTTGCAAAGCACCGGGAGGTCGCCGACGATGTGGGTCAACTGGATGGGACCGTTCACGAAGCCGCGAGTGGCTCAGCGCGACGAAGCCAACGCCGATCGCTGCATGCAAAACCTGATGTTGGCGCGCAGGACTGGTTACCAATTCCTGCCCTATGATCGGCTTTCGATATCGAAGAGGTCGGCAAGCTATTCAATCTCCCCGACGAACCACTCATGACCATGGTCGCCATCGCAAAGGCACCAAAGAAGCTGGCCGAGCGCAGGCCAAACTCCCGCTCGACGAAGTCGTCAATCGAAAATACGGTGGCTGTAAAGTGGTGGTGTCGAAACAAGGCGGGATTAGATAAGCAACCATCGAAAATGCCCGTGGCGGAACAAACCGTCGACGGGCATCGGTTTTGTCGGATACAATCAGGTTGATGAAATTCTGACAAAACACTTATTAGAACGAGCAAATTCCTAGTCTGGTTCTTCGCACCAACCCGAAGCGATCGGGAAGAGACTCGCGATTGAGGAAGGTGGCTCGAAATCAATGAACTAATCGCAAACGCCAATGTGCGGGTAAAACTGAAGCCTCGATGCTTCATGAAATTGTTTGCAACCAACGAACACAGAAGGGCCGTTCGCACTCAGCGAACGGACGGGGGACTCGCATTCAGCTGCAAGGCCATTCAGTGAGGCGTGGATCTTGAAGCTCGAAGAACCAAACGCCAGAGAATTCCTGTATCACGGACGGTCGCTGCGTTCATCGAAAGCATCCGAAGCGGCGGTCTGGACAGAAACGGTCTCGAAATCAACGTCCATCTTCGCCACGAATCAGACCGCTTACCAGAAGTCGGAGAGCGGCGCGCAAGCCGATCATCCTTCAGTCGATGCCGCGTCCATGCGTCAAAGCAGAACATCATTCACTTGTGGCCAATGGAGTCTGGTTGTCATTCAGTGCGAAACTTCCTGACGTTCCCCAAGTGAGCCGCCTTATGAACAGCTCGACGTTGTGAAAGGCGACCTTTCTCGATATGACGAAGACGAGCTGAACAAAGTCACCTTTGGCGACGTATGCGTCATCGTTCAATTTAAAAAGCTTTAAACAAACATTAGGTAACGGCTCGGCATGCTAATCAAATCAGCGGTGATGTCTGAAAGCGTGTTCAGAGCCACGGCTGGCGATCTGCCGTTCAAGCAAATCCTCACGCCATTGCGATCGACCCGTTTTACCGATTATCTGATGAACTTGGTGCGCAAGGCACTTATCACGGCTCTGACATGGCGATCGGCCTGGAGCGAAGACGTTCAATGCCAACGCTCGCGCGGCCTATGGTCCGATGTCTATTTCCGGTTTTGGGAACAACGGTAGAGACCGATCGCAAACGAGCCTCGCTTCGCGACGTTCATACGATCGTAAGTAAGGTCGGCGGAGCACAATCGGAACTTAGATGACGCAATCCTCCAAGCTCGGACGCAGACATGACGGGATGCCAAGTGAAATACTGTTCCTCTTTCTGTTGCTGGCGATCGCAATGGGGTGGCTGAAACAGTCGCGGCGGTTCCGTGGGCTAGTTATGCTTTTTACCAGGCGTTCTCCGTTTGGGTGGTCGGCTGGCCTACTGTTTTCGACTGGAGTCTTTGCAGCGTTTGATGGCGCAGTCGAAGCTTGAACGTCTTTGTATGCCTTAACCTATTATATTGTGCTGTTTGGCACTTGTTCTGTGCTGTCGCGAGAGCAAAAGTGGAATTCGCTCGAAAGATCTTGTGCTTCAAGACGACTCCTTGGCCATGAACTGGCCGGACACATGCACGTGGCGATCTGACTGCGAGTTCACGGAAGCGAACATAGCTGGCAGCGAATTCAGTCTTAAACCATGTTATCGATTGCCATCGCTATGTGCAGGGACGGCTCGCAAGGCGTGGCGATTGAATCGAATCGCAACGGTCATGTCTTGGAGGGAAATTCGTTTTTAGTGAGCCGCCGATTCGATTCACTAAGTCCGATCAAAACAATCTCGCGACACTCAAATGTACCTGAAGCCTCTTGGAAGATTGCCTCATGGGCATTGATCGAATGTGAGTGATCTGGGCGCACGTTTGGAATACGTCCGAAACCAGTCGGTGAATGCTCCACTTTGCTAGAAATGACTGTGAACCATCTTCACAGTTACTGGATACTGCGCAGTGTTATCGGACGTGGAAGATTCCGTGGCTGGCGGTGTCACAATTGGCGACCGATGTCATCGGTGCTGGCAGTTCGTCGTTGTCGTGAGAAGACGTTGCCTCGCTGCCTTAGTCGGCGAGAAGTCATTCGCAGAGATCGCCAACCGGACGCCAAGAGCACCAACACGCACGCGCCGGTCGTCGATGACGTTGATGCGGCTTCGCGCGCGGATTGCTGGCCTGGCGTCTTCTGGCACCAGGTTGCATCCAGATGTGTTTACTCCGGCTCGATTTGCATCGCGAATGACTTGGACGGGTGACTTACGGTGATGATATGAGAGCGTGGGGTTAACACGGGAAGGTCTGCGATTTTTCGTATAGCCCTTTTCGATTTCTTCGGACTGGGTGAGCGGATACGTCTCGCGAGGCGGAGGCGAGCAGGCAAAGACCTAGTAAACCATATGAGTGTGCGGCGATGCACCAGGCGACAGCGTAGTTTTGGCCAGCGAGAAAGTTTTCGATTGACATCATGTGCTTGAGTTTCTTTGAGGTTTCTTTGCGTGTGGAATCGAAACACGATCTCGCGCGATCTCATTGTTGGAATGCGACTTCTATCCTCCGGAACACACAAGTCACATTTACGAGACGAGTTAAGAGCTTCTATGTTATTAACCCATCTCGAACAGATACACGAAGCACGTCTTCAACGCCCCTGTTCCATAGTGGACAGTCCGTCGAATTTGAATGATGCCCGGCAGCGTAGCGCGGTTCTGATGTGACACCGCTCTGCTCTAGCGAACCGCTTTCGCCAATGAAGGCTCGCGTTCCACCGCAGAATTGATCCTTTTCGTGCCCGCATGGAACGGGCAGACAACAAAAACGAAACCCAATATGGGCTGGAATGGATCGGATCTACATCAGAGCGATGTGAATTCATTCTCACCGGATCCCACTCTTGGAGTATATTTAGAACATTACACTGATGGTCTAACGGCAAGACTTCCTCCGTCGTAACGAGGTATGGCGGGTTACATCCGGTCGTGCTCTTATGCTCGGCTCTTTGATCTTTGACAAATGTGTAGTGATGCATTGTTATCGTGTCCTTGGGCCGAGCGGCAATGCTGCGCTTCCACATCAGATAGAGGGTTCATTCCCGCAGACACGCTTCGATTGGTTTTGAAAACATCTCTCGGCGCTAGTCGCGACGGAGCCTTTGAAGCTCGCAAGTCGGGTTTCAATTCCCGACGGCGGCTTTGCAAGTTTATGTACACCGGAAGTAGCAGTTGTGTCGTTCCACACGGACTCTGAATCAGGAGTCATTGTTTCGATCAAAGTCCAGTGCTGTATTAAATTATTTCATAATCCATGGGGAGCGTGGTGGCTCGACTGACTGTAATCAGTTGCGCTGGTTCAGATATCAGCCTATGGAGCTGTGCGCGTCCTGTGTGGTTTCAGAACTTCGGCTGTAACGAAGTCCATGTCGTTCAATTCCGATCGGTCACCCTCACGAATATCGGTGGCAGTTCCTCTGGAAGGGAGGCTTGATGTCTATCAAGTCGCTGCGGTTCGACTCCCGTTTTTGCCATCGCTTTCAACTTCCGCCGCATTCGCACACGCTACGTCGGCTCATCTCAGCAGCAGCGAAGAGATCGAAACTCCTAAGCGAGTACTCGCTTCGATCGGAAGCAAACAAAACGGCTGGTAGATCTGGATGGCAGATCGTCTGTTTTCAATCCAGAGTCGCGGGTTCGATCCGCTCAACGTCACGCGTTGATACGATCGGAAGTCACACGCCGGATGAGGACACTTCTTGAAGACAGCTGCGGGTCAAAAACGTTGTGCGTTCGAGTCACGGGCTTCGCCTCGTTCGATTGTTATGAGAGCGTTTCCGCACGGAGGTTTTTTTGAAAAGCCTTCTACTTGAATCGTGGTTAGCGCGAGAGGTGCGAATCTGCGTTACCACTTGTTTGAAGAGTTCAACACACGGTCTCTGGTGTAACGGTAGCACTGCTTGATCCAAACCAGTTAGTCAGGTTCAAATCCTTGGGGACGCCTCTTCGGATCACAAACATGTCTGGTCCAACGGCGACGCACCTGTTTACACGCAGAAACGATAGTTCGATTCCATCCGGACTACTGCGAACAACAACGCCTAGATAGCCATCGGCAACGGCGGGCTCGACCCAGTAACCATATGAACACAGGGCCCGAGTGATGCGAGTCCATTCCTGCTCGAGGCACTGAAACGAATAAAAACATGGGGCCGCTCGTCAACGGGAAGAACTCTGTTTTTGCCATGCAGAAATCGGGGTTCGATTCCGGCTCCCGACTTTTCTAGAAACGCTTGAGGTAGGCCAACGGCGAAGCCGGCTTGTCTTAGGAACAAGTGCAATTGCGCGTTCGGATGTCCCGCCCGCAGTACTGATTCCAACTCACGGTGGTCACGACAACGGCAAAGCGGCGAATTTTAAACGTTCTGATTGAGGGTTCACTCCCTCCCGCATACTTCGATCAAACAGCCAAGTGTGGAATCGTAGAACGGGACCACTCAGAATGTCGTGCCAGTATTGGCCTCGAGTTCAAACTCTCGCTTGGCTACTTTAACGATGCGGGTGAGCCAGGCCATCCGGCTCACTAAGCCTGACCGTCGGTGCACCCCCGAACCCGCGACTGTGAATGCGGATAACAACGCGGATGGCCAGCCAGCAGCCTCATAAGCTGACCGCCGGGTGCGGAACCCCCGATCCGCTTACTGAATGAGGACGTTCACGGTCGAGTACGCAAACAGAAAACATAGAGGCTTGTTATTGCAGGTCACTCCTGTCCGACTACTTCAATCCCAACATGAATCGCGTTGGTCCAGCGCTAGAGCTGCTTGACAAGCAGGAGACCGATGCGTTCGATTCCATCCCGCTGATTCACTGACACAAGAAGTCGTAAGTGTTCGCAGCACGCGTCCTTGGTGATGGGACGAAACCGGGTCTTCAATTCCGCCTCGCGGGACCTCTGATGATGTGACGCAAAATGGCTGCATGTCCAAGGGCGAGCTATCTTCAAAATCGAGTGAGAAGAGTTCGTTCCCTCCGTCCATTCCAATTGATTTCGAAAGGCAGCCGGATACGGTTGCCGGGCCCCCGGCACTGCTAACGCGTTTGCACCTCGGGTAAAGTTTCGACTCCCTCGCCTTCGCTTTGTTTGCAAACGGCCGATGGCTTGAAACGGACATCATCTCTGGCTTCTACCAAAAGTTTTGGTGTCGAATTTCACCTGGTCGCGCTACTGATTGCGACAACCCATGCCGGACGTGCTCGATGCAGAAAAGCACCCGCTCTTGTAAAGCGGACTCATGCTGATGCGAAAACCCAGCGTGCGGGCTTGTGACCACCTGAATTTACACACCGAGACAATTGATGGACCAATGACCAACTTACATCGAATTTCAGACCCCAGTTGCCCTGTCGCAAACACCTGTCGTCCCAGCTGAGCATCTTTTCACTCTTCTCATGTCGCTGGCCGGGCCGCGATTCGACGGACCGAAACAACTTTACCCGAAGCAGACGCGCGATCGGACACTTCGTGACAGTACTGCACGATGTTACAACGGAAAAAACTTTTGACCGTCCAGCGATTGGACGACTCGAAATTGGCAGCCTGTTCCTGGTTCCGCTTCGAAACCGGCAAGCCGGTCATTTTCAGTCAGGCTTTGGAATTGGCCACCAAAAGACTGGACAGACGAAGTGTTTTCAACGGGACAAAAGGTGCCGAACCAAGCCCCAACTCTGGAATATGTCCTATCGAGGCGCACGAACATCTAAAGACGCAAGCGAAGCCACGACCGACGACAAAGAAAACAACGCCTTATCTGCCAGAGACCGATGTGAGGGACAGCCGACGGACGTCTTCCGAACAAACCGTTTGGACGGGGTTTCGGGGACCTTCCCTTGGCGACGTTACTCCGCCCTTGAAAAACCAAGGCCCACAATTTTTCCTCCAGCGATATCTCTCTCCCTGGTTCAAGATAAAAATCTCTCGCATCACCATATATATATCATTATTATATTTATAATATCTTTGGGTGTGGGGGGGGGGGGGGGGGAGGGGGAGGTGGGGGGGGGGGGGGGGCGGTTTGTGGGGGGAGT
>Ga0163217_1079657_pt1 | contig 11570 bp, 6 predicted proteins | sample SynspAceP_FD_185933 | JGI IMG/M metagenome (GOLD analysis project Ga0163217, IMG submission 185933) | Saline lake microbial communities from Ace Lake in Antarctica - Synechococcus sp. Ace-P (PacBio error correction) | ecosystem: Environmental > Aquatic > Non-marine Saline and Alkaline > Saline ... | reverse complement strand
GGAGCGCCGCTTAATCCCAGTTGAAGGATTGAAAGAGAGGGCGCTTAAGAGGAAAAAGGACAAAGCTTCTAAGCTGAGACTGGCAGAATTGGATAGTGAAATTGAGGATTTGCAGAAACAGTTTTCTGACTTGGAAGAAATGCTGGAACGCTGAGAAAGCCGCGGCTTCAGGGCGCAAAAGCTGAAAGAAGAATTAGAAGCGGTTCGTCATGAGATGAAAGAGGCTCGCCGTAGTGGTAATTTAGCGAAAATTGTCGAGCTTCAGTATGGTGTGATTCCAATGCTTGAGACTTGAAATCGAAAAGGCCAGTAAGTAAGAGGAGAACGGAGACGCGGTTACTTGAAAGGACGCGTGACGGAAGAAAGAGATTTGCGACCGTTGTTTCTCGATGGACAGGCATTCCGGTCGATAAAATTGCTGGAGCGGGAGCGAGATAAGTTTGCCTTCGTATGGAAGATGCATTGCATGGAATCTTGATTGGGGCAAAATGAACGGTCTCAGCGGTGTCTAATGCGGTTAGGACGTTCTCGATCAGGTTTGGCAGATTTCTAACCGTCCTAAACGGATCTTTCCTCTTCTTGGGCCGACAGCGGGTAGTAAGGACGGAGCTGTGTAAGTCTTTTTAGCGAAATTCTTGTTTGATACTGAGCAGGCAATGTTCGAGTTGATATGTCTGAGTTTAGGAAAAACACTCCGGTGGCTCGCTTGATTTGGTGCGCCTCCAGGTTACGTTTGGTTTACGAAGAAGGGGGTTATTTGACTGAAGCCTGTTGTCAGACGGCCGACCTTACTCTGTGTGGATTGCTTTGATTAAGTGAAAAAGCACACCCAGATGTTTTTTAACATTCTTTTTGCAGGTTTTGGACGATGGTCGATTGACGGGAGTCCAAGGCCGTACTGTGGGGGGAATTTTAAGGAAAACACGGTTATGTTATGACATCGAATTTTAGTTTCTGATTTGATTTCAAGAATATTAAATCAGCTGACCAGTATGAAGAAAATCAAATCCAAAAGTGATGGAAGTGGTAGGGAATGCATTTCGTCCAGAGTTATTAACGGATGTGAAAACCGTTGTGTTCATCCATCCTTTGTGAAATTCACAGATCAAGGGGATAGCAACGGTGCAGCTGGCTCATTTAAAAACCGAAACGATTGGCGGAGATGGGTATTGTTCGTGTGTTAAACCGATGCGGCCAATCAGCTGGTTGAAGTTGGTATGATCGGTTATGGCTCGACCTTTGAAGCGAGCGATACCAGAAATGGATTAGAGAAATCCATTGGCAAATGAACTATTATTTGGTCACTTTGTTATCGGTGACCGTATTGTGGCAGACGTTGTCGAAGTTGGACTTGGTTTTTTGCTAAAAGCCAGTTGAATAATTTAGGCAGTTAAAAAAAGCTCTAATCTTTTCAAAAAGAGTAGAGCTTTTTTATGAGTGAAGGCTTAGACATTAAAATATCGAGGGTTACACGATGATAATTAACCATCGTTAATCTTTATTAAGGAAATTGGTTTCTTGGTCTATTGAACGATAACGACTTCCAAGCCAGAACGGGTATGGGCTGGTACTGTATTTTGAACGACTGGTCAGTAATGGTGACATCATCCAAATGAAGAAATACTTTTAGACTCCGCTGCCAATGTGACACCGTGCCTGGAATCGCCAGAGAAGCGGCTAAGAAAAGCATTGGTACTGATTAACGCTTATCGCTAAGTGCCAACCACTATCCATGTCTAGACTTCGAAATGTCAACGCCGCCTTCAATGCTAGCCATAATATCCCCACGCCATTAATAAACCAGTGAAATCTAAAGTGGCTTAATGTCTGTGCCAGAAGGGTTCTGATTTCAAAGTCCCATACATCTATACGCAGATTTGGAATTAGTGGAGATAGGGTTGTTGTTACATCAAGACTTGCATAGGTTGCAGATCCATCGTCACCGTTCAAAAAATACCAGGCTCTGCGTTAGCGGCCAAGAAATATCCGGCATTTGGCAGCGCCTGCTAAGCAATAGTGTTGATAGAGTAAAAGCAAACTTGTTGATTCATAATTTAGCGTCCATATATCGAGTTGGATAAATTTTTGTCTTTATAAGATGAAGAGGAAGTAAAAATCAATGAAAATAAGAAAGGGATTGGACGTACTGTAAGATATTTACATAGGATGGCTGGGGTAGAAGATCGAAAACCTACGGCATGACAGGATCAAAACCTGTTGCCTTTACCCGCTTGGCTTACCCCAATTATTGGGTTTTCTTTTCGCTGGTGGCTATGACTAATTCGAACTAGTGACCCCATTCATTATGGAGTTGCAATGGCTCTAACCAACTGAGCTTTAACATAGCCTAAACTGTATAATTATTAAACTACTAATAAAAAAACTATCGATGGCTGGGGTAAGAAGGATTCGACCTTACGCATGACAGGATCAAAACCTGGTTGCCTTACCGCTGGGCTATTACCCAATAATCGAATTGTGTGGCTATGACTAGATTCGAACTTAGTGACCCATCATTATGATGATGGTGCCCAACCAACTGAGCCTACATAGCCTTGTCTGTTGGCTGGGTAGAAGGATTCGAACCTACGCATGACAGGATCAAAAACCTGTTGCCTTTACCGCCTTGGCTATACCCCAACAGACTGACACAAAAGCCGCTTACATAAAATGATCTTACTGCCTCTTGGCGCGATATTATTTCATATATTCCGGTTAATTGGGTCAAGTGTTTTCCTAAAAAATGTTTTTACAATAGGTTAAACATTAAAACGAAATGCATTACGTCACATCTTTTACGATGTACTCTTTTCCTTCTAGGCCGCCATTACGGCTTCTTTGCACCACTTTCGCCCTTGTTATTGGATGAAATCGTTATAGCTTGACCACTTCGGCGCGACATAAAGCCTTTTTCAAAGTCTGTGTGGATCACTCCAGCAGCCGTGGCCGCGTTGCGCCCTGTTTGACTGTCCATGCAAGTACTTCTTTACACCCTGTAAAAGTAGGTCTGAAGGCCTAGCAATTCATAGCCTGCACGAAATCACTCGATCCAGTCCTGCGGTTCTTCATGCCATTTCATCAGGAATTTCTTGCATTTCTTCTATGTCTAGCTCGGTATTTCTGCTTCAGCTGTGCATATAGGAAACCACCATTGCCCTTCTGCTTCAGCAATTTCTCGTACTTGATCTAGGTATGGGTTGTCTTCAAAAAGCCATCTTCTTGCAACGTTAGCAATGTACATGGTTGGTTTTGTGGTCAAAAGGTGGAAACCGGTCACTTTCTTTCTTTTTTGATCGTCAGACATTTCAATGGCGCGAACGGTTAGGCGTTCTCTAAGTGTTCCTTAATGCTTTCTAACAGTGCTTTGTGGGCATTAGCGTCTTTATTGCCGCTTTTTGCATTTTTTGCTTGTGCGAAAAAATTTGTTTATCAATTGGACTCGATATCGCAAGATCAATTCTAGATTGATCACTTCAATGTCTATTTTTGGGTTTACATGATTCGAAACATGGCATGACGTTATCATCTTCTTAAGCAACGAACAACGGGGCAATCGCCGTCCGTTTCGCCGATATTGGCTAGCGGAATTTGACCAAGCCCTTCACCTTTTGATGCACCTTCGACGAGGCCTGCAATATTCAACAAATTCCATTGCGTGCTAAAAACACGCTCTGGTTTACGATGGCTGCCTAGTGCGGTCTAGGCCGCGGTCGGGCATGGCAACAACGCCCAGCATTTGGCTCAATTGTTGCCAGAATGGGAAGGTTCTCTGCGCCAATGCCAGCCTTGGTTAATGCATTAAATAAAGGTTGATTACGGACGTTAGGTAACCAACGATGCCCGCAATTAAAACCCATAGGAAATTTCCTAAATAAATTAAGTGGTTATGCTTTTGAAACTTTTTAATTTTTTTTTTGGGGGGAAAACAAAAAAAGGTTTGAATTCATTACGGAATCAGGTTGCCCTTCACTATTCATTCAACAGTAGCGCAATGATTTCGTCAATGTTTGTTTCTGTTTTGCGAAATTCGTCAGGTGCGGCTTTTTTTAAGGGACGTAATGGCGACTTTGGGCTTGCGTGTCCTGGATGGCCAATACCTTCCTTAAGACGGCCAAATTCACGGTTGTTCGCAATGTTTAGCAATTTAATGTCTTTTTAATCCGTTGTGGACCACCATGCCACACCTTTTTTTCAAATTTAGCTGTCCCGGTGGAATATCGAGCTCATCGTGGAATTAACAAGGACTTCTTCAGGGGGATTTAATAGAATGACAAACAAGGCGGAACGGCTTTGCCGCTTAAATTCAATAGGTTAGGTGGAATAAGAGTAGCATTCTTCACAGCTATAGAACTTTGCCAAATTTGGCCGGAAAACTTTCTCTCGGAGCGAAGAAGGCATGGCTCTGACGAGCCAATGCCTCAATCCAACTTGAAGCGCCTGCATTGTGACGAGTTTCTCGTATTCGTTGCCTGGGTTACCCAAGCCGACTAAATTAATCTGAAACCTGCCACAATACTGCTTCAGTAGTCTTAAACGTTTAGCTTTGCGATACGACCGATAGGTTTGGTTATTGATCTTCGCCTTCAAACAAAGAAAATCCAATTCAACGCCTTTCTGAAGAATAACATCAGATAGATGGTAAATTTTGATCAAGTTGACCTTTATCACGGTCTACTACCAATACTTCAGGCAGGTTAGCTGGTAGGCAACGGAACTTCAGCCAGTTTAAGATTCAACCGTCAAAGCGACCACCTTGGCCTTAAACGCCTTCACTTTGTGCGCGTTGATGAAGCTTTAAAGGGAACCGAGTGTGATTGCCTTGTCTTCTTGAACCGCGCTGAAGCGTCCATGTGCATAACAAGGCCTGTTGCTGGGTGACGTTGTAAAGCGCTATTTACAAGCACTTTTTCTGCTTTTACCGTCTACAGATACTTCAACTAGAACCAGTAAGAAACCTTGGAGTAGAAACAGATTTAGAATCTCGTTGTCTTTAAAGAAAACAAATTGTGGGGTTGCAGCTTCACCACCATAGATTAAACCGCTGGTACTAGACCAGCGTTTTACGAAGGGGGCGGCTCGCAACCCTTGCCTTCTTCTTTACGTGCTACGGCATTAATTAGATAATGACATGGTATTTTCCTAATAATTAATCAAAGTTTGTGGCCCAGAACTTGCGACCCGTTCGAGCCGATAGTGTTTTGGCTAGGCCCAAACATGGCCACTTGATAGACTCTTCGTTGCATACACGACGAACAGCCTCCGCAGAATGTCAGACATTCACCAATTGGCGTATTTGAGGGCAATAAGCGCCTCTTGTGTTCAAGGGATGGTATCAGTCACGACCAACTCATCAGCACGGAATTGTAATGTTTTCAATGGCTTTGCCTGACAAACCACTGGATGAGTGCAGTAGGCGATTACTTTTTCAGCACCGTGATCTTTTAGTGCTTTTTTGCGGGCGGGCACACAAAGGTCCCCCCAGTTTCACACATGTCATCTACTAGGACGCATGTTTTTTCCAGCGACATCACAATTCAAATGCATGATTTGAGCTTCGTTAGCGCGAGGGCGACGTTTGTCGTATAATGGCTTAAGGGGTTCTTGGCGTTTTTCAAAATTTTTTTTTTTTTTCCCCCAAAAAAAAAAAAAAAAGGGGCAAAATTTTTTTTTTTTTTTTTTTTTTTTTGGCGGAAACAAAAGGGGGGGGGGGGGGGGGGGCCCCGGGGGCCCCCCCGCGCTCGAACCACACGCCTACATCTGGGGAAACAACGGTAATGTTTTCATAAACCTTGGCGTTGTAAATCTTCAAGTAGTTAGAGGCGTTGCGTAGACGTTATCAACAGGGATATCGAAAAAATCCTTGGATTTGGTCTGCATGAAGTTCAACGGTAATTACACGGTTGATGCCAACAGCTGAAATATATCGGCCACGGACTTTTCGCTGTAATAGGTTACGCGGGCGGAGCGTACGCGACGATCTTGTCGGGGCATAACCAAAATAATGGATAACAAGCCGGTCACTCGTGTGGGGAAGCTCGACGTAAGAGCGTCTGCCATTGGACGATCAGGCTCCATTAGATTGTCATTACTAGGGGGCGCAGTGGATTGGTTATAAAAACGTCTTTCCGCGGACATTCTCATTTGATCTCGACCGTAATCTCTCCGTCACTTAAACTTACCTACGTTGCGTTTTCCGATAGGAGCCCTAGGCGAAACGTTACCACCCTGCGAGCGAGTTCAGGGTTTGCATTACGGTAAAAACCATCAACTTGGACACTGTTGTATTACCCTTTGTAATTTTGTAGCGATGAAATAGACTGGCCAGGAAGTAATTTGTTTATTTGGGCATTATCCCTATTTTTGCTTTAATCCACTGGTTTAGTTGCGTCGTGAGTTGGTGATGTTGTTACACCCAATGACAAACCCAACTCTGCCATTTTTTTGTTGTAGGACAATCTTACTCGCTCAGCGTCGCGCACATTATCGAATGCTAAAATAGACAAGCCCCGGTCCCAGTTAACTTTTGCATTCGCCATGGTTTTTAAGCCATAAATAGCTTTCCATTCACTTCAGGATTGTGCTTTCAACCACCATCTAAACAGTCGTTATGGCCACCCAGCTTCAAGGCGTGCGCATATTCGTGATCGGAGGGGTGGTCTCTTGTCAAAATATTTATCGGTAAAGATTTGACCTGTTGAGGGACGTGACAATTGGGTTAAGGGATAAAAAATAGTGTGTATTCTAATGTGACTTTTTGAAGCTTCTCTCAACACCTCCGCAAAGCCTGCAAAACCCATGACAAAAACTGCGGAAACGTCCGCGCCTAATTGGGACTCCCAATCCAGGCCAGCTTTTCTAAAGAAGATGACATTCCCATAGGGTGTTTAGAGCCAACAAAGTCGTTGGCGGGCATTGGAACTTCCTCGCCGATGCCTCCACCCATAGGTAATGTTTTTTTAGGATAATATCTAGCCAGCGTGAGGGTTTTGCTTGAAGGATTAAAGCAGTTTCGCCGCTTATAAATGAGTTTTTCTTCTGTTGGAAAGTTGCTCAATAGCAAGGTGAGATGATGATGTTGTTATCTCTAGTAAGGAAAAAAATCAAGCGTGTCGCATAAATCGAGTAAATTGAAACAGTGTTTGCAGTTCGTGGTAGCCGTCTGTTCTCGTCGGCCAGTGATGTGTAAAAAATAAAATTTAAGTTGCAGGAGAGGTAATTGCATGCGGTTACTTGAATGGTCCATTGGTTGATAATTCAAGTTTATTTAAAGGTGGGTTAGATACTTTGCATTTTTTGTGGCACGGATAGGCCATTCTATTGTTGTAAAGCTGTGTAAGTTACCGCCAGCCATCTTGTTCTATTTTGTTGGCAGTGCTGTCTGTGTCCTGGTGATTTCGTGCGGCTGAGGCGATCCGCCAAGCCTCTTATCAATAAGAAACCTTGCTCTACTGGGAATTCCCAAAACCAAGGCTCTTGTTGCAATAGTATGGCTGGGTCGTTGCCGGTTATCACAGTGTCATCATAAAGCCAAATGTGACAACGCCATCTTGAGGATTTATCTAGCTTGGTGCGCCTGACCAAAAGGGCCAACAATATTAAGAGCGAAGGTTGTGGATCTTTTTGCAGTTAAAAAATTTCCAGAAAACTGCGTCTCGTGTGCGAATGCCAACTCGACCAGATGCTTTCCCATTTTGAAATGGCGCCAACACTGGTGGGTGGTGCGTGTGATTTTGGCCCTGTTTGGTTGCGTACTACAAGCACTGATAAGTGCGGTCAAAGTAAAGTAGGCCAGAGGTACGGTAGTTCATCATGGTTTATCCTGTTTCTAGTTCATCTATCAACGACGGTGAAGTCGTTTTATTAGTATCAAGTAATAATGGCGTTACCTGGCGATGTTTGGAAGGCCGCTTTTCCATATTATCTATTGCTTCTTTGTAGTGCGTTGTTGCCAGAGAGACTCGCCGTAATGGGCTGCAATCTCGGCGTGGTAGAATTGACCAGGCTTTTTTTAAATAATAGAAGGACTGCCTCTAAAACTCTCCTTTCATAAAGAACCCCATTCCTAACTGTCAATAATAGGCTGGGTCATTGTCTGCTTTCTCGTAGGCGGATTCTATGTAGTTTCATTGCTTCATCAATGCGAGCGGTTCGGGTTGAGCAGTGTGTAGCCAAGTGCATGAGGTACTGTGGGTTATCTGGGTCTTTTTCGAGCAATATTTTGAGTCGATTTCCGTTACTGTCCAGTTTTCTTAACGTTTCAGCGAGTACGCTTTTCGGATAGCGCAAAACGTCGACTCCGGTAAAGCGATTAAAGCGTGATTAGAATTCGTATGATTAAAATCGATATTCCCTTTTTCCTCTGAAGTCGCGATAGCACGACCTGCCCGGCATATTTTCTCGTTTAGAGTACGCTTGAGAAACAGTCAGTTTACGTCGTTTGCTTTGTCTTGCGTCATAAAGCCATAACGCCATCTGGCTGGTGGCAATTAGGCGGCTAAAGCACCGTCACCGTATCCATTGTTTCGATGGCTGTGCTTTTTTTTTTGTTTTTTTATGTTTTTTTGTCTTAGTTGAGCAGTGCAATGGCGGTTAAATATTGAATTTGATCTGATAAGCCCAGTTGTTTTTGCGCAGAAAGGATTGCGGGGGCCAAGTGCCAGTGTTGGTTGTTCGTGCTCTTTAAGTAGGTACGAATGAAATAATGCGATTAAGTTTTTTCGGGTTCGCACTTTGAAATACCGTTGCTGCGCGTTCGGGTTGCTTATTTTCGACAAGAAAGTCGATCAAAGCGTAGTAATCGGTGGCGTTTTTGGGGCGCGTATGGGACGCTGTCTTGTAATGTTTTTATAGCGTCTTTCGAATCGGACAAGGTTTTTTTGACTAAAAAAGCCAAAATGAGGTAAAAGAGCTTTCGCTTTTTTCGGTGTTAGGCTGGGCTAGAAGTTGCTTGGATGCATTAATCGCGGACTGATACTTCCTGAAAGCAATAAAAGGTGCGCGTGGCTCAGCTGTTACGTTATTGATCGTTGTTTTGATTCAGGAGATAGCGCTGCTAATCGCTTCTTCTATGGTATTAACTTGATCGGCTGTCACGGGACAACTCTAAGGTAAAGCGGCAAAAAACGTAGCGACGTCTTTGTGTCGGAATTTGCGTTGGTTAGCAGCGTTGTTCACTTCGTCCGAACGATCTCCTTTGACAGAACTTTGCAGCTTAAGTGAGTAAGCTTACTCCGACGTTGGGTCAACGGACAGCCATAAATTCGTACTTCTTTCTATGTATAGGCGGTTTTGGTGAAACGACCCGATGGTGTGAGTCGTTCTATCAGTGCAAGATTTTCGGTATTTGCTAGCTAGCTTATAAAAAAGAGTCAAATGCTTTATTCGCGACCTTCTCTTTGTAGCGTTGAAACTGTTCGGCGTTGAGAAAGCTCTGCAATGTTGCTATGAGATACTTTCTGTTCGAGAGGTATTTCTTGGCTCAATGTACGATATCAGGTTGAGTCGTGTTGTAGGTGCAGGCGCTTAATAATAATGCCCCCCAAGAATTGTAAGCAGCCCCAAAAACCTTTTTTTGTATGAGGCCTTTTCTTATTGTGGTTTTTGTTTATGAGGTCTAAACAGACGAACATGTGCTTTCTCGACGTTAAATTCATATAACCCTTATGGAATCGCTAGCCACTCTTTATTCAGGCATAAAACTATTAAAACAATCCTATTACTTTATTTGATCATATGGGGTGCGAAAAAAAGCTAATTTCCGTATTAATGGTCTTCTTATGTAAAGAGTCGGTTGGAGCAATGCCTGCTCCTGTCATTACCTTAAATCTCGATCTTTGAGAAGAAGCCCTGAAATGCGCTAATTACTGTAGGTGTATCACAAAACTGCGCCGGTTTCGATCCGTGAGCGTGTGGCGTTTGCTCCTGAAAAAATGATAGTATGCCTGTGTCTTCTCTTATATCTGAGAAAAAAGGGCCAATTTGAAAGCCGTCATAGTGTCCACCGTAATTCGAACTGAATTGTATTTGTTCAGTCGAAGATTTCAGTATTGGGGACGACGTAGCGTGGCTTGAGAATATCACGGTATTGGCTTCTGTCGCGAATTAAAGCAATATTGCTACACGCACTGTCTAACGATGGATAGTGTTGCGCACATACTGCGGGTGGCTTCTGATTAGATTCTTATAATTTTAGGGCGAGCTCAAATCCTCGGGGCAGGTAAAGTCAGCCTACGCGGTTTTCGCAGAAGGGTCTTTGTATTTGTCCTGAACTAGTTCCTTATTCAGCGTGCTTTTTCTGTCGCTAAACGTGTCCGTACGATACGGCCATCGGTGAAACCCGGTGTCGATAGCTTTGCTGCCCGATGAGTTTTGCCGCAACGTATTTTTGGCCGACATCAGGAAACAGCACCGCGTTGCTTATTGGTCACAGGGCAGACGATTGACTGGTGGCTAGGACACCTTAAAGAAAATGGAATCAAACGAATTATAGGTACGCCAACCGAACCTTGGCTTCGGCCGAGGCATTGGCAATGAAGCTGAATTGGCGGAAAGCCATTATGTTGGCGAAATTAGGCGACTACATTAATCGGCAAGCGGATAATTTTTTTTTTTTTTTGGTTTTTTTTTTTTTCAATTTCGTCTACGGCCAGCCAATTACGATTATAGGGAAGGGCATTGGTGAGCGTGCTACGGCGCAGCGTTCGTCATTTCTCCCATGTTATTGATTGATATTGCTGGCTTCGCGAATAAGAGCCGGGAAGTCGAAAAGAAGTTAACGATGCATACCTTTATACCGTAGATGATCTTCATTCAGTTGATTGAAGGAAAATGTCCGCGCAAGGCAAGATAGCTGCAAAAGCGGCAAGGAAATGATCGAAGAAGGGGTTTAGTTCTTATCGACGGGTAGTCGAATCAAGAAAAGTCCTAGATCTTATCGTTACGTTCAGGAAAATCTTGCTGAGCTTATTAAAAATGCAGAACTGGAAAAAAGCCACTTTAAAGGCCTTGAGAGAGGGCAGTCTCCGGAGCAGGGCCTCAATAAGGCTGGCTCATGGCTTAATGAATTAAAACTTCATTCACTCGCCACGCGTTATTTGCGTGATGCTGGTGCAATGCAGATCAAAAATGCATTAACCATGCCTCAAATGTATAGGCATTTATGAAGAAAAGATAACTTAAAAAATGAAAGAATCCCATAAAGTTAAAATTAGAAAGTTTGTCTGACGCTATGATGAAATTGGCTGACTTGTTGGTGTGCTTTTTGAAGGTCATTATGAATCAGGACCTGTTTCGTTCTTATTCAAAAAGAGTACGCCGAACTAGAGCAGTGGTTAAGTGTTTAATTGAGTCAACAAATTGACGAAAATATTGCTGAATCCGAACCATGATGACGGACTCAGACCCCGATATAAAAGAAATCGGGTGTTGAAGAATACAAAGCAGGACAAGCGCCAAAAAGAAAGCTCTTCAGCTTGTGTTGCAAAAGTTACTTATGACCAAAGTCCCCTAACGATCGAGAAACGTATTTTTAGAAGTTAGAGCGGGTACTGGTGGCGATGGAAGCGTCGATT
>Ga0163217_1073821_pt1 | contig 11570 bp, 13 predicted proteins | sample SynspAceP_FD_185933 | JGI IMG/M metagenome (GOLD analysis project Ga0163217, IMG submission 185933) | Saline lake microbial communities from Ace Lake in Antarctica - Synechococcus sp. Ace-P (PacBio error correction) | ecosystem: Environmental > Aquatic > Non-marine Saline and Alkaline > Saline ... | reverse complement strand
GATCCCTCAACGCGGCTGTTTTTCTAAAGCGGTTCAGATATTGCAGCGGGAAAGTTCGGCTCGCAGATCCAACGTCCGGAATTGTTTAACTGGTCAGGAATACGCTGATTGCAAAGCTGCTAGGGGCTGAATTTTGAGTCTATTTCAAATTCAGCTCATGATTTTCGATTTATTCGCTGGTTATGTGAGCAAGGCTAACGAAGTTCTATTTCGACCTTAATGGTGATGAGTTGTGTCAACGGCACGACAAGACCTTAAACTTCGGAGGGCTAGCGAATGAACCTATTCGTGTGATTGTGTATGAGGCCGATATTGTTAGTTGGAGCAGTGCCTCGACGCGGCTAAAACTACGGCCTACAGAGATGCCTGCACGCATTAACAGATGGACAATCGGACTTTCCTTCTTGTCAGGACATCTTGAATTTGGGCTTTGATATCCGTCCAACGAATGCATTGGGACTGTCTCCGTATATGGACGCACCACCCGAGTATGTACGTCATTTTCAATGGACAGTGAGCATTGCGGAAGTCGACCTCTGAGTGCGATTCGCGACCAAATCATACGACCACACATGCCCCTTTATGTGGTTTCTGTGGCCGGAGACGAACGCAGAGCCGTTCGTTAAACTGTTGCGCGTTTGGTGGCTTTGTGGAAAACCTTTAGACCCTCGCCGTCGGCCAGATTCGTTCCATCGCTTAATGTTAAACAGTCATCCGTCGCGACGGAGCGGCGTAAATGCGGCGGTAAGCCATATCGACCATATTGCTCGTAAGCGGTTTAACTTCGGCTGTCAGACGCGCTTTCGTGTCGAAGGCCATAACTTCAGCTTACGCTGTGTGGAACGATGCTGGCGATGCTCACATGCACGACGCTCAGATACACCGAGCACATCGCGCACGTGGTACAACGGCAGTTGGGCGCGAGGAGCTTAGAACTTGTCCTCAACAGCTCCCATTAAATAAGGATCCAGGTCAGATTAGGACACGACTTTCCGAAGCAGTGGGTTCTCTTCTCCAAGTCCTTAGCGTGTTGGCTTGGGGAAACTTTAACCCTCCATATTCACGTCGCCATCGATAGTTAACTTTGTTCTGAAAACCCCGGTGATCGACGATAGTCCCTGTCTTCTCGCCTTGAGCTAGCCGAAACCTCAGATTCCCTCAGCTCGCAATATCTGTTCAGGAATGTGTCGCGTTTTTAGCCATCGTGTGGCTCCTTTCAAGCGCCAATAGGCAAACTCTACTTTGATAATGGATCACTTTTAGGGGCAGGCAGTATTGTTAAACCCTATACTCCTAAAAAAGCGAGCGATTATTTGTAAATGAACCTTGTGCCGCGCAGTTTTGAATTTGAAAGTTCCGCCAAGGTCTTGTGGGTTGTAAACTATTGCGCGCAGTCATCGTTCGCATGCTCAGGTTGAATGATTTTTTCTTAGCTTACCGCCAGGGTTAGAGACTCTCTCCATCGCGTGAGCCGCGTTGTCCGAAGCGTGTTTGTCGTCAGACTGTGAGACGCTTATTACGCAATCCCTTCATGCCCTAGGTTTATTTAGCGCGACGCAGTCGATTAAAGTCTTGTTGTTGCTAGCAAATCAGGGCGAATTGAAAAGAAGCACAATGAAATAGTGCGGGAGGCACACCCGAGATTTGAGAGCATTTTTATTACCGTCATATTCTGAAGAGATTGTCATTATCAACGCTGCATTCGAGGCACTGCCCAATGAATATTGACGCAGGATATTGCTTTCCCTCAATATTCTCATTCCCTCTTTGGCACATAAATTTTGCTGGATGACATCCGGTTGGAGTCGGCCGCTTGTGTGACATTAGATATAAACGAGACGCAATAAATAACTTCGCAACGGCAGAGCTAAAGCAGTGGCTCAACCAACCTTGTATACAAACGTGATCAGGTCCCTGGTATCAGCACGGTTTTTTAGGAATTCCGGCTGGGCCTTTTCAAGGTTTCAGAGCGGTTTCCTCCGGAAAATTTGTCATCACACCATTGAAGATAGAAGCTGCAGGGAGGAAATTCACAGCCAAATAGGCTCTGACCGTATAGCCCGTAAGAAATTTTTCCCAGAACAACAAGCGGGAGCGGAGGCCATGCAGCCAGTGGGATCCAGTAAAATTACAGTCCCATTTTGACCCAGTCTTTTGTCATTGAACGGATCTTAAGTAAAAGCGAAAAAAGGGGGGGGGGCTGTAAAACTTCAAAGACGTACGAGGCTCAAAGATGAGGCTCCCAAAGTCAGGGGACATCCCAAGTCGGCCGTTGGACAAACAAACAGCATGAGTCCGATGAAAATCTTGGCATTGATGTCGACAGGAACGGCATCCCTTGTGCAAGACGCGGCGGAGGAGAGAAAAAGGATGGCCCTATTGCCAGTGCGACACGGCCATAAGTATAGGCCCGGGATGTCAGATGAGTTACCCGTTCTAGTCCGCGCGGGAGATGGACATACTACTACGCCCAATTACGGCTGGTCCAGTCCGAACAAAAGAGAAGCAAGGCGAGCATCAAGATGTCGGCCGCTCTCTGCGAAGGCCGCCCGTATAAATCGAAAGGGGCGACGATATGAAAACGTTTTTTTTCATATTGTAATAACAAGGCGAAGTAGACCGGGATGGTGTAATTGCATAAGGCCGCTAAAAGCCCAATGCATTAACAGCGTCGTCAATGGAACCGGGTGCCTCACCCGCCAGGATCGGGAAGGCAGGGCCGCCCGGAAAATCAAATGGATAGATGGGCTCTGAGTCGCCCCAGACAGGATGCCGATCCGCAATGGTGTCGTGAGGTGATAGCGAGCCAAGTTCCACCGGGCATATAGCGGTTTCGCATCGGTCGCCACTCCGTACTTTGCATCGGAGATAAGGCCAAGGACAGGTCAACACCAAGGTGGAAAGCGCGGAAGGAAAAAAGCATGGCGGAACACGGCCAAAATCAGTCATATAATGCTGACGTCACGTTAAAAACGGTAGGGTAGGCGACTCGTTTATTGGACGAGCAGAATAAGGACAAATCAGCGGCAGCAGGAAACGATCGGGCGACGTTTAGCAAATTTCACAATGCTATACCTTGAGGGTTGTTGATGCGTTTAGAAATAGAGGTCAAAGTAGAGTTTGGCCCGCTCTATCGCATTGCCTCATCTGAATGATGCGCAATAAACGGCGTCAAGCTTGCGGGGCGATATCGAGACGTTCTGTTGCAGTGGCTATAACGATGGGAACGAACTGCTTGTCTCAACACTGTGTTTCGGAAATCTTACATCCCCCGGCTGTTTCTTCGCCGCGTAAAACCTTGGCGAATTCATCACTTGATCACCAAATGTTTTGGAGTCGCGCGATGTGGTCAATTTTCTATCCCTGAAGAGCCTTCGTTCCATAGGGTGATGCCATTGTATAGGATGGCGAGAACGGCGACTTGCTCGGTCCCTTGCTCCGGAGAGTTGTTTGAGCGTTTCATTCAACGGGCATGGACTGAATTAACAGGCAAAATTAGATGTGTCCAACCGGTCTAAGGTTTTCGTGTTTAGGTGATGTTTGGATTATAGCGACGTTACACATCGGCCTTAGCGACCCAACCTTCTAATGGAAGGGCTAGAGTATGTGGAAAATCGATCCGGTAGTGGGCATTGATATTGGCGCGAAGTCCATCGGGTGGCTGACCCATTACACCGCGGCTCCGATAGGCGTTTCATTTTCATTGGAGGCTAATATTATGGTGCTGCGCGCTCCTAACCAATAACGCCATGCGTTTGTTTATTCACTGCCGAAACATTGACAATTTGTCGAGAAATTAAATTTCCGGGGGTGCGCAAGACATCCGTGGATTTTAAAAGTGTGTTCTTTTGAATTATTTTGTCGATGAATTTCCGCGCTTATATTTGCGCGGACAAATTCCGTCTGATTTTCTCGCCGTTCAAGGTGAAAACTTTGGTTCAGCGCAAGCAATATGAATGGTATTGGTCCGTTCCAACTTTCTATTGAAGCTTATACGTGTTTTTTTCCAATTGGGCCCTTTAGTATCTTACTGAATATTCCGGCGATGACGGAAAGCGCTTTGTCAAAATTCGCAAGCTCCGGTAATGCGCCGGGAGGAAGAGATTCAGATTAAATGCACGGTTCACCGGGCTGAATCCGTTTAGGCTGGCAATACGAAGTCTCTTCGGTTTTATTCGGTCGACCAAGCAAAAGCCGTCATTTGGACTTTAAAAATAATCAGCGAGCGCTATCCATAAACAGGACGATTTTATCATCTGTCAAATTTTCCAAGATTGGATTCCAAGTTATGAGAAACGACACGCGGGTCTTTTGGTCTGCCATAAGAATATCGAGGCTGCTCAATAATGCCTGTTTTTTTGGTTAAGGTCGGGAAGCGCAGGATGGTCTGTGGCTAGCGCTCAAACACCTCCGAGTACGCTTGGGGGAGAATCCCGAGGAACGTAGGTAAGTTGTACCGTCCTTTCCACAAACTTCTAAGAGATGGACGTTTATTGTCGTCTCCCGCGCCAATTCGACAACTCAAAATGTTGGCCGGGATCTTGTCAGAGTTTTTTAGCGCACCGAGTCTGTTGCGCGAAATCATATCGCACGTGTTAAATAATATTCTGCCAAGTCATATTTCATGGAAATTTCCCCCGGTGGGGGGGGGGTAGGTCATAAAAAATACTTAGACGGCTAGGGGTTTGGGGTTGGCGTTAGTCCCTTGCTCACATCCTTGGCAATTAGATCAGCTGACATCTTCGCGCAACGCAGGGACCTGAGAATTGACGCTTTTATCAGTGTTTGAATAAGAAATTGCGGTAACATTTGCGCGCATGTGCGATCGGGGTACGCAGAGCCGCCTTTAAGCACCTCACCCATTTACTCTAATTTCCCGTTATAATTCACTATCGGTTCGTCTGCTGGTTATTTGAACGGGATTAGGGCACGACGGCTGGCCGATGCATTTCCAAACGTCTCGATAGCCCGAATTTCATCGCTGTTGCGTTGATTGCGGCCCGCGAACTGGGGTCGCGACGACGGAATTCAAAAAATTGCCTTGGAACGAGTTGCGCTTTTGGCAGCGTATTTCCCACTCTGCCTATGTTGGCAGTCGCGCACCGGCCGCGGCACTAGGCTCGGCTTCGTAAAGCTGATTGTGAGTAAAGGGGCAGCGATTCAGTGGGTCACAGGTTGAGGCCGACGCAGGGTCATGTTTTGTCCACCATTCGTCGTCCTCTTGCAACAGTATGCAAGGTGCTTTCAATCCATTAGAACTTGACGGGGCAACTTTTCGAACCGGTACGATTAAACAGTGAAGGGTCATCGTAACCGAGGCCTCAACGACATAGAAATTCCTTCGGGTTCCCGATTTACGCAGCGCTGGGGACCAATTCAAAGTTTGTGAACGATAATATTCGTGGGATGGCCTCACAATAAAATTTTGAAAATCTGGGCCAAGTTTAGCCAATTTGTGTTGTTACCGCGTCCGAATTTCTTTCCACGGCTCTCACAATTTTGCTTATAAAGCAATGGCATTGAAGGCGAATAGGTGGGGGCGCAACTTGGGGGATTTGGGCAAATTATGCAAAATATATCGGTGAGCGCGAGCTCCTGATGTTGCTATTTCAATGGACTAACCCCAGAGTATAATTCCTGGCGCGCGGGGCGGTGTGTAGTTTTCTCAGCAATCAAGCTTTCCATGTTGTTTTGTTACATGATGTCGGTTATTCAAACACTGGTTCCAGAGTTGGCGCGTAAGCATTCCACGGCTAGCTCTATCGTGAACGCTCACCAATCCGTCGTATAGAATTAAATAGATATGAAATGGGGATCGAAACGGGGCGGCCTCTTCCGTGCTCAGGCGCGATGAATACGAACTCTTCATCGACCGTTGTATGAGCAATGCCATTTCATTGGCTGGCATGGTGGCAGTGATTGGCCGGGGTGTTCCAGCATCGGCTCAAACCCTTAGCAAGGCCTTCGTTTGCCGCGGACTACGGACGGAAACCGGAGCGACTTCATCACGCGGGCGCCGGATGTGCGTCAGCGATTCTGTGATGTGCGTGGCGGGCATTTTGCGATCCTGTTTGTAGGTATTTTATACGTCAATTGGTAGCAGGCTTATTGTTCAGTTCATATCATACGTTGTTCGCCGAATACGGAATTCGTTATTTGTTTCGACAGCGGTTCCGCTCACCGTAGATACTTAGAGGCACTCTTTACTATGTCTGACATAGGCCGAGATAAACGGACTATCTGGACCTCTGCAGTACTTCATTAAAATACAAACCTTAACCTCCTCATTCAAGTACACTGATACGTTTATGGATGTCGTGCGTGGAAATTATGCGGGAGCGGGGGGTCGAAGTTAAGGAGACTTTCCGGATGATCGACCAGAGATATTGCGCCCAGGTGTTTACCGGATATGAACAGAAGCTGGTTTTAAAAACGACGCTTGGCCTGAAATCGGAGAAGCAGTTGTGCTTGCCGCGGATATTCTTGTTACTCGGAACACCATGTGGCTCGGCGAAGTTGTCATCGATGCCGGAAATAATTGAAAACGGCTCTAACGCACATTCGGGTGAACTCAACGATAAAGGGCAATATGTATTTTACTAAGTGCCGGATTGTGGGCAATTTCTTACCGGGTAAATGGAGGCGGTGTTAAACATTTTGCCATGGGTATGCTCTATGCGCTGGCCCAGTATGGATACACGATTCCCGCCTCCAGGCCCGACGCTGATGGATATGGGAAATTTGGACCTGGGCCGTCTTTCGGCGACAACAAGGATGACGGGAGCCGGGTTGGCTTTGGACAGCCGAATTTACCGCGAGGAACTCGACCTTTTGGCCCTGGAACGTTAATGCAGTCGTTCATTTGCTGAAAGCGGCAGGCAGGCTCCCCGCCTTCGGCAATAAGCGGGAAAGCCTGGAAATGATGGGGCTCGCTTTGATACACAATCACCGAATTATAGATATGCAGACGCTCTTATGCATCTCAATTTTGATTGCAGGCCAGGGACTTTATTCTTGAACGTGACCTCGCATTATGACTTGCCAAAGCGTAAGTATAGCTGGTTTCTATTCCAGAAGATATAAAAAACTGTGTGCCTTGCCATCGAGGCTCCGAGGTCAGTTTGATGCACGACTGCGGACGATTAAACCGATTCTAGATGACACGAACAGATGGCGCTGGTTCAAAGAGGGCCTTGGATTTAATCAATCTTTCAGTTTCTGTTACTTCAGTGTTAAAAAGACGCGCAGCGACGTGAACTCTATATCCTAGTTAAGCTGACGAAAGCGATTTTTAAAGTACTGTGTAGTGATTCTTAGTTAGCCGCAACCAAATAACTTTGCCCGCGATCTTTTTTACTATTGGAACTAGCGTAATAATTAGGTCTGATCGTTACGTTCCGCTTTAGAGGAATGATAGCAACGATCTTGCGAGACGTCTCTCTTGTAAACGCCCCAAGTTTTACAGACTCTGACACAAGTCTTGATATGGCCCGAATTGGACATTAAGCATGAAACCGTTCTTGCCATAAAAAAGACGGCAGTCGCGGGCAGTGTCTGGACGTGTTTCCGTCTTCATATAAACATGAGACAATTTCGAGCCTGAGTAAGCGAGGGTTTGGCTCACACTTGGTGTTGTTATTTAAGCGGCTGCTATGCGATATTGCAACGCTCGATGTTCGATCGTATTTTAGCCTTGATCCTTTCTTCTGCGTTTAGATGTGGATTGAGCCCGCCGAAGTAACCGTCGAGTGTGACGGTTTTCAAGCTCTCGGTGATATAGCACATTGATTTAATGCTCCACGACGGCCTTCGATCTGTAATCACTGTCTCCGGGCGGTAAAGGTAGTTTTTCCATTTAGAATTACCGCGTCTTTGGAGCGGTCTTGATGCCATCCTCTCGATTTTACCTGGGGTTTGCGGAATGTGATCGGCGGACTCCCGCGAAGCGTGGCTCACTATCTTTGTCTTTGTGATATAATCGGCCGCTCCACAGGAGATGTAGCTCGCGGCCGTTGTCTGACAGTAGCGTGGGCTTATGAACTACATTCATCTGACCGCAGCCGGACGCTGTGGAAGCGCCGATGTTCAGCGTTGTTCAGTGACGTCGGACGTCTTTCATTCGTCGGCAGCTTCCAAGCTGAATGATGTAGCGCGAGAAGTTCGTTAGGGATCGTCGATAAATAACCCAGCCAGCCAATGATCTTGAGTAGGTTGAAGTCAGTCTGCCACATTTGATTGATAGGCACGTCGTCTTGTCGCGGAACTCACTTGGCAGCGCTTCATCACACTTGAAGGTGGGCGGGAGATCAAATCATGGGCCTTTTAAAGCGGTAGACCGAGCTTTCAGACACGAAGATTAGCGCTTAGTAGTCCGTAAACCTGACCGCAAGTCACGGGGGCGATGCTCTGGTATGTCGAGGGCCATGTCACAGAACGTCACTCCGGATTTATCGGTATTTTTCCACACACGTCACTGGAGTGAGGCGGCGATAGACAAGCCCATCTCTCCGTGATTCCAGATAGCGATCATTACCAACGGTAGAATGTGGGCTCGGACATGCAGCTTATGAGTGTCTTTTGGCGGGGCGCGTTTGAGCGTCCACCAAGCGGAATGATCTCTAGTTTTTGAGGCTGGGCGTATCTCATTCCCGTCGTCGCCCATCCCCGATCTGCTCTTAGTTTTAAGAGCGAAGCTCCGAGTTTGCTTCAGCGATAAACTTCCTTCATGTTCGAGCTTCGGACCGAAGGCTCTTAACTTCAGATGTGTATGGCTTGGCGGACAATATTCTCCGGCCAACCGCTTCCTTTACCGGCCTCCATAAGTCTTTGACCATTATATAACTACAAACGTTTGGGACTATGCCCTCTTTACGGCACAACTCGGCAAATGCTGTTCCTCGCCGCGCAGGCCATTCCAGGCACGATGGGATCTTTCTTCTCGGGCTGAAGTACTGCTTGACGCGTCTTCAGCTTGATGTCTTTATCGTCCGCTCTCCGGACGTCGTTTTAGTCTGTCTCGATTGCTTCACTCATAAGGATTGGAAGATGAACAAAACCCTCGGTCTCTAGCCCAGACCTTCAAATTCTGTCTCATAGGCGTGACGTCAGGGACAGTGTAACAGGGCAAACTAGAAGGAAGCACGTTGGCAGGTAAGCAAGCGAATGAAAATTATTGCAAGGAGCTGTTGTTGTATTTCCATGCTTAAACAAAAGCCGTTATACAGTCTGTTGAATGATGTTCTTTGATATTACGATTATAAGGATAAGTCTCCCCCAACATTCCCGATGCGGTCCGTTACAGTAATTCGTGCAAATTAGCCCTTGTTTCAACTATCGACCGAAGGTGTGGTACACAGCCGAACCATATTCAGACATTGTGCATGTGGCTACTTAGGCGCTGGTAGTTGAGGCGGAATTATCGGAGACTGATATGCTTATTCCATAACGAATGTTTTCGCGGAATTACGAGTGAGCGAAGGTGCTACTTGTAATTTACCGGTGCTTGGGTGTCCCATACTCACAGACGGACCATCATCTTCTCATCAACCACCAACAGCTTTACCAAGCAAAGCCGCAAAGAGGTCGGCCAAATCAGTTTGAGAGGCGCTTTTTTATCTCAGTTTCCAAAGTATCACATTTCTAAAATACCGATTTGGCGCGCTGCCTTGCTTCCCCGTTCATATGGCCTGGCTTTTCTGACCCAAGGTTTTCATTCTAATTTTTGGCACAGCATTCGTGAATGATGATTTCCCAATAACACCTTCAAAATTTGGCAAAGTTGTTTTGAAACAGGTCTGTTTGCCTGAAAAACCCTATCAAAGCTGTTGTCCTCTTAAATCATTCCATCTCCGTATTACTTATGAAAATTACGTCGGCGAAATTCAGATTCTATTTTGCTGAACCGTTCTGACGTAGAACGAAGCCGTCGTGCCTTCATTTTGTAAATCTGAATCTGTTCAAAAGTCTCACCTGTTATATAGTCTTTCGTTCGATCATCCATATAGCTTGAACAGGATTTGCTTAGGTCCTCCTTTGAAGTATTGTGTCGAACTGTAAAACATCTACTTGAAAACACATCGTAACAACGCATGGGGTGGGGGGAAGGGGAGTTTTGGGATGGGAAAGGCTTACAAGGTAGAAGAGCCTTAGCACGCCTATGCAATTCTTAGTGCACGTTCGTGTTGTCGAGGTCGGGCTTCTTTTCCAAACTCTTGATAATAAATAGCGACGGGTCTACAGTATATTATTATTGTTTGAGGGACTATCAGCGCCACAAAACCGGGCCTTTTGCTCTCAGCAATCACCTCGATATGCACATGCTCACGAGAGGGCTCCAATGCCTTCATCCCCCTGTATTGCAAGTTCGTCACCAATTCTTACTCGTCGCCCGTATTTACATATATCTCGCGCATGAAGATAAATACAGTTCTGTTGGATCTGTTCATTGAAAAAGACAGGGCACATGGTCCTAAAGAGCCCCCTGAGTTGAGTAACAGATACCACTATTCTACTGACAAAAAAATGGTTTCGCTCACTGTATTCCAACGAATTTACCGAGTTGAATATCCACCCAGCATTGGCCGACTTTTACGCTCTGACTTGCATACAGACCCGAGTTCGAACGAGAGCAGTTATTGTCACTGACGTATCGGTAGATGCCCGGCCAAGTATTTATGTACGTAATTCAGGCTACGATCCGTCTGCGGACATAGAACCTCGGTATTGTTCTCGCTGTTCTCGTTCGTTGTCACTCTAACATCTGCATGTGTTTGAGCAAAACGCAGATTGAGATTTGTTAACATGATATAGAGATGCAGTAAGCAATCCAAAGTGATAACGTTTTCATTCCCAAAAGTTTAGACCTTTTTTTTTTAAAAAAAAATTAGTCAAAGACAGCCTTGTCATTAAAATTGATAGTGCCCTGAGCTTTTCTGTAGGAACACTTTGGTCCCTTACATTGCTGCAGTTCTCGCAATTGGACGGGCGACAGCATCCGGTGTTGAGCTGACGACCCGCTTCGGATTATAGAACATCTCGATATATTCAAACACGTCTGCCGTTGGTCGCTCTTGTTGTGTAGGTCTTCATCCGCGGATCCGTTTTCTGTTTTGAGGAAGGTGGAAGAGCGTCTCCGCGCCGCATGTCGTACAGTTCCCTTCTTAGGCTCATTTACTCGGGACGAGCCCATGGGCATCGAGGAACGACCGCCATTTCCTGGACTGGGGAAACTGCGGGACCTTGGATTCAGAATGCACAAACGACGCCCGATTTTGCTGGACGGGACGGGCCTCCAGATTGGCCTTTCATTTTGAGCGCGGTCGAGAGCGAAAAGGGCTTTCGATGTGGCAATTTTTCCGCGGCTTGGCATTCGACCAGGGCCACGACTTTTACGTTTGAAAATAAAAGTCGATTTTGACCGGCCAAAAGCAAGATAGGAAGCCAGCCCTTCAATGCGTTTCCGGGATTATAGGGGTTGAATGTCCGGGTTCACCATTGTAAAACCTTGTTCTGCGGCAATTTTTTTTCCAAACAATTTTGGAAAGATTTTAAATTCCTTTCTTCTTCCTGTG
>Ga0163217_1031951_pt1:10000-11570 | contig 11570 bp, 11 predicted proteins | sample SynspAceP_FD_185933 | JGI IMG/M metagenome (GOLD analysis project Ga0163217, IMG submission 185933) | Saline lake microbial communities from Ace Lake in Antarctica - Synechococcus sp. Ace-P (PacBio error correction) | ecosystem: Environmental > Aquatic > Non-marine Saline and... | reverse complement strand
GCACAACCTGGATTTTTTAAAACTCCTTATGGATTACGGAAAAGTAAGTTCGAAGCTTGGATTTAAGAAAAAATTAAAATTTTTGATTGTTTAAATCTATTGAAGAGTGAATTCACATTTTGAGGGAAAGCTAATATACTCGAAAAAGTAGAAGACTTAAGGGAGTATTAAAAGTTCGGGAAGAGGTCAATTGGAGATAATACATCACGACATCCAGACATTCCTGTGGGTTTGTATGGGCCCTCTCACTAGTTACACATAGTGCGACTATGGACATCTGACACCTTCTAAGCAGTATCAAAATATATACAGAGAGAGAGAGCACTCTCTCAAGACACTACTCCTCCTATATACATACATACATATGTCGATTTCTTTCAGACGCGAGGACTACTGGGCACAATACGCTTCGGATAGCCGATGCGCGAACAGGGTACGCTACCATCGTGAGTCAGTCTAAATCTAGATTTGTTTTAGAAAGGGACATCTGGGGACTTGGCAAAAAGGCTCTATAGGAAAACAAGAAAGCCTTTGAGATTCTCTTGAAGGCTTCGAAAGCGACCACTGGGACGGGACTCGAACCCTCCGACCTCCTTGCGGTGACCAGGCAGCCCTTCTAACAGCTGATACTAACCACTCCCTTACTCTCCTACAGGTTTTACCCCCTGTTGATTATCTTTTTCAGATGTTCTTCTCGTTTTTGAGATGATGCAAAGGCTACCGGTTATTTCGTTATTATGTATTTCTCCCGCTAACTTACCCTTCCCTGAATTATTTTCAGTCACTGAGGCTTACTGTGTTTCTTTCTATTCAGGTTGTAAATCATAATTTCATTTGGCTCGAATTTCCTTCAATTTAATACTAAGAAGGGTTTTCACAAAGGGATATTTCTCTCTATTCTTTGTTCTTCATTTAAAAAAACCAACCAACTATGGGTTTCATAGAATTTGGAGAAGACAACCCATCGCTGCATTCCTGGACGCACCGCAACACACACAACTTCCTAAACACTCAACACACTCTGAAACGAGCTTGCCTGCCCCAAAACAGATGTCGGGTGTAGAAATATATGATTTAAGTTCAAGAATATTGCCATTCTCCTGGCACAGAACCTACAGAATTCTTCCCAAAGCCTTGAAGAAAGCAAACTTTTACCAAAACGGCGTTGACTCGCTATGGCAGCTGAGGTGCAGCTCTTTCCCGACCATGCAGAAGTTTCGACTACGCCTTTGCATTATATCTATGAGATTACTTAACTGATTTTGTAGAGTTGCATCGGTGGATTCGAAACGTGAAGATGATAAAAGGCAATGATTGGAGGTCCTTGGAGATTATTGACGGCGGACCCGACCCTGTAATGTTTGTCAGCGTTCAGCAAAAACGACAGAAAAACGAAACAGCGTCAAGAGCGCAACCTTTGGTATGGCTAATCTGAGGGCTATAGGAAGGCGCTCGCCTGATGGAAAATGGCTTGAGAAGTTGCGTCACAACCAATTTGTTACACTAATTGATACTCCGTTGAGCATTTCCTGGGCTAAGAAGCTGAGGAAAAGAGGCCAAGGGGAGGGCC
>Ga0163217_1031951_pt1:0-5000 | contig 11570 bp, 11 predicted proteins | sample SynspAceP_FD_185933 | JGI IMG/M metagenome (GOLD analysis project Ga0163217, IMG submission 185933) | Saline lake microbial communities from Ace Lake in Antarctica - Synechococcus sp. Ace-P (PacBio error correction) | ecosystem: Environmental > Aquatic > Non-marine Saline and Alkaline >... | reverse complement strand
AATGGTTTCGTTTCTGTAGTTCCTTATCGGATCGGTATATCCCATCAATTTTTGGTTTCCAGCTCCTGCAATACGTTGATAGCGATCGCCAGGATAATAATATCCCGGGAAAAAAATTCCATTTCTCATGGTATCGGGTGCGCACATGTCAGCGCTCACCTTGCATTATTGGTGAGACAGAGTCAGTATGCACTTATCCGGAAGGTGGTATTAATGGCTTTGGGGTTGTCGGTGAAGAGGTACCAACCTTTGGATAGTGTTTGTGGATCATTTCCATTGCCGCGAATCAATTGTAGAACTCACGAATGTCGTCAGTTACGTGTCACGCCGAAGCAAGAGCTCTTCTCTGACGGAGATCTTCCGTGCGCGAGAACCTCCCTACGGCGCGCGTAAACCTCCATACAATAGCTATCATCTGGCTTGCAAATGACAACACACTGACGTCTCTCTCAGATGCAGTGCTGCGTCAGCTACATCTCCGCTCCGACATAGTGTGTACCTCTGCCCGAGGACCTGTACGGCACGGTAGCTCTCCGGACGTCTTCTGCTGACGTCAATACACACACACATAGCAACAAGCGCATTTGGCAGTAAAGAGAGCACGATTTCCCTCGGGACTACACTCATTTAGAATGGGGCCATGAAGGGTGGATCTGATTTCTGAAAGAGGAACCGTACGATCAACAATCATCCCTCTCCACTCATATCACGAGTGAACCGTTTCCTTTCGTAAAAGCGGTCTATGTTAGGTGACTCCGCCTTAGCCTAAGCCAATATCTTACACATATAGAAACACTACTTCGCGTCAGCGACTCATACTCACTTACTTGCCCGCGTGAGAACACAGTCATGGACGATATCAACATATGCCTCAGTAGAGTGACCGCGCGCACAAACTACTGCGATCTGGCCTGAATCACTATGGTATTGTCCCTTACCAATCCAAATGGCATTTCCTGCTAAATGATTTCCATAATAGCATGACCTGGAAGTATTCCAAATGTGGCTTCATTACCAAAACGAAAGGAGAAGCAAACCGTATGAGTATCGTTAAGGAAGAGAACTTTTACCAGCTTTTGTTTTAGATTCCGGCGATTACCCCAAGCATTTGATCCTTCTAGGCGCAGGAACGGGAAGTTTTTCCCAAGAGACTAATGAATGATTTTTTGACTAGTCGCTCTCTTTTAAGGAGTCAGGATAAAAGTTTTGAATCAAATGATGCGAAGGAAGACGTTTTGGACAGAAGCACATCTAAATATGGGGCGCCAAGTTACGAGCCAATTTTTTGTGAGATCAAGGGGTCGGTTTTTACCGGCAATTGTCAAAAGAAAAAGCCATGTAACCGGTTGATGCATGGATATCAGTGATGGTTAAATTCCTAGGTTTTTCGCCAAGTAGGGTATATTCATTGCAATTGCCCTTCTGCAATAAATTGATTGACCCCGGCGGATGTAGGCTTCTGTTGCGTTTTTCCAGGTGCCATCGCGTTGAGCTTTATAGCAATTCGGCGTGTTTCTATTGCGTGATTAGGAAGTCCTGGGTTCTAAAAAATTATCGATTCCAGAGTCAGGGACCAAGAAACTCGGGCAAGTGTCCCTCGGTGACAAACCAATACTACGAGACACTCTCATCTCCTCTCGCACCTCATCATTAGAGAAGATCGACTCGTATCGACACAAGCTCCATGCGAAGAGAAACACATGACCACCGATCTACCAGATCTCATCCTGCTACTCGTTGTGAACGCGCGACGCTGATCTATGGAGAGAGCTCTCTTCGTCCTCCCGCACATATCTCCGAGAGTGTCACTAGCGCATATCTCTTCACCCGTGAGTGGGTGCACACGAGACGTGAAGTAGATGAATACAAAGTAATGCGATGGCCAAACCAAAAACAATACGCCGCGAGGATTAACTCCGATTTTCTCATGTTCTACAAGTTGGAATAAAATTTTGAAAAAAAACTTACTGATTTTAATAGGAGGCTAAAAGTAGAAATTAACTTCAATTCATCTCTCCGCAAGCAGCGTAGTATCTCAGCCTTGGAGATTGTGCGTGCGTGTGAGTATCTCCGACGTGCCAGACTCTCGGAGCATAATACATCATCGACCTCTGAATACTCTAGCAACACACCGTCACCTAGCTCACTACAGAAACCTCTCCTCTCACTGCGCGAATGATGCTCTCTCCAGAGAGTGCGAGGCGCGCTTATTCCGGATTCCTTGATTTTTGGGTGTACGAGAGCTTTTAAAAAGATTTGCCTTTGAACTCTACTTCTGTGATCAGGTTTTTTCTTCTTGAAGAATTTGTTGATAGTGGCAAATGAGGCTGCGGCACTCACACCGGTGGCCTCCCAAACGTTAGGTAATATGGCGAGCAGCGGATTATTTTTGAAAACCAGCCATTCAACGTCTTTATTGCAATGAAAGCACAATTGGCATTTCCACCCCCCCATTTCCTTTGGCACAAACGACCATTCGGGATGATGTAAAATGCTCAAAAAGCCCACGAACTTACCCTGTTCTCCCAAATCCAGCCGGATTTCATCCAAATCAAACAAGGTTCCGGATTTCATCGCATCCGCTCCTTAAGGCTTTGAAGTAGTTGGTGCAGAAAACCCGGAAATTCCAGCTTCACCCTGAATTGTTTCGACAATCATTGCTGCCGTATCGGAATTAATTTTTTCCCAAATCAGAGAAGCTTCCATAATGGATATGAGAAATACCTGGGAGAAGTGGCGATAGGCGCGTTTTGAAAATTTCATTTTCCCCCCACACTGAGCGAGCCGCCAGGAACTTCCATGATAGGCATCCACACAAGGAAATCAAAATTTGGCCTTTCAGTATATTCGTTTCGCTAAGTTTAATTGCCGCCCTCGGATCGCCTCGGAGCCAACTGGTTCACCAAGTTACAACATTATCCAAAATGAATCGGAAGTCGTTATCGCTTAGCGCTTTTGCCAATAAGGCCTGAGGAGTCTGGACATTACTCTCCATAGACCATAGATTGCAGGTATTTATCCAGTTGTTGGGTGAATAGCTTCGAGGATCCCTTCGGGGAGTTGTCGATGTCCAAACATTGCTGACCCGATTCCTGCAATCAAAAATCGATTGTACTTTTCTCATTTTTGCGTCCGTAGATGAAATCCCTTCAACGCTTTTTCAACTCAAATTCAATCAATGGAAAGTCTGTGGTCTGCGGCTAATGAGCTAAGAAAAGTGTCGGTTATTCATGATGGGATTTTGTTCGAAAACTTGAGAATCGGAAGAAAATGCCCCGAATGGTTAGCTTTTTTTAGAATGATTGTCTGGAGGTTAGGTTCGCCATGCTCCTGGATTTTGCACGTTTTTTAAAAGTGGTCTTGGATCAGGTTAGCAGCAATCAAAGCGAAGAAAAACTGAGCGAGTACATATTCAGTAGACGAAATTGATCTTTTGGATCAAGAATTTCGCAATACTTTTAGCATTTTCATATCTTGCTCTTCCAGAACCCATTTTTCCCCTTCTGGGTCCGCGTCCATAGGCTGGGCGGAATCCAAATTATTCACTTGATATTTATTTCCTCTTCGGGATTCGCGTTTGATGGAATTTCATTGGCATCATCCACCATCCAGGGATTTTCCTTCTGTCCGGGAAGACTCCATATATGTCTGGACCAAGTCACAACTTTGCTCACCGAATCCAAGTGGGTCAACATCAGCTCCAGAGGCTTTGGCAAGCTACGGGATGCGGCTCCGGTATAGGCAGAACAAGGTGAGGGACCTTAGGTGATTTTTGACTGGACATTCTTTTATCGTTTGATAGAGGTTAGTCCCAATTAACTGCCCTGCTCAGGAAATTAAAAACCGATATGCTTAAATGAAGTTTGAGCTAGGTTTAGCTTTAATTTCAACCCTTAACGGGATTTGAATAATCGATCGTCCATTATTGCGGCATGTTTCGTGAAAGCGTGCTCCCATTGACCTTTCTCAGGATTGCTTTTTCTTTGGCAAAAATGAGCATGAGGCCAAGCTTTTCCATTCGCTTTTCTGGGAGGGCTTTTTTCCCAAATGCCTGAGCGTTCAGTCTACTGGAGATATAAAAATCTCCAAATTCGTTCTAAATTTTTTCAAAAAACCTCCTGTATCGCATTAATTCATAATTCAGTCCAAGGGCTAGGGGAAAGGGTAGATAGTTTCCTTGCATAATTAGCTTTTACGAGTCAGTCCGCAAAAAAATAGTGGAATACATCAGTAACCCATTTGCTCCAAAGAGCTCTAAACTATAATTCCAGAGTTCGAAGCCGTAGCTTATATTAGTCGCGATTTTGGATTGATTAGTTTGACATCTCATATACAGCTTCACTGTGCCTCCAGTAACCTCATTAACCAATTGTCTTTTGGTGTTAAATGCGAGGTGTAAGCTAGTTTCTGCACCCGCCCTTTGGCGGGATTGAACAAACAGTTTGCTTACCTCAATCACCCGCTTTATTTACCTACCAGAACCGGAAGCCGAAATTAGTTTTTACTGCTCCATGGATGAAGCGAACTCATCCCACTTAATCCATTTTCCTTCATTTTGACTAGAAGCTTCTCATGTATTAGTCCTTATCCAATATATATTTGTTAAAAGCTTGACGGATCCATAGGAAAGCCCATAAAGGCGCTTTCTTGGATTTCTCCAGTGGGCCAAATCTTTCAAATCGAATGTAACCGAACTATGATGTGACTCTCTAGAAACTTACTTGAATGATTTCTCGGCTTTAGCTTCGATTTAAGTTTGGGCTGGGAAGTAATTTTTAGAGCAGAAGTACATGTCCGAGGGTGTATTAATCTTGAAAAGGTTTTTGTCTAGCCCACTTTGGTTCATTGCTCAGTGGACGGGAAACATTTCCACCCGCATTATTTGATCATCAAATCAATTTGGAAATTTCATTCCTTGATTAAATCAGGTGCTTTTTCGAATGGAAGACGAGATCATACTAAATCCACTTTCGTTACATTCTGATTTTTTTCTGACCGGA
>Ga0163217_1030079_pt1 | contig 11570 bp, 16 predicted proteins | sample SynspAceP_FD_185933 | JGI IMG/M metagenome (GOLD analysis project Ga0163217, IMG submission 185933) | Saline lake microbial communities from Ace Lake in Antarctica - Synechococcus sp. Ace-P (PacBio error correction) | ecosystem: Environmental > Aquatic > Non-marine Saline and Alkaline > Saline ... | reverse complement strand
GGGCGGAAGGAGAATAAGACGATGGAACTTCCCCTGGTTTCCGCCCCCCCCCGATCGGCGGACAATCACCCCGTCGGAAGAACGCTGCCGCCGCTGCGTCACGGCCTGCGCTGATTTCCTTGCTGTTTCGCTGGGCGTCTGGAACCATCCACAGGGGCGCCTTGCCCCCGCCGTTCCCCCTTCCCAATGGCCCTGCCTTGACCAGCTGCAAACCGCCCCCGGGTTTTAAACAAACCCCGCCCCCGCTTTGACCCCCTCGGGCCCGCGGGGCAAAGGGCCTAACCCCGGGCGCCCAAAACCCAAACCCAAGGGACGAATTCATGCCCCAAGGATGCCAAAATGGGTAATGGAAAAAAGTTCAAAACCCCGGGCCAATGTCCAAAATCGAGCACGAAGCACCGCTCTGGCGCCGCAATCAAGACCATGGCCGTCAAACCCGCAAGGGGTGGCGCCTTCAACCAACGAGCTTCGGCAACCTGTCAACGGGGTCGAAGTCCCAAACACCGTTTCCTGGCCAACGGGGCCCCGGGATCGAGCGCGTGCGGTTGCCCCCAGGAAAGAGTTCCCAGTTCTTCTTTCGGGGCAGAACGAAAAATGCGTTTCCCTTCAAAGCACCGGAGACCTTTGAGCGATCTAATGAATTTCCCGAGGGCCCCCGATTTCATCCCCGGTTGACCAGGGCGCCTTCCCTTTCAGGGACTCTATGGAATTGTCCCAGATCCGAGGTTCCCTAATTTGGGCCGAACGCCCGATCGGCGTCGCCCCCCTGCCGAACCAGGTCACACTCGAGATTCTCGATACCGGAGCCGGTCGTCCCAAAGGCCCAGACTGGCTGCCAACAGCTTCAAGCCGGCCATTGTTGCACCCGGCGAATAAATCCGCGTCCTCGTCCCGCCATTCGGTTGGCGGTCGGCGAAGCGCTCATCGTTCCCAGGACGGCGGACCAACACCTACCGTGCGGCCGCCCGGCAGATAGCAGGGCCACAACATGTCAAAAGCCCCCTCCCCCCCCCCCCCCCCATTCGGTTCCCCCCGTGATGATCCACGCCCGCCGTGCCCCAGGGCCGGCCCCTTGGCCGCGTGATTTCGGCCGAAGTCAGAACCTTCCAGGTCTCCCCAAGGAAAAAGGGGGCCCCGGCGGATTTCGTCTTCCAACGCCGATTCACGGCCCGGCGAGGAAATCATCTATTCCCAGGCCCTTTCTCCCAGGCCACGCCCGGGTATGGGCCTCGTCATGGAGGGGGGGGGGTAGAGCGGCCGGCATCAATCCGGGAGGGCACCGACAAGTCCCACGCTTCATTTTCGTCGCACCCACTTTCGAACCGGCACCGGGCCTGGAAACTTCCCTGCAACCCGGCCCCAGCCCGCACTAATTTGGCGTTTCAATCGCCCTTGGGAGGCCGCCGAAGGGCCAAAAGCTGTGCGCCCGGGCGTTCCGTTTTCGATTCCGGCCCGATGGAAATCTTCTGGCTGCCCGGTTCGGCCGGTGGGCCTGGGCGGACAGGCGCAAAGTTTGGCGGCGTCACCCCGCCCGCAAAACTCGGCCCGATTCCGTCATCGCCCCCACCAGGCACGCCCCCTGGGCAAAGGTCTGAAAAGCCTTGCATATTGGCTTTGCCCCGGCGGAAATCGCCGGCGATGAAACCCCCCTGTAATGGTTGCCCGGGGCATCCGCGCTTTTTGATGGCTCGGCCGCGCCTCGGATCTCGCCTGGGTCCCGCCCTGGCCCGGGTTTCCGGAAACGGATTCTGGGACACGGCCGATCTCAAAGTCCTGGGGGGCAATTCCGCCCGGCCGGGGCGTTCGTATCTTTTTTCGGTGGGCCGCCGAAGGCAGGCCGGATTGGTCCGAGGAGATCCCGGACGGCGGCCCCCCGATTTATGCTTGACAAACCGGGGGGCTCAATTCGTCGCCGGCAAACGAGGACATCTTCCCGCTCGTCCAGAAACAAAACGCCACGCACCGCCTTCGGCAAGGCCCGCAGCAGTCGAATAAGCCCGACAACTATTAATATGTGACACCTGCGTCATGTATTGTGGCATTTCGGCATTTGCCGTTGTTAACGTCCGGACATGAACCCAGAAGACCACAGACGTTAATCATCATCGGCGCGGCCTTTCAGCATTGGCGCAAGCCGGTTCACCTCACCCGGGAATGCCCTGGACCGGACCACCGGCATCATATGAAGCGCGCGACGCGATCGGCGGCACGTGGGACCTCTTCCGCATCCGGGCATCGCTGCGGACAGCGACATGTATACGCTGCGGCTACAATTCAAACCTTGGACGGATGCGAAGGCCATCGCTGATGGTCCCAATATCCGCAAAATATGTCCGGGAAACGGCGACGAGAACGGCATTACGACAAAGATCCAGTTCAATACCAGGGGTCGTGGCCGCAGACTGGTTCCAGCGCCGATTCATGTATGGAACCCTGTCAACCGGACCATTGGCGGCACCACCGACCCCGGAACTTCACGGGACTTGCGCCTTTCCTGTCCTGTGCGGGCGGGGCTATACAGGGCCTGAACCGAAACAAAAGCCGTTTCCCGGGGCCTGAACTTCCCGACCCGGAAGCAGGACCTTCAAGCGGCCCAGAATCATTCCACCACCCAACTCTGCCCCGAAAACGATCTCGGGACCTATCCCCCCGGCAAAGGGAAAGTTCGTCAATTCATCCGGGCTTCCCGTGCGCAAACAGCCGTTTTTCCACGGCTGGGTTTCCCCGGCAATGACCCCGACAAGGCGCCATGTCACCCATGCTGCAGCGGTCGCCATCCTACGTCGTTTCGCGGGTCCGGCCGTCGACAAGGTTCGCAACCTCCTCGCAAAGATCCTGCCCGAGAGCTGGGCTACAACGTCATCCGCTGGCGCAACGTTCACAATGGGCCAGTTCTTTTAAACCAGGAACCCAGACGAAGGCCCGAAAAGGTTCGCGAAACACAGTTGCCTCGGCATTGGTCGCAAGGAAAACTCGGGCCCGACTATGAGGCGTCGAGAAAGCACTTCGACCCCCCAGGCTAACCCAAGCCGTGGGAAAACCCCAGGCGGGCTGTGCCTCGTTTCCGGATTCCGACCCTGTTCAAGCCTCCAAATCGGGGGCCAAGGCCCCGACGTCGTCACTGACCATATCGACGTCCTCACCGCTGACGGCATCCGCCTGAAGTCCGGGCGGACGACGGCTGAAGCCGATATCATTAATCCTGGGCCCACCCGGGGCCCCTTTTGAACCTTCAATACATGAACGGCATCGATGCCAGCATCGGATTGGGCAAGCCGATCCATGCTGGAGAGCTTCTGGAACACAAGGGGTGTGAGCGTCCGAAACCGTCCCCGAACAGCGGCTGACAATCGGCCTACACGAATGCATCGTGGACCCTGAAGGCAAGATCTCACGTCCGGAATATGGTTTTGCCCGTGCTCAACCAGTATGACGAACAGCACCACCAGCGTCATGCCCTATTCTCGACCACTTCCCCGGGGGCCCGAAACAGACCCGTTTCCGTGGGGTTGGCTTCCGTTCAGGCTAATTTCGCGCGGCGCGATTGACCCTCCCGGCTTCCCCGCCAGCACAAGGAAAAGCCCTGGAAGCTCAACATGAACTACCCGCGAGGATATGAAGAAACCCTTGCAAGGGCCGCCGATCCGAAGGATGGTGTGCTGAACTTTCTCGGGCGGACCGCGAAAGCCGCTGTCATCCCCTTCAGGCGGGCGAATTAGGGCCCTGCCCCTGTCAATCCATCCATCTTCGCTATCTCAACCCTGTGAGGTGTTCTGAGTTAGCGGAGGAAAATATTTCAGTGGTTAGTGGCTTTTATGTGGGCGTTGCGTCACCTGGCAGCAGGTTCGGCGCGCCCGGGCTTGTCTGAGACTGCCCATCTGGGCTGCCACTGATCCTGGGTCGCTCGCCTTTGCCTTCACTATGACGGCAAGGTCAAGAAAACTGCGCAAGGCCTAGGCCGTTTCGCTGGCAAACTGCAGTTCCCGGCCAAGTCGGCGCAAATAGAGCCGCCTGCGCGACCAGCTTTGTCGTTGCGTTTGCTTCCTCGACGATCCGACCCTGCTCCAGTCACCACGATCCCGGTCGGCCCGCCGCACCGTAGACAGGCGCGGCGCGATTCAACCAGTGTCGTGCGGGCCCTCGGGCAGCATTCGCCAATTCGCGCGGCGCACGGCGGCCTCGCTCTCGGGAATCCGAGCGCGCTGGTTGCCCTCATCCAGCAACAGGACCGGCGCGTCCCGCACCAGGGCCCCTTGGGCCAGTGCACGCGCTGGCGCTTTGGCCGCCCGACAGGGCTGCGTCCCTTCTGGCCAAGATCACGTTCGCAAGGCACCTTGGCCGACAGGAAGTTCCTCGCCTCCGCCAATCCGCGCAGCATGTTCCAGCAGCTTTTCGTCCGTCTGTCGGTGCCGAAAGCAATGTTCTCCGCCCCGCCGTTAACCCTGTGAACAAGCGCGACTCCTGCGGCGCATAGGCAAAACTCGGCGCCAGTCAAGGCCGGGTCTGCCAAGACCGACGGGCACGCCATCGAGCGTCACGTTCCCGGCCTGGGATTCGAACCAGGCGCAAACGCCAGGCCGGAACACGGTCGTCTTGCCGGCCCCCCGGGCTCGGGTCAAACAAGGCGCAACAAAACTCGCCCGGCTTCACCCGACAGTGAGGAAATCCTCCCAGCGCCGAGAGCGTTTCTCGTGGCCATAGCGGAACGTCACATCGATCGGGAATGCAGCGCGCCCCCCGGCGACCTTTTGCGGGCAGCGCCAACCGGGGGGTTCCGGCCGGCTTCGATCCTCGATCTCCGGTGGTTCAGCACTTCCCCCAGCGGCAACGGGTCAGCCCTCCGGTCGCCCGCCCGCCCCGATTCACTTTCACCCATTAGGAACTTCCGCCAGGCATGCCGAGGCCGGACCCGCATAAAAGCGGCATAACATCACCATGGAGGCGAAAGATTGCCGAATGGTCATTCACCGGTCGCCACACTGCGCGCGCCGAGCCACCAGCACCCCCCCACAAAGGCCGCAAACAGCAACACCGGACACCATTCACGATTTTCATTGATTCGCGCGGGGGCACCCCCGATCCGTTTCATCGGGCAAACGAACGTTCCGGCCTCCGATGGCCGTCCGGTGAACCGAGGGCAAGCCCGGGGCCCCCCGGCTTCCCGCCCCGGGGCCCAATAGGGCCTGGACCGTTCGATTTTCCGCCCGTTCCGAGCGGGCTTTTCGGCAGCCGCCGCCCCGGGGCATCTGGGACAGCGTGATTTGGCGCCCCCGGTTCGGACATTTTCCCTGATGGGATACGGCCCATTCCCCATCACCGGCAGGACCGCGACCGGCAGCATGGCCAGAAGCGTTCAGGCCAAGCTTCCAGTTCACACCATTCCTTCTGGACCCAGGCGCGCCCCGGTCGTCCGTCAGGCAGGCGTACCGGGGGGCCCAGCGAGGCAGAAACGTTGCCCCAAGAAGCGGTCGCGATTCAGGGGTTATGGTTCCGCCCGTCAGGCCGTGGACACGGCTTCCGCCAGAGCGCATCTTCGGAGTGATAGGCGGGGCGAGAGCCCGTTCAGGAGATGGCATAGAGGTCCACCGGCGCAGGTCCAGGCGCCACCCGGCTCGCCCGAAAGCGGCGAGGAACAAAGTAGGAAAAACGCACCGCGCCCAGGCAGGCCGAGGCCGATCGCCGCCAAGAACAACCCCCAGAAAAAAGGGCCTCATTGATCAGGGCCCCAGCAGGGTCTGACATTTGCCGGTCGGCAGAACGGCCGGCAATCAGCCGGCCTGCCCCACGAATCCCGGAATGACCCCAGGCTGGCGGGCAGCCCCGGCCCAGGGGATGCAAAAGGAAAAACAGGCCCGGCCAACCCGCGACCGTCACCAATGTTTCTTGAAATACGCAGAAGCAGCGTCAGGGCTTCGGCTTGCGCCCTTCGGCCGCGCCATGCCCTCCCCGCCCTCGGGAAGCGCTGGTGCGGCGATCCTCGACGAGGCTGTTTCTGTATCGGCCATTGGGAGTTCTTTCTGCGCGCACGCATCAATTCAATGCAAGCGCCCTCTTGCGGGACGCCGGCTGTTTATCAGTTACCGCCGGGCTTCGAAAAACTTCGCTGCGTATGATCATGGGCCTGCACGTCGTTTGCGTAACGGTCGACCCTTGTACACCCTATCCGCACGGCGTGATCATGACGAGGCCCAGCGGCATGTCGTGCTACTCGAAACCATTCGAAGCAGTGGGCTCGGCGTGCCTAGAGAACTGTGGATGCACTTCAATCGAAGCGTTGTGGGTTCATGCCGCAGATGCCTAAGGGCATACCGAAGTACCAGACCCAAGTGCGGCACCTGATGGCGCCGAAGGCGACCAAGCTTTATCTGGATAATTGACTCCAAGGTCGCACCCAGCGTGGACCTGGCGGCGACCGGCAAGCATGCTCGACCGCGGTGGCCGCGTGGTCGCGCTTCAAGGACAAGTTCAAAGGCTTCATGTAAGGCCGACGGGGTCTTCTATGATGCGATAGAGTGGGAAACGCCCCCCGGCCTTATGGCCCGGGGTTTTTCTCATTTTGGGGCCGCAGAGGTCTGACCGGCTTCGGCCCTTGCCACCCTGAGCGCCCCCGCCGGCTCGCCCTTGACCACAACCCCTTGCGTTTTCAGCCGCCACAGGCCCAATTCCCGGCGCGCAAAATGATCGACAGGATTAGCCCCTGCCGCGAAAGCAGTATGCAATCGTTCCGAATGGTCATGCGCAGTACCTGACGGGGCCCCGACAATCAGTACTTTTTGAACCTGTTGCTTGGTGTAGTCGTCGTTTCCTTCCAAAGCATGTCGCCAAGACCTGGAGACTGCTGGCATGGGGATCGGCATCTTGCTCTTCATCTGCTCCTGCACATAAGCACGACCGATTTCTGCTCGAGGATAGCCCGCTGACAGCCCCCCAGCCGGAATCTTGAGCCGTCCCAGCCCTTCGACCGAGCACTGGCCCGCCTTCACGGCCGCATGCAGCACGCCGTCATTCAGGCGCTCGTGCTCTTGGGGCGGCAGGTCTCGGCCGACTTTCGCTCAGCGTCGCCTCCAGGTACAGCGATCCGTGCCAGGGGCATAGGCCAATCGAGGCACGTCACGCTGAACGGAAATCATCCGGCTGGGGCAGCGTTAACCTTGGTCGCCCCCCGAAAAGGCGTACTCGTTCTGCGCTTCCCATGTGTTAGCGCCTTCAATCAGCGCCGGGCCCAGCCCTCGGCGTGCTGTGCACATGCCCGCCGCCGACCGCCTGGGCAGCAGGCTGTCCCATTCGTCCAGCAGGCGTTGTTCGTAGCGTTCTGCAGTTCTCGTAGACCGTGGCTCCAGGTCGTCCGGCTTGGCACACTGTCGGCTTCGCCAGATCCGCAATGCACGCGAGCGAGGCGCTGAGATCAGATCCGGCCGCGCAACGTGGGCGTCCCGGCGCGGGAATCCGGCAGGTGCGGCCCCCGGGATAATGGTCCTCCGACAGGGGGCTGGCCCACATCCCGTCCCCGCTGCCTCCGGCGACCGCCCGTTTACAGCCCTCTGCCCCGCGGCCTCCGCCAGCCGTTTGGCCAGGCGGGCTCGCCGGATACTTGGGTCTAGGGAAGACCCGCGTTATTTCGGGCAAAAGGGGCTCTCCGGGCCCAGGGTCCCCGAACCACCGTCTTGCTCCGGCGCTCGAAAATGCCGCCGCCCCGGCCGTGCAACCGGCCAAAGCAGATGTCCTCGCCCCCGGTCAAGGCCGCTATTGTTTTGAACGGGCGTTCTGGGCGCCCTTCCCGGGTGGCCAGCGCTGACGCCGGTCCGCGACGCGCTTGAACACCTGTTCGGCGATCAGGCCATCCAACCCGCAGGGGACGCCGCCAGCGGCTTCGTAACGGGCTGTGCTCGTTCTCGCCCGTCAAAAAAGCCGTGGGAAAACCGGGCTCGGTCGCAATAGGAAATCAAGCAATCTCGCGCGCCCCCCCGTCCCGCAGGGGCGCCCAGCCCGCCCAGAAACGTCGCGCGTCGCCAACTCGCAGCCGGATTGTTGCGGCAGGCATCTAGGATCACGCCAAATTGACGGAATTGCCCGCGGCTGTTTGTGTATTGCAGCGCGTCGCCCCCAGCCGGGACACGCCTTTGTCGGGGCGCGCCGTCGCAGAGGTCCTGTTCGGTCGCGGCGTTTGCGTCGATGGGCGACCAGATAATTGAGGCCCTCAGACTGGAACCCGTGGCCCTGGCATTAATAGAACACGCCAATCGCGGTTTCTGTTCCAGGCCGGCCCTTCCAGCCCGCTCGCATAGCCCTGGAAGGCGAACTTCCATTTCGTCTTCGGTCGCAATCCTGACCAGTGGTGACGTCCGAAACGATGCCTCTCAGCGTATCCGAAATCAGGGTCTGCGGTCCCTTGACCGGGTTTTCGGCCAGTTCCCCACCCGACTGGTTCATAAAATGGAAAATTCCGAATCACCAGAGCGACCCGGCGCTGGGCAAATTGCGGCACTTGCAGGTAGATAAAGCTTGGCAACCAGGCTGAGAGCGAATTTAAGTTTTTCCATGCTTCCCGTGTCCCCACACATTATTTCTAGGCATATTTTAAGGCCCGAAATTCCGGCCGCTTGGACCGGGAAACCCCGTTCAATCCGCCTCCTCCGCGGGGGGAGTTTGCCCCCACGGAAAAAGGCCCCCCGCCCCCCCGGCCCAGCGGGGGGAACGGGGTCCCTTGATCGGGAGCCAGCGCCTATTCCGGTTTCGGATGGGCCCCCGGGCTCTTCCCTTATTAGTCATGGCACGGGGTGTGGCCCTGGCATCAGAAATCGCCATTGGCCGGGGCTTGGGTGCATTTCGCATGTACACCACCCCTGACAGGGCCAGCAGCGCAATCAGGGTTCGGGAAGCCATTTCGACGGGCATGGCGATATCACCCGAGCACCCCAAGCGCATCCCGTATCCCGTGGACCCCGAGGCGTTGCCGGCCGAAGACCAACGATCACCCAGAGATAACCGGAAGAACGGATGGGTCGCCCAACTCGCCGAGCAGAAGGTCACAGCCGTCGCCAAAAGGTCCAGCCAATGATCGTGGTGAACGCGAAAAGAACCTGCGCAATGGTCACCACCCATTTCCGCCATACGGCAGCGCCGCACCCATAGGCCGCGCCGTGATGCCGGCACGAGTTTCCCCGCGGTCCGTTTTCATTACAACGGTAGCGACCTCGTTCAGCACGGCTGGATTCAGACGCCGACGCAAGGGGCCTGGCCAAAATAGGCTGCCCATCAGCCTCAGGTTTGCGAAATGCGCAGGTCCCGATCCCGAGGGTTCCAGAACCGCCATCGCGGCAGTCCTGAAGGAACCCGGCTCGCCTCGGCGCCGCGGGGCCCGGCCGACGATGGCGTCCCGGCCCATCCTGATTACGCCGATGGAAACAGGGTCTCCCCCGACGGCTTGGGTGCCATCCGGGCCGCAGCGGCCCCGCCCGCATTTGGGGTGGTTGCAAACACATTTTTCCTGCCTCTGCAATCAGGCGGGGCCTCCGCTTAAAGTCGCCCCCCCGGAGAACCGTTTCAGGATGACCCCCCAGTTGCGGTCATGGTGGCAGATCACCGGTCGGTTGGTCCGAATGGAACACGGGCCGATCATGGCGATTTCCACCGCCTGCTGGGGTCCGATTCCTTTGTCCTGCGCTGCGCAGTTGGAGCAATCGGGGCCCGAACCGACCGGGCCCTCATTTCCGGGAACAAGGGGACCGCGGGCCCCGACACCCCGGCGCGAACCCCCGCTTTGCATCGTGTAACCGGCTGCGCGCCCAACCCCGCTCCTGCAGGCCGAAAGGCCGATGGGCGGAAGATTTGTCCCGAAAAGCATGCCGGGATTCCGGCGAAGCATTTGAGGGGTTGAGCCCACGACCCAGCGCCCGGGCAAGGCACAATGGCTGCTGCCCCATGACCCGGGACGACCTTACCGGGCAAAACCCGAACCCGAATTCGACTTGATACCGCCGATTAGATGGACGGCAAACAACCCAGTCCGGCCAGGACCAAGGCGTATGCGGACCATGGCGGAATCGAGACACCCAAAGTTGGACCGGCGGTTTCACGGCCGTCTGGGGCCAATTCGAGGTTTCGCCTGGATCATCGAGGGCCCGTCGCCATCGCCGAGAACAGCGTACCGATTAACAGAAATGACGGCCAGCCGCTTCCTCTCCCGTTTTCTTGATATAAATACATGGGTTCGCATTGATGCGGCCATATTCGTCGGTCTCACGGTTATTTAAACGGACCAGCTGAGCTTTTCCGAGAAGGCGAGCGCCATGCCGGAAAATCGGGGGGCGGTTCACCCACATCCAGAAAGATTGCGCCGCGGCGGCCGCCAGCCGTTTATGGCCCCGGTCCGCCCCCACCCGCCGAGTTTGCCCCGTACCCACTTGTCCCGACAGCGCGGTCGAACAAAGCCTGCGCAAGGCGTGATGCCGCCGGTACTTTCGCCCTTGCGCCTTCCGGCCGTCCCATACTTTCCTTTCAAGGCCGGAAGAAGCGTCGCAGGGGCGGCCGCCCAAACGGAACATGAAGAAAACAGTCCGGTTCCCAGCAAACACGAACGCCAGCGGCCCCATCGGAAGGATTGGCTTCGCCGTTCCAAGCGCCCCCCCCAGATTGAAATCCGCTGGGACGTTCCCGGATTAAGGGTTTACAAAATTTTCCATGGGGCCTTTCCCCGGCCCTCCTTTAGATTGACTTGGCCTCACCCTTTAGGCCCGGTTTGCCGTGTGGTGAAAGGGCTTTGTCACAGACGGGACCGTTCCCCGGCTGAACGACTACAGGCGGAGGCGCACAAGGGTTTTGGCAGGACAGGCGCTTTTCGGCATTAAAGGCCCGCGGATGAATTCAACGATACTGCGAAGCCCGCCCAAGGCCTGCTTATCAAGACCTATGGCTGCCAGATGAAACGTCTATTGATTTCCGAAACGCATTTGCGCGATGTGGCTGCGCCCCGCTTGGGCTATGCTCCGCGTTGGACGGGGCCCGAGCAGGCTTGACCTGTTCGGTGCTCAATACTTGTCCACTCCGCGGAAAAGGGCGGACCGTGAAAAAGGTCTTATCCGAGGCTTCGGCCAAGGCTCAAGCGGATGAAAAGAAGCGGTTCCGGCGGCGGGCATTTTGACCAAATCGCTGTTTGCCGGGATTGGCGTTCCGCCCAGGCCGGAAGGCGAGGGAACTGATCCGCCGCCAGGCCCCGCCCGTCGACCTTGTGCTTGGCCCGCAGGCCTATCACAAGCTTTGCCCGGAAGATGATTTGCCCGCGGCCAGCCCGGGCCGTCGGCGAAACCGCCTGGGAAAACCCGAATTCGATACGCTGGAAAAATCTTCGACGCCCTGCCCCAAAGCAACGCCGCCGCAGGACGGCCCGGGGGAACAGCCTTCCTCTTCGTTTTACAGAAGGGTGCGGGACAAGGTTTCTGTACCGTGTCTGTTGGGTCCGTGCCTCTTATACGGCGGGGCGGTTTTGCCGGGGAACTCTCCCGGCAGCGTCGGCGGGATTGATATTCGGTCGTGGGGAGGGATTTCTCTCTTTTTTTTTTTTTCCCTTGGTC
>Ga0163217_1027850_pt1 | contig 11570 bp, 6 predicted proteins | sample SynspAceP_FD_185933 | JGI IMG/M metagenome (GOLD analysis project Ga0163217, IMG submission 185933) | Saline lake microbial communities from Ace Lake in Antarctica - Synechococcus sp. Ace-P (PacBio error correction) | ecosystem: Environmental > Aquatic > Non-marine Saline and Alkaline > Saline ... | reverse complement strand
ACACTGAGCGATCGTCTGCTCATCCTCGTCTATTCTGACCAGTGCACCTCTGAGCCATCATCATGTCAAGAACCGGCGCGTACGTGAGGATCTCCTGTTCTCAGCGCGTTTCTTCGCATTAAAAGCCTCTCTGCCCGATTTCTGTGTGTCATCGAAGTGAACTTATCTGAAGCTGATTCCTTCAGATAAAGTACGCCTGTCATCGGCATGTGAGCCAATTGTCAGCCGCTTGGCCTTTAGAAAGAAGATATTATAAGATCAAGCATCAAGGACATCGTTGCTGAGATACTTTCTGTTACCATGCATTATATGCGACAAAGCATCACCTTCGTTTTGCCTTCGTTCCCCAACTCCATAGGACAGATCTCCCTCAAATCGTCATTCTCCCAATTGTCTTCCAGTTGAAAGGCACCGGCATGTTCTCTGAAAGTCAAAAGTTGGAGATCTGCGTTTGACTTTCGTGTGGGTAATGGCTGATTCGGTAAGCGCTGCCTGTGCCAGCTTCCCAAAAGCTGAAAATTGAAAAGCGGCTCGAACGTCTGAAGCCGATTGCGTTTTATTCCAACATAACTAGGATAAACAGCAAAAAAAGGCTATGTAAGGCTTAAGATTGATTTCATAAATCTGTATTTTTGCAGTAATTTATTTGTTAAATCTAGGCAAACTTAGAAGGAAAATTCCCTTATTGGCCCTAAATTCAGTATACTATGAGCTATCAAATTATCCTATTTCGTAAAGACCTTGCGTTAAAATCAGTGTACTCGCACTATGCGCATCAAAGCCATATTGACGCTGATCGTTATACTGAGATACAAGTTTTTACCACTATAGGAGAATCTCACGACCCTCCTTTCTACGGAATGACGATGCAACATGATGAATGCATCGAAAAATCAGACCAATGTGTGAAAAAGGATCTTGGGAGAATCCCTCCCTTGAGCAGTTATGCGTCGAATGCGGAAGGTGAGAGTTTGTCAAAGATAATCTTTCGCGTGTCTTAGACATGTCGGCATGGGATCTTTACTCGAGCGAAACAAGGCAAGAAACTTATATGAAGTTATTATGGTTCGACCCGGAAAGAGAAAATCCCCTGACCAACTATTTTACAGTCGAATAGATACCAGCTGATGTGAGCCATTGGTAGTTCTAAAATGCCACAGGAACGATGGACTAGCCGATCGTATAATAATCAAGCTTGCGACATGTGAGAGAGGACTGGAAATTATCCGAGAACTTCCGAAAAGCACACCGCGACTCTGTATTTCCGAACTTGAATGCATTGTCACTGGAAGCGGCCAGATCGAAGCAAGTTGTCCTCTTCGGTGAGCTAAGCAAGCTGGGCTAGGAATGTCAATGGGATGCAGCCCACTCGGAAAAGATGCATCTGGAAGGTATGGCGTCGAGTCTTTCACAGAAAGTAGTTGCCAGTAAAATGGGCTCGGACGAAAAGCGCATCGAGTGGCGAGGTCAGATGTCAAGAGTGTCACGGACTTCTTTCAACGCCATCACTAAAAGCATGCCGTGAAAGCTTGGAGTATTACTCCAGGTCTCCGCCTGAAGGACGGCAAATCCTGCTTAGGAATGAAAACGATGGGGGCTGCCATACTGAAATGCTTCTTGTGGTATCACTGTCTATTGCACTACATTACAATCGCACGCCACTTACTAGACTATGAGATATGGATGGAACGGCCATGCCTTTTGTCAACATGATCCTGCGCACGAAGGAGCTTCCAGATCAGTGTGATTGCGGTTATGTCTGCCGGAAAGTAGTTGCGTGCATCACACTAATCGCAGGAGGATCAACTGAGAAAGGCAACTTTATCAATTCAGGGCACATAACAGAAAAAGAGTTTTCGCTTTGTTGCAGGTTCCGGTGTAAAACGAAATCCTGATTCTGAATCAGATCAAAGCCCTCCGCTGCGGAGGCAAGTAGCTTGTCCGAATAGCCCAGGGCATTTTAGCGAAGACAAGCTCATTTATGAAATTTCATGACGCTCAGTAGTGCAAATACGATGATATATTATCAGAATGTGAAAAGCAAACCTTTTACGTATTTACCTCGGAATAGGCCACCTACAACTTCTGAGACGTTGTACCGATCATGAAGAAATAGTTCTAAAATTCAAACCTATTTTCAGGAAATTATTGTAGTAGAAACAAGATGTAAATACAGATTCTACAGTAGATTTTTTAACGACGCTGAACTGACCGCTTTGTAGAGTAGAATCCAATTGCTACAGATTCTGCACCATATGCGAACTAACCGATGGGCAAGATGGAACAGAGAACTGTGACTGCACTAGGCGTTAAATCCCATCAAATTCTTCTGCGTTCATTATCAGGTGATACAATATAAAAAGCCCATCCAACACACAGTAAACTCCTCCTGATCACTTTTCTAGGTTAAGTCTTTCCACTTTATATCCCCTTTCGATTGGAAAAAAATATCATTGATATCTCTGATTTCGGATAGATATGTAGTTGAACTTATCTCATAGGAGAAAGACTTCACTAAAACCAGATTAGCAAGAACTTTATCTTTGCAATAGTTCTTTCTAGAACCTAAACAATTTTGTACTATATCCATAAATTAGAGTTCCATTCAAGGCATCGCTATCTCAACGAGACTAGAAACAAAAGAACCACGCGTTTTTCAACAATATCGTCGACCTCTGGGAACTACACATTTCCCTCCAGATGTTGGAACGTTCCTGGCAGCCAATGTGGATAAATGGTCATAACGGATCTGCAGGCTAGCTTACTGACGCGCAATTAACCAAATATCTATCGAGCTAAATATGAGAAACATCACCATCACTAATCCTCCTAATAAGTCTGTTGCAGGTAAGCCTCGCGATCTGAAGAGATCACCATTGATCTGGGTGGATTTTCACCGAACGAGTAATACCATGCCCAACGGAGAAGACTTGACTAAGATATCCCAATAGAAGCTTACAAAAAATATGGGTATCTCTTTAAAGATGATGAAAATTCCTTGATCCTTTCGCTCCAGAGGAAAAAATTTAATAACCGTTTGTATGGACTATTCCTAAGGGTAGCGTAAGGTGTTATCAATGCCAACGAAGTTCTGTTTTAAGATAAGTTTTATAGGAGGTGAATTCAGATTATCTTAAAGCACGATAAAAATAGCGATTGCATAGCCAATATCTATCTCTATATATTATAACTGACAATTTGCTGCTGCTGATTTCTTCTATCCCGAAAAATCTCCCAGATCAATTGAAAAATGAATTAGAAACCGAAAATATTAATGTTCTGAAACTACTTCCCTATACCTGTGTGTTTGCATATTCTAATCTGCTTTAGGTACACAAGCTCACTACATAAATACTGTATACTATGTATCTAGATTGAAAAGTGCTGAATTTATCCTTGCTCCTGATGCTTATGTGTTTGAAAGAAGCTCTTGGAAAGTAGATAACTTTATTTGCCAGAGGGATGACCCCAATTTTTTAACCCCTAACGCTGAATTTTACTTCAAAATAACAGGGGACGGTGATATCCAAGAAGGGAGCTTTAGCACTGTCGAACCTTTCGCTTTATACAATTACGCTATATTTTGCTGAAAATACCCTGCGTGGAATGAAGAAAGAATGTTATAGACCTGCTATAACATGTTTTTTCAGTTTTGCTGGCCTTCTGTTAATGTAGCAAATGGTCAGATACCAAAACAGAATCACTTGATCCGAAAGAAGCACAAGAGATATGCGGGTGGAATCTGAACCTGGCAAATCTTTATCCGTTATATTCTCCCCACTAGGGGATGCTGCACAGATTATTTAAAAAGAGGATCTCAACAGAAAGAACTCAGGCAAAACCATTTAGTTGAAAAAAGCAATGACGTATAAATGTCGTATTCCCCACCATACACAGCACCGAACTCGCTCTGCTCTCCCAGCAGACTATACGCTACAATGCCGCCGTGCAGGTAGCACGCGTAAAATGCGCTTAACTTCGTTTATAGTCTCTTATTTGGAGAAGTACTCTGGACATGTGAAACTACGGCCCAAACGTCCGCAAACTCTTGCTTCTTCTGGGGCAGGCTAACACTGACACGTCTACAAGTTGCCACCCTTGTGGTGATGGTAGAAATCACCCAAATATATCGGGGTCGGTAAGCGCGTCAGATTTAGTTACAGCCCCCGGTTCGAGGATCCCTGCCACATCAAACCCTTTTTACTCCACTCAAACAATCCCAGTGATGACAATGTATACCTGAGCTGGGGATAACCGAATTGTATCGCTTACTCTCCAATGGTACGCATATCACAGCCAGATTAAGCAATAATCCTGAATCACTCATCTTACCCTTGACCATCTCCAGAGGGGACCTCGCCAGGTAGCACCAGCAGCCCAAACCTGCTCAACTCTTGATACGGATGTTTATATTGGCAAATGTTCTCTATCCTTCCTGCCTAATCGGAGGTTTGTTTCGCGTCTTCCCCTAATCCCGTGTCTGATGAACTCACAAGTAATGAATAGACGTGGAGCGAGAAGCGAGGCAAAATCAAAATACGGATACTCAATTTGAGGCTGAAACTATTTATGTATTAGAAATGAGTGCTTACTCCAGGACCACTCGGGTCCAACAGGACAACCCTCATACTGCACGCACAATCTCTCGAGCACGGCTTCATGATACCCCAATATCCCTATAAATATGCATGATTCCAGAAAGCAGATCAGGATTGAGAGGTAAGGAATAATACCGCAACCGCTCGAAGAAATCTGATTTTTATTGATGATGTTTCAAGCCTGGTGTATTATGTGCGCGTCCACATATGGCCCAGTCCTTCCAGACTATATGAGAGCGTCTAGTTCGCGTGGCGCGTGTATCTATGTGACATTTACTGATCTGAGAGGCTGAGGTGCTGTCAAAAATTTTGCCGCGCGAAGGACCATTTCAAATTGCTGGATTTTCTTTGAAAGATCTAAAGTGCAGGAAAGAACAGAACAAGAGTCCAAGAGAGTCTGTTTTTGTCTTCGTTTACTTTGCGTTTACCACCTTAAGTGTTTATTAGAGATTCCAGTAACGGCACAAGTCTCCGAAGGTTGATCCAAGTAAGGGAGAAGTAGAAAGGTCCACTTCATCGTTGGAACTTCTATAAAAATGGCGCGCGAGAAAATATGAAATGAAGCCAGGAGGCTTAGGGAAAACTCACCTCAAATTTTAAGCAAAGCGGATGTCCAAGCCTGCCCTGCCTCGAAAGGCACGCGTCTATGATGATTTAACTGCGTAGGTAGACTGGACCAATCTTTTCTTAATGATTTGCTTTGTGCCTGAAAGACAGTTATTGCCCTTTCGCTTTACAATTATTTGAATCCATTCACCATGTACGGTGATGATCTGACTTTCGGATCTCCTCTGAGCAGCTTCGGATTTTGTCTGAATACACATCCATGCTTCTCGCATTGAGAGTTGCTCTGCAATCGCCCCGAGAGTTTGTGAGGCTTGCGAGGCTTCTATTCACAAGCTTGTGTAAATCTGCGCTTCTCTCTCTTTTGAGGTAAGCTTTGCTCCCATTTAGTGCGATCTGGTGCGTATGACACTTGTCGGCCTCAATTTCAGCATCTCAAAATCTCCTCGGAAAATTCGTGTATACAATCCTTGCTAAACTAGCATTTCTACACCTCGTCAGAATTTCTTTCTCAGATCTGATTCATCCGTTAGAAGCAATTCTTCCATACTAAGAGCAAAGATTCTCTGAGTATTTCATCTGCACCTTGATATTTGAACCTCCTTCAGATGATGTCGTCCTATTTAGATCTTGCTGTCTCAAATGAAGCAGACTTGGGAGATTCTCTTGAACCTTCTTGATCTCTTTTCTAAAGTGAATCCATCCTTCTTTGGCATCATAATATCAAAAGACCAAAGTCGTATTTATCTTTTTAACTTTGCACAATGCCTCCTCTCTACCATCTCTGTCAGGGAGTGTGGGTTCATGCCTTTCATTCCTAGCTACCTCCTTTAGGACTTACATACCTAGATTCGAGATCGTCTCGACGACTAATAGTATTTGCCTTTACTCAGTTGTGTTTTACCGTAAATTAATGGTAAATGTGCTCCCTTTTCCTGGCTCACTGCAAGCAGAGGAATGACTGCCTTTATGAGCTCAACATTGTTTGACGTAGATAATCCAAAGCCAACCTTTTACATCGGAATATCCCAGTGGGTACCCGATTAGAATTTATCGAAAATCTTTACGCTGGGAATCCGTGCCCTAGCATTTCATACCAATGGATCCTCTTATTTTGATGAAAAACTGTTCCAGAATCATGCGGGTTACACCCATGTATACTTCCGAATTTTTGGCTGTACGCGGCGAGCGAGACCAGAGCTTTATTATTGCGCTTACACACGGGTCTTGCAATGTGAAGTAAGGGGTGAGGATGAGGAACCATATGGTCTCTGCTCTGCTATTTCTGCGCTTCAATTAGTCATCCCTCGTTCACAAGTCGATCTCCCCACCTCGTTTTCGATTAGAGTGCGAAAATGATCTATCTTGTCGAGTTTCCGAGAGTATTTCCGAAAGTTAAATCTAGCTTGAGGCTGCACTCCTGTATATCAAACAGCGCCTGGCGAACGTTTTACACCATGCGACTAAGCGTTATTTCATCCCTGATGACCCCCAACATACCGCTTTCTCATAGAAGTGCATGGGAGGGATGAGTTCAGCTGGCGTGTAGCAGCTTCCATCAGCCCGCTCGACAAGGGTCAGCGCCTGTCGGTCTTAAACTCTGAGTCATTATTATTGATAAACTCATTTTTTGATATTCAGAAAGCGTCTGACGAATGATGACTTTGATCGCATAATGAAAACAAAGATTTAATGACTGCTATTAAAAATCAATGAACTCGAGATCGGAAAGCAAACTTGACGTCGCGACAAGCTGCCTTTCCTGGAAATAGATGCTTAGAGAAATTGTTTCCCCATTAATATCATTGGGAAAAGCTGGCTGGATTCCCAAGCGAACTAACGTGAAACGTTGGCAACTTCCCAATGTGAGAAAGGAGGCCATCGTCTTTAAGCGAGTCCCAGCTCAAAAACTTCTAGATTCCTCGCTCGAGTACGAATGCCCCTCGCACTATTCTCCCTCACCTCAGTGGTATCCAGTCGAGTCCAGAATGCCTTTTGCGCCAGCTCTTCATCGACAGTCTGATTTGCGATATCGACTTTCAAATTTGCTTCCGGATTCTATCCAATGCATCACTCTGAAAGTGAAAATTTGAAATCTGCAATTACTTGGGAAGTTAAGGGTTGGAATTTCGGATGCCCGTCTGGAGTTTTTTCGGTTTCATTTAAATATGGAAACTTGCCGCTCTTCTCGGAAGAAGAACCTCCATTTCATCCGGTTTGTTGAAAGTTTAGAGGCTCTGCGTCATGGGTATAAAGGCAAAAAAATCGTCAATTCGCGAGGATTCTTTGGGATTCAAGGATCCTGCGACATGTAGGACTCAATTCAGGTGCAGTACCTTTGAACATGGCTATCTTATCAAAGAAGGCCGTCTTCGGATAAGCTAGGTCGGCTTGCTGATCTGATATTCTTGGTGAAAAAAATTTCTGTGAAAAAACAGAATCTGCATCAAAGTGGAAAGATGGTATTTGTCTGTACTTTCTCCAATCATCTTACTCTACTGGAAAGCGCCTGCAAACGTTTTGATCCAAAATCGTTCACTCGATTAAGCTAATTGCATTTCCTGACCCAATAGTATTAGGAAGCCGATTCAAGCCGAAGCTAGACAGAGACATGCGGAGGTACGCATGATAAAGAATAACGAACGCTTGGACATTGAACAAATTTAATTTTATAAATGAGCGTTAACAATATTTAACTGCTTAATCCAGTATTCTGCTCTCTGAAATAGCTGCTCATACTGTACCTTCAAACAGGTTTATTAATTACCGGGGGTTTTACCTCCTTTTTTTTGATTTTACCCTATTCTGAGGCCAACGCGCAATTTCAAAATGCGTGCCCTTCAGTTCACAATCCCTCTGAAATTCAAGAAACTCAGCCTAAAATCCATTTGCTCAACGAACATTTTGACACCAGTCTACGTCTAGCGATTGTCGCTCAGAGATGGTTAAGACGCAAATTTTTCATGCCTGCAGGCATTGCTGGCGTTCCGTGAACGATCAAAATGCAGACCAAAATGCGCCTTCACAATATATCGATCTTAAAACTGGTGAAAGATATTGCCGGGGCTAGGAGTCGATGCGGTTGCATCAAAGTTCGCTGTGTGGCGTTCCTTCCAAACTGAGATTAATGATCACTCTCGTCTAAACGCGTCAGTAGAGTTACGGAAGAGCCGCAGGAGGCAGTGCTTGGGCGTAATGATCCAATGTTGGACTAACTACGCCCATTTCTGACTCAGTGTCCACCTACAAACCACCTAATATGGAAACACCCTGCTCTCGTATTATCGCAAATTCAACCTCCACTCGAGGCGCGTACTATAGTTAAATTCGTCGCCTCCGGCCTACTTTACATCCATAGCGCCAAAATATTTGGAATATTCAATTTCCAATCGAGGAGAACCATATTGACGCAGCTCGTCAGCTGTATCACCACATGGCTGAAATTAAACAGACATTCATGTCACTACACAGGAGTGTTCGACGAATCTTGTGCAGCACTCTCTGAACAAACAAGTGGGAATCATGACTCTTCTCTCTGATAACAGCCCTTCACGCTAAACTTTTTCGACGGTGGGAGGCCTTTAAGTCGGTGTATGCACTGCGAGATGTGTCTAGCTACCGTCTCGTTCATGTGAAGTGAGAGAGCTCACTTCTCGATATCTGTACAGCACACTCGATAGAGATTTGAGAGCCGCTCTGGCTTAGGGCCGGGAAAATTTTTCAGTGGAATATCTGGTATAGTACTAGTCAAACCAACCGTGTTAAGCGCGAAACTCGAATCTTTGCACGTCCGGGCTTGGCGTTCACGCATGACATGAGTCCGAGCGCGGATAGCATACTGACGATGCCATATTCACAGGTGTTATCACGTTGAGTTAATCCTGAGGGCAATCCCAACGCGCTATAATGCGTCGTTGGGTATACGGTGAGGGGACAGACCTCTGGCGCCAATTCGAGTCATATCTGAGGTCGTTCTGGTGATTGCATTGCAATAATGCCGGAGGCCTCATGGTTTTAGCATTGGCCTCCCGAATACTATTAATTCAAGACTCTCGGCCAAGCAAGAAGTATGGTTGCGAAAAAGGAAGCGCCAAACTGAATCCGAAAAAGGACGGAGTGATAAGATCTGCGAAAAAATCAGGTGTATATAGGATTTCTAATCAAGAAATATTATTATATAAATCACTGTCGACGTGCGCGGTACCTTCATTGATTATAATTGATAGCCGTTTACGATTGGGAGAAATTTTTCTCGGTTTTCAGTCGGAGTCAGATATGCGCCGAATTTGATTGGCCCGATCAGATCACCTATAGTTCAAATCAACATCTTTATTGCTTCAATCTGCGCTCGCATAGGCGCTCCTGGCTAGAGACTTTATTTTTAGGCGAGGAGCATTACCTTATGTCGAAGGAGATTGATTAGGCATTTTCTGTTTGTTTATGATTGTGCTGATAGCACAAGGGAAGGACTCCTACGGCCCAAGATGTCACATATTCCCATTTTACTCAGCCCCTCTTTACCTCACCCAGCGTCTTAACCAATGAATTAACCCGATCGGAGTGAATTATCGAATCAGTGGGCCTGGATTGGACCAAAATTTCAATTCTTTATTTCGCCTACACTCAACGACATCTTATCGAATATAATAGCTGAATAGTCTAATTTCAATGGGAAGCCAAGGAAAGTTTGGTAATTCTTTTCGACCAATGCGAAATAGGTTGTCCTATGCCCAATCGGTTCGTTACACTGCGGGCAGAAATAAGTATTTCAGATGGGGGAATGGAAGCTATAGCAGCGTGATGCATTTTTCTGACTTAGTATTCGGTACTCAGATTCCGATTGTGTCGACTTACTCGCTGGTATCCAGTGCGGGCTGCGACAGATTGAGTTTATAAGTGGTCATCCCGACTCGCATAGTCTCGTGAGAGGCCATTTTTACGCCACACGTTGGTGCGGTTCTATCTCATGAAGATGGCTGTGGAATATCGGCCCTCTCCACAGTCTGAAGCCGACGTTCTCTCATGTGAAGGACAGCCGATTTCCAAACGCTTCCAACCAACTATCTCGCGCGCAAGGCCGGGGATATGCGATTTGACTCTCAAGGCGCGGAAAGAAGGATTACATACACGATAGCCTTATGCAGCAGCCAATTTTCATTTGCTTCACATTCAAAACAGCAGGCACGCCCTTTAACCCTCAGCTAGACGTGGAGCACAAATTGTTTCTCTAGGATCTTTGTATGGAATATGGTATCGTAGGTATTAACCACCAAAAACGGTCTCTGCCACAACTGAGTGCACCTGATCGGTTTAGGTGGCCTAAATCACTCGCATAGAACTTGCAAAGAGATTATGGGTACTCTTATGATGTCCGAATCATACACAGGCTCAGCTACAGGAAATTCTGGACGGAGCACACATGAATTTTGCGATACTTATATCCTTTTTATTGGGGTGAATCCTAAACCGATATGAGATCTGGGACATTCCATCTCTTTAAAATATGCGACGCGCTTCCGGTTTTCGAACCTACTCTGAAAAAATAATTCCTACTGTATCGACTTTTTTTTAAGGCATAGCTTTTCAACCCTTACTTTTTGTGCTAGAAAAGAAAAGGTAGCGTCCATCCCGCACTGCTTTTTTGGTCTACATGAGCTATTACCGAAGAAATTAATTTGTTGAAGTATCCCATCATTCCACTCTACCCAATCCTATGGACCATAGCGTAATCCTTCTTTATTCTAAAGTATTAGTCAAAATTAAGGAATAGTCATGTTTGCTGTATGTGGATTTACGGAAAATATGACTCTCTTAAAACCGAATACAAAAAAAAGCGATCTATAAGACAATTTGAATCTGAAATCGCCTAAATGGTTGAAAAAAAGATAAAACTGCTGAAAAGGGAATGGCAGGGCTGTTACATATTGATTTTTGTGGTACTTATCCGGATGTTGCAAGCTCACAAACGTCGCATTGCCCATATTCTGCTTTCTGAAATCCAAACGAACCATCAGAGAATTTGTTTTGCAACTCTTCTATGAGATGCATCCAGGTAAAGTGTCAGGAAGGCACTAGCCCTTGGCTCACATTCCGATGAAAAGTCTCACTGTCTACTGTAGATCTCAGCGGTGTGGTAAAACAGCCCCTCAGGTATACCTTGTCGACTGGAAGTTACTGTGAACTACTCAAGGAAGATCCAATCTCAATTGCGGGTACCTACTACAGCTGATTAGTACTGACTGCAAGAAGGGGTAAAGCCTACTGAGCCGCTTGTCATTCAGCCACCTTATCCTTGACCTTGACAAATTTCAACACAAGGATGTATTCGCGGTCAGGCTTCGGTGACGGCTATGCGTAGAAATCAGTGTGAAAATCGGGCGAGGGTCCTACTGACGATTTTTTTGGAGT
>Ga0163217_1052017_pt1 | contig 11572 bp, 7 predicted proteins | sample SynspAceP_FD_185933 | JGI IMG/M metagenome (GOLD analysis project Ga0163217, IMG submission 185933) | Saline lake microbial communities from Ace Lake in Antarctica - Synechococcus sp. Ace-P (PacBio error correction) | ecosystem: Environmental > Aquatic > Non-marine Saline and Alkaline > Saline ... | reverse complement strand
CCCCGTCCTCGAAAAACTACCTATTTGTTTAAGCTCTTTTACACACTTATAAATCAACATCTTTGACCAAGAAAATAACTAACCTAGAACGTGGCTTGAATAATTTGTAAGTCTTTCTCCCATTATTAAGACAACATCTTTAAATGCCATTTGAAATATAAGCAAACCTCATCTTCCTCCATTCTGCTTTTCAGATAGAAGTATTGCCATGTGATCTTAATACTTTCGTTCTTCAAATCTACCTGAACTAAATTCCTTTCATTACAGATAATTCTCTATAACTTCTAATTGTTTTTGTTCTAATTTCATTAACAATTTTTAGTTCATCCACTCCATTTAGGATTCACCAATTGCTTCCATATTTCGAATAAAAATCTTCCCAAAATTCAAACTAAGCGATTTGTTCTTCCTTCACTCCTTGCTCTGTAGTTTATAATTATTACGAACGGTCTATATCTTACCTTTTGCAACTTCAACAACTAATAAAATCCCTTCAGCCTTCAAGTTTATGTAATGCAGGATATTAATCTCCTTCCGTTAATCTTTAATTCACCCTTTGTTATTTCCTTACTTTTTGTGTAATCTCATAACCATACATTCTACCACCTTCATCTAACAATTTAAGTATGATGTATTTAAACTTCCTTTATATATTGATTCGCCATTACCTTGTCTTCGTTTATGTACTCTTACTCCGCCTCAACTTACAACGAAAGCTCTTGGTAAATATTACATAATTTTTCTTATGCATAAAGATTTTTAGGTTATTAAATTTCTTTTAAACAGCCTCGATTTCTAGAAATTAAATTATGAGACCATTTTTCTTATATAAATCTTTTGAAAAATATAAGTTAAGGTTTTTTTAAACTGAAAGTCAAACAAAACATAGTGATTTTATATTTTTTGATCAATGTCATATTATTTAGGCAAAATCAATGCTAATTTTTGTAATCGATTTTAAAGAAAAAGATTATATTGTCGCATTTCCACCCAGCTAACGAAAACATATTAAAAAAAATTAACGCCAACTTCTGTAGCGGTTGAGGTGTGCTATTCCAAAAGATTTGCCACAGACCTCGCTGTTTACGCCGGTCAATGATATTTACCATCAAATAGAAATAAAAGGTAAAGAATTAAGAAGAGCCTTTCTGAGAGTCTCCCAGGAGAAGATATGAATTAACTATAGTATTAAAATGTAATAAGGAGGATTTTCCAACTATCGCCAATAATTTAAATTACAAGTTGCGGATGTACTTGAAGTAATGGAACCCGAAGGGCGTTTTATCTATAATCCTACCATAGCGAAGTTCGAGAAGTGGCAGCATTGTGCGGCGGCAGGCTAGTGGTATTACCCCGATAATGAGCATTGTAAAAAAGTTTTGGATAATAACACCAAAAATTAAATTTGTGCTTGTTACGAGGTAATAAAATCGTCATGAAGAAACTATTTCTATACTTGATTAGTGAAAATTAGAATTAGAATATTCCAATCGTTTTTTGTTTACTTTACCAATAGCCAACCCGCGAAGACAAAAGCTCTGTTGGCCGTATTTGATACCTCAATCGTTAATTGTATGCCTTAAAGAACCACCCACATAAAAACGTTGATTTTGATGCTTACTACCTATGTGGCCAGCCAAGCGATGATCAACACCGTTCAAAGGTACCTACCCTTTAGATGAATGGTATTGACAAGAACAAGATTCAGTTTTGCAACTTTTTTACCCCAACCGAAATTAAATGAAAGAATTGGCCTATTCAAGCAGAAGGATCTACCGCTATAACTGTTGTTTAGATGACGAAGAATTTCAATTACAAGGTAATAAGTCTTGTGTAGGACGCTGTATTTAAAAGAAAACATTGATGCCTCCCGTATTATTCAAGTGGTGTTTGTAAGCTGTTGATTTGCCCTATAATAGATCTGAAGGAAATCAGAAATGGTGATGAATCCTAGATTAACGGATAAGGTATAATAGCGGACGTTTGATCATTCTTTACTGCCAAGCGCATCCTACGACACCTACTTTAAAATAGTTGATTATGATGATGTATAAATTGCCACGCATGTAAAAGGGATAACCATCTTGAATTTATCTTGGTTTTAGATTTAAATAAGTCCACATGATTGGTTATAGTAACTTTTTTCCGAATTGTTCTACTGTCCGTTTTCATATTTCCATATGTCATTAGGCCTTTTCTATACCTCTACGGTTTCCAAATATACCTATTTTCCCAATTCTTGAGCGTTCAATACATCAAGTTACAATTATGATTTTCTCCCTGTTGATGGGCGTAAATCATTTAAGTCCCGTAACTCTACCTTTGTTAGTGAAAAGGAAATGATTGGTGTGTTTCTTTTCTAATTTTAGAAACTTAAAGAAAAACGTTACTCCAATTACATATTCGGACCCTACTCAAAAATTGCGTTTTCTGATGGAAAATTTGTTCATATTATTCCTCATCCGCATGTTAATGCTCCGTTATATTCTTATAGGCTGAATACCGGTGTAATTGCAAGCGATTTGTCCAAACAAAGGTTCTAATCATCTCCCCTTTATTTAATAAAAACCTCTTCCCCTGCTCTAAATTAGCTTACTACATGTAGGTCTTTTCCTTTTAAAGCCTTCAAAAACTATCTTCAGGAAAATATTGCTGAAAACGCACTTATAACCGTTCGGTATTTTATGAGGCCAGGTTTAGCAACCAGCAAAATAATTGTAAATTTTGAACAAGGGTGTATCCTGACAAAATGGAAAGCATGTCTATCAAATGGCTTATCGCTGAAGTATAATGCACCCTACTCCAAGCACCCCCACACTACTACCTGCACAACTGTTGCTTCAAGGCCCACAACTCTTGCCATCGCTTTTTATTTACTCCTATATGCGCCATACCGCGCACTTCCACCACCTGAAAGCCACTAAACCTATGGCACTTTAACCGCTGTTTTGCATCTAAGCTCTAGAAATTGATTTTCAAAAAAAATCGCCGTGCCAATAATAATATCTGCCACGGCATCAACCCAATTTAAAGTATAACAAGGACTCATGAATCCAATCCGAAGGCATCAATAATATTTAGTACCATCTTCGTAAACCTTCTTCATGACTCCGCCTGTTTTTTTACCTTAAGATAGACGCTACATCTTCAATATCCTTAAACCCGTTTACCATCTATATTGTGTGATCGATAAAACCTTCTTGGCATTTGGGTTTCCTTTTTAATTTTTCCAGGATATAGTGTTGTTACGCTGAACACCGCCGTCTAGCCCGAATTTTTTTAGCTAGTTCCATTGTTCACGTTTTCAATAATCAGCACCCCTAAAAGCGTTAAAAACTTCTTCTCTTCCTTTTTAATGGATACTCGTTACCACCCTCAGAAAATTTTAAGTTTTCAAACCTCTTAGCTCTTTCTCCTTACCATTTCTATTAACAACAGGCAAAACTTTATCCCACCAGGTCTTTTACCCGCAATGGATTTCTGAAGTCTGGTGAAGTACCTGTTTCCTTTCCATTCACACTAACAAATGATATCGCCCAGTTTCAATACCTGCCATATCGCCACCACTATCTTCACCTACTTGTTCTACCCCAGATACTCCTTTTTGGTAAACGCCACACTCCTTCTCTTTAGCCAATATTACCATTCCATTGTTCTAATAGTAACCCCCAACATACCACGTGATTACATTTACCATATTTTTTAAACAAATCTTCGAACCCACTTTGGTAACGAATCATTACTAGGCTCCGGCAAAACCAATATCCGGTATAAGTTCCAGTTGTACTAGCAATGGCTGTATTTGATTCCAACTAAATTACCATTCAAGGATTTACTAATGGCACCCACCACTTAATTACCAGGATTAATGGCAGCATCGGTTCTGTATGAAACTTTTCAAACGCAAAACTTGTCTGTATTGATATGGATACTTCTGGCCTTAGCACTAACGATACCCGCAGTGACCGTAGAGTTCAATCCTAAACGGATTAACCAACTGCCAACACCCATTCTTCCTACTCAACATCATCAGAATTTACAAGGCCATTGTTTTGAGATAATCGGCTTTAATCTGCAACACTGCCTTAAATCTGTTGCGTTGGATCTTGTACCTATAACCCGTTTGCTTTATAAGCACTGGGTTATTATAAAGAGTTACTTCGACTTCATCTGCGATTGCAATAACATGATGTTGGTCACGATATACCCTTATCATTAATAATTGACACCGAACCAAATGCCAACCCCTGGTCGTGGAACTGCATATCTTCTGGAGATTGCCTTTAAACATTCACCAAAAAACTCCTTAAATGGGTCAGGTTAACTCGGCGGCCCCCTTTGGTTCCAAAGGACGTTTACCATTTTTGAGTGGACTTAATATGCACTACCGCATCTAAAAACCCTTTTCAGAAGTTCTCTGTAATGAAAATCTAATGGCTTAATATTGCCCTCATTGTCTGCCAGTATAAAGTACATGACTACCGTGAAACAGAATCAACAACGTTACCCCAACAGCATCTTTTGTCGTTTGTTTGTTAAATTCAATAACCCCATAACCTTACTACCTGGGCAATAATGGCTCGAGAAGAAGTAAAATCTTCCAAGCACTTTTGTATTTGTGTCTGATTTTCATATATCTATATTTTATTAAATTCTTCTAAACAGTCTAGTGGCATAGCTGTGCCACTGTCTAGCTAAGCAAATGCTAATAATTATCTAAATTTGTTGAAATTTTAAGGATTTTTTTAGGACTAAACTAGTCTCTAAACGTAAAATTTTCGCTAGAGAAAATTAGTTAAAAGGGTGCTTATGGGACAGATTTAAGTGTTTTTATGCCTGAGGAAATTAATTTGTTTAATATCACATTTTTTGACCTTAAACAACCGACTGACTAAGTCTAAAACTGACATTTTGAACTTAAAGTTAAGAAGTTTTGGATTATTTGTTAAACAAAAAAAACCTTTGTTTAAATATTTTTTACGTAAGTTTATAATGAGAAAGATAATTTATTGAATACCCACTGCACACAACTTTGCAATTTTGGTATTTGCGAAAATCCGCGAAGGAAGAATTGGCAAATAAAGTCTATTCCCATAGTGTGAAGAATATTCGATTAAGCTGACTCAAAAACACCGCTTCTAAAAGCAAAAAAAACAGATTACCCACATTTCATTTTACAGTAAACACCAAGTAGGTTCCAATTTTGAGTGAACGATTTACCAACGCTATACTACCTGTTTTTGAAAAAGGATTTGATTAATATCATTCACAATTGTAAGACACTCCTCATTTAAAGGAAAACACAAACATCTTAAAAAAAAACAGCGAAACAATTGGCATTAGGTGAAAACCATAATATGCCTTCGCGTTGATGGTGATTTTACTTGCTTGGTTACCAAAAAAATAATTTTGGATGTTTCGAAATTCGAAAATTTACCATGCAGCGTTTATAGTTTATATAGCCAACATTTTCTAACATGAGTTACCAATCTGAAATCTTCTGAATTAATAAACTACTCCGTTCTACAAGATGTATGATAATGAAAAAGAATTTACGGTCTTTATGTTATTTTCAAAAACCTTATGTACTTCCATACTACTTCTAATTAATTGGCCTGCCCTAAAAAGTAAACCTGTTGGCTTTGTTCATAAAAAATTAACAAACTTTCATAAAATCTGTTTGTCTAACAGGATGTTTATAATAAAGCTCTTCCTGAGATTTTCATTTGTCTATTGCCATCATTACCCCAATAACTAGGGTAATGTAAAACTCAGTTCAAAAAGCTATTTTATTGAAAACACATTTTTATGGTACTGTTGGGACTATGTTTATGATAACCATGGTCAATGCTTCAAGAAACAATCACTGGTATAGTTACAGATACGGAAGGACATACTTAATCCCCTATGTTAATATCATTCTTTCGGGTACGTCAACAGGAACCATCACAATGAAGCTGGAATATATTCTTTTAAAAACATTCCCTTAACCTTTTAGGGCTCTAGAATTTTCTGTTTTTAGGATATCAAAAACCATGATAGTTCCTATATATAATTCAATTATAAAAACATTACCCTTAAAGGAATCAACCGAAGTTACTTGATGGAAGTCGTATTAACCGCGTTTAAGACTTAAAAGAGAAAACTAAGGAATTGGGTTATGTCGATTCCAAAAGCTTAGATGCTGAAGGCCATTACCGAAGTAAAGTCAGTAAAACTTTTTTAGACAACCCTTTCTGGTTAAGTTAGCCGGAGTTATATTAAATCAAGGCGCGCCCACAGGAGTTAGGTCCTCCTCAAAAAATCACCATAAGAGGAGATAGCTTCTTTTCTCTAACAACAATCCTTTATTTATTGTTGATGGTGTACCCATTAACATAATTCGGTTTTCAAATTTTACCAATGGAAGCCGCTGCCTGGTTTTTTCAAGAGATTGATTTGGAAACGGAGCTTGGAAGTGAATCCTGATGGATATTGCGAAGTTTTCAGTGCTAAAAGGACCTAGTGCTGCGCCTTTATACACGCGTACCAGCCGGCAATCTAACGGTGTTCATTCATTATTGAAACGAAAAACGTTAAAAACACCAAAGATTAGGAATTTAGTTTACCATACCAGTTTCTTGTCGATCTCAGCTTTTAAAAACTTCCAATTTCCAAAAATTGCAAATACGGACAAGCTAATGCTGGCGGCGTTCCGCGATTTGCTCGAGGATTAGGCGGAGGAACAACATGATTTGATTACCTATAGTGGGGCCCACGTTTAGATGTTAACAATTTAGTGCACGGCAGTATGATAGTCCGGTAACATTTAGGCGGGATGGGCACCACCGTTCGTGGTGGCAGATACTGCTCTTTACAGCGGAATTCCAATTTCTCGACAGCCGTTTACGGTTCAAATCCTGATAACCTGAAGGATTTCTATGAAAACCAGGAACTACGCTAATCAACAATATTTCGATTGCCATCGCGATTTGATAAGGGGAAAAACTACCGACTTCATTTACCGCATTCTACGAAAGCGAGTCGATAAGTCCTGGGTGTGATTTAGACCGACAGACCATTGGAACTAGATTAAATTCTTCCAGGCCCCATTTGAGAAAACTACGCACAACTCATCTATCAGTTACGTAAATTCAAAAAGTGATAACCGCCCATCAAATGGATATGGTTTTGAAAACGCCAAAACTACTCCTTAGTTGCATGGGCCTCGTTCGTTTTAAATATTTCATAATCTAAAAAACTTATTGGCAGCCCTGGTTAGAAGTGACAACAGTATTCTTATAAACTATACCTTTTCGACCAATCCAATTTCATTCTACTTGAGAAACCAGAAACTCGTTTAATCGCAGATAGAGTGTTTGGTTAATATATCGGCCAGTTATTGAAATTACCGACCATATTACAGCCTCTATAAGACTGGTTATGACTATTCAACACTGAAACAACGTCAATTACGCAAGCCTATAGCTCTAATCGTTTTTAGAAATGCGCCGGCTACGCACGAACATGATTGTTTTCTTTTAAGAGAAGTGAACACCGACTTTTTATAAGTATATACCAATCAATTTAATGCATATTAGTGTTTGACGTTTCTCGTTGGCGGAAATAATTGGACCAAAAAGCATTACCTCACATCACCAAACTACAGTTGGCACAGCCAGGTATTTTTTAGATTGAACTCAATGCAGGCAATCACCAAATGAAGTATTTGAATTTGAATCGAACAAGCGAATCAATAGTTTTTATGGATTTGGCGAAGTTTGGTTATAAAGATTTTCTTTCTTTAGATGTAACCGCGTCTTTAATGATTGCGTTATGCTCTTGCTACTCCTTTTTCAGTGACAATACCTCCATTCTTTTAATCCATCGGGTATCCAGCAGTTTTATCCTATCGGAAGTTGTGGATTTACCAAAGACCACATCCCTTGCAAAACTAAGAGCAAAGGTTGGGCGCAGGTTGGTAATGCGATACACAATTCCGATCAAACTACAAGTTGCTCTTTATAGCACAACACACCATTTAACGGTCAACACATTTATAAATTCAGGACATAATAGCAAATCGCTGAATTTTAACAAGCCAGAACGTACCTCGTCATTTGAAGTAGTGCAGATATTCGTTTTCGGTGACATCACATTACGTTTTTGATGTATCTATTATAATGCTGTTGACAAAGACCAGATAATTTCATTTACCGATAGGTATTCTTCATCTGCGTTACATTACAACAAGTAGTAAATGGTGGGGAAGTTCGCCTTCTTAAAGCGTTTTAGAAGTGATATTAGGCGTTTCACCTGTTATTAGTCACAAATCTAAAAATGGAACAGCACTTTGAATTTTAGCACTAATCCTCTACAGTAGAAAGCTTACCACAAGAAGATGGCCGATTAACATTGGCATATTCGAGAATTTTACGACAAGTCCAAAACCAACGTATTTTTTTCAAGTTGAAGAAGGCTCGGCCGCGTTGTGTGATTTATATGGCCACTGGCTATCTTAAAAAAACGAAATGGCGATTTTTATCTTAACGGTATACGGGTAGTTATATTTCCCTGACAACGACCTTCAGAAATGGGTAATTACAATCCCAGATTTTATGCTGGGTTCAATAACCAATTCAATTACAAAAATGGAATTTTAGGCTTCCTTTCCATGGCGACAAGGTTGGTATAATGTTTCGAGAACTAAAGCATTAGGTAATGTTGGTGGTCAATCTCTGGCAGAAACTGCTTTTAGACCAGAAAAACTCGGTATTGTACCCGAAGGTCGTTGTAAATACACGGGTACAGAAGCAAAATCTGGTACACTCCCCAAGTACAGTTGCTGTTCGGCAGAAAGTTATTACCGGTCAGTTCTTATGACAGAACACGAAGAAAACAATTACATATATGCTTCTTTTTCTAAAAAACTTGCGTCAATTTATCTATTGCTAACATTCGATTAACAACCCTCAGCATATTTCAAGACAAGATGCTACGTTAAATTTAATCCTTAATAGGTTAAAAATCTATTTTGCTATTACTGAAAATCCGCATTTCGACCCAGAGCAATTAGGCAGTTCAAGGTAATGGCTGTTTTATTAGCGGAGTGAAGACATTGTCGTATGCTACGAACAAGAAGTATAGGGTTTTAAAGCCGGATTTAATTTTTAAGAAGGAACAGCATGCAAAACATATATATTAGCATAGTAAGCGTATTGCTTCTTCATTAGCCTGTACGAATGAATTTCGAAGAAATAAAATCAAACTCAAATTGCACCTTTTAACAGTGCAACCTAGCCTACGTTGCTTAGGACAGCGTCATTCGTTACGGCGGAAACTATGCGAAAAAACAAAATGTCATATGAAGGTTTTACCCGCTGGTAATTTATGTAGGACAAATACAGTACCGCCGCTAGATTTTAACCTGCATATCGATAGACATAACTGCAAATCTCCGCAATTAGGAGGGAAACTCCATTGGCCAATTTTTCTATCACCAAATCTTGGACAATGAAATTATATTAAATCCTACTCAAGAGAAATACAAGGCGTTTTTACGGTGTATGACAGGTTCCCGCCACGGAATAATGAAAGCCTATATGAGTTGCAGAGTTTAACTGAATTTATTCGGAGATGTTCCCTATTCAGAAGCCTTTAAAGGAGATGTTGCTACCCGTAACACCTGTTTACGATACCCAAGAATTCCATTTATAGGGTTTGCTGGTGGAATATAGATAATCATTGACCAAGGGAATTCCGCAATGGAAAATTACTCAGTACTATTTCTTTAGAAGAGACATTTTATTTATTGGAGACTTAGCAAGGTGATTCGTTTTGCAAATTCTTTAAAGATTTAAATATCTGATGGCGTATTTTCAGCGAAAAGTCGATGTTACTGCTCAATTACAGCTATTGTATTCCGAAGGAAAAATCCCTTTTTTAAATGAAAATTCGGAAATGCCATTTTCAATTTTTCACGGCATGGCACACCAATAACTTTAGGCTTGCCAGGACTCCTCGAATAGGAGATTTTAATAAATTATGTTTTGTCTGAAACGATGGCCTGAAATACTACAGGTTTAAATGCATCCGCGTAATTCGCACTCCGGACGTATCGCCATTTGCCAAATAGTACAGAAGAACAGATTTTAATGGTTTATTTAAATGGAATAGATGCATCTGCAGGACTTTCTTTAGCAGCACTATTCCATTACTAGGAACCATATTTTAGAGAAAATACCGGCTATTAGATGACCAATTCCATGACCAGTATGGAAACTCATTTTTTATTTGGGCTGAAGCAGCTTCAAAAAGGCGTTATGTTACAGCAGATACTGAAATGTTATATATAACACCCGGAGTAACACAGGCGCCATTTGAATTACTGGCCAAGCTTAGAACTTACCTGCGGAATTATTTTAAATACCTGAAGGACTCTTAAGCCACAACGGTAAATCCATTAGGAAACAATATTTTATTACTCAAAAATGGCCATAGCCACATAACGCAATCTACATGGTTATATGATTGGCGCTTGGATAGAACTATTAGAAGAACCGGCTTTTCTCACAACTGAAAAAAACAATCTCGGGCGCTTAGTATTAAACATTGATAATTTTAATTCCTTAGTTCGCACTGCCTTTATCCGGGGGAAGAAGAAGCCGCTGCTGAATAGTATCAATTATGCAGCTGCGCAAGCAAAACTGATGAAAAACCAGTATTAATGTTAATGTTTTGGTGGGATGAATAGTCTGTGTCAGTTTGGAGTTTGGAGTTTGGAGTTTGGAGATTTGGAGTTGGGAGTTGGGAGAAAAAACAAAAATATTAAATGACTGAGTAAAAATTTGGCAATGGGAAGTTTAATTATAGCCATCAAGTTTTGGAATGCTGTTTCTTACTTTCCCCATGGGCAAAAGACAACGAAATCAGTTTTTAAGGACAGTTTCAAAAAAAAGGAAACTACCCAAATACGTTTATGCTCATGGTAGTTAAAATTCTCATGGATATCGCCAAAGAGTTATTAACGAACGCCGCGCTAATTTAGTGTTTAGACTTTTTCGTATTGTTGGCGGCAGTTGCTTATGCGGGTACTACCTATCCTTCGCTGTAGCGCGGCTTGGTTATTTATAGAATGCGATTACACGGAAAGTACACAAGCATACCACCATTTTTCTAGTCCAGTAAATTCCGGAAAATCTGCTGTCACGGTATTTTTCTTATTTGATTGCCATTCGTTTATTTAATGAAAAAGTAATGGATGAGTAACACTATGTCATTGGTTCCTATTTTGGTTCAAGCAGGATACCATCGTCACTATTATTGGTCCATTTAGTGTTTACAGGCTTTGACCCTTGCTTATGTATTAAAAGGAGCATTTGAGTTAGCTTCTATTTTACCGATGTTATCCAAATAGGGGCTTTTTCAACTATTTCTTTTGGCAGGTAATATTGTTCACTATTTTCGAAAAAAACAAACATCAAAAACAACTGTTTACAGAAAATAGCTTAAATTCCGGAGTACTGCGTCGTTTCGAAAACAGGATTTAATTTATTTGTTTGCCCGCATTACTGACAATCCTTCAGTTATCCAT
>Ga0163217_1027736_pt1 | contig 11572 bp, 15 predicted proteins | sample SynspAceP_FD_185933 | JGI IMG/M metagenome (GOLD analysis project Ga0163217, IMG submission 185933) | Saline lake microbial communities from Ace Lake in Antarctica - Synechococcus sp. Ace-P (PacBio error correction) | ecosystem: Environmental > Aquatic > Non-marine Saline and Alkaline > Saline ... | reverse complement strand
AACTGGACAAGGTGGGTTGGAAATATGCTATTTATGCATAGGATGAAAACAAAGCAGCAGTAGATTAAACAACTCGAAAAAGATTTTTGACGAAGGCCGCTTGGTCGATGCCGCTGGCTGGAAAAGAAGGGCTACTACGGTTCGCAGCAGAAAGCAACTATGCTTGATCGTGGCTGGCTGGAAACAGCCAGCGCCATCTGTCTTATCGCCGGACGAGAGGCCAGCTACGTTGGGAGGCAGGTCGTTATCTCCTTGCAGAACATTGCTTGAAGCAGCCCTTGTCGTTTGGGGCAGAACGGCCTTTGGAATTGGCAGGGTTTTTGCCCACTACCTTCCCCAGGACAAAAAGAAATTCCCATCTCTCATGGTCAGGAAAACCACTGCCAACCCAAACCAACCCCAACCAAAAGCGTGGCTACACGACATTGCCGCTACCACAAAAATTTCATTATTCCATCGCACCGGGACAACTTGTTTCGCAATGGATCCCATACGCGCGGCCTGGGCCTCCAATAGCCTGGAAATCTACAGAACTGGATATCGGCGTCAGTACGGATCAGATTGCATGGGACAATTCGATAGTGTTATGCCATGGGCAATGGGGGACTGGCCGCTTGACTGTTTCGAGTGGCTGAACGCCGCCATGCTGGAAATGCTGGATGAGCTACCAGAGAAGGAAAGCTTTTCATTCAAGGCTACCATGTTGATCTTGGAGGACTTGCCACGCTCAGTCCCACGTCGGCTCGAAAAACTTTTGGATGTCTGCAAAAAGCGTCCAAAGTCAAGACGCCCTCTTTTTCTTTCTTGGCCGACCGACATTTCAGCATCGCGGGCTGGCTCACCTTGACGATCAAAGATCGATTCTCGGTTCCGGGTAAGCGAAATGCTGTGCGCGGCGGAAAAACTTGATGCCACTTACCAGATCACCTGTTACCGGGGAAATTTCATGCCGTTCAAGTGATGTTCCTATTAGAAAATCAGGTAGCTCTTTGTTCGTGCATTGCCACTCTGTTGCAACTGAGGAATGCCTTTGCCCTCAAGGGCGGCACAGCGATCCAATCTATTTTGTCGGAGCATGCCGCGTTTATCGGTTGAATATCGATTCTGACATATTTTACAGGTCGAAGACAGAAAAACTTCGCTTGAGCAATATTGACGCCGCGATGAAACGCATTAGCGGCCCGGATTGGTGAAGGACTTGCTCGGTGTTCAGTGTTCATCGAAGGCGGAGCCAAAAGAAGGCGCGGTCATAAAAACTATTTGTCCGGCAAAGCGGCGGTTTCAGATAAAGATTGAAGTCACGCCGTATATTGCGCGGCTGTGTTTTTGATTTCCTGAATGGCAGGGTAGACGGTTTCACCGTCGATTGAAGATACCATTGGGTTTGCGCGAAATTCAGTCGGTTCATTCAGTGATCTAATATGCCGGAAAGATTGTTGCGCGCTTGATCGGCAACATCCGGCGTGAACCTGTTCGATATTCGCGATCTTCTTCGTCAATGAAGGCGTTGACGACAACTTGCGGCGCGCCTTCCTTGTCTATCTCATCAGCCACCAATCGCACCGATGGGCCGAGGTTCTGCACACCACGATCAAGGCACTTGATTGATGATATTGTGGGCGCCTTGACGGCATGGACCTGCGAGGCATGTTTTCGATCGAAACGCTCAACAATGCCATGAGAGCAATTAATTGAGACAAACTTTACGGTGGGAATGCCCCCGCCCGAGGCATCAGCGCTTTTTGATATCGTTCGAGAAAGGAGCGCCCGATGGGATTTGCGAAAATCCAGCACGTTGTACCCTACCGGCTGTTCGCTTCCGGCAAACTTCAATCTCGACAAAAACTCGGAGATGATGCCAGAAAACTGATCTTATCACCCGTCTTGAGCAGGTCTTCGCTCGGCTAGGCCACGATCCAAATCAATTATCGCAATTTCCTTGCCAGACGCATGGTGCCGATCCGTCTATCGCTGTTCTGTTTTTTGTCATGTAGTCTTCAGGCCAGCGCCCGCGATTTCCCTTTTAGGGTTTGCTCAAACCTTCACGCCAATTTGGCCGTTTGCCCGGACCGGCAACGGGCCTGCCCGCACCACCTCACTTGTGCAGCCGTGTTGCCCGTTCTCCCCGGATTGATAGTTTCCTCGGGCCAGAACCGCGATTAGCATTTCCAGCTTTTGAAGTGGGCGTCCTAAGAGCAAACCCATTTTAGAAAGAAAAATTCACAATGCACAGTTCTCAAACCCAACCGGAAACGCAGAGATTCCCAAGCCGCCAAGCCACATACGCATGGCACGTTACCGGCAATGACAAAAAGAAATTCTGTCCGCGTCGGCGCTTCCGGTGCGCCACAAAGACGGCAAAGGTCTTCAATCTGAAACTCGAAAACATTTCCGATCGATGGCCGGATCGTCCTGCGGTTTTGCGCAGAATCAGGACAGCTAAAGCGACAAAGGGGCGTTTAGCCGCCCTTTATTTGCAATTGCAGTCTATCGTTGCCGCCAAGCAATAGCGAATAATTAGATTATTTAATATTTGTTATTCATTAGGCGAATCATTACATATCAATATTCATCCAATATGTTAATATAATTTAAGCGATATGAATATGAAAAGTATAAAAAAAAAAATATATTTATTAAGCTAGGGTAGCAAAAAAGAAACCAAAATCCAAGAGAGATTTTGAAAGATGGACTAATTCAAAACGATATTTCAAAAAATTCGGAATGCAATTGATCCTTGTGCCGATTTTAAACGCGATTTAATTGATGCTCAAGGATAGACCGCTTCATTTGGCGGTTGGATTATGCAAAGGCGAGCAGATTGTGATGGAACTAATCATAGCTGGCGCCAAAAGTGAACTCGCCGTCTATGCGTACCCTTGGCAAGACATTGTTCCGCTGTCACATTTATGGACGCATTTTGGCTAATCGTCCCATTCTGTTAAAGTTTCTTTGCGAATCGGAAGCTGGGGATCAAACCCAAAAAGGGTTACTCCCAAAGAGGTTTTAAACCAACCTTTAGGAGATTGTTATTGCCCGCTGACGTGACAATTGGGTGCCGGCTGCTGGCACGCTGCTCTATTGCTCGATTAATCTCTACAAACTAATCCCAAAACGCTAAGGAAATAATGGTGGCGAGCAATTATCTACATCAGAGATTATACAAGAGCCTGCCAGCTGAGCTTTTGGCGTTGGTAAGCAAATACAGCGAGACTGATGCCGCGCTGGATGAGCAAGATGAAGGGCCTAAAGTCGATTCCGATATTCCCTTGCAGGAGCCTGGAGCACATCATATGGACTGGTGGGAATACAAAGGTTACAGGGCTGCAAAAAAATGCACTTTCCAGGAAATAGAAGGCTTAAAGAACTCGTCATTACGGCTTGTAGACGGATGTGGTTGCGTTTTCGCGTGCGCCGTGGGCAGAGAATTTGATTGTCAAAAATCCTTACGGAAGATTGGACGAAAAGACTCATTTACGAGATTAGCAGGAACCCGGCCAAGCCTGCCCGTTGAGGTGTGACTGGGCTGGATTTGCTTACTCCGAGAAGATCACTGCCTTCAATTGGCGGACCTTGACATCCCGTCGGTGCTGCCTGGGGCGCACAAAGACGGCAAAGGTTTCAAACTGAAAACTCGAAACATGCCGATCGATGCCGGATCCGTTCTGCGTTTGCCGCAAGAGCCAAGCAGATTGAATGGGCCGAGCGCTGCGCATAAGCGCGCCTCACTTTTGCCCACAGCCCACAATGGCTTGAGCGCTTATTTAGTATGTAATTAATCTTTGCTTACCAGGCTTTAGGGATTTAGGAAGCTTTACATTCTTTGTCCCATTGGCGGCCGGAGGATGTGCTGGGCAGGATTTTTTCGAAAGCAGTTTGGCTTTGGGCAATTGTCGTCCGGTGTATTAGCTTGATGCGATGAAAAGAACGGCCAGCCCCCAGCAAGCCCATAATACTGCAGATTTTTTACTATCATGGTCCGCTCCCATGCCCCTCTGTAAAACGTGGGGAACACTAAAAATGTTTCTGCATGCAATCATCGTAAATAAGACCATGGATGTGGACCAATTCGAATCACATTAATTTCTGATTCTTTATTGGCAATAGAAACAGCATTACGCCGAAGCGCGAATAATCGTTACTTAATAATATTTTATGCAGACACACCCTGAAGAAAAAACGCAAGAATTTTTTTCAGCACCTCAGAAGACGCTTGAGAAAGATAGAAAACCTATTGTATAATTACCAGTTAAGGGGATTCTTCGAATACTCGTATGAAACTTGGTGCGCACCACATATCCAATCAAAAAAACGACAACAATTGGCGCAAAAATTCCGTAACGCTGCTGTTCAGTGCGATCATTTGGAAGCAGCTGTTGTAGTCGGCCAGGGCCAGCAATCCGTTGATTCCGAACCTTATAAAGATGCACAACATGGAATAACGGAAAATGAGACGCAACTTTGGGTACTTCGAGAGCAACTGGAAATGGCAAATGTTAGAAAGGAAATTAAGTGCGAGAGAAACAGGGTGATACCATCACTATTAATCATCGTACCGACAGAAAAGGAAAAAAAATCGGTTTGATTTGCTGGATAGGGAACGAGGTTGAATGAGCACTTACTTTAGCGGGCACTTGGCATAGCCAAGTTGGTCGCTCTTGGTATCAATAGCCTCAATCGCGTCTTCGAGGAACCATTGTCAGAAATTCATCGACATTCATGGCGTGACTGAATTCCACCGCCCCAGGCGACGCTCATGTGATCGTCGCCAGCGGTGGATGCAGCAATGCCTTTGCCGCGCATAGGTTTTTCGAAGGATCATCAACATTGATGTCTCTGCATTTTTCTTCTGTCATTGCACCGCCTCCTTTCGTCGGACTGGCTATTCCCAAAATTGAGTCTACGATAAGATATAGAGCGCGGACTGATCCGGCGAACTCGATTGTTTCATTCACGGTCGCAGACCAGTCTTTTAGATATTTGTAGCCGCTCCTGGCGCATCGTTGCGCTTGCGCTTTCCTCGCGCCGGATTTCGGCGAGGTAAAGAAGGTGGGATCGAGTCCGATGGCTTGCGCTTCCGGCGTCATCACCAATCGCTTCCCGAAAGCTCTTTGGGGATTTCATAGACTTCCCGTTCGGGTTTCATCATGAACGCACATCGGATTTACCCCCACCGTATCGGAGCAGCCGCCAAATACGGCAGCGCCCCCGATCCGGATAAGCAGCGCGCCAGCCTTGAACCCCGACATTAATGCGGCGGTGAAAGACCTGGCATTTTCCCGCACCCGGATTTATGGCAAGGATAGGGGATGAGCAGGTGCGGCGTGCAGTTAGAAGAGGCAGCCAGGGGCCGGGGAGAAGGCACAAGCACAAGCAGACTTTGACGCCGGCACGGATGGCCAGCGCCAAGCGCGGCATTTGGCGCGCTGCTTTCTGGTGTTCGCAGGAAGGAAATCCCGCCGTAGCCCACTTCCAACTGCAAATTCAGACGATCAGAATCTCCTTCTCATTTTGTAGTTCAGCGTGAATTGAGGGACGGCTCATGGGATTGTGACCCCCTCAACCGGATTGCCCGCAGCCCAGACATTCCAGGGCGGACAGACCAATACGCGTTGCCGATCGCTCAGGATCGGCGCAAGCTTGGAGGACCAGCAGGAATTGCTTGTTGGCCGGAGGAAAGCTGCCGAGTTCGTCAAGCGGGACAGAGCGGCGCCCGGTCTCCAGCCAACATTTCATTCCCACCTCGTTCCAGTATCCCTTCTTGCCCAGATTCATGCTCACGGTTTTGACCGTGCGGGCCAAGTTGCGCGGATGCGCCTTGGCGAGCCTTCCAGGACTTTGCACAGCGAAAGAATGATTTCACTTCCGCTTTGCCGAGGGCGATGGTTTGCGTCTGTGTCATTGCCGTAGACCGCTGGCGCAGATCAGCCAATATGCCTGAACGATTTCCAGACCCGCACGGCCAGGACCGGGAAGAAGCGGCAAGCTTTCTTGCCATCCGCGAGCTACCCATGTTGGCAAACTCATCGACATAAACAGAACGGCGCGATCGCCCTTGTACGGACTAACCGCCATGCAAAGGGCCTGTTTGGTCAGAGACCAAGCCAAGCGCCATGCGTGACAATGCGGTCGGGCGGTTATCACCAGATAGACCGAGACTTTCCTCCTTTAACTCCGAAGGAAAAAATCAGAGGCGCCTACGCTTTCAGACATAAAGCCATTCGGGATCAAAGATCGAGTGGCTTGCGATGCGCCTTCGCGAAAGTCTCCGAATATGCTCGGATTGTCGCGCATGAAATAGCTCAGATCATCCGCGCAAATTCCGCAATGACTCCGTGTCAAGACTCGTTGCCAGCCATGGCAACCCAGCGTGTCTTATAAAGCGCGAGACATCTGGATCGTAGCGCCCACATTCTAGTCAGCGGCATTTGGTCGCCATTGTCCCGCGTTGCGAAATGCAGCACAGCGCGCGCAGGAATTTGACGCGATCCTTCACGGAAAAATTTGTTGCTTCCCGTCCGCAGGCTCGGGCAAAAACTGCGAATGCAGCGCCGAAACATCATCCATGATTGCCACGGCGCAAATGATCGTTGCCAAAAGGCTTCGACAATCCTTAGCAACGGATTAACACCGGTCTGCGGTAGACCATGCAGCCCCCAGATTGGGATGAACCACTTTGTTGTCCGAATGTTTCGGCGCGTGCTTTGGCAGTAACGCCCAAGGCTCGCCTTGGATCGGTGACAAACACGCTCCCCTGAAAATGCGCAGGTCGATGGCGACCGAAAACACCTTTCCCTGCCGCGGCCGGAGCGACGGTCAACAAATTGGCCTTCGCCATCATAAAAGAGCGGCGCGCATCTTGAGCCCCAAGGACATCCCGCAGGATGCGTGAGACCGGCGCATGGAGTGATTGAGACCTGCGCAAATGCGCAGACCCGAAAGTTCCGTCCGGCTCCATTTGCGGCCAACGGGCCTGTTGGTTTGCGATTTCAAACTGAAGCGATCTGGCAACTTTACCGGCGCTGACGGCCTCCCATGAAACCGAAATTCCCATGAACATCCATGCTGGATAGATCGCCTTCAGGGTTAAAGGCCATAAGCCAGCCCCATAAGACCAGCGCCAAAGGCGAGTTCGGCTCACTAGATTTGGGTTCGTTTCCTGAACTTTGTTAACTGGACTTTTCCATTAAATTTGGTTCTGCTTTCTAGAGTAATCCAAGCAGGATCGCAAAATAGGTCACTGATTGGTCAGATGAAAAAAAAAGTAACGAGAAAAGAAAAGCGGGAGCACATCAGGAAGGCGGTGATGAAGTCAGTGATGCCAATCTTTCCGTATGACGCTTGATGTGGATTTATGGGAAAGCGGGGCGGCGATCGCCCGTACTCCACCGCCGACAAGGCAAATGTTCGAGAACTGATGATCGCTTATGCAGCGGAATATTGCCGAGGCCGTGTCAACAATGCCTTGAAGCGATCAATCAACAAAGGACGAAAGCGGCCCGTTTCCGCTCCAAACGAGTCGTTTTCAGCGGGTTTCATGTGGGGGACTTCGAAGGCAAGGAAGACGTTATGTCGGTATGCATTCGAATTTAATCGCTGCGAGTTTTCACCCATCCGCGACGGCTTGGAGAAACTGCGCCACTTTTTATGACAAAAACCTTTTTGAGTATTCAGGCATTCTTCAGCGCCCTGGCGGGCCACTCACAGTCAAATCTGCTGGCCGATGATGAGCCCTACAGTACATTAGTGCTGCAAGCTGTACAACGCCATTCTCAGTGTACGCGAAAAAAGTGGAGCGGCGCTTTCCCGGATCAAATTCCGTACGAGCGGCAAAAACCGAACAAGGATCGCCTACGACGCGGGAGAACAATCTGATCCTCAATTCTCAGGACAGCATGTGCGTACGGAAAAAAGCACTATTTGATGGCGATGACCAGGAACGGAAGATTGACAATTGAAGGCATTGTTGTTGATGCCTGATGGACGTCCCGTTCATGCAGCGGACGCCGATCAGGTTTAGCAGTTCCCGTGACTGGACACGGGAGATCGAGTCATGAGCGACGATTAATTCGTCAGGACAGGTGCGGGTATTGCGCGCAATGATGCGCGTTCGATTCCGCTGCTGCTGGATGCTGCGTTATTTGTGTGATATTCGAAGCTCTCAAATCTGCTTTGGAAATGGCGCAATGATCAATGTTGCCCACCCTGAAAATGGCATGACGGCGCTCCATCTCGCTGTGGTGAGAACCAAAGAAGATAGTGCGATATTGGGTGGTCAGGGGGCAGAGAATTGGCCCGGACGGATTTGGGCGTTGGGCCTAGTTTATTGGCTGCGACAGGCGAGCAACCATTTCTCATGAATGTTTTGTCGCTAGAGAGAAATCAGAGGATCAACGAATAGAGAATTGTAACGGTGAAACAGAATCAGATAAGGCAATTCGTCGGAGACGAACATGTTTGCCCAAATTTCTTTTTTGTGGATGTTTGGAGACATGGTGATTCCTTGTATCAAGGAGATATAAGGTTAGAGGCTGATACAAGATGCGCTGTACCACGCGCATCTTGGGCAGGGGCTCAAAGCCCGCCCCGTTGCATCCCCCGCTAGTATCGTTCAGGCCAGTATCGAACCTTCCTTCTTGCGATTGCACAACCGTTCCGCCGTGTAACCCCCCCACCGGTGCTTGCTGCAATTAAGCCTGGGCGATCAGTTTAATGGGGAGACTTCCTCTCCAATTGCCTTTTGAGAACCCCATCGACCAGGACGGGAATTCCTCTCCCTGGACGTCCATGACCTTGTGGGGACACAGGCATTTCCATAAGCCTGCTCTTGACCGGATAACGCGTCTGGACCTCGTATCGCGGTGCGAAAAGGAAAGCCAATGGACTGACGAGTAAACGAACATATTCATGTTCGGCTCCGAAACGCGCAAGCTGGGCCTCCGTTCGTGTTCTGTCACGTCGTCCTTTAATACTTCCACTCTCTGCTCCATTCATTTCGCGGACCTGTGCGACTCTCTCCTAGAGATCACTGAGCTTATCGGGCTATATCGCGAAGCTGTTTTTTAGACGTCGCAACCACCCGGCGCTCATATTCGGAGGCCACGGGTCACACCGAAAGCTCGCGTCGCAGCTACCTGGGGCGCTGCATTGGTCCGTCAGGGCCTTCGAAGACGCCGCGCTTGCCGTTGGCCATACCGACGCCCGTGCGGCTGTATTGACCGCCATTGCCGGACTTTGCCGAGCTGCCGCACGCTGTGTTCGGGTCTTTGGCCGCGAGCCTTGACCAATGATTCCTCAAGGGCAATCAGGCGCTGCGTTTGTGAATGACCTTCGCCACCTCTGTCAACCTCTACGAAATGATGAGCCACAGCTTGCTAGAGATAGGGCAGCCGCGTCACGCGAGCTGCACGGGAGCCTTTGCCGAGTTTTTGAAGCGCATTGCCACCGCAACCGCTGCAAAGAACCCCTTATTAGCCCTGTCCTCAATCCATCCGAACCATGTGACGCGATCAGTATGACGGCCTAGACCCGGAGATCGAGTAAGAACTGAATCTCGATACAGCCTCGCGCGTGGTTTTTCATGTAAAAACGGGCTCGAAACACTTGCCATGTTGGTGTCTCGGATTGATGTCCAGAAAATGAAAGCTGTGCCAGCTATCGCATGACCGGCAGAAGTTCCCGATCAGTGGCGCGCGAACTGGGCAGGAGTTTGATACCAGCTTGCCATCGCGGCCTTGCGAAGAACAGGCGCAGAGCGTATGGACGGCCGCCAACGCTGGCGCGAACCGAATGGGCAAGCGAGCAATCCGGTCTGAAAGCCGATGATCGCCGCGCGACATTACAGCCGCCTATCCGCGCTCTTCCCAAGCGCGCAGGTTTTGCCCGAACGCGTTAGGGGGAGCGCGGCTATTTTCTTGCCGTGGCGACAAGCGCGGGTTTGTCGTTTCTGGACAAAGCCGACAGGGGCACGCCGCCGCGTCAAATCGACGGGCCGACAAGACATTCGTGAAAGCTGCGCCCGCTGACGCCGGATGCGTCAGTCAAGAGTGCGGGCCAGGCGTCTTGATGACGAGCTGGATTGATGTGCCCTTGATTGAAAAGATCGAGCTGGCACTCAGCGCGCGCCGGAAGATCTCAAAAGCGGCAGGTCGATCGGCGGCTTGCCCTGCAAGCCAGCAGCAAAAGCTGGAGCTGGCGCAACGGGCAGGAGCGCATGGCGCTGGCACGTTCCATGAAGAAGGAGCGGGACAGGCCGTATCGCCGCGCGGCGCGCTTTGTGCTGGGCGTGATTAAATCGCTCGGTGCCGGTATTGCGCACGTGTAACGCCCGCTGATGAAAGCCCATGCTCAAGATTGAAGAGCCAGCACCGCATCGAGAATGAAGCGCTCTGATGCCGCTATTGCCGCAAGATGGGTAAGTGGATGCCAAGGGCAAAGCCTTCTGATCGCGTTCGAATTACGGAGAACAAAAACCATGGCGCGTACCAGGGCCGGATCAAAAAGCGAAGCCAGGGTAGAAGAGCGCCGCACGCACAAGACGCAGGCTGCGCGATGCTGGTACCGTGAAAATAAACCGACAGGAAAAGACAAGCTGGAGAGTTTCAAAGGGAAATTGCAGCGTCGCTGACGCAGCGGCAAAAGGAAGTGAAGCGGCGTTTGGAGGAGACGACGACGCGCACGGAAAACCGCCAAACGTCGCTGGGCCGCGTATGAGTAGTCTTCCACGAAAACCGCCCGCCCCCGAGGACGAAGCGGCGCACTTCAGAAAGATAAATTCAGTTAGCATTTGATAAGCCAATAGCGCATGAGCCCGAAATAGGCCAACGGCAAAACGTTGTTCTTGGATTCCACAAAACCAGATGTCCTTGTGCTCCGCAGTGGAAATTCCGAAACGGAAACAGGCGGGAGCAAGTAGCGTAGTTCGTCTGTGCGCACCGGTATAAGACGGGGCTTCACCAAGCTCTTAACCGGCGGGCCCCTCGCGTCTTCCCTGAAACATCCCGGCTACGACCACCGCTTCTGTGGATAAGATCATTTTCCGGTATTCTTTGATGGGGTTGTATTAGATTGTAGGCCATGTTCGTCGCTTGCATAATCCACACTGAGACCAGTTCGTCAGTCAGTGCTGAGTAGGCATACATTTAGCTGTCACGTATGTCGCGCGGGGTGTTGGGCGCGTGCCCGTTCGAAGGCGGGACTGGCTGTCGTAAACCGAACCCCCGGAGTGTATGGCTCGGCCATCCGATATTGTTATGAGGTGTTGGAGGGACTGGTGGGCCAACCATGCTTCGGCCCCGATCTTCAGAATCATTGCTGGCAGGATGGGACGAGGCGGGACCCTTAACCGTATACTAGATAGGGGGTCCACTGAGGACTAGCCCAATTGGGTGGTGTGGAAACATACGAGGTTGGGTCGACATTATCAGACAAAAAACCGCCGTTAATGTGTAGGAAGGGCTGGGCGATGAGGGTAAGGGAAGGGTCGGTCCGCCGGAGCGCAGGAAATTGTCGCACGATGGTTGGGAAGTGCTGGGTTGGGGACCGTGCATCGATGTTGCTGGAAGGCAAGCGG
>Ga0163217_1087971_pt1 | contig 11573 bp, 5 predicted proteins | sample SynspAceP_FD_185933 | JGI IMG/M metagenome (GOLD analysis project Ga0163217, IMG submission 185933) | Saline lake microbial communities from Ace Lake in Antarctica - Synechococcus sp. Ace-P (PacBio error correction) | ecosystem: Environmental > Aquatic > Non-marine Saline and Alkaline > Saline ... | reverse complement strand
AACACATGGTGCAGAAAGCCACAGGGATACTTGCGATGAGTTCAATGGAATTTTTGTTAAGCTGCTTTCAGGGTGGCTACACTTTTCTTACTGGATTGAACTCCGCTTCCGCTGGTGCACGAGACTCTGGATTGATTTGGTCGATCCTCATCAGCTTGACGTATTTTTGCCGTGTTAATCTAGTGATTTATCGTGCCTAAGTGCTATTTTTCTCGTTGACATTTTTTTTAATTTCACGTTTCTTTATATCGTTTGCAGGAAGCATTTGCGGCCAATCGTTGTTGGTGGCTTCCCTCGCATTAATTAGTCTTTGCCTATTGATGGCGCGGCTTCAATATAGGCTAAGTATGAATCTGTCCGAATTTCTTCTTTATAGCTTCGAATTTCAGGATTATGAGTAAGTCTAACCCATTATCTGAATTGTCATATTGCTTTCTGTGTATGAAGAGAGGCACTTATGATCTTAGTTGCTAAATGTTATGGTCATTTATATCGTAAGATTGAGTCTCGGTGTGCCGTATTTCTCCACGGCCGAGATGGTAATCTAATGTGATTTCGGCAATATCGTTCGAGATATTTCAGTCTGATTTAGCGTGCATAGTAGGATTAGTTTGTGGTAAGGGAGTAGTAGGTCCTGGCTACAAGCCATTATTTCTAGATAGCTGCAAGTTCGTTTTTGTTAGATTCTGGTTTTTGCACCTCGCCCACTATTGTGAATTTATTTCTGGTTGCATAGTCCGGGTATCTATTTGATTATAGTCGATCTAAGTGATTGGGTGAGTTTGGTAGTGGGGTCGTCATGCCCATTGGGCTCATCTATCTAGCCATCGGCAATGGTCTTTATTGCCATTTGACTTAAAGCTCTCGTCTTTGCGACTCTCTAGGTTGATGTCCCAGTAAGTTGATAAGTAATGATTAGTCTCTTAGTTTGTATTTAGAGGGTCTTTTTGCGTAAATGGGCAGGTTGGCTATAGCTTCCTATGATTTGCTTTTTCCCGTGTTATATATTCTTTTTCTGTCCCGTTTGACCTCTGCTGGGGGGCTGTGTAGCTTGAGCATGTATTTTGATGATGAGACTATTTCATAGGGTATATTAAGAGGAAGGTCCCCATTCTTTGCCTTGTGTGGCTTTATTTTCTGTGGTGTTTTTGTGTGTATGTCTCTGTCTTAGTGTAAATGTTCCTGCGCTTTTGGGTTTCATGAAAGTCCAAATTGATTGTTGAATGTGTCAGAGAAAATCATAAGGGATATCCCGATATCACCAATGTCAGAAGACTAGGTAGGATTTGAGAAAGGGTATTTTTGTATAGAATCTGCCGCGCTTTTAGTATTCTGTCGAATTGCTTTGTTTAGTCAACGGAATACATTTTGGTATTTTCCAAGATGCGGGAAGTGTTCCAGATATTTTTCTTAGTGTCCTTCTAGGAAGGAGTAGTATGTATTGTATAGGATGCTTCTTATCTTTTGATTCTCCGCGCTTTTCTAGTTTTTTTTTATAGGGAAGATTAGCTTGTATGTTTGCTCTGACAATATTTTTCGCTGCTTCATCGATTCAGTGGGATGGCTAATTTTGTGACCAGTCTGTCTGAAGTATTTTCTGGTGGATCTATCCTGTTTTTTTATCTGCGCCTCGGTAGAGCTTCTTGATGTTTCAGGAGGTGTGTTTGTGATTAATTGGCTCACAGTTTCTGTTCTTTGTCCCTTTCGTTTCATAATGCTTTTGATCAATTGCTTTCATCGTGTGTCGGGGCGCTTAATTCAATTTGTCCATAGATACGCTCTCTTGGTAGGCGCTTTGTTTGTCTTGTAAAGCCCCGCTGAAATTTGTTGGGGCAGCTGGGTGTTTTTGATCAGTCTCTTTTACGATTATTTCTCTCGACTGCTCATCGCATGTGCTTTCGTTTTATTTTTATGGACATTTCCGGTTTGTTTGTCTCCCTACGTTGTTACTTTCGCTGGCTTACGGTCGCCTGATAAGTTTGTTCAGCAAGTGTCGTTGATAGTAGTTTGGGCTCTCGCTCACTAGTATCTAAGTGCTCATAATTTAAGTTTTTTCCGTATATTGACCTTGAAGTTTAGTTATATTTTTTGCTCCTCCAAATACACGCCTGCGCTCTTTCCCTCAGTTCCTTCTATGTATTACTGGTCGTGCTCAATTGCGGAGTGTTTAGATGTATGTTGATAGATTGACTGTGCGTATTTTAATCTAGGCGCATTATGAGTGTTTCCTGGACGCTTTAATTCGGTATCGTTATTTCACTTTTGGTTTTCGATATTGGAGGTGCTCGCCTTCCTTCGTATCTCTCCTTTATGCCCGTACCCTGGTAATGTTTGGTTGATTTGAATTCCCTTGTTGGCTGTATCCTACGTAAGCTGGTGAATTAGTACGATTTAATCTTACGCAGTTGACTCGGAGTTTTTGGAAAGAATGCCTTCTTCGTATTTTACACTGAGTTAGTATTTTACTCGGTATTGCTCGTCTAGTTTGCAAGGATATTGTATTTTTTTCTGTTGCGCGAAGTTTATCGGTAATTGTCTAAGTGTATTATCTCCTAATTGTACTTTGATTTTCGCTCTCGAAGCAATTTTTTACTCTCTCCAGGAAATAGAGGGTCATACTTTATCTCTACATTTCAGATTTATTACTCTCTGTGTTTGTTCGAAAGGGAACTTGTCTTGATCTTCTTGCGTGCAAAACAGCTATTCACATTATAGCCACTCCCTAGCATATGTAATACTTAACCATCCTATATATTTGCTTGTGTTGGTAAGTTTGCTTATTCTTTTCGTCTCCATATTGTTGAGCTTTGCTTTCGGTCACTTTTGATAAGGTCCATGGTCAGACGACCAGCATTAAGCTTTTCTCACGCGACAGTAATCTCCTTTTTTTTCTATAGGCCATAGTTTGTTCCGCGTCGTTTTCCGATCTTGCATCAAGGCTTTGATTGGCCTAGGCATGGTTGAGTTCATCCAATTATTTAGCTAGGAGGCTTCTATCTGGATCTTTCCATTTGAGGGAGCAACTTTCTACCGGCCAATCATATAGCAGTAGATGATCGCGCCTTTTCGCGTGCAATCACAAATATATTTCGTTGCAGATTGGCAGGTGGTAACACATAACGACTAATTCTCACGTGACACCTGAGTGTGGAAGTCTAAGCTTCAGACGCGGATACAATTCTGACTACATTTCGGTGAGGGCAGAATACCTATTGGATAGTCGATGTCTCTCGAAGATAGAAAGATTACTAGTCTAGTCTGTGTTCTTGAGCATTTTTGTTGAGTAACACTTCGTACACATCTCTTCTTGACACTCTGCCATTTCTATGGGGGGGAAGAGTTAGGCGCATCACGTACATAATCATTGGTGCACAGACTGTACAATAGCCTTGCGATCTACTAGATTTACCTGGGGGTATTTGTTGAGGTCTGGGTCAATGGCATGTTCTGTGATTTCAAGTTCTTCTACACAGGAAAGGTGAGAGTAGTCATTCCTCTCTATTCCCGATCTAATGCAAAAAAATATTTCAGCGTCAATACGGCCAGATTAAGTCCTTTGATCAATTGTCCTTACAGGCCATTTGACTTTTATCAGATACCACTCGGCCCTACCCGCGTCTCTCTACCTGCATATTTTGTGTATTCTCCCTTTGTTCGCACCGAAGTCTTAAGCCAAGGGTGCGATTTGGGAGGTGGCCAAATTCACAGTTTGTAGTAGTAGAAGCGTCATTTGGATTAAATTCGTTCGATTCGGCAGCTTAATAGATTCTCTTAGACATTCTCGCTTTCTTCTTTTCGTCCCCCTCGCAGTTGTTAGATGCTACTTTGGGTTTTTCTTTGTGCTCATCCTGGTTAGGTGCGATTGTTGTGCCCTGTGGGTTCGACCACGATTCAGATAGTTAGTATGTTAGTTTGCGAGGTCGCTGACTGTAATTATCTCCTTCAGCATCTCAAGTATAGAGCTTATTTCTGACCATTTGCAATAGGTATCTTGTATCTGGTTTTTTTCCTTCGTCCGTTTTCTCGTTTTCTGTTGTTTGGTTGAGTCGTTGCGCCTATGTTTCCTCGATAGAAGTTTCGCAAACTATTTTAGGCTGTTGTGTATCGTTCGGACGTGGACCCACGGCTATCGTACTTTCGCTGATGTCAGAACTTTTTGGTGTTGTAAGAGACTTCTTCTCTCTTGTGTTATCATTCTCCCATAACCTCGAGGTGCATTGTCGTCTAGTTGTGTCAGTTGGAGTGGTGTCTTAGACATATCGAATCCTGATTTTTGATGATGAGGAGATTCTCTTGAACGCTGACCGGAGTTAATTACTTCGATATAAGCTATACTCTCGGGAGTATTTCGGTCTGGCTCGGCACCAAATCGACGATGTTCGCGCAGGTGTTCTGAAACGAGTGGAAAATGCTACGAAATTTCGATATGATGGTGAACAGATCGTGAGGAAAGAGATCGACTGTGGATAGGAGATTGGATTTGCGTGATCAAGGACCTGTATAACTTCTCGCGAGCAAACCTGTTTGACTGGTTTGGTCTCTCTCACTAATTGCACCATGCTCCTTCGTTTCCTTAGGACTGATTCACGATCAAATCGCTTAAAGTTGACCTCGCCTGATGTGCTTGTATCATTTGCTGCTGGTGTCAGTGACGTTTGATATTATTGATTTAGAGGCGATTAGGAAATGGAGATTGGATTAGTAAGTACAAAGAGTGAGATCATGCAGGGACTAGGACTTAATGCCAAATCTTGAGATCGAAGGAGATTCTGATATGCGATGTACGATGTCGTTTAGAATTTCCATCAGGTTGTTGGTCTCAGAAGGGAGATAGTGTTCATTCTTAAGAATCATTGGGTTTTCGACACTATGCTTTCGTCGAAATTATGTCGGATTTGAGTGAAGTGCTCCTAGTTTTTGTGTTACTGGCCTTTCGCTATTTTCGATGCTCAGAACGGAAAAGGCGCTTTGTCCTATATGAATGGTGGCGAGAGATAATTTGGCTTTGGAGGCTACTGCGTTTCCCCTTATTCAAGAGAGTGATCATCTAGCTCACGTATGGCAGTTCAACAACCCTCAAAAAGAAGACAAGTAGTACTTTTGTTACGATGCCTCGCTTCGGGTGCTCAGTTGCTAGAGATAGTCCTGCAAAGTCATAATTCTTGAGAGATGTTTTACTGATCATTGGGTAGTTTAAGCCTGGTGGATTTTTGATATTTAAAACTTCTCGCGAGAATTCAGGGTCATCCTTTTTTTTCAACAGGCGTATTATTTTGATCAGAGGGCTCTTCTTGAATTGTCTGAATCTGATCAATAGTACTTATGGGGGATTATGTCAGACCTCTAATTTACAGTACGCGGAATAGATACTGGGGATATGAGAGTACAACTAGATTAGAAAGTGAGCGATGGATTTTCAGGTTCCAAACTTGCAGTGAGTTACTCAGTTCCAGAACTTAATCACATTTACGTCAAAATGCAATGCCTCACAGACTAATGGCTAATAAACGTCCGAAATCTTATGGCGTAGTCGGAAGCAGTTATTGGCTCGTTGGCGCATGAGTTAACGATGTCCTCTTTTGAGAGTTTCTACAAATCATCCGGTGGTCGGGAAGAATCTAAATGCCTTAGAATTGAAGTACCGCGTTAGTGCTTTTCATTTCATCGCGAGAATTATGAGGTGTTTATCCTTGCCTTCATTTCTTTCGAAATTGGATAAATGGCGATATGACGTTGAAGATACGCTAGTTTTGAGTTTACTGCAACGAATCGCTATCTTGTGTGCAGACGCCGAAAAGCGAGGCCATTGGCCATATATGAATTGTTTGGGCGCAAACGCAGAGAAATGCTTGAGGGACCTAACTAGTTCTCGCGCCTTCAAAATTGATGAAATAACTTATTATGAGACTTCTTACTAGATAGGACAAGACTTCACCCACCAAAACGCAATTATCAGGCAAAGGCGGGTATCAGAGAGATCAAAAAAACTTACTTAGTTACGAGGTATATACGTGGAGATTGCCGTTGCTAGAGATAGGTCTGCAAAGCATTAAATTTTTGAGGAGATTTTACCTGAGGTATTTAAAGCTGGGATTTTTGAATAGCTAAACTTTCGCATTGGATTCAAGATCAATATCTTTCTCACCAGAGTATAATTTGTTGATAAATAGGGCTCTTCTTGAAGATTGGATTATTTGTGAATCAATCGATCAAAGAGTTTACAAGTGGGCTCTAATTTTCTAGCATTCATACATTTAAACGCGCGCTTTACCGGGAAATAGGGATTACTTTAAGATCGATTCCGAAGTACCAACAGTATCTCAGGTTGAGTTGTTTGGTCAAAGCTTGAACGAAGATACGTTCAACTTCCAAAATTGCAGGATGGGTAACTCAGATTCCAGCTTACCGTCAGAATTGCAGCAAATGAATTTGGTTGCAGCAAGATAGACATGGAAAAATGGCTGCGTGATTGAGGAATATTCAACCTGAATGGGAGATACCTCTCTAGTAAAAATGCTTGAAATATTTGGAGATCTTATGCAGCGAACTTATTTGCTTGCAATATCATGCGATCCTGAGACACAGAAGATATTTGCGGAGCTCAAGAAAGTTAGGAAAATTAGCTTATAATCCACTACCTGCTCTAATAACTATTGAGACTTTGATGGAAACACTAATAGCTCCCTCAATATTCTCGGCGGCTATCAGAGAGCTTCAAAAGAACTTATAACTATGGATCTCTAGACGAGACAATTGAATATTAAATGAGGTAGAGGATATTGATAACCAGCTTGCCATTTCTCAACAAGCGGCTTACCGAGGGATTAAGCGTCCGAAGGTTGAGGCTTTGGTCAAAGCATTGAACGAAGGCAGAATTGATGTGAAAGAACAACCTCTGATTTCAGAAATCCCCTTTCATCTCTCATGGCTTATACTGATATTGAAGTATGAGATCAATAAGCTCTCAGAGCATATAATAGATTGAGAAATCCTTGGACCCACATCATTTTGTGGACAAAAGTTTTTACCGTAAAGCTAACCTTGCAATCCAAAAATAGAATGTCGAGAAACCGCATTCAATCAAAATCCCTTTAAAACCATCCTTACTTTTACTAGTCGTATTTTTTTTGCATCCTATTTGGAACTTGGGATCTATTTTTCGATATTGTGAAGCATGCCAGGTTTGTCTCTAAATACTCCGCCTTTACATTGAATTACCTTTTCTATCTCAATAATAGCTTGCTCAGCAAGTGACAATGTCACTTAGGGAATAGAATCTGGATTATCATGTTCCTTTTGTAGTTAATAAGGTTACTGTTCATCTCAATATTCAAACCATTCCGCAAATTGAAACTCCTAGGAGGTAGACAGCTAAGTCTATATGATTTAGTAACGACTCATGCTTGGCAAAGCGGTGAGATTATTTCGATTGCAGCTTCTCATACAAACAGCGCTAATAGAATAAACGCTATCTGATTGTGATAATGAGCTTAGGCTTCCGGGTGCGCACAGATCATTTACGCAGGGACTAGATCAATGAATAATTTACAGTGTATTAGGATTCAATTAACAATATCAAGACAGGTAGATTCATGTACTTCTCTCAGGGAAAGAAGCTTTTGGCGTGCTGGTCAGTGATATTGGGTGTCACGCAGGCTACCATAATTCTCTAGCTGATTTAACAGCTTTAGATACTGGACGCATTATTGAATCCGATAATATAGTATTTATGGGCGGGAGAAACCGAGAGGTATCAAGTACTTCTAACAGGGGCTTTTAGGCTAGCATTAACTTTGATGTAATGAATGGCGAGACCTCTACTCCATCTTCCTATGCCGCTCGGCTTAACAGAATAGAATGCTTACTTTTGGAAAATGCTATAGAATTTAGTGGTTGGGCGATGCTGATCTCTGCGAAGGGCTAACTCGCGAGCATTTTCGGACGATTTATTCTTCATTAAAGGGATTGAGCCTCCATATCCTTATTATGCAGACTGATCTCTATCAGGCGTATGCATATACTCAATTTTTGATGCTTATCTATAGTGGATGCTTCGAAAAATTCTTCTGTAAATAATCTGTATGGATAATTACTTCGAGACGATTTAGGCTTTATTTATGGTGCTTAATTGTGAAGCGATATGTTAGGAAGTTGCGCCGCAACAGAAAAGCTTTTTCAGGACGGGCAAACATAGTATTGGATGGGAGAAGCTTTGAGTATCTTAAATTGAATTTCTAATGGAAATTTAGATTGAGGAAGTCCAAAACTATTCACTTAGATGTAACTAATGCGGGCAAAGTAGTTTGGTGGGATCAATCGCCAAAGTGTGTGCACTCGTCGCAGCTGAAGGTCCGGTGAGCCGGTTGGAATTGTTAGCCTCATAGGTCGTGCGACAGCTCAGTTATTCAATATAAATCTGTATGGGGTATATTCGGGTCAAATCAGAGAATTCAAGTGTAGCCTGTGCTTGTTGATGCGGCCATCAAGCGAGTTGGTGATGGCACACAATCTGCATGAGCATGGCCAGCACTGTGGGAGATCGGCGAAAAGACGTTTTCAATGAGATCTATATTTTTCTTGACGCTGCTCTTCGGCAAAAATGGGATTCTCTGGTATGTGCGTTTTAGTCTGAGCCAACTCATTTTGTGCTCTGAAGTGTAATTCGACTGTCAATATGAAGCGAATTGAGCTGGAGCTCTAATATGTAGGGGAGCGTATCCTGCTCTGGAAAGGACACGGGTAGCACATTCGTTTTCTGAGAGACTGTCATTATCTTAATCTGAGAAAAAAGGATTGGTGATTGGGGCCAGTCATCTCATCGGTTTCTCACTTCAAAGTGCAATACCTTGAACTTATGTGAATAGGGTCTGGTCTCGCAATCGGTATCTATCTCGCACATGAGGTTTCTTCCTCAGAGATAATGGCAGTGTTCGGACGCAATCGGCGTAAAAGGAAAGTTGTATTGCAGGTATAGTGTTAGGAACAATGGTGAGACTGATCCCACACTTGCAGTGAGACCCTCTAAGCTGCACAATAGCGACCCTCTAGGCTGACGAGGGATTCTAATTGTGCATTTCCTCTCGCTGCACTCACTTAGGGCTTTCTCCACTTTGTGAATGCTCAGGAAATTTGTTAATACAACAGGAGACATAGATCGGTCAGGAGGAAGTGAGTCTTTTGCTATTTTAGTGTGAATCCGCAAATTCTAGCTAGGCACTTCGAGAGCTCCGCGATAGCCAGGAAAGGGAACAAATTGGACCGTCGGCTCTCTCTAATGTGATTGTATTCCTATCTTGCTCATATTTATCGTTATATTTCAATTGAAAGTCTGAAATTTTATTTACACACGCAGTTCTCATAAGTAAAGTGACGAAGAGATTATTGTAAGCAAAATCTTTTGCTGTACGAGATAATTATGGGACGCCAAGATATTCTTATGTGCAGCTAGTTTTCGCTGTTGTTAGCAGCGAGATGTGGATAATCGATTCGAGGATGGGTTGCTAGTGTGGGACGCCATGTGTTTTATCTGATCCGACATCTATGCGTTCTGGATATGGACATAGTCTATCTCCTGTTGTCTGATACGATTATTCCTTTTTGTAAGGTTAATGAAAATATGTTCAGGTACTATCTCAAGTGGAAACTAGAGTATTCTCTCCCAATGGGACTGTGATTCAGAATGGATGCCAATTGAAAAACCATCAGTAAGATTTGGCTGCTGTCGGCACCGAATCCTTCTTACAGTGGAAAACATTGGCAACTCACTTGAGCATATTATGACTTTCCCGGCTGTCTTATTATCGACTTCCGGTTTTTCAGATGTGTAGCAGGTATGTTGATCCGCATGGTTTGCGATTTGGGCCTTTACGATCCGAGACGAACACGCGTATGTGGTAATTTAATTATTCGGAGGGATTTCATATCCTCCAAGATTAAAGCTAACGACATCCAAGCGAGCTGTAGGTTATCCCAGGTGATCATTGCATGCAAGATGGGCTTCTATGAGATGATCTCTATCCAAGGTATCATAGACTCAGCTTGTTGGAGAGTTTGACATTCTCGGCTTGTTCTAAGACAACTGAAGAAAATAGCAATGCATTATGGGGAAACTAGGGACAGATTTATTTCATTCCGACTCGTCATTTCGACAGGACTCCGGCTTTTACAGATAGACTGAATTTTCAAAGAATATTGTGCGCACTTAGTCACTCCTCATGCAGACAGCCTTCGAGGACGATATCTCTATTATCGGAGGGAGAGTGTGATCTCTAGGATCATCTGGAGAGATAACTTTCCGATTGAAGTCTTTATCACATGCGATTTATTGCAAAGAGTTGATTCTTCCGAGTTCAGATTCATCCTATCAGGATCATTTGCGGGATTGAGGGCGGAATGGCGCGCGTCCATTGACACAATTTTTTCCGAATGGATGTACTGACTCCAGATGGTGGCGCAGTAGGGGCTGCCGGGAAAACTCCCGACAGGGCCGCGGAGCTCACCAAATGATAAATGTTATTGTGATGAAAAAAGGGGTGAATAAGTAGAAATGAAGGCAAGGTCGAGTCTATCATAGTGGCGTGTAAGACGAATAATGCAATAACATCTCCTCAAGACGAGGATTATTATTTCATGATGGATATCGCCATGATCATTGGTTCACGGTATATGGGGATTTTTGTACCTGAAGATCACAATTGTCGGGAAGGCTTGGTTTCTTTGGCTGCACTCGTAAATATGAGTCCATGATTCAAACAAAATTAAGATGAATAGTTCTTTAAAGGAAATCGAATAGCAAAAAGGCCTCGAAATTTCGAGGGCCTTTATATGACTACAAGACATCGGTTTGTTTTTTCCATCCGAGATACTCATAATATATTCGTTTGTACTATTTAGCATACGTGAGGACTTTGTACCAAAAGAACCACTCTGTAAGAATCGATAATGGACATAGGTCGCTGGATGCTTTCAGATTTTCAAATGCTTATTGACGAATCAAAATGGCACGCCGTAGGCTTCTCTTTGTGCGAAGTTTGCCCAAGCATAAAGGCCACATTTAACTTGAGTGCGATCAATCGCTCGAGCATGACTATAGCATCTGTTTGAGTTCAACCTTTTCCGCGCTGATGTGAGCTGCCTCATGTTGCTCGAAACAGTGAGTGTGGCATTTGAGCAAATATACAGTCTTGATTTCGCCCAAACGGGTTAAATCATCATTGGGGGGTGCATTCGGATGGAAGAATCTGTCTTTGATTTCGTTTCATAAACTATTAAGGCAGAACTCCGGAGGAATGAATTTGCGCGGATTTGAAACTGAAAGATTGTAACCAGGACGGCCTTGTCCTTTGGTGGCCAGTGAATTATGAGAATCTATGGCCTTAATCGTAAAGTGAATCTGCCTTTCACCTGAGTATTATGTTGACCAGAAATTCAAAACGGCCATTAAGAATATACTTTTCCTGTGGGGGAAAACCCCTTCATCTCTGCGGCTTAATTTGATTATTCTATCTCTTGAATAAATCGACTAATCGTCAAGATTTTTCTCTTTAAATTGTTAGGAATCCTTTTTCCATTGC
>Ga0163217_1079470_pt1 | contig 11573 bp, 19 predicted proteins | sample SynspAceP_FD_185933 | JGI IMG/M metagenome (GOLD analysis project Ga0163217, IMG submission 185933) | Saline lake microbial communities from Ace Lake in Antarctica - Synechococcus sp. Ace-P (PacBio error correction) | ecosystem: Environmental > Aquatic > Non-marine Saline and Alkaline > Saline ... | reverse complement strand
CCGACGCGCGCTCTTGGAAGGCCGACACATCGCGTAAAAGACGCGCCGAGGTCTCGACCACGTCGGCCGCGGGGATTTATATTACAAGGAGCGCTCGACGGATCGGGGTTATATGCGAAGGGCACTTTGCAGTGTGATCGACGACATCTGGAAACGCACGAGCGAAGCCCTGCATCAAGGTCTGTGTGATCCAGCCGGAGACCCGGCTGTGCCACCGGGGCTGTTTTTGCGCACGATTGACGAGATCACCACTGGGCGCGGATACGCCCGAGGGGCGCGGCGGCCTGTGATGGCGGTTCATACCTGGCCGTGCGCCAATGGCTTATTGCGCGGCGCGGCGGACGTGCGGCCACGCTGAAGGAGGGCATAGCGCCTTACCACCCCAAAGCCTTGCGCAGCATGTTGCCTTGCCACCCACGATGATGAAGACGCGATATATCCCGCCGCAGCGGTTTTGGGTCCATCCGGTGGGCGAAGTTGACGCCCAATGGGGCCGTCATCAACGTCATTCGCGATGATGATTGCCAAAGGCCACGGGTTCACCGCCCCTATGTTAAAGGGCCGGGCGGTTTTCCGGACGCGATCTCCGCGAACAAAAAAAACACCAAGCCTGACGGCACCGCGTCAGCACGCCGAAACCCCCGCCCCGCCCACAGCGCGGTTGAATGGGGCGTAAAGCGTCATTCAGGGGCACGCCGGACCGACCCGCCACCAAATTCCCAATCAGCACCGACAAAACCGACCACGGGCGACAGTACCCGCGCCGCACCACCCCGCCGGCATCACGGCCAAGGCCGCCATTCTGCCTTGCCGAACGCGAGATACAGACCAACAGTAACGCCGCAGCAGCCCAAAAAATCGCCTGCAATGTCCCCGAACGCAGACCGGACGCCACCACAAACCCCTACAATGGGCCCCCACCGCAATGCCGGGGGCCAGCGCGCAGAAATCGACCAGTCACCGGCCCCCCTTGCGTTGTGCGGGACAGACCGACCGCACCGAGGGTCACGATGATCGTCGCCAGCGACGTCGCCAGACAGATCTTGCATCAGTTGCTGGCCCGCCTCGAAGCCGAGGTTGGTGAATGCGTAAAAAGAATGCAGGCAACCAGCCACGATGCCGCCCCCACCCCAAAAACCCGCGAAGCAACCCCGCAAAGGCCCGATGGCCAAGCAAGCATGGCAGCATCGTTGCCAACCAAAAGCATTCGTATTCGGGCATGCGCTGGCCTTTCTTGAAACGCCCTGCCCCTACACCCGCACCCGGCCATTTGCCAGAGCCGCCGATCAGGGCCTTTCCCCCGGCGCGGAAGGCGGTTATGTATCTCTCAGATTGGGTGAAAAAAGGGGCTTTGGCCATGTCGGACGCATTTTGGTGATCTTCACGCCTCCGGGCAAGCGCGGGCGCTTGCGCCCGGGAACACCGGTGCCTGACCGCCGCACGCAGCTTGGCGTCATCTTGACAGCCGTGTGCGGGCGGGCTGGGATATGTTCGCGCTGCCAGCGTCAAGCCCGGGTACGGGCAGCTTTTCCAAAGCACAGGCCGGTGACCGTTGCCGCCGACGCGCTTGAGCCCGGGAAACGCGGTCGAGGCGCGCTACTTAAGGACAAGCGCGGCCTCATAGGAAAGGCCGCCGCCGGCTGTCAGGCCTGCATCCCAAGCGACGGCGGTGATCGACGTGCCCGCCGAAAGCCAGGTGGCACCGCCAAGTCGTGCGCAAGCAGCCAGCGCGCGCGACATGGTGTGGACCCTGCAACCCGGCTGATATCTGGTCGAGTGACGGGAACCCCGACATGCACGAACCCTTTCGGGCGATGCCGAACGGCTGGCGCAGGCGCTGGCCCGGATCAATGGGGAAATTCGCGGGCGCGATCTTGCGCCTGCCGGTGCTGCGCAAGCTGCAACCCCGCACTTGCGCAAGGGCGACTGGCAGGTCAGCGTCGCGGGTGCAGCACGGCCGGACCCGCACCGCGCCGCAAATCCTCGATATCTGGCCAGGCCTGCATGAGGCGGCCTTTACGGAGCTGGCAGGCGATCTGCGGCTCGACCACCATCGCAGCACACCTGTTTGCCGATCTGCGCGACGGCACGGTGCTGGCGTCGGCGGGCATTTATGACCCCCAGATCCGGTTCTGGCGAGGATCTGATGAGCGGGTGTCCTTTGGGATGATGGAACCCGGGCGGCGATTGGAAATGAACCGCTGCGGTGGCAAGAGGCGATGAACGAATCTGGCCCTTGCCGTGGCGGCCAGAGGGCGGCGTGGCACCTTGCCGATATCGTCACGAGGCTGTGTGGTGTGCACCCGGTCATGCACCACCTTTTTTCTCGGGAGTCGACCCGGTTGAACTGTGGGCAAGCGCCCTTCCGCGCTCGCGGCATCGAGCGCAGCATGGCTGGCGGGCCACGCTGAGGTCGGTTGACGGGGCTCAAACCCCTCGCGCAGCCTAGAACATGCTGCCGCATCGCGGGGCATGTGGGGCCATGCGGCGGCGGTGGCCCTTTTCGGAGGCACCGAGAAATCCGGAAGACCTTCGTTGCTGATCGTCGATGTCAGGCACAATGCGAGATCCCTGCTTGGCAACCGCCGACCGGGTGGCTGGCGTAGTTCGTCCCCCACGGCCCTGCGTTCGAGGGCGGCAGAATCTCTTCGGGGCCAGCGTGCCGCCCCCGGTGCACATGAGCAAATCACCATCGACCAAAGTCACCAAAGACCCCCGCGCTTTCGCGTCATCGGGCTGCGATCTGTTGGTCGGATTGATCGGGGCTTGCCGAGGGCGATGGGTTGCCACCGGGCATCACCGGTATCTGTGATCGGGGATTATCGGGGCTTGTGCCGAAAATGCGCGATGGGCCGGCGGCTCTTCTTGATGCGGTCAGGGCCTGATTCGGATCGGCAGAGCAACTGGCACCTGGCGGCTTCAGCCCGAGGGGCGCACGCATGGCCTACGTATCCACGATGCCAAGCCGCCAATGGGCGGGCCACGCATCACTGTGACGCAGGCGATATCGCGCGACCGGCTTGCGAAATCGGGCTTTATTGCAGCGCGCGCCTCTTGATGGATACGCTCAGGTGTCGACTAGGTGGACCGGTTCGTGCTGAGCGGGGGCGTTCCGGCGCGAGCATATCAGCGCCAAACACGCGATGTGCTTGGCATGAGATCCCCGATGCAACCGCTGTTCGCAGGTGTCATTCAGCCGGCAACCGCGGCGGGGACGGCGCGGCGCGCATGGGCGCTGTGGTTTCGCGCGCGGACGCGCCGAGATCGAGGTAAACGTGGCGCGCCATCCACAAGATCGAAAACCGCCATCGGAGCCGCGCTTTCAGGAACATTTCGTCAACGCGAAACGCCCTGCCCCATGCGGGTTGAATCGGTTCCCTGAGGCTCCGCACGGATCGTCACCCTTGCCCGATGTCAGTTTCAACCCCGGCGGCGGTGGTATAGATGCGAAGGCAACCGGCGCCGGCGGCGGCGGGCCTTGATACCACCGCAGGGGAGATCGCTTGACCGATACCAGGCCACGCGACCCTCGCCCGGATCGGCCGCGGCAGGACGCGCGTGCATTCCGCACGCTTATGCCAAGGTCGCACCAGACTTCTGGGGTACTGTACGGATTGCTGGCGCGACCCAGGCGAGAGCGAGGAGCGCACTTCTGGACGTCTTCACCCAGATCTGGCGCAACGGCGCAAGTTCGACCCGCCAAAGGGCAGCCGCCATGACGTGGATGTCAGCGTCTGCGCGCAATATGCCATCGACCGGGCTGCGCGCCCGCCCGGTGTCCGCCCCGAAGCGCGGGGCTACGGTTGAAAAAGCGTGGACTGCGCGCGGACAGCGATTTTAAGGAAAGCCGCCGGGAACGGCCTGCGGACGAAACCGGGGCTTTTGCCGGGTGCTTCTTACGAATTTGCCCCCGATCGCGCAACGACACTGCGCGACGGCCTATCTCGACGGGCTCTCATACGCCGATCTGGCAGAAGCGGAAAATGGCATGCCGCAAAGATCCTAGCGAACCTCGATGCGCCGCGCTGTTTGATCACCTGCGAGGGTGTCTGGAGCAAAGAAGCGACCCGCAATTCCTATTCGCCCAATGATTCCGATGATGTGCTTTGGCCGCTGGATATGTGCTGGGTTGTCATTGACCGGGGCCTGCGTGCCACGACCAGGACCGCCTGCCCGGCGACAGCCGTTTTGCTGCGCGGGTTGCGGCGACTGGCCGACCGGCTGGCCCCCTTGATGAGGCCACGCCCGAGGTTGCCCGCCCGCCCGATATGCTCCCCCGGATCGAGGCGCGCCTTTTCCCAGCACCCTGAATCAGCCCCGCGCCCTATGGCTGTGGTGGCTGTTGGCGGGAGGCGCGCTGGTCTTGGCGGCAGTAGCCGCCGCCCCTGCTGCTGCCTCCTGATCGGCGCAGACCGACGCGCATGCTGCGGCCCACTGGCGAGGCCTTTCGCAGCCTTTCGCTGATTAGGCCCCCTGCGTTCGACGCGGCAGCCCTTGCAGGGCCGCGCCGCACAGTTCTACCTTGACCCAAACAACAATCGATGGACCTCATGCTGATCGCATTCTTGAAACTGGCCATCCCCCGGAATGACCTGCGTTGCAGGCCCTTTGGCAGCTATCCGCGAGATGTTTTGCGCCGTATGCTTACGCCCTATGGCTTTGATTTCAGGGCTGGGGGGTGGTAGACGGCGAATTTCCCCGAGGATGGTGCATGCCGCCGATGCCTGGCTGACTGACCGGCTCCGCCACGGTGCTATGACGCCTGCCGTTCATTTCCACCGCTGGAGGATTTCATCCGCCGCGCCCATTGCGGGCGCGGTGCCGCTGGTGGGCATCTGCTTTGGTCACCAGATTATCGCCCAGGGCACTTGGCGGAAGGTCTGAGAAAATTTCGCGGGCGGCTGGTCGTGGGCGCACAGGTCTATGATTTTGAGGGCGTGCCGCGTCGCCTGATGGCCTGCATCCAGGATCAGGTGACAGCCCTGCCCCCGGGGCAGAGGGTGATTGGGACCAAGCCCGTTCTGCCGCTTATTGCTGCACTGCGCTATGGCGATTTGGCAACTGACGGTGAGGCGCACCCGAATATGGCCGCGCTTTATCGAAAGGGGCTGATCGAACGCGCGGGCGCGGGAGTCCGTTTCCCGATGCGCAGCTGAACGCGGCGCCGCGCTCGCTCGACCGCAAAGCGCTGGGATGCCGAAGCGGTTTGCGGCCAGATGGCCGCGGTTCCTGCATTCGGGCGCATGTTTGCACCGCGCAAGTGCCACATGACCACCAACTGGATGGACAAACTGCCGCCCGCCGCGCCGCCTATATTGGCGATGGCCGCCCCGGACGAGGTGGAATGCATCGTGCCCGATCTGGCGGGCGCTGGCGCCGGGCAAGGGCCATCCCCACGAAAAATTCGCCAAAGCAGCCTCGATCTGCCCAATTCGATCTTCATGCAGACCATACCGGTGATTGGGCCCGCCGATGCCGTTCGACAGGCTTTACCAGGAACCCGACATGGTGCTGACCCCGGATTTCAGCACCGCCTCGGCCGCGGCCCTGGACGGCGGACCTGACGCTGCAAATCATCCACGATGTGACCAACAAGGACGGCACCCTGTTTCGCCTCGGCCCCGCGCAACGTGCTGCGCCGGGTGCTCGACCTTTATGCCGCCGAGGGCTGGCAACCCGTGGTCGCCCCGAGATGGAATTCTATCTGGTCGCGCGCAAACTCGATCCAGCCAAAGCCGATCGAGCACGCCCGATGGCCAGGTCGGGCCGCAGGGCTTGGCCCGGAAACAGGCCTATCATGAGTGCTGTCGACGAATATGGCGGGTGATCGGACGACATCTATATGCGCCACCAGGGCTTCGAGATCGACGGCATCGCGCAAGAGGTTGGCGCGGTTCAGGTGGGAGATTCACCTCAGCACGGCCATCGCTCGATCTGGCCGACGAGATATTCTTATTCAAGCGGCCTGATCCGCCGAGCCGCGATGCGCCACGATTGCTTTGCACCCATTGGCAAAACCATCGAGGCGAGCCGGGAAGTGCAATGCACATGACCCACTCGGTCCTCGATTAGCGACTGGAGAGAATATATTTTCTCAGCCCGACGGGTCGGAAACCGACGCTTTCGCGCATCATCGCCGGGATGCAGACGCATCTTGCCATGCCGGTTGTGGCGGTACCCCACCTACTAAAACAGCTTCGGGCGCTATGTGCGCGACTTCGCCGCGCCGCGTGAACCTGGAATGGGGGCACGACAACCCGCACACCGGGCTGCGCGTGACGCGATGTTCGGACCCGTCGTTCAAAGCGGATCGAGAACCGGATCGCTATGGATTGCAAACCCTTATCTCGGCATCGCGTCTCGCTCGCCTGCGGGTATCTGGGGTTGAAGGCGGGGCTGGCGCCGCGCCCGGAATGTTCTTGGCGATGCGGTATAATCAGGAGGGCGATCTGCCGGAATCCCTGCACCAATCTTTGCGAGGCACGGATATGCGCGCCGTGCTGGGCGAAGAATTCTGCGCACCTACGAGGCCGTCAGGCGGCTGGAATATAACCGAATTCCTTTGCGGTGGATCAGCCCGTGGGAACGTGAACATTCTACTGCTGAACGCTATGAAGGGCGTTGCGCGGCACCATGCCGGGCCGCGCCCGCAACGCCCGCCCCCCCACCCATCGGTCCGGCGGGCTAGAAGGCCCCCGGCCCTTGCGGTGGCGGGGCGCGGCCCTTTGTGGCTTGTGGCAGGCGTCGGGTCTGGGTGCGCTTCGAAAGCCGCAGGGCAATTCCACCGAAGATGCGTGCCATCAAGGGCGAAGGCCTTTGGTTGCACCCGGCGCGCATAAGCGCTTGTGCATTTGAGCTTGTGCCTCAACCCGGGTCGCGGCGCGCCCGATGCCGCCGCTCCCACTGTTGGCCCAGCATGACTCATTTATTTGCCCACCGGTGCTGATGCGCGGCGAGTCCCCTTGCATTTCTTCGCCATTACGCCCCCAAAGCGCGCAAACGTCACCCCGGCGGTTGCCACCCTGGCATCTGCATGAGCGCTGTTTTCCAACGACATGTGCCAGGCACCTATCCGCCCGGCTGGTTTGCGGCTACATGCCCGCATTGCCGCCTTTTGCCCCGCGCTTGGGCATAATCCGGCCGATGTTCGCGATCGTGGGGGCGGCTATTAACTGGCCTCTCGGGCAGGCTTCTGCATCTTGGCGGCAGGCGGGTGGATGTTGGTGCTGCTGGAGCGGCATCGCCTGGGCTTTGCGCATGCGGGGCGCAACGGGCGGGCAAGTGTCGGGTGGGCAGCGCGTTCGACCAGATCCACGGCTTGAGCGGCCGCCACGGCCATGACGCTGCGCACGCGCTCTGGCGCATTGGGGCAGGACGCGCGACCCTGTTTGGTGGCGCTATGGCGCAGCACAGATCGACGCGCGAATTGGCCGCCCTGCATTCTCTCTACGCCATGAACAGGCCCGCGCGCCGCGGCCCTGCGCATGCCGAAGCGAAAGGCCATCTGGCGCGCACCTATGCTAAAATGGCCTTCGAACCGCTCGGGCCGCCGCTGGCCACTTCGGTGCGATCTGCCGTCGCCCGGCCTATCACGGCGGAGTTGCTCGACCATGGCGCGGGCCATCTTGCACCCGTTGCGCTTTGCGCTTTAGCTTGGCACGGGCGGCGGCGCAGCGGGCGCGCACGGACTGCACGAGGCGAGCACGTTCTGCCGCGGGGGGGCGCCGGGTACCCGTCACACGCCTCATCTTTTCCCACCGGGGCTGAGTGGTAGCCGACCACGTGATCCTCGCCGCAAATGGGCTATCTGGAGGGCTGGAAGCCTCAGTCGCGGCTCGCGTCATGCGAATTAACAACTTCATCGTGGCAGAGCCTCTGGGCGCGCGCGCCCAGACCCGTGCTGCGCCCGCCCGGTGGCCGTCGCCGACATCGTTTTGTCGTGAACTACTTTCGCCTGCAATCATGGTACGACTGCTGTTGGCGGGGGCGGACCTATTGCTACGCTTCCGCGCGACAATTCCGCGGCCAAGGTACGCGGGCCGATGAACTGAGGTGTTCCACTCAAATGGCGGTGTTGCGGATCGACCACGCTTGGGGCGGCACGCTGGGCAATCACGCGTTTCGCGGCTGCCGTTCTTCGCGCGCCCCGCAAAGGGGGTGCTGAAGGCGGATCCGCTATTCCGGGCACGGCGTGCGCTTGCCTTCCTCGCAGGCCGGGCGATGGCAGAGGCCGCCATGCGCGGCGAAGGTGCGGGGTTCGACAGCGCTGGCGGCGCCCTGCCCGCTTTCGCGCTTTCCCGGCGGCACAGCGCTGCGCGAGCCGCTGGCTGGCACTGGCATGACATGGTTTCGCCTCGTGACGGACTAGGGATTTAAGCCAGGACCGTTATCCAGGGGACCGTTATTCCAGGACGTTATCCAGGACCGGGCAAAGGGCCGCGCCTGCGAAACGGCAAGGCTTGCGTGCGCAGCCGCAAGCGAGGGTGGGTGGGCGGGCCGTTCGCAGGCGCGGCCCGGCCGCCGACCGTGCAACACCAAATTCTGCACCCGCCTACCCCCGCACAGCCCCCGGGCTTCTCACTCTCAGCTTTCACCCTCGCGCGCCGCGAATTACCGCAGGGCCAGCCACCAGGCGAGCATGCCGCGAACACACGCCCCCCCGCCGCCTGGAAAGCAACACGCCCTGTGCGCCAAACGCCCAGCCGCCGATGGCCACGGTACCACCGTGCCAAGCGTATGCGCCCCCAGTTCACCAGGCTTTGACGGAACGGCCCGGCCAAGGTTGGTTTGTCAGCCGCGATTCGACACAAAGATTCACCCGTTGAAAAAACAAAGAGCGCCAGCGCGCCGCAAAAGAGAGATACACCAATTCGCGCGACACCCTGAAAGCGCCAAAGAGATCGGGCAATTTGGGCCGCGCCGCAACACGAACAAGATCGTCGCCACCACCCCCGTGACCAGCACGCCAAAAACACCATGGCCGCGCGAAAGCCTGCGCCGCACCGCGGTCGTGCAACCCCGCCCCGTCATTTCTTGCCCAGCACCGGACCGACAGCCCCCGACAGCGCGAAACATCACGCCAAAGGGCCAGTGGCGTCAGCCGCCCGACAATGGCCATCCCTGCCACTGCCGCCTCGCCGTATTTCGCGCCATGGCGCGGGTCACCAGGCCATTCCCACCGGGGTCGCCAGTCTGTGCGTCAGAATTGGCGGGCCAAGGCTATGGCGCTCTACCCCGGGCGCAGATCGGTCGATAGGCCCGCACCTGCGGCCGCGCCAGCCCGCCATGGTTTGGCGAAATAATCGGGATCAGGCGCTGTCGCCGCAATCGCCAGCCGTGCGGCGACACTGGCAATCTCTCGGCCGCCCCCCGTCAGATCAAGGCCAAAGCCGAAAATCAGGATCGGGTCCCAGCACCGCATTGACCAATCCGCCATAAAGCCGTGGCCGCCATCGCTGCGCGCGCATCGCCATGCGCGCGCAGGATCGCCCCCGGCCCATCATCCCCAGATCAGAAACGGGCAGCGACGGCACGATGATCCCAGATTACCCGGACCGCATGCGGCATGGGTTCTGGCCGCGCGCCCCAAGGCGTGACAAATCGGGTCCAACGCCACGCCATACGAGCGCGCAAAGATCGCCCAAAGATGACCCCATGCGCAAGCGCATGGCTCGCCCGTTGCCGCGCCAGCGGCTCGTTTGCCCTGCCCCCAGCGCCCGCGGCCACCAGTGGCCGGCCGCCGCAATCGCCTGCCGATCCCGAACGACTGGGTGAAAAAACCAGCAACCGCCCCGGCATAGCCCACCGCCGCCGCAAGCTTTGGCCTGGCCCAGCATGGAGATAAAGATCATGTCGATGACATCGAACCAGAAAGATCGCCATCAACCCGACAGACGGACGTCAGCGCCATCACCGTGGATGTGGGCGAAAACAGATTTCCCTTGATGAAAACGCGCGCCCACGCGAGGCGGCCAGTTGCCGGTGCCATCGGCCTGCCCTTTTGCCTCTTGCCGAGCCTTCGCCTTTGATAAGGCAGTCGCCATGCGCGGCGTAGCCTTCGCCAACCACCGCCTTTTCACGCGCGCTCCCGGGGCCGCCAAAGTCACGCAATCCCGAAGCTTCGGACCTTAGCCCTTCGCGCGCAACCTTTTGCAGGCAAGGGCATCAGCACGGCCCATGTCCGGCCCGTGCGCCTGCCCGGTGACGGCCTGCGCAGCGGCATAAAAAGCCCCTTGCCCTTGCGCCCGTCGCGTCCTTTTACAGCCGCCGTCAGTCAGCCCAGGCGGTGGATCCATAGGGCGGCGCGGCAGCAACGGGACAGGGCCTGGTGCACGAATTCCGCATCCTCGGGCCGATATCGGGGCGGCGCCGTCGCGGCACATCTCCCCACCAGCCGCCAGATCGGGCGCGCACGGTGATTATTCTCACGCTGCACGGCCAGATTGCTCGGCCATTTGCATCGGGCCACGCCAAGGGCGGGCAATTTCGGCGCGCATCGCTCGAACGGCTGCGCCTGCACATGCCGCGCGGGGTCAGCGGGAACAGGTCTTCGACATCGAATTTTCGTGGGGGCCCGCGCCCAAATTTTGCGCCAGATCGAAAGCCCTCCGCCGATTTCGTCCAAGCGCTCGCGCGGCACCTCGAACCCGGCTGGCTTGATCCAAGCGCGCCATGAGCGACAAACAACGCCGCAGGGCCTCCACCCCCCGCGCGCGCAGATCGCGCAGCGCCAAGCGTGCCAAGGCGTTTTTCGAAACGCCTCGCCCTGCGGCCCCGGTCAGCAGGCTTGTGGTGGGAATTTCGGGCGGCGTGCCGCCAAGCGCGCGGATGATCTGGATTTGCGTTCGCGGGGTTATGGTCACATTGGTTCGCCCCGCGCACGCCGATATGCGTCAGCCCCCATCTCGATATCATTCGGAACCCACCGAGGCGAGGCGTATTAAAGCAACCTTGGCCGTCTTTTCCCCTTATCAGCCACCGGGTTCCGACAGGGCTGGCCACTATCAATCGAAAAGCGCGGCCCAAAATACCGTCGGGTCCACTCGATCCGTTCCTGATCGAGCATTGGAAACGCCAATGCCCGGCACGCGTTCGGCGCGCAGGCGCACGCGGTTCGTCTCGGGTAGCGCCAGCGCGGCGGTCGTGAAAACCGGCGGGGCGAACCCATGTTCAACAGCTTCTTGCGCTTAAGGTTTCCCAAACTCCACCGGCGTCTCGGAAAAAACACTCGTAAAAAAACCGGCCCGCGCACGGCCAATTGCCGGCCGGCCGCTTCCGCATTAAAAGCGGTCCAAGGGCGTGCGGGGATGTTGCTGCGATTTTTCCGTCCCAGGGTCAGGCCGAAAGCCATTTTCCGAGGTCTTCGCGGAATCGCATCGGGCATATTCGGCTTTGATTTTCGCCCCGTGCGTCGGTGTTCCAATTTTCGAGCCCGGGGCCAGGGGGATGAAACACTTGGCCCGCCCGGCGCCTTTTTGGCGCGCGAATCAAGGAATCGGGTTTTGAAAAAAAAAAGGCCCGCTTGTTTTTTCCGGGGGGCAAGGTTTGGCCAAAAAAAAAAAAAAAAAAAAAAA
>Ga0163217_1065448_pt1 | contig 11573 bp, 12 predicted proteins | sample SynspAceP_FD_185933 | JGI IMG/M metagenome (GOLD analysis project Ga0163217, IMG submission 185933) | Saline lake microbial communities from Ace Lake in Antarctica - Synechococcus sp. Ace-P (PacBio error correction) | ecosystem: Environmental > Aquatic > Non-marine Saline and Alkaline > Saline ... | reverse complement strand
GCCATCCTCTCGGCCCTGGACTGGGCGGCGGCCATGCGCCGGCCATCGGACGCGTTGTGATCGAAGCCCGTCAACCGGCTACACCTGCCGCCCGACCCCCCAGCAGAAGAATAACGGGGAGAACCGTGGCAGGCCGTGGACTGAACCGGGACGCAGCCTCGCGCTGAGCCCTCGCGTGAGCGGGCGCCTGGCCGTGGCATCGCCACGTTTTTGATTCGACTTCTATTTGCATCAGACACGCTTTGTTTCTGAAGACCGTTCTGGACCTTCAGGTCCATTAAGATCTTTACGCCATAAGCAGCCGCTCCCTCCATCGCCCCCTTACCGACACCTGCCTGCCCTGCTATGCTGTATGGCCTCGTCTCGACGATGGTCACCGCCGTTTGGCCTTTGCTCAGCTCGGCAGCCAAGCGTGTGAGGCCAAAGCGGGAAACGGAATCCCAGAGCCTGCACCGACGGCGACAGAACCTTCAGCCCCTTACCCCTCCCGTGGCAAAACCCCCGCAACGCGGCCCCATCGCCATGGACGCCGCCAGGGCAGCCTGAGCAGGTGCAGGCAGGCCCATCCCTGCGGCTCCCACCCGGCATTAACACACTCTCACCGGGCTCACGTCGCCCAGATCCCAGCCCAGCTGAGGCAGGCGAAAACCCCAGTCCTTAACGACCGGCCCTCGATCAAACCTGACCCTTCGATCAACTGTCAGAGATCGGAAACCGTCAGTCCCAGCCGCAGCGGGCCAGGAGTCCGTTCGGCTTGGCGTTCCTCCAACCAGTGCCCCCCTTGGCTTCCACGCAAGGCCTGCGCCCGGCGGGCCCCTTCGCCAGCGGGATTTTGCCGCCGGGCCGTTCAGGTGCGCTGGCCCGCGATGGCTCCGGACCGTTGCGCTTATGCCGGAAGTGGCGATGTAAAAAAACGGGCAGCGCTTTAGCGTGGAGGGTAGGCTTTCGCTGCGTCGGCCGGTGCCGTTGCGGCCTCACCCCCGTTACCCCCGCTGACCGTGACCCGTTTTCCAAGCCCTGTTGACTGGAGCCGGGGGCCAGCTTTCGACTCACGATGTTTCCGGGTTGACCCCTGAGGCCGCGCCCCCCGGCTGGCAACGGGCAACCGCAACAGGCCTGCCTGTTTTCCCCTGATCGGTTCAAGCTGTCACCAGCAGTTGATTTCGGTTGGCGCCTGCACCCGGTGCTGGGCAGCTGGTTGATGCATGCCGCCCCGCGAACCTGGCGCTCCTGAAGGCCACCCCCTCGGTGGTGGCAGCCCTGAGCGCCGGGTGGTCAGCAGCGGCCTGGCCGGCGGCTACGCCTGGCCGCCGAACTGGAGCACCGAAGCCCCCAAACGCCGCACCGCTCTACGGCCACCTTTCCGAGGCTGTTCGTTCAAAGAAGGGGAAGGTGGAGCAGGCACGGTGATTGGCCGCGTGGGCAGCACGGTCTGACACAGGCCCGCATTCGTGCACTTCGAGCTTGCGCCAGCCCGAGAACGGAGGTTGGGTGGCTGTGGAATCCTGCGAACTGGATCCGGGCCGGAACCTCGCCGCAGGCAGCGACGCCATCGCTTTGCTGATGGCCCAACTGCTGGAGAGCCTGAGCGCCCCAAGCTCTGCCAAAAAAGCCGAAAGAGCAGCCGGCGCAGCAGGCTGACGGCCGCCTACGGCAGGGGCCCGGCAAGCATACGGCTCAATCAGCCACACGGCATCGCGGAAGTGGACCAATCGCCCAGCCCTGGCGGGCCACGTCGTCTTCGTGGGTGAACCGATCACCACGGATCATTACCTTGATCATGCAGTTCACGAAGATGCGCCAGCACTTCCTGGGGTGGTGTGGGAAATCAAGGGCGCCAGCAGTCGGGGTCGTCGGCTAGCGCAAAGGCAGGCTGAGTTGATGATCGGCCCGGGGCGATCCGCCACCCGCTCTTGCTGCCCGCCGGAGAGTTCATTCCGGGCTTGTCTCAGAAGCCGGTGCCCGAGGCCACGCGCTCGAGCGCCTCTGACCCCGCTCTCGCCGTTGGCGAGCGGGGCAAGCCGGCGTCTAGACCGATCGGCAACATTCACGTTGTCCATTGGCCTCATGTTGGCAGCAGTGAACTGCTGAAGAACTAAGCCCAAGGCCGGCAAAGGTTGCGCAGGTCGCCAATTCGTCGTCAGAGAGATCCTGAACCCGGGGTTGCCGCTGAGCAGGTAGCCTGCCGCTGGTGGGCCGAATCCAGGCAACCGATGATGTTCATCGCCGTGCTTTACCTGATCCCGAAGCCCCCATTCACAGCCAGGTAGTCACCGGATTCCACGGTCAGCGAGATCGTCGAGGCGCGACCTCGGTACGCCGGATCCGTAGACCGTGGGCTGATGTGGCTGAGTTGGGCCCACCGGCTCCAATTTGGGCGGTCCGTGGTGGACCGGAGCCGGGGCGGTATGGTTCATCCAGGGCAGCATACATGGCCGAACCGAGTGCGATCGCCTTCTGCAGCATCGGCGTACGGCGACGGCCCCATTGGCCCAGATTGAAGAGGGATGGAGAGCACCACCGCCACAGGCCGTATCAAACACGCATGCCCACCAGCGGCAGCCCGCAGCGCTGCATCCCGCGAGATTCCAGGTGATGTCGCGGATAGCCTGACCACATCAGAGCTTCCTTGAGGCTCTTTCACCACCATCATCTTGATCACGGAAAATTAGTAGTAGATCCGAGACCACAGAGTAATCAGACCGACGACGACAAGCAGATTATTGATGTCAGCCAAGCCGACGAAGAAGAGGTAGATCTTGCCGAAGAAAAAAACCCAGCATCGGCGGAATGCCACCAAGCGAGAGCAAAACAAAGGCTCAACCCAAAGGGTGATCAGCGGAATCTTTCTGAATACAGACCAGGCATAGTCGGAGATGGCGATCATGCCCGTGCGCAACGAGAACAGGATGATGCAGGCGAAGGCGCCCAGATTCATGAACAGATAAGGCGGCCAGATACAGCCACCATGGCCGAGCCTTCATCTGTCCACAACCGCCCGGATCATCACGGAAGCCGTCCTGGGCCGATCGAGCTGTAGGCCAGCATGCGCTTCATCGAAGTTGAGCCAGCGCCACCACATTGCCCAGGGTCACATGCGAGGATGGCCAGCACCGGTGAACAGCCCACCTTCCACTGGCATCAAAGCTGTCGAAAACAAAAACCGACAGGCAAACGTAGGGCCAAGGCAAAGGCCTGGCTGTTTTCGAGCCCACCGAAAGAAAGCGACCACCGGCGTCGGCGAAGCCCTCGTAGAGTTCCGGGGTCCAACTGGTGAAATTGGCACAGCGGCGATCTTGAACGCCACCGTGGCCAGAACCAAACACCAGGGCGAGGGCCGTGACGGGAGGGGTTGGCGCTGGTCTGCAGGGCCAGGCCAACAGCCTCCCAGGCTGTGGATAGCCACCGTGAGGCCCAAGAGCAGCGGAAGCTCGCTAGAGGAAACGGCCGGCTGCGAGGGAACCCCCACAGATATTTCCAGTGCGCCCGCCGAGCGGGCATCCGCTTCAGTAGCCCGAGAGGCAGGTAGCTCGACACCGAGGAGAGTTCCAGGGCCACAAAATGCTGACCAGATCCAGTGCACCGCACAGGGAACATGGCCCGAGGTGGCTGGCCAAACAAAAATCGCCGCGTACTCCCCCACGGCGTGCCCGACTCTTGCTCCACATTAGCGCCAAACTGAATCAACAGCGAAAGAAAGGTGGAGCGGCGACACGGCGCGGAAGGCCACGCCAGGTTGTCCGCCAGGAACGAGCCTAAAAAGGATGCTCGACCGGCATCCCACTGCAGCGCCAGAAGCACCCAGAGACGTGGCCCCAGGCCGCATAACAGATCGATTGGCCCACCCAACGGCTTGGCGCCTTTTCCCGCCAAATTCAACCAGCAAGCAGAGGCAAGGCCACCAGAAACGGCGCTCTCCGGTCAATCGCACGGCATTGAGCGAAGAGCCGTTTGACGCCCAATTGAAAGAAACCAGTGGCGGAGGTGGCGCAGAACCCAACTCGGCGAGCAAGGTGGAAAGGGGCGTTCGACGGGGTAGGTCAAACTGCCAAAAAAGACCGCCTGTTGCAGCGGACTGTAGCGGCGTTCGGCTGACTTCAGGCGCAGGCCCGGCCCGCCGATGCGATAAGAGGGGAGCGGTTAAACCGGCCTGCTGTGGCGCACACCCTTGGTTTATCGTTCGAAGAGCCCCACAAAGGGCGCGAACCATCCGCGGCTTCCTCACCGAAGGATGTTTCGTGTCGAAGCGGTCGAATGGGGCACCGTGCGCGATCTCCCAACAAAACCGCCAGCGAATTTCCGGCCGCCTACAAGGGGCAGAAGTGGGCCAACCTCCGGCGTCAAACCACAACCAAAGACTTCGAAACCGCTCTATGTGTGCCGAAGGACAAAAAGAAGATTGTCAAGGGCTCAAGACGCTCTCAAGGGGCGCCGAGCGTGTGTTGCTGGCCCACAGACGGAAGACCGGGAGGGGGAGAGCATCAGCTGGCAAACCTGCTCCAACTCCTCTCGCCGAAGGTTCCCGTCAAGCGGATGGTCTTCCACGAGATCACCAAGGAAGCGATGCGCCGGGCCCTTGGACCAGAACCCGCGAACTCACATGGAGCTCGTCCATGCCCCAGGAGACCGCGGATCCGGATCGGCTGGTGGGCTACACCCTCTCGGCCACTGCTCTGGAAGAAGGTGGCCTGGGGCTCTTCGGCCGGCCGGTTGGCAATCGGTGGCGGTGCCGGGCTGCTGGTGAGCACGTGAGCGGGCCCGGGCGGGGCTTCCGCCAGCGGACCCTATGGACTCAAGCCAGTCGCCAAAGGCACGGCCGGCTTTGAAGCAAGCTGACCCACGTCAAAGGGGAACGGATCGCCGCGGCAGGCGATTTCGATTTGGAAACCAACCGGCGCCACTCCAAGCAGGCAGCAAGGTGCGCCTGCTGCGAAAAGCGAGCCCTGATGAACCCAGGCCACGCTCCGCTCCTGCCCTGCGACAGTGGACGACGTGGCAGGAAAAACCAACGTGCGAACAAGGCCGTTCCTCCCTTCACCACCAAGCACCCTGCAGCAGGAGTCCAATCGCAAGTTTGCGGGCTCTCGGCCCGCGACACAATGCGCACCGGCCAGGGCCTACGAGCGGGGGCTTATCAACCTTAACATTGCGCACCGACTCGGTGCACCTCGGCCGATCAGCCGATCACGGCGGCCGCAGTTGCGTGGCTGAAAATAGGCCAGGACTTACCTCCTCCCCGCCCCCCGCCAGTTCACCACCAAGAGAGCCGCAATTGCCCAGGAAAGCCATGAGCGATCCGGTGCCGCCGTGACCGTTCCGCACGCCCCAAGGACACCGGCGCTCGATGCAAGGATTCTCTCGCTTCTACGAGCTTGATCTGGAAAGCGCACGGTGGCCAGTCAGGATGCCGGACGCCCGGCCTGACCCATGCTCAGCGTGGAGCTGCAGGTGGTGAAGCCCGGTTTCCGGGGGCCGCGGCAAGCGCATGATTTTGCCGGCTTCTCGACGCCTATGTGGAAGCCAGCGCGACCCTGATGCCGCCCTCGAAGGCCAGGAGGTGCTGCTGCCGCCCTGTTGTGGGGCGATACCCCCCGCTTGCAAAGCAGGTCGATTTGCCCTCGGCCACCAGACCCAGCCTCCAGCGCGCTACAGCGAAGCCCGCGCTGGCGTCAAATTGTTGAGAGAAAGAAGGGATTGGCGGCCTTCCACCTACGCCAGCACATCGCACCATCCGTTGATCGCGGTTACGCCACGCTCGCGAAACAACTCGTCTCACCCCCAGCTTCACCGGCTTTTGCGTACCGCGCTGCTGGAGGAGCACTTCCCGATCTGGTGGACACCCGCTCACCGGCCCGGATGGAAACCAGCCTTGATGAATCTCGAAACTGGCAAGAGGCAATGGCTCCCCTTACCTGAACAAACTTCTTTCAAAGGGACGACCAAGGGGCTTGAGACCTGGTGCAGCAAAGCGCGAGGGCGCATCGACCCCACCGCGATCGCGGACCATCGCCATGGAAGGTCTCCCTTGGTGTGGTGCGGATCGGCCGGTTCGGGCCTATCTGGAAGCCAAGCGCGTGGGCTGAAGACGGAAGCGAAAACTGATCAAGGCCACCCTGCCGACGAATAGAATCACCCCCGGCGATCTCGATTACGAGCACGCCGAAGCTGACCTCAACAGAAGACCGAAGGGCCTGAGCATGTGGCGTCGATCCGGAATCAGGGCAGGGCCATTTATCGCTGTTCGGCAGTACGGCCCTACCTGCAACGGGCAGTGTGGGTAGAAGGAGAAACCTTCAAGCCGAAGCGGGCTTCCCTGGCCCAAGGGCCTCAAGCTGAAGACCCTCAGCCTTGAGGCCGCCCTCGGGCTGCTTGCGGGCCTGCCCCGGCTGCTGGCGAACACCCCGATGGCAGGCAAGGTGGCAGGCAGGACTGGGCCGCTTCGGCCCTTACATCGTTCATGACAAGGGCAAAGCGAGAAGGATTACCGGCTCGTCAACCCGAAGACGACGTGCTCCCTGGTGGCCCTGCCCGGGCGATCGAGCTGCTCGCCATTCCAAGAAAGGTCGCGCGCCGCACCGCGCTTAAGGGATCTCGGCAGCCCGGCGGCGAAGGAGAGTACGATCGGGGTGTTCGACGGGCCCCTACGGGCTGTATTGAAGCAGGGCAAGGTGAACGCGTCGCTGCCCCGAAGGCAGCACGGACAGGACACGATTCACCATCGAGGAAGCGGTTGCCCTGTTGGCGGCCAGCCGCCACAGCAAGCCAAGGCCAAGGCCCCGGCAAGCCTTTTGCCACCGCCAAGAAAAAGCCGCTGACGCCAAAGCCCGACGGACCACCAAAGCGGCCAGCAACCAAAAACGGACAAAGCCGGCGCCAAAAACCCGCCAAACTCCCCGCCAGCCAAGACAGCCGGCCCCCGGGCCAGTTGCGCGTGCGGACATCAAGGCCGCCTCGAGTTGATGCCGGGCCCCGCGCGCGCCGATGCTGAGCAGGCGCGCTGACGCTCGCCCTTGCTCATGGGCGGTGCCGCGCCAACCCCCGTCGGCTGAACAGCTGGCGGCGGCTTTCGAGTCGCCAGCCTCCCCGGCCAACCGCCGGCCCCCAACCCCGGCTCCCCCCGCAAACAGCGGGAACCCCGGCCCAGTCCAGCAAACCCCGGGCCAACGACCCCAGCCAACAACAACGCACAAAACCACGCGCCGACGCAACACCGGCCCCGGCAACACCGCCAAACCGCGTGGCCGGAGCCATGCCTTATTCGGCATCACCATCCAACTGAAGCGGGTGGTCGATCCGGCCGCCCCCGCTGAAGCGGTGACCGCCGCCCCTACGCAAGGCGGGGGTCGATTTGAAGTTGGAAACGATCGAGCGGAGATCCCCCAAGCTGGCGCCGAAGCCAACCATCAGGGCCCGGGCCAAAGCAGGCAAACCAGCTCAGCCCGCCACCGGCCCCCCGGGAATTCCGCAACCATGGACCCGTCCTCCCGCAATCTGAGCCCGCGCCAGCGCCCCTGAAGCTGGTGGAAACGGCCTACCTGGCCCGCCGCACCGCCCTGCTCTGGGCCGGCCTCTATTACCTGCCGGTGGGTTGGAGCCCTGTTCCGACTGGCCCTGCCGTTGGCCCCTGGCCTTGCTGCAAAACTGCGCCAGGGGCTGGGCGCTGCGGTTGGAGGCACGGCGTGTGGCAGGCGCTTGTGCTGGTTCCGCCCTGATGGGCGCCGATCGCGGGCCCTTGTGCTGTTTCCCTACGGCTTGTGGGGCGCCTGGCTGGCTGGGGCTGGAGCCATCGAGAAGCAGGTGGCTCACCTGGGAGTGGGCCTGCTGATCGGCAGCGCCGGTTTTCTGGTGCGGGTGCGGTGCTCTCCTGTGCTGAGGCGAAAAATCTTCTGGGTGTTGATCACCGCTGCGGCTGCGCCCTGCTGGAGCGGCTGAAGCGGGTGCTGCCAAAACTGGGGTCGCCCCCGGATCTGCAGCAGTTTTCAGATCATGCGGTTCTGCTGGTGCTGGTTCAGAACCTTGATCTATGTGCTGGCCCTGCATGCCGTGGACGTACTGGATCTTTCCGCGGCTCCAGCGCCGATCACTGAAGGCCGCCATCACAATTGCGGGCCCTGGTGAGCCTTGATCCGCTCTGAGCACGACCCCGGCGCGGAACGGCAGGAGATCTGGGCAACGCACGTTTCGGCTGGGCCTTCCAATAGCCTGCTGCTCTGCTGCTGGCCCGGCACCGAGACTGCCGAGTGCCCGGCATCTCCGCCGCCGGGGCGACGGCGGCCTCCCGGCGCTGGGAACCGCCGCCGCCGATGCGGAGGTTATGGCTGCTTGGAACCGGCGGTCACCGCCCCCATGCCCTGCCGCCCACTGCCGCAGGCGTCGCCCCGCCTTTGACTCCACGTGGTGCGCCAAGGAATTGGCGCTCCTCACCCTGGGTTGGTGACCTGGGCTGCCCCGGTCGCACCGCCGTTGCCCAACCTGCAAAACTGCCGGAAAGCGCCAGCCCGCTGCCTGAGGCACGGGGGCCGCCATGGGGCCCCCGAGAGGCGTCAGGGGTCTGGCTGGCCCTGGGCCCGGCGCTGGGGCCAACGCTGGGGACCGCCAGCGCGGCACACCGCCCCCGCTGCTGTGGGCGAATGTGTTCCGGGCGGAACCAGCACGGCCCAGGGCGCTGCTCTTGCGCCTGGGCATCGGTCCGCCGGGCTGCGTAAGCGGGCAGCCTCAAAACAGCCGGCCCATTGCTTGAAAGGCGCCTTGGTGGAGCGGGCCTGCGCGCCGCTTGTCTCTGGGCCAGGCCAAACCGGGCGGACGCCGATCCCCGGCGCGTGGTGGCCGCGTGGGGATCCGGATGCAGCCGCTGGCGCCGGGTGCTGCTGGGCCGCCGCCGAGGGCGGTGCTCCGGGCTGCTCGCCGGCGGCAGCCCAGATGGCGCGGTGCTGGCGCTGGCGCTTGCCTTGGCACCACTTGGCCTGCGCCGCAACTTGGCGGGCCTGGCCGCCCTGGCGACCCACCGCCCTGGGTGGCGGGGAGGCGAGCAGCGACCTGGAGCTGTTGCTGAAGCGAATCGGCGATCGCTGGCAGGTGGAGCCCCTGGCCTTTGCCAGCAGCCTGAAAGTTTCGCGTGGCTGCCGCCAGCGCCCCCTTCGCGACTTACGAGCGTGGCTATGTCAAGGAGGGGGGGGTTTGCCGGTCGGGCTGCCCTCCTCTGGGAAACTGAGCGGCCCGCCGCGGCCAGAGCCTCGCTGAAAGCCTGTGATCTGGCCTTGCGAACAGCTTGCAGGGCTGCTTCCTAGGGTCCAGGGCCATGCAGTGCTGCCCCCTCCCAGCTCAGGCTCAGCCCGCGCCCAGCTTGCTGCGCTTGGGGCGCCATCGGTGGCTCGGCCTGATGGGCTCCTTGCGCCAGCCCGAGCTCAGCCCAGCTGCTCTACAAGCAAGCGGTCAGATGCCAGCGGCCTGGTTTGAAGCGGTTGCCGGATCCCTGGCGCGGCGAGGCAAGGAGGGGGCCCGGCGAGCTGCTCAGCCAGCTCTCCAGCGCCGATCTGCTGCAGTGCCGGAGGGGTGGATTGCGATCTCAGCGCGAGCAGCTGCACCCTTTGGCTCCGGCCTGACACCCCGAGGGCCACCAGGCTGTTGCCGATCTGGCCCCTTCGCAGGGCCGATCAGCCATCTGTTCGGCGATCCGGCCGCTGCACCGATCGCCTATCCCTGGGCCTTCGGCAAACCTGGTGGGTTGGCTGCTGGCGCAAACCTTCAGGACCTGGCCGAAACGCCGCGCCGAGGGCTGGTCTCTGCTCCTGGATGCCAGCCTTTCAGGCTGCTCGTGCTGCCCTCCAGCCCCCGGGTTTGGTGATTGAGCTCTGCCTGCGCCCAACTGGGCCTGGCCAGCCAAAACGAGGCGCCCTGGCTGATCGCGCTTGCTGCCCCCCAGCTGCGCCGGTTTGCGCGGGGCCAGGCCCTGCCTTCGATTTGAACGCGATGCCGCACAACCTGCTGTTGCGGGGCAAGGCTGAAAGCGGCCGTGGTGCCAGTCAGCGGTTTATGCCTTGCTGCCAGTGATCTGCGGCCTGGACGGCCCTGCGCCGGCATGGCTCACCGCTGTGGTGGAAACCTGCTGCTGCGGCCGCCCCGCAGCCGCGAACCGGCCGCCCTTGGCCTTGCTTTCAAACAAAGCTCGCGAGCCCGCCCCTGCTCAGCCGGCGCTGGCTGCGGAGTGGTGCCACCGCAAAATGCAAGGCGCCGCCCTGGCTGCAGCTTTGCAGAGCTGTGTGCCCCAACCCATCGCCTCGCTCCTGTACCCGGAGCCGGCGGTGCTGGCCAACTTTTGAGCAACAGCCTCTTCCCCGCTCAGGGCGAAGCGCGTGCCCGCTACCAGACGCTCTGGAACCAGGCCGCTCCGGCTGAGCGCAACCCACGCCTGAACCTACCCAGAGCCCGGCGCCGCGGTTGGTTGCCGCCCAGCAGGGCGTGGTGTGGGCGAGCAGATTAGAATCCGCCAGGCCCATGGGGACAGCGGGCAGGGCAGGCGCCCGCAACCCTCACAGCCCTGGCATCCGGAGCTGTTCACCAAGTGGCCGCCCGGCCGATCAGGTTGTAGCGCTCGGTGGCAAAAGCCTCCATTTGGCCATGGCGAGCGGGCCCAGTTGGCGCAGGGCGCAAGCAGTTCGGAATCGGCACGGCCTGCGGGCAGGGCAGGCAGCGCGGCACTGGCCGGCAAACGGCCTGGCCCGAGGCGCCGGGCCGCCGCGGCGGGCAAGCCGTTCGAGAGCCTCCGTTTCAAAGCCGTTTTGCGCGTGCCATCGGCGGCGCGAGGACGCTCGTGGCCCCAGGCCAGATCACTGCCTGGGCCGGGCCCCGAGGCTGAGCGAGTGCTGATTCCCCTCCTGATTCAAAAAAGCGATTAGGCCAAAGCTTCCAGGGGGAGCCAAAGGGCCGCAGTCGGCCGCTTGATTCGGGCGGTGGGGTCGTACGGAGACGCCCGCCCTTGTCTGCAGGGAGAATCGCCATCCACGCCAAGGCGGCGGCGAGGCCGGCGCCGGCCAAGGGCAGCGCTCCTGATCAAAGAGATGTGGAGATGGAAGGCTGCGGAAACCGAAAGCAAACCGCTGCCCCGAGGGCCGCGTTCGAAATCAGTTTCCGCTGCTGGGCCATTGGCTGGCTTGATGCCCCCAGGGGGGCCCCCGCAACCAGCCCTTCGGGGCATGATTCCGCCCAAGTCGAGGCAGCTCCTTGCCCTCCCCCCTCTAGGGCCAGGTCGAGATGCTCGGGGGTCGGGTTTGAAGGCCATTTTGCACCCGGCCAGTTGTTTCGAAAAGCGCTCCACCCCCCAGGGGCGGCCTGGAGGCAGGCCCGCAAAGGCTTGGCTGGCGGCCTTTTCGATCAGGCCCACACCAGGCAGGGGATCTTGGCTGGTTTTGATTCACCAGCCTGGTTTCGGCGGGGCGGGGAAAGCGGCCAGCTTTGGCCATCGCCTCGGCCCAGGTAAGGGCCGTCGGGCCGGTCCCCGTATGGGGGGCCGGTTTTTTTGCGGGTTTTCGAGATGGTTTGATTTGCCCCATTTTTCCCCCCTCTTTTCTCTTGTG
>Ga0163217_1029433_pt1 | contig 11573 bp, 10 predicted proteins | sample SynspAceP_FD_185933 | JGI IMG/M metagenome (GOLD analysis project Ga0163217, IMG submission 185933) | Saline lake microbial communities from Ace Lake in Antarctica - Synechococcus sp. Ace-P (PacBio error correction) | ecosystem: Environmental > Aquatic > Non-marine Saline and Alkaline > Saline ... | reverse complement strand
GCGAGGCACGCTGTTTGGATGATTCATGTTGATGGGAGGGACATACAAAGCGACCCGTGGATTTCAAGCAGTTCGTTCTGACGACTCAAATTTGACTGCTGGTGTTACGTTTGCAACTATCAGTGCAGCGATCATAACAGGCATGAAAACGGCGTAGCTGTCCTATTCCTGTCGTTTTCGCACTGTCGTGACACCTTATTTTTCGGAAAGCGGCCTGAAGCCAAACACCGACATTTTCACATAGTTTTCCCGCTGGATCGATCCGCGGTGGAAGTCCTCAATTATCCGTTATTGGGTTGCAACAACCGACATCGTCGCTTCAGCTGTGAGTGGATAAACGCCGAATATCCGGCCAGGGGCCCGTTTTCGGTTTTTGACAAAGGCTCCGGCATGGCACTCGAACACCCAGTCGATATTTGTTTGACGAGATTTTTCCGTTTAAAGCCCATTAGTTCAGCTGTTTGAGCTTGGGAGAGGATTATTAACGGTCCCTGAGAAACGAATGGCGAGTAGACGCAAATTCAGATTAGGTAGTTATAAAAGAAGCCGGAAAACGAAAGCGAAAATTGCTTTTAGGCGCGGAAACGAATAGTGGCAAAAAAAGCCGATTCTCCTGAATTCTATATACATGGGAGCTGTTTATTCAGTGTGTCGCGTTACTGAAGCACGAGCCAGGACATTTGAGATTTTCGTTCGGGCTATATTTTTTCGAGCGCGATGCGCCGAGTTGCTCGATTTGATATTTGGGACCCAATCGGAAATCGTGGGTGCGCAACAACTAATAAAAACACCCTTGAAACTCTTGACGCATATTTTTTTTGATAGGGCGGACGCATGAAAAGCAGGTTACTCAAAGGGCTACTCTCGAAGAGCTCCGTGATTTCTGTGCGCGACCAATCTTTGCATCTTACCGGACCAGGTGATTTTCAGCAGCTCGCTGTGGACGGGACGCGCTGTTGGTTTTGAGCTTGGACTTGAGGTAGATGAAACTCGACTTGACGCATTTGAAGTTTTCCAAGGGGCCGAGGATCATTACGAGGTTGAAAATTGGATTATCTTATTCGACGCATTTAGGGATTTGACGCCCCTATTGAGCGCGGGATTGAAGCGGCTCTGGAGGCCTATTTTTTTGTGCATACCGAAATGTGGAGTATTCCCGAAAAAATGGCCAATTTCCGAGTCGACGATAACTTGCGGCAACCGCAAACATATAGCGTCACTTCTTTGCTCGGGATAACGTCAAACGGAAAGGAGACAATTGCGCATTCCCGATTGTGGTGGATGCACATCTTTTTGCGCGCGGAATTCCGTCATTGAAAAAACGATATCCGCACTGGAGGCGTTTCTCTATAAATCAGACGTTTAGAACTACCTGATTGAGGCGCCCTACAACATCCCAAATCATCTGAGTTTGTTTGGGGCAATATTGGGTAAGTTGATCGCCTTCTTATAATGGGAATACGTAAGGGCTATTCGAGAGGGCGCGCCGTTCCGGAAATTAATGGCCGAACTTAATTCGATTGGCGGATATAAGCTGATCGATTGCTTCGATCAAAAAAAGCAGGCGACCGAAGTGGCTAGATAAATTGATCAGCGAAAAGAACTTGCTCTTTCTGAATTTTGATGCGGGCGGATTTGCAAATATCGGAGATGTTTCCAAAAAGGGTGAAGGAGTAAACCGGCAGACCATCACAACCGCGAGACATTTCGCAGGATTGTTTTACCGAGTCGGCGTATAGCTGGTTTTGTACCCTTAGTCCTTTCGGGTCACTATTTGGTTCAATTTCTTCATAGGGTTATTTGAGACGGCAGGTTTGCGCCTCGGATCAATGCACAGAACCCGGGCCAAACGCGTTTCCGTTCAGTCGAATTGATCACCCGGGCTGACCCATTGCCAGGGAGGATCGGGGAACAGACCGCCGTGGGGACCAACGACCCAGGCGAGTGTCGCCTTGAGAAAACACACGTCCGGGTGTTCGTCGGGCCGGTTTACTGGATCCGAAACACCGCCATGAGATCGGACCACATACCCTCCTTTTCGACATGATCAACCAGGCCGAACAAGCCGCATCCGGAACTGTTTGGGCAGCTCATGCAATGCTCTTTGCGCATTCGGTCCGCCCTCACGGGGATATCCTCAAAAGAGAATGGGATAAGGACCCGTCCGTAGGCGAAGGCAATTTTTGACATCGATGGTAGCTGGCGTGAACTCCAAGACGGCGCGGCAACATCATTTCGGCGCGCCTGGATAGGCGACAATGGACAGGAGCAATATAGGGACTGGCCGTTGCCGAAGCGGGTAGGGGAACCATCCGAGGATCACCATGAAGATGGGCCATAAGCTGTAAACCAGGGCCGATTGCCGCAGGGTTGGCTCTTCGCTGGCCCTCTCGGTTTCGCATCCGTAACTTATTTCGTAACAAGATCCGACGTCGTGATGTGGGTGCTTTTATTTTGTGTATCATGTCGGTGACCTCCTGGTTGGATTATAGTCGGCGCTGAAAGACTTGGAGGTATCGGCGCGGAAAATAATTTCCGCATCCGTCTTGTGCGTCTCGTTATTTCTCGCGAGAAGGCGATCGGCAGCGGGTTCGAAGGCGGGACATGTTCCACTCGCTATCCTGTGCACGTCGAAGCCAAATCATCGAGGTCTATCTTTCCAAGTTGGTGGAAGGAATAATTCCTCACGACGTCGACGAGGGACGTTTCAGCGTGCGGAAAATACGATCGTCTGGGTCCGACGACGGACTTCCAACGCCTGGGCTTGCTGGTTCTGTGTCGTCGAGGATGTGCCCCAGAATGCGAGGAGCTGCGCGATGCGATCCTGGACCTCTGGCGGACTCCAATGAGCGCCAGAGGGGGCAGAAGGCATCTCGGTGTTCCGCTCGACTGAAGTTCAGGGTTCGCATTGGATGCGGAAAATAATTTCCGTCATGGAGTGTAGTCCTCATGAACTTTGAAAAGTTTCGTTTCGGCGCATTTCCACGGCACGATTTGGCTGCAGCGTACGAAGTTCCCGAAGCGTGACAAGGATCATTCCTTTGTTCGCCCATCGCGTTCTGAGGCCTTGCTTTGGAACAGCCGCTCTCGCGCGAAGGCGATTAGGCGCCTCGTGCAGGCGATTGCCCGATTTAAGCACGGTGCGCGTCCAAACTGAGGCGGGGTTCGCTCGGCTCGTTTACCGGCGCCAACATCCGAAACACCTTCTGCCCCTTTCCTCTAACCCTGCGCTGACGTCGTCTCTTTCTCTGATCAATGAGCGTGTGGTCGTGGACTTTCTTCATAACGGATGAGAGTGCACTGTTATAGGTCGTCCGCTCTTAGTGGTGTGAGGTTGTCGTGCAAGTACCGTGGAATCTCGCATATGTCGGTCGACCTCGGGCAAGATCGCAATGTGAAAAGTGCGCCCGGCTTTCATTTACATTGCCGAACGACAGGCCCTCGGACGCTCCGGACAATGTTGAATTCAACAATTACCGGAGAGAGGAACTCACTTCAAGTCGCGGGGCGCATTCCCGTTCGGCGACACGGACAGATGGCGAACGGCTACTTGGGCAGCCTTCGGCCTTTGGCGAAGAGGCCTGGGCATCAAAAAAGCGATGCGGTGTCAACCATGGAGGACCTCGATGGAATCGTTCTTCCGTCAAGTTTATTCCCGAGGAACGATAGGTCGTACTAGAAAGTTGACCCCACGTGTGGTGTGAGAATCGGGCTCGCTGTGTGTGGTCCGAGTGCGCGATGAGCTGTGACGGCCCGCATCTCGCAAAGCGTCGTTGAGTGCAAGCATAGGTGCCTGTATCAGTTCGGCCATTCGTTTGCCAACAAGTTTTTCCCGGCATTCGCGGCGCCGCCAACCATGTCCTGATGTTCTCCCGTTCGTACCTTTTGCCGCCAGTCCGCACTCCATGTGTCGCGCTGCGTCCTAGATTTGGCCGGCTCGAGCTCATACATGATGGGGTCGGCCTTGTCTGTCGGTCCGAAGTCCTATATACACGCTGCGGCGTACCGGGCATTGAACTCATGGTGTGTCTCTGACCCGCATCATTTCGGAATCGTATGAAGCTCGCGGTCAATTGCCGTTTGGCGAGTCGTGTATGTGTGTGGATATGATGTGTTCTTGGTATTCTCTGGCACGGATACGAATGATGCGGGACCGCGCACTGACTTTTAATCTCGTCCTTTCCGTGATAGCCATAGACTCCGGATGTCAGGATAATCGGTGGATGAGGGGTTCACGGGAGGTTTTTCCCCCTGACAGACGCTGTGGTGCGCACCAACGGCCACTTGCTCGTGTCTCCTCCCTGTCTCACTGCGTGTGTGGAGACCGGTCTATTTTTTCCTACTCTATCCGGTGTTCGTTCGAGTGATGATTTCGTCGGTGTTTGCCGTGAACCGCGACAAGCTCCACTATCGCTGAGTAGGCGAACCGAGGGAGGAGCCAGACAATCGTGTGCTAACCGGCACAGGCTCGTACTGCGTCGAGACTACCTCCGGGGTTGAGATATATATCGGATACATTCGAGGGACACATTTGCGCGGATCGCATTCATTCGTATCCGTTGCAGCGCGTGAAGAGCTGAGCGAAAAAATCAAAGACCTCGCCAATGGTTCGCGGTCTTTATCGATTTCCGAAATGAGCGTCGTGCGGGCCTCGGTGTCAAGAATGCCGTCACCGGACTTTGGAGATTGCCACCCACATCATATTTTTGCTGACCCGCATTTTGGCAAGAACTTAGTCGGATGGGCGGCAAATTTTGAATCAGAGTGGTGACGGCGCTGTCGTAGCGTGCGGTTGGAAAACTTGTTAGGGCACGATGCCGAACTGACAGGCACCCTTGCTTGCATCAAAACCACGGTTGCAAGAGAACGCCTGCGGGGGAGTTCTTGTGGCAATGATCATTCGCAGGACGAGGCCCGCATTCTCGCGAGGGAAGGTGGCGTACGTCGTCTTGCATCGCCATCTCCTCGATTAAACTGACGGAGACGATTCCATCGAGGTCCTCCGCCAGGGTGACCGGCATTCGCTTTTTGATGCCCAGGCTCTTTCCGCCAAGGGAAGGGCTGGCAAGTACCCGCCGTTCGCCAATTCCTGTCCCGTGTTCGCCAGAAACGGGAAAATGTACCGCCCCGCGAACTTGAGTGAGTTCCTTCGGTCGGTAGATGTTGAATTGTCCAACATTGGTGCCCGAGCGTCCGAGGGGCTTTGTCGTTCGCGCATGTAAAGAAAGGCCGGGCGCACTTTCACATTGCGGATTGCCGTGGTCGATCCGACATCGCTGGCGTACTGGAACTGCCCCGAAAACGACTTTCAAGGCAGATGGGGACCTCGCTCGCCGTTATGAAGACAGAAAAGTCACCGACCGACAGCCGTTTCAGCCAACCCGAACCGAGGCGACCTCCCGTCAGCGCAGGGGTTGAGGGGGTTCGGATTGTGGCGCGTAAAACGAGCCGAGCGGACCACCGCCTCAGGTTTGGGACCGCACCGTGTCTTAAAACGGGCAATCCGCCGACAGGCGGCATCGCCTTCGCCGAGAGCTTGCCAAACAAGGCCTTCAGGATCGCGGCATGGGACGACAAAGGAATGATCCTTGTCAACGCTTTCGGTGGATACTCTTCGTCGCTGCAAGCCAACGTTGCCCGTTGGAATGCGGCCGAAACGACTTTTCAAACAATCTATGGAGGAACTACACTCATGACGGAATTGATTTCCGCATCAATTTGCGAACCCTTGGACTTCAGTTCGGGAGCGGAACACCGAGATGCTTTTCTTTCTGCCCCTCCTGGCGCCTCTTGGCAAAGTCGCCAGAGGGTCCGGATCGCATCGCGCAAGCTCCCCACATTCTGGGGGGCACATCCTCGACGCACAGAAACCAGCGAATGCCCAGGCGGTTTGAAAGTTCCGTTCGTCGGACAAATTGATCGTATTTTCCCGACGCTGACGTTCTCGTCGGAGCGTCAGTGAGGAATTATTCCTCCACCAACCTTGAAAGATTAGGCACCTACGATTGATTTGTCTTCGGGACGTGCACAGGAAGAACTAGCGCAGGCCCTGCGATCATGTCGCCTTCGAAACCCGCTGTCCCGAGCCGCCTTCTTTTCGCGAGAAAACTTCTACGAGGGACGCCAGCGGCACTTGCGTGAAACTTATTTTTTCCGCCGGCCCGATTACCCCAAGTCTTTCGAGCGCCGACGCGTTATAATGCCAACCAGGAGGTCACCGCACATGAAACACAAAAAAAAAAGCCACCCACATTCACAGGCGGACGCGTCGGACCTTCGCGTTACGATAGGTTACGGGGATTGGCGAAAAAACCGAGAGGCCAGACGAAAAGCCAACCTGACGGCATCGCCTGTGTTACAAGCCTTCCTCGCCTATGGCCATCTTCATGGTGATCCTCGCGTGATGGTTGCCCGCTACCCGCATTCCTTGCGGCTAACGGCCAGTCCCTATATTGCTCCGCCATTGTCGCCTATCCAGGCGCGCCGAAATGATGTTGCCGCGCCGTCTTGGAGTTCCACGCCGTACATCGATGTCATGCTCGCCTACGGACGGGTCCCTTATCCCATTCTCTTTGAGGATATCCGGAAGGGCGGGACCGCATGCCGCCAAAAGACTGATTGACATGAGCTGGCGCAAACAGATTCTCGGGATGGCGGCGTCTGGCTGGTTTGATCATGTCCGAAAAGGAGGGTAATGTTGGTCCGATTCTCATGCGGTGTTTCGCCACGGAAAACGCGCCCCGACGAACACACCCGGGACAGGCCGCCACACGTTCGTGTTTTCACAGCCCTCAAGGGCGGATCACTCGCCGTGCGGTCGTTGGTCCCCAGCAGGGTCTTTCCCGGATTCCCTCCCATCTTTGGCAAAGGGAGGTCACCCCGGGTGATCCATCGATCTTAAACGGAAAACGCGTTTGCCCGGCTTTCTGTGAATTTGATCCGAGGCCGCAAAACACTCTGCGTTCTATACCCTCATGAGGAATGAACCAAATAGTGACCCGAAAGGATAAGGGACAAACAGCTATATTACCCGCGACCTCGTTTTACAACATTCCTGCGAAATAAGTGTGAAGTGCGCCGGTTGTAGAAGGGGTCTGCCGGTATTAACTTCACCCTTTTTGGAACATCGTCCGATATTCTTGCACCATGCCGCTGGCTCATTTCTCCACAACTCCAAGAGACATCTAGAAGTACTCAGAAGTCCGAAGAAGGCAAGTTTTTCGCTGATCCAATTTATCTACCACTTTTCGGTCGCCTGCTTCTTGATCGGAAGCAATTCGAATTCAGCTTATTCACATCCGCCAATCGAAATTAAGTTCGGCCATTAATCTTCCCGGAAACGCGCGCGCCTCTCGAATAGCTTACGTTTTCCCATTTTATAAAGAGGCGATCAACTTACCCCAATATTGCCCCAACACTCAGATTGATTGGCGGATGTTGGTTAGGGGCGCGCAATCAGGTTAGCTCTAACGTCTGATTCTATAGAGAAAAACGCCTCAAAGTTGCGGATTTTCGTTTTTCAATGACGGGAACCGCGCCGCAAAGATGTTGCCATCCACCACAATCGGGATGCCAGCATTGTCTCCTTCCGTTCTCGGACGTATATTCCAGAGCAAAGAGAAGTGACGTCTTATTGTGCGGTTGCACAATATTCGTTCACTCGGAATTGGACCATTCTTATTTTCGGGAATTACTCCAACACCAATTCGGTGAAATGCACAACATAGGCCCAGAGGCCGCTCATTCCCGCGGCTCATAGGGCCGTCAAATCCCACTAAATGCGTCGAATAAGATAATGCAATTTTATCAAACCTCACCTTACAATGATCCGGGCCCCTTGGAAAACTTCAAATCGTTCCAAGGGTCGAGTTTTCATCTACCCCAAGTCCAAGCCTCAAACCACCAAGCGGCTGTCGTCCACAGCTGATGGTCTGGGCTGAAATCACCTGTTCCGGTTAAGATGGCAGATTGGTTGTCGGCACTGAGAAATCACGGAGTCTTACGAGAAGTAAGTAGCCCCTTTGAGTTAACCTTGCTTTTCATGGTCCGCACCTATCAAAAAATATGGCCTGTCAATTTGAGATTTCAAAGGGTGTTTCATTAGTGTTGTCGCAACCACGATTCCCGATTGAGGGTTCCCAATATCAATCGACAAAACTCGGCGCATCGCGCTCGGAAAAAATATTGGACCCAACGAAAAATCCTCAATGTCCTGTCGTGGCTTTCAAGTTAACGCGATACTACACTGAAATAACAGCTCCCATGTATATAGAATTTTCAGGAGAGAATCGCTTTTTTGGCACTCTATCGTTCCGCGCTTAAAAGCAAATTTTCGCTTTTCGTTTTCCCGGGAGCTTACTTTTATAACCTACCCTTATCTTGATTTGCGTTTCTACTCGCCAATTCGTTCTCAGGGGACGTTATTAATTCCTTCAACAAGCTCAAACCCACTGAACCTTAATGGGCTTAAACGAATCCTCGGTCCAAACAAATTATCGGGGACTGGGAGTGCTTCGCAGTCGCCAGTGCGGAGCCTGTTGTCAAACCGGAACGGGCCCTGGGGCCGAAATTCGGCGTTATCCACTTCACAGGGCTGAAAGTCCGATGTCGGTTTGTTGCAGACACATCGGAATATAGGAGGGACTTCACCGCGGATCGATCCAGCGGGGAAAACTATGTGAAAATTGTCCAGGTGTTTGGCCCCAGGACGCGCTTCCGGAAAATAGGTGTCACGGACATGCGAAAAACGACAGAATAGGCAAAGCTACGCCCCGTATTTCAATGGCCTGTATGATCGCTGGCCACTGATTCAGTGCAAAAACGTAACACCCAGCAAGTCAAATTGGAAGTCCTTCAGACGACTGTGCTATGAGAATCCACGGTCGCCTTTGATTATGTCTCAATACAAACATAATACATCAACAGCAGTGCCTGAGCACGGGGGTAGTGGGGAAGGCTCGAAAGTAGTAACTGCATCTTGTGACGATTCCTTCACTGTGCCGACAAATTTCGCCGTCAAGTTGGACATCAAAAAATAATTCTACCTTGCCAGCCACCAAGGGGAAGCCCCTCGACAGGCGGCAACCTTCTACTTCTACATTTCCCTTAGTTGTCCGAATCACTCGGCAGGGCACGGTTTGTGTCTGGCCGCCAGACGTCTTTGAAGATGAAACTCTGGTTCCCAGATGTTCATGCGTGTAGAAACGCAATCCGCCTTCGCAGATTCTATCTTCTAAAAAGTACGGCCCGGGACAAATTCCCGAGCCAGGGAAGGCGAAAAAAGCACTTGGCATGAGGTGCTACGCCTTGACCGCCAATCCCGGTTCCAGCAGCCATCACCCCATTGCTCTTCCGTATGTTGCGCCGCAATTCGCCGTTGCCGTCTGTGCCCGCACTTCGTTTCTCACCGCCCCTTGGCTCTGAAGGCCGACGGCCCCCTCCGCCCCGATCGTCCTCTTGGTCGGTCAAACGCTCGAGGTTTTCATTAGCGTAGCTTCGTTGGGCCTCGCGACTTCGTCTTGACTGGCCTGTAGCGCGGATTGATGATATCCCCATCTGGGAGTTTTTCATCCTTCTTCCTGCCATCTCCCTCCTTCCTCGTTTCGTCGCCGAAGTATCAGCCATCTCATAAGGTTTGTTAACTTCCGAATTTCGTCACTGAGCATGTCTTCCTCAGAGTGCATTTTGGCACTACCCATATCCCCGATTCGCGAAGGGGCCGTTGTTTTAACCACTCTGGCGTCTGTCAGGCGGGCACCTGTCCGGTTCGAATTGGCATCATGCCCTGGCGGTTCCATTCCCCCGCAACAACGGCCTGGCCCTTGGTTGCTTGTACACTCAAGGACGCCACGAAGATCTTGGAATTCGCCAAAAAATCTCTTCCAAACCGCGGCAGTTTTCCGTAATCAACATTCCATTGCACGTAACACAAGCACTTTCTTCGGGAGGTTCTCGCCGGAAACAAGAATGCGGACTTGGCATTGGCCCAGATTTCGAATTTTCAGTTGATTTCTAGGTGGCCACACATTCCCGCCCTCATCGAGACGCCCCGAAGATAACTTAGGACAGTTTGAAACACTGCCCGTTCTCATCCTTCTTGCTCACTCTGCCGACTTTAAGGTCAAGGCGCAGCTTGCCAATGCACCCAAAAAGCCCTTCGTCCAAGCCCGTCACTCGCAATAATCACATGGAACCATTTCAAATTGGTAATTTCGAGCCTCCGCTCTTAATGGCAGCAAAGCACAATTCATCATAGGATGGTTTACGTGGTGAGGACATTCCCCTCCGTGCTAATTTAACTCCCACCCCCTCATGCCATGCGCCACAATGTCTGACAGTCCCATGACGGTTATTTGATCGGTTTAACTGATTTGCAGCAGGCTAAGCAAAGGGACGAATCTGATCGAGATCGGTGCTTCCGGCTCCCAGGACGTCCTGGCCAAGGATTCCTCGGACGTCATCCAAAGCGCCCTCGCGACGTGACAAGAGAAAGAGAAACGCGGTCCGAACTCACGACCGGGTGGAGCCAAGCCGCGGCTGGGGCACGGCCACCAGCAAAGCCTCGGGCGGTTACTTCTGACCGATGTTGCCGACGCAGTATTCGCCGATCATGAACCCACCGCTCTGCAAGGAATGTGGCCATCTCGTCATTTTCCGAGCGACGATACCATGGTGCTGACCGGACCCGTTCATTGACGAGATCGACATTCCTGCGATCCGCCCTCATGGTCATCCGGCGCGCACCGGCCGCCCGTTTTTTTCTGGCACTGCGCCGGGCCATTGCGGCACCATGACAAAGGCCACCGGCACGCCGTTGCGACCGCGGACACCCATCTTCGGCCCCGGGCATCACGCCCACTGGCGACTTTACCTCAAGGGCTTTCAAACGCATTGTCTTACGAACCCCTGGAGCGGTTGTTCAAGATTATCTTCGGCCTCAATGTGAGCGGAAGGTTGCGATCATGAAATATGTTTGCCCGCTCCCGTCCGAGTTCCACAGCCACCGGCACAAGCCGCCAAGGCCAAAGCCTATCGGACCCGCCCGCGTTTGTTCGCCCCAAGCGACGGAACGACCGGTGTGCGTTATCGAGGGTCGAATAATGAAATGCTCTCAGCACTTGGGTGTTTTCATTGCAAGGGGGATGCCGTTGTCCACCAGCCCGACTTTTTACTTCTCCGTGTGGCCTGCAACGGGTCGTCGCGACGAGACCATGGGCGGCCCTATGTGCCCCCGTAGGTTCTGGATATTTTCTGGATTCACGGGTCTACTCAAGCCCCAGGCCAATTTCGGCACCGGCCATCGGACATCAAAACCTGCTGGCCGCACCCTTGGCCCAACGTGATTTTACAGCCTTTTCGCGCGCTGTGGAGAATGGCGTGGATTTAATTCTGGGGCCTTTCGCTTCGGGGCTTTTTTGGGTTTGGGCCGGGTGTGGTTTGATTTCGCCCCCCAAGGGAAAGCCCCCATTAAAGGGCAACATTCGCCCGCCCCTTTCTACCCAAGGGTGGTGGCAAAAGCAAAGAAGCGCAAATTCGACAGGAGAGCTTGCGGGGGCTTCTAATCTCTCTCTTTT
>Ga0163217_1027943_pt1 | contig 11573 bp, 13 predicted proteins | sample SynspAceP_FD_185933 | JGI IMG/M metagenome (GOLD analysis project Ga0163217, IMG submission 185933) | Saline lake microbial communities from Ace Lake in Antarctica - Synechococcus sp. Ace-P (PacBio error correction) | ecosystem: Environmental > Aquatic > Non-marine Saline and Alkaline > Saline ... | reverse complement strand
CAAGGCCATGGGGAATAATCATTTTTAGTTAAAAGTTAGCTTTTTCATTTATCACCCATTTGTTGGGAATTGTATGCAGATCAACCGTAGGAGGGCTGAACAGGAGCTGTTGAAGGCTTACAATATGAGTAAGGCATAGTCAGCATGGCTTACGCACCACAAAGGGTCGATAACCATGGGCGCTGGTTTAAAGTTGCTGATCGAAGTGATGGTAGAATTCATCCCTTGTGAGGTAATTCAAACTCGATCTCGTCCCCTTCGCTGAGCTCCTCAAGCTGTTCAGGCGTTGCCTTTGAAGCCCCATGGTTCATAGCGGAGCCATTCAAGTTCTGGTACGGGCCCGGGGCGATAAGTGGACAGTACCTTTATCCGCTTGATTGTGCGGCACAGTACCTGTCGCCTTTGCGCTCTGCGCAGCGGTATCCTTATGCTCCATTCTTCATATTTCCATAGGCATGGCTGTTGGCTTCATGTCCATTACCTTTTATCTCTTCAGCGAAGGGCTGCTGGAGTCAGTGCGAGGCGAGAACGAGTGCCAGTTTTGCTTTTCATAGTGAAATCTCCAGATTGTGGTTTGGCTGTTAATGGGACCGGCGTCTCTCAGAGAGATAAAGCCGCCGGGGAGTACGAAAACAGGACAGGAAGCGGGGCGGATATTCATGCCCCCTACCATTGGTGCAGCAATACGGCTCATGATTTCACTACCGGTACGCTGCCAAGCAGGATTGGAAGCAGGCCAGCTATGATGACGCCACGGTCATCGCTTGGGCCTTACGCGCTGCACGGGCGCCCTCACGAATTGCTTCCAAGGAGTGCCGGTCGGTCGCGTACGCCCATGCATTCACCCGCTCGCTCAGGCATTGGTTCAGGTATAAGAGCATGATCACGCCAAACTCGGCCGCATTACGCCTGCCAGCGCAATGAATCCCACGCCAGTTGCTACCGACAGGTGTAATCAAGCAAGGTTAGAGGAACCAGACACCGCAGTCAGAGCGCAAATGCAGGCGTCGCCATGATAAAGGCTTCGCTGAAACCGGTTGAAAATGAGGTAAAGCAGCACAAAAATGATTAGTAGCTAGCCGGCACCACCATTCTTCAGTTTGCATTGGCCGCTCCATAAACTCGAACTGGCCGGAGTAACTAAGCTCCATGCCTGATTTCCAGGGGCAGTCGCTGTCGATTCTGGTACCGCCAGGTCGTTCACCACCGCAGCTCATGTTCGCGATCGCGCATACGTCTATGTAACCCAGCCAGTAAGACGGGCATTTACGCTCTTAAGCATTCGGCGGGACCCATCCGTCACACTGACCTGTGCCCACCGTTCGAGGGTGATCTGACTTCCCTCGGGTGTGTAGATCGGCAGGTTTGCGCAAGTCGTTCAATGAATCACGGCCCATTCGCGCGGGGTAGCGCAAAACTGATCGGATAACGAGGCCAGCCCTTCTTACGGTTTTCAGCCAATGTTGGCACCCGCGACGGCGCCGCCACATCGACTGCCACTCGGGAAATGTTCAGCCGTAACGTGCAGCGCGCTGAGGTCAATGTCGACATCGATAATAGCGTTTCCACCGGTGACAGGTCGCTCGGCGACAAGCCGAACTTACCGCCTGGGAACCGTTTGGCCGATGCGCTCGACCCGCTTTGGTGGCCTTGTCAATTCTGTACCAGGTCAGCCGTACACTTGACCCCGATTGGACTCTTGATGCCGGTGGCCAGCATATCGATACGGTGCGAATTGGGCGGTATCCACAGGTTGGCCAGCCAGGCACCTGCACTGCCTTGTCCGAGGTTCTTTTAACCAGTTTTTAGGCGCATTCCGGACGCCCATTGCGTCCCGGGGCTTGGAACTGGATGGTGGTCCGAAACATGGTCAGCGGTGCCGATCGTCGCAGTGTCGGCACCCGGACCCGCCTTGCCGAAAAACCGTTTACTTCAGGCACGCTTTTTGATTCATGCGGCGGTCTGCTGCAGCAGTTCCGATTGCTTTCTGAACAGACAGGACCGGGTAACGCGTTGGCATGTACAGACAGTCACCCTCATTCCAGTGGCGACAGAAAACTCCCACCCAGGCCGGAGACGGCAAAAGTGCCGTCAGAAAATAACCAATGCGATCAACGATGGTAGTTTTCGCCAACGGAGCCAGGCTTCGAAGCGGTGATAATCCAGATTGAGTCCGCGATTTGATTGGAATTGCGATGCTCGTCGGGAATCTTGCGCGGATCCAATAACCATCAGTTACCGAACCAGGGTGACCACCAGCCCTGCGGCGGCGCATGGCAATAGGTCTTGGTGAAGGCAGCGGGCCGATAAGCCCGGCCCCTCCTGGGCTTCAGGGTGAAAACCGGAATAAACGACAAAGTGATATAAGCGGCTGACGAAGAACAGGGCTGGGACGACCTCAATCGCCGCATTGGTGATGGAACTTTTCCATGCCGTCCCTTCAAGTTTCTGCCAGGATTTTTCTTGTGCAGGCTTCTAGTGTTTGTGGGCATTCTCGATCATTACGATTCGCTCAGCGTCGGACCATGGCGCCGATTGCGCATACGCGATCCCCCCAAAAACATTGATGTTGGCGTTACCCCTTGCCGCTGCATGATAATAAAGGCGATCAGGTTCCCACTGCAAAGAGACAATAGCTACCAGCGATTAAAACGCAAGTTGCCAGAGAAAACAGCGCGCACACCAGTCCGACGACAATGAACTCTTACCCAGAAGCTTAACTGAGGTTGGAAACGGCCGCTGTTACCAATGAGCGTGCTGCGTCATAGGTAGTAATCACCTCAACCCCATCAGCAGGCTCTTCTTCAGCTCTTCAAGTTTGGCCTGCACGGGCGGTGATGGTTTCACGGCGTTTTTCCCGTACGCGTGATCACCACGCCGCCAACCACCCCCCCTTCTCCGTCAACTCGGCAAATTCCCCCGGCCGCAAAATCTCCGGTCCCAATTGAAATATGCGCGACATCGCCAAGTGTTATCGGCGTGCCATTTAGCGCCCAAAGCGAGCGGAATGGTTACAAATCTTTCAGTATGAGAGAATAGCCCGAGGCGCGAACTAAATCGGTTTCGGCAAGCTCCAGTTACGCTTCCGCCCGTCTCTGGTTGCCTCTTCACGCTGCCTGATCTGCTTGCTTAGTGGATCTCTGACTGGCCCATCCTTATCGATCCAGCACTACTTGGTTACTGCTTAACCATTACCTGCCGATCGGGCGCGACCTCTTGCAAACATTGGGGAGGCGTTTTCAGCTCGGTAAAACGCAAGGGAACCATCCTGCGCAGCGACCGCAACTGAGCAAGGTCGTGCTGGCCGGTGCATCCACCAAAGAAGCTACTGATAGATCCAGCCTACTCCGGTGGCGTCAGGGCCCAGCCGCTGGCGACAGCGCCCAAACGGGGAAGGGCGACTCTGCACCGGCTGAGGGACTTCGAGCACCGCGATCGCGCCCAGTACAGGTCTGTATCGTCCTCGAAAAGAAACATACACATAGCTGTCGCCGAAAAGAATGAAATAGCCCCGGCACGGTCTTCGCCCCGGGAACCGACAGGCATGGTACGTCGCCACGGGTAGGTGACGCTGATTTTCAAAAAAACAATCTGCGGCGCCTGCCGGACATAGGGTGTGCGGATTGTGACCTGAACGTCGAGACCAGGTCAGGCAGCGCATCCGGCCGGTGTTCTGGATCGACCATTATGCCCCAGGCGACCGAAACAGCGTCGCCAAAGCAATACCAGAAACCGGTTTGCGACCGACCATCGAATGAGTGGCAATCATGGCTGATCTCCGAGCTGCTCGATCCGCTCATAAACAAGACTCATCACTTTCGCTGACGACCTACCTGTACCCGCTCACCCTCTTTGAGTCCTTCGAGCAGGGGCCGAGTCTGCGATCGGAAATTGCCATCGTTCATGCCCGGCATGTTACAATGTCTTAATGGACCGTGAAGACAAATTGAGACCATTGCCATCTCTATTACTTCAGGATGGTTGCCTCGGCCTCGTGCAAGGCCGTCCGGTGTCTTTCTGGCGATTGCTCTGGTGCGGTGGTCAGTGCCGCGCAGGCTGGCTTCGGAATCAAGCAGAAACTGCCCGGACGCAACACGCGTTGCCCTCCTCAAGACCCGACAACACCTCTGTCTTGAAAATCGGTTCCGCGCCCGACCTGACTTCTACTGGGCCTGGAACTTGCCTCACCTCGGCGACCATAACCAGGTGCGCCTACCTGTTCTGATCAGTGCTTCAGTGGGGTACCACCCAGGGCTTTCCGTCTTCATGCACGCTCAAGGCCCACGTTCGGCGGTGCATGCCGGGGGCAGGAGTTGATGGGATTTGAAAAGTGGTAACACCACTCGAACCGAACTGTTCGCTATCCAGGTTGGTGCCTTGGTAAGAATCGCGCTCGATTAATCCCTCCAGGCTTTCGCCCGGGTATGACAAGCAGTTTGCCTCGACCTTTGCCCTACCCTTCAGGTTATCTGACCTTGGCTTCAGAGGACGGCAAACATTCCAGCCAGACCTTTTCAAGCCATGATGCGGGGCAAGGGATGCGCCCGCAGGCAGCCGTTCGATACCTCTCGGACTTTCAAGCGAACGAAAAGTTACCCCGCCGATAGGGCTATGTAATGGTCCAGCTCGGGCTTGCCTATGCCGCTGCGCTCACAGCGCTGCAATGTGTTCCGGGTGGCATTGCCGCAATACGCGACGCTGAACGAGCAGCAGCCCAGTAATTGCGGCTCGCCCATGCCACGCAATGCCAAGATATTCCTCCTGTGGCGGCCGACCATTTGGGGGAAGAAAAAGGTCGGCCAGTGGCGCCATTTTTTCTGGGATTCACGTCGTCTGGGGCCAGGTCGTAGACTTTCTCGACAAAGCCGGCGCTGCGATGCTGGACAATGCTACGTCACCGCTCATTCGTAACCCAGCGTGCCCTACCGCTTCGACGGTCTGGCTGATGGATTCTCGGGTAACCGGAGTTACCGCATGCCCAGATTCTGTATCACTGGTAGGATCGATGAGCATGGAGCACAATCCCCCCCCTGGCATCGCATAACGAGGCACCAGGTCCAATGTCCATGAACGGCGATGCGGCCAGGTGCGTCCAAAGCGTTGCTGGATACATAGGATTCGTACCATACAGCACTTCTTCTCGGTCTGCTCGGCAGACTGAGCGTGAGTACTGCTTGCCAACAACTGAGAGGCTCGCAGGCTTACAGCTTCGTTCATAAACATGGGCAGGCCAATCATGGTAGCGCCATCGCTTGATCTGAAGTGTCATGGCTGGGTGGTCTCCAAAAGAAATGTAAGCGGGCGTTGGTTAGGCGAGCGGTCACGGGCTAGATCGACAAGGACGCAGGTGCATTTTTCTACCAACTCCTCGCGCGCTTTAATCACCGCAGTCAGTTCACCTTGCCTGAACGGTAATCGGCCATGGCCAAATGGACTTTTTCATCGGCGAGAGGCAGCAGCGGTTTCTTACGGTAGATCCAGCGCGCCGTTCAGACGTTGGAACTGCAGGCAAGGTCTGCTGACAGGCTCCTGCCTGAGCTACGCAGCCGATCCTGGCGCTCGGCTTCCAGCCCCTCCCAAACGCGCGCGCTCAGCGCTGATCTTCGGATCCTGTTGGATCCTGCGAAACCGGCAGATCGAAGACTGAGTTGAGGCTTGATCATGTCGCCAAAGCCGGCTGCTCTATTTCGGTAGTCCACGCCCAGGCCCAGTTCAGGGTGTTTTTTCCGAAATGGCCTCGGCCAATCTGGGCTTCGGCTACGGACTGGTCATCGGGCCAAATTCCAAGTAGCTCCGGGATGCGGGCGAAAGTTGTTTAGATAACGCTCGGGCTGCTTCGCCATTCCGGCCAGTCGCCCTCAGGGCTGGGTTTGCAGCCTCGCCGATCCAGCGTTTTGAAGCTCCGCCCGGGCAAAACCGCTTCATTGCGGGCAGGAGTCTTCCGTTCGGCAATGAGCTGCGGCTTCCTGCACTGGGCAATACGCTATCGCTCGAGAGTCCGCCAGCGCCGGCGATTTCGCCCTTGACCGCTTGAGCCAAAGCGATTTTCGGCGTAGAAGCTGGTTAAAAAGTTGTCAAAGCTTGCGCTCGGCAGCCAGGGTGGTAATCCAGCGGCCTCGGCGGTCATCTGGCGGACCTTGAAGCCGCTCGGGACCCTCTGTGCACCCGGGCCAATGTTACGGTGGCTTCGGCGCTTTTTCCACGCCGTGCACGGCGTTTGGCATCGGTTGGGGGACCTCCGTGCATGACCCGACCATGCATGTGTCATGGCTCTGCACCCAATCGTAGGCTGACTCACCTTCGATTTAGGAGGTTCTGTATCCCAAGCTTTCATATTGGGGTCGGTAGCTCGGCCAGAGGGCGTGACCAGCGTTTTGAGCTGCTTTGCAGTTCGCGCTTGGCGCGCCTCCAAGGAAGGGGCTTCGCGTCTGCCGAAAGTATGGCTTCTGAAAGGGTGAGTTGCTGATGACAGAGCCTGGTGTGCCATCAGGCCAACAAGCAGCGCGGCCGGTTATAGGACGCGTTCCCGTAATTGCGCTGAATTCATGAATTTGATTTCCGTGATGTTCTAGCGCAATGCCAGAGACATGCCCTAAACCGCCTGTTTTTCCTTTTACTTTCAGGCGAACACTAGGGGACACAAACAAATCAGCTGCTGCGGGAGGGTGGCCAGACAAACATCAGGCGCGCGAGTCGGGGCCCGACCAGAGGAGGGCGGAAGGGGCGAGGGTAGAGAGCGCTGGCGATACGGACTTGCGAGACGGCGAGTTGGAAGCAAACTGCTGGTTTTATTCTTTGCCCGTTTCCGCAGACGAACCCAACGCATCTGGATCGCAGCAATCATGCTCAGGACGTAGCCCAGTCCGAAGCAGCAAGCGCTGGACGCCATGCCGACGGGCTCATTGGGGCTATGCCCCGTGTCAAATGTCATGGTTTGTGCGCATCCCGCTGACGGAAGCACAGAAATCAAAGCAGAACGAATAAGTACATTCCGACACCGTCATCATAGGCACAGGCTTTTTGGAAAGCAAACGGGGTGTGCGCCGGTTCCGTCCTTCTTTCTCCCTCAAGTGTAGTGCGCGTAATAGAGCAGAAGACTCGCTGACGTTAAATGGGTTGAAGAGACTTTTTGTAAGCTTCCAGCATTTGGACCGTTTTTTGATTTGCGCACGCTGTGCACGCATTACCATTTGGAATGGACCGAGGGCGGATTCTTCTCATCGCAAGGGGAACGTGTTGATGGAAGTTCTGCCGGCACGTTGCCCAGCTCGCGAACGAGTCGCCCAGCCTCGCAACGCCCTGTCACAATGCTCGTTCATTAGAAATCGGCGACACTGTTCTGGTTATCGGCTTGGTTGGTGTGAACTTGATAATCAATAATTGTTAGTGCTTTGCTTCTGTTTGCAACGCTTGCTTTCATCCTGAGAGGCTCAAGCTCTATTTTTTTTAGCAGGCCGCAAAGCCGTTGAAACACCACCAGCAAACTGAACGCCCATGATCAGCAAACACCGCCATCCACAGTAGTCGCCTGGCCTGTTAGCGTAATGGCGAGAAACAGCGCTTTGATCCCAAGCGCCAGAATGATGTTTTGCTTTGAGGATGCTGCAGTTTTGCTGGGGACCCCCGTAGGAAACGGTCATGTCTGGCCTGCCCCAACTTGCAGGAAAACCGTTCTTTGTCGCGTTACGGGTTGTCTCAGGCACGGTGATCTTGATTGAAGGGGCTGATATTTTATTTTGACGTCAACTCGGGTCAACGAACGCATACAAGGAGTTGCAAGAAGGTAACCTGCCTGGAGAGCTCTCGCCTAAAATGGGGCCGATTCTCCGGCGCTGGGAAATCTACATGTGGACCATTGAAACCGAGCCGGGGTGCAAAGAACCCGGACGGCAGCGTTATTACGCCGATGGATCTCGGGAGATCCAGGACTGGATTGTAAAGCCTCAAACTGAGAACAGTTCGAGGGCGTAACAGAGATCAAAAAAACCCCCAAAAACCCGGGGGGAAATTTGGGGGCCCGGTTCGCGAAGAAATTCCAGGTCTCCCCTTGATCCCGCGCTCTGGTCGCTCATGGTTTAACGTTAAACGAGGTGATAAACTGCCTCTGAAGCGCAATAATGCCAACGTGGGAGCAGGCTATAGAGAGCGCAACGGAGAGCAATACCTCATTCGTGCGCCTGGTCAGGTTGGTGACATAAGCGGATTTGACAAACATCATTAAACATTAAAACCGTCGATGGGGCGCCGGTTCGTATCACGGACGATAGCCCAGGTGGTCTAGAAAGGAGCTACCGCACGGGCCGCGCGCCACCCGAAAAAATGGTCAGGAGGGTGGTGCTAGGCACGGCCTTTATGCTAATGGGCGAAATAGCCGTTCCGTTGCGAGGCCGTTGACCTGCGGACTGAAAGGAAATAAAACGCCAAGCCCCTGGCCGGATTGGTGTTTTGCGAAGGACCAGTATATGACCGGACTATCCTTCGTGATAAGGGCCATCAGTACCAGTAAAAAAGAACCTTCATTGAGGGAGCGTGCTTGTTATATCGATACTTTTTCTTTTTCCTGCAATATTCGGGCCGCGATTATTACCGCAATGGTGATTCCGCTATCAATTGCTTTTATTTTACTGGAATTGGTCAAACAAACAAGAGTAAGCGCCAACCTGATTTGAGTTTGGGCGCGCTGACTTTGGCATCATTGTGGACGTGGCGCAAGTGGGTTATCGTTCGAAAAACTGGTTGTACGTCGCTGGTCACGCCGCAAACCAATTGCTGGTCGCGCATATAAACCACGGGAACGAATACGCATTCAAGCGAAGTGCTCGCTGCGTTGTCCGAGAGGCACGTAGGCCGTTGCTCTACGGACAGCTGATAATCATGGTGGTTATTTGCGATTTTGCCTTGAACTGCGTAGAAGGCAAGTGGTTTCACACCTATGGCCTTTAACCGTGGTAGCCGCGTTTGCTTGGCGCCATGATTCTTTCTAATTATTTTGTCCCGGCAGCGGTTGGCGCTCTTTCTTAACCGGCAAATGAGTGAGAAAGAAAGCCGTGTTATGGCTTGGGCCAAGCGAGGATATGCGCCATTGCTCGACTGGGTTTCTGGTCAGCAAACCCTGGTACTGACTGTGGGTAGTGGTGATTGATCGGGCTGTCCGCCTTGACTGCGTCCCGTATGGCGTAAGTGAATTTGTACCTAGCTTGGTGAAGGGCGACATTAGCGCTGCCAACGCGCTGCGGAATCCCGGGGTACCAGCCTTACACGGCTATTGAGTATTGCAGCTCAGGCTCGAGCCGGAGAATCATGTCTTTTTGTTGAGGTGATTACGGTGTTCGCAAGCTGGGACGCAGAGATTGCCCACCGATCCCATGCCCCCGAACGTCGCAGAAACTTTTGTAAATGCTCAAAGCCCAGAGAAGAGTGGCCAGACCCCGAACGAAACAAAAAATCAGATCTGGTTTCAGAGATGCCAAAAAGCGGCTAGAAGGAGGTTGCGGGCAATAATATGAATTCAACCAGCCATTGAAATGCCGCATTTAACGAGCTTATACGCGGCCGTGGATAGTGACTTGGCTGTTAAAGTTTTTGGCGATGACATGGACGTTAATGAACGAAACGGCCGAAGAAAATTGCCGAAGTTCTCGAAGTATCCCCGGAGCAGGCTGATGTGAAAGTAGAGACAAACAACAGGCCTGCGATGCTCAGCGGTTGAAATTGATCGTTTGAAAAAGGCGTCGCGGTATGCCTGACAGTTTGTCGGACATAAACAGGATGTCGTGGCGATAATCAGTCGGTGGCCGCGAAGGCAGTGTGCTTTTGAGGGGGATCGCAGGTTGAAATAGAAAGTGCGCGTTTGTCGATTGAATGCGAAAACAATATCGGACAGAATCGGAACAACTTCCCATACGGGCTTGCAAGAAAAAGTGAGCGACCCAGGTCCGGAGGTCGAGCTTCATACGTCTAAGGGTGACGTGGGCGACGGTTTATTTCGACCCTGGACCAAAACCAAATCAGCGAGAAGATGGCAAGCGAAGGGTGTCGTTTACCGCAAACATCCGCGAACGTTTGATATCGGATCCTTTTGTGGCGGAGGCGAAAGCGGCGTTTAGGGACGAGTTTAGACGTACCGCCCAGTCTACTGGACGGGCTGGGCGGCACGTTTGAGCAGGCTTCAAGTCTGCGGCAAAACGGCTTCTTGCAGGATGTGGTTCCAGTATCGCTATTGTGGTATTCCACCCGCTCTTCATGATGTTTGGCAATTTCAAGGACGTTTGCTTGTCTCACTGGCGGTACCTTTTGCGCTGAAAGGGGGATGCTGCGTTGTGGATTGCGTGATATTCCACTGTCAAATTTCAGCGGGGTCAGGTTTTATCGCCCTTTCAGGGTCGCCGTATTGAACGGGCTGGTAATGATCTCTTTCATTCGTAGCTTCGCGAAACCGTATTAGGTTGGATGACGCGATTCAGGCAAGGGGGCTTTGGACTCGGTTAAGACCGGTTCTGGATGACCGGCATGGTTGCTTCTCTGGGGTTATATTCCATGGACTGGCTGGTTGGTACTGTGCCGGAAGTGCAACCGGCCTTTGGGCGACAGTCGTCCATAGGGGGAATACTGTCTTCACGCGCTGACACTTGCTGGTGCTCACCAGTCTTTACGATTTGCTCATCACGGCTCGGGCATACGCTTCGTAAGAATGGCAGGCGGACGCCGTTGTTTGTGTCACACGGCGTATGTTTGCCTTGATTTTCAGAAGCTGATTGATAGCGGGCGCCGGCAGTTTCAGTTGAACTGCCGGTTGGCTCTGGTTTTTGCCGCAATTGCAAAAACAGGTTGGCAATGCCCCTTTTGAGTCCTGCGCCAAAACGTGGATCGCCAGGCTAGATAATTGAAGGGGGCGGCGCGGGATAAATGCCGGCGAGAGACCATCAACAAAAAGCCAAACTAGGATAATCATTCTAGATTGGACTTGTTGAAGCAGCTATGAATTAAAAAACCCGATTACTCGATTGTCGCACTAGGACAATTACTCCAGTTCGTGGAGTGGTCAGCGCTCGCTTTTGCCTCCTTCCTTACGCTTGCTCTCCCCTTACGCTTGCTCTCCTCCTTGCTTTGCCAGCATTTAGGGAATTATTCACGATCAACTTTGGATATTGGTTGCGGAGCTCTAGCGGATGATACACCGCTAAGTTGCAGGCGATCACTGCCATCCCCTCAGCCAGGTACTTAGCCGACATTAAAAGCGATAACCCCAAAATGGTATAGGCCAGGTTTACTGATTTTTGCTTTCATGGAAACCTTCCTCGTTTGTATTACGCCATAGGCTTACCGAGGATGAGTGGACAGCAAGCTGAGCACCCAAAATGGACAGAAATGAGTTTATTTTATTGGAGTTATTTGTCCGAATTTTAATTATAAAGCGTTCTTGTGTTTATTGCGTCTTTTTATGACGAAGGTCCTTTGCGGATTTCATGTTGTATGGTCAAAAATTGTTTTTTATTGTTTTTGACCGTCGGTAGTTGTCAAAAAAACCAAATGGATTTGGGGGGTCCCCCGGGGGAATCCCTCCTCGCTTTGAA